>Ga0079301_1000253_pt1 | contig 25627 bp, 22 predicted proteins | sample Wag4_2014_7_11_3_FD_74797 | JGI IMG/M metagenome (GOLD analysis project Ga0079301, IMG submission 74797) | Fresh water mixed with fracking chemicals microbial communities from Ohio, USA - Utica-2 Time Series FC 2014_7_11 | ecosystem: Engineered > Industrial production > Chemical products > Input... | reverse complement strand
ACACTATGCCGATCCGTTATATCGGGCATGGTTAGAACAGGAGTTTACGGTGCTGCATCGTACCTTGCGGGCGGATAGTGCATTGTTAGCTGCTCAAGCTGTGTTGCAAACCATCGCTTTGCATGGTGGAAAAGAAAAAAAGGGAAACCGTTGAGCGAATGGTTAGGCGAGTGGGTGGCCGGTGTCGATGAAGCAGGCCGTGGGCCGTTGGCCGGCAGTGTGGTGGCGGCGGCGGTGATTCTGCCTGATCCCTGTCCGATTGTCGGTTTGGCAGATTCAAAAACGCTATCAGAGAAAAAACGCGATCAACTGGCGTCCGAGATTAAACACCATGCCGTAGCATGGTGTATTGCCTCGGCATCGGTGGCAGAAATTGATCAACTCAATATCTTACAGGCCAGCTTGTTAGCAATGCGGCGGGCGGTGGAGGGATTGACGTTACAACCACAACGAGTGTTGGTCGATGGCAACCGCATCCCAAGTGGCTTAGCAATGGCGGCAGAAGCTATTGTCAAAGGGGACAGCAAAGTCAAGGCAATTTCTGCCGCTTCGATTTTGGCAAAAACAGCGCGTGATGCAGAGCTTTTGTTGTTAGACGAGGCTTACCCACAATATGGATTTGCTGCACACAAAGGCTATCCAACTGCCGCGCATTTAGCCGCCTTAGAACAATTTGGCCCAATTGCGGCTGTTCACCGGCTGAGTTTTGCGCCGGTTAAACGCGCTGCAGCACAGCAACAGCACGTCCTGTTCTAATACTTAGTGCGTGGCTTCGAGTGATTTAGAGACAATCTCGAATACATCGCGTGACAGACCCGGTTGTTGCACAATTGTGGTCAGTTCCTGTTTCATTAACTGCTGCCGTTGGGGTTCGAGCCGTGTCCAGCGGTTAAATAAGCTGACTAAGCGGGATGCCACCTGTGGATTGAACTGGTCGATTTCCAGCACTTTTTGCGCCAAGAACCGATAGCCACTGCCATCCGCTGCATGAAAATGCAGCAAATTGCGGCCAAATGAACCGAGTACCGCCCGCGCCTTATTCGGATTTTTCAAAGAAAAACACGGATGTTGTAGCAGGGCTTCGGTGCGGCTGAGCGTATCTGAGCGCAAACTAGCGGCATGGAGAGCAAACCATTTATCCATTACCAACGCTTCTTTTTGCCAACGTTGAGCAAAATCTTCATATAAATGGTCTCGTATCGTGCCTTGCCGATCACGCAAGGCACTCAACGCCCCTGCTTGATCGGTCATATTGTCTGCTTTTTGATATTGTACTTGTGCCAATTCCACTGCAATGGGGTCATCCACTGCATTGAGATAAGCCAAACATAGGTTTTTCAAGCTACGCCATCCATTGTCCTCGTGGCGGAACGAGGTGCGTTGACAACGCTGATATGTGGTTTGCCATTCATGGCGCAGGCTGCGCGCAAGCGCGACTTTAACCATTTCCCGAGCGTGTACCAGCGCCACTGGATCAACTTCACCCGGCACAGCTTCAAATAACTCCACCTCGCTTGGTAGTGTTAAAGCCAATGCTTTAAAAGCAGGATCTAAGGTTTCGCTGTGTAAAATGCGTTGTACCCCTTCAACAATCACAGAAGGGAGATTGAGCGTCGATTGTGGATGGTCTAACTGCTGCAAAATAGTTTGTCTAAACAGCACCTGACCGGCTTCCCAACGGTTAAAAGCATCGGTGTCATGGGCAAATAAAAACGCCAGTTCTTGTGCGCTGTAGTGGTAATGCAGTTTGACTGGTGCTGAGAAATCACGCAGCAGTGATGGAATCGGTGGGTGATCGATATGAATGAAAGTAAAGCTGTGTTCCCGTTCACGCAGAATTAACACCCGCTCATTGCCCTGTGCTTCGCTTTCCTCCGACATCTGCAGAGGATAGGCATGGCCATTTGGATCAAATAAAGCAAGGGTTAATGGAATAAGAAACGGGGCTTTTTCTGTTTGACCGGGTGTAGGAGGGCAATGCTGTCGGATATGCAAAGTGACACTGTGTGCCGAGGGGTTATAGAACATTTCCACGGCGACTTCGGGGGTGCCCGCTTGGTCGTACCACCGTTCAAATTGCGTTAAGTCATATTGATTAGCGTCGGCCATCGCTTGACGAAAATCATCGCAGGTCACGGCATGGCCATCATGGCGGCGGAAATACAGTTCTAACCCCTTGCGGAATCCCTCTCGTCCAAACAGCGTTTGGTACATCCGCACCACTTCGGCCCCTTTTTCATATACTGTCATGGTGTAGAAATTATTCATTTCAATATACGAATCGGGGCGAATCGGGTGGGCGGTTGGGCCAGCATCTTCTGGAAACTGTGCTGTGCGTAGCTGTCGTACATCCTCGATCCGTTTGACCGCACGACTGTATAAATCGGCAGTAAATTCTTGATCACGAAAAACGGTGAGGCCTTCTTTCAGCGATAACTGAAACCAATCGCGGCATGTCACACGATTACCGGTCCAATTATGGAAATACTCGTGACCAATGACCGATTCCACACCTTCAAAATCAAAATCGGTCGCTGTGTCTTGCCGTGCAAGGACAAATTTTGTATTGAAAACATTGAGGCCCTTGTTCTCCATCGCGCCCATATTAAAGTCGCTGACAGCAACAATCATATAAGTATCGAGGTCGTACTCAAGGCCAAAGCGATCTTCATCCCATTTCATGGCGCGTTTTAGTGAACGCAAGGCATGTTGGGTTTTATCCACATCATGGGCTTCGACATAAATTTCGAGAGCAACTTTACGGCCAGAACGGGTGAGATATTCATCGCGTACCACGGCTAATTTTCCTGCTACCACTGCGAACAGATAGCTGGGTTTGCGATAGGGATCAACCCACTTGACCCAATGCCGTTTTTTATCAGAAAGTCCTTGCCCAACTTTATTGCCATTTGATAATAAAACTGGATAGCGTGTTTTATCAGCAATTAATGTGGTGGAGAATTTTGCCATCACATCAGGCCGGTCGAGATAATAGGTAATTTTGCGGAAACCTTCTGGTTCGCATTGAGTAAATAAATTGCCATTAGAGGCATATAGCCCCATTAAACTGGTATTCTTTTCTGGAAATACCTCAGTTTCAATTTCTAGAATAAAACTCTCGGGCACCTCAAATAAAGTTAATGTTTCTTCCACTGAGTTGAGTTCATAGCGTTCGGTTGGCCAAACTTCACCATCTAAGTGAATAACATTCAGTGAAGCAGAGCCATGTAATACCAGATTATGATGTGTAATAGCGTGACGATTGCGTTTAATTAACAACCGTGAGTGAACACGAGTTGATTGTTCACGAATATCAAAAGTAAGATCGACACGGTCCACCAAAAATGGCGAGGCTTGATAATCGCGGCGAAGATGAATGGTTGGGGGGGAATGGGTTGCAGTCATAATGGTCAGCGAGAGATAAAAAACAATGCCGCCTATTATAAGACGGCATCTTTAAAAAAGACATAAATTGTTGTTTGGGTTGGTTTTACTGAATGGCAGTTGGCCAGATATTTTGCTGCAATGCAAAATCTGGATGTTGTAAATAACAAGTATCTAGTGCCTTATCTGACAAAACAATTTCAAATTGCAATAAATACTCTCGGCGTAGAATATGGACAGAAATTGTATCCCCTGCCTGATAGCCGGCTAAGGCACTGTCTAAGTCTTTAACACGTAATCCATTGATTGCTAAAATAATATCACCACCTGCAAGGCCTGCCGTTGCTGCCGAACCACCCTGATAAACAGTGTGTAATTTGCACCCTAGTACATCGGTTTGTGTTCGAACACCCAAGCTGACGCTGCATTTTGCTGGAGAGGGTAAAGGAGTAGCGGTGGTGATCGCTTTGCCCTTATCTTGGTCATGCGCTGCAACATGCCAACTTAAATCAATGCCTGCATCAGCCAAATACGCTGCCAAGGGAAGCGGTTGTGTACTTCTTAACAGCACATCACACAGCGGTGAAATGTCCCAACCAAGGTAGGCACTGGCCAATTGTTCCCATTCGTGTTCTGCTAAGCCTTGTTGTGTTGTTGTCACATGCCGCCAGAGATGGCGCATGACATCATCTAAAGCCTTTTGATTCTGGCTATGACGTCTAATCGCTAAATCCAGTACCAGTGCGGCTAGCGCCCCTTTTTGATAGTAACTGACGACTTCATTCGCGGTATTTTCATCCGGTCGATAAAATTTAATCCATGCGTCAAAGCTTGATGCTTCCAGTGTTTGTCGCTGTTGTCCTGGTTGGCGTTGAACGTGGCTGATGCTGTGGGCCAGTTTGTTGCAATAGGTTTCGAATGACATCAGCCCTGCACGTAATACGAAAAGCTCATCGTAATACGAAGTAATCCCCTCAAATGCCCACAATAAACGGGTATAGCTTTCTGCTTGTAGTTGATAAGGGGTGAAAGCCTGTGGCTTGATGGTTTTGACATTCCACGCATGGAAGTATTCATGGCTAATCAAGCTGAGTAAGTCATGATATTCATCATGGGGCTGTGCTTGGTTGGGTAGGGGTAGGGGTAGGGCTTTACGATCTGCAAGGAGAGCGGTGCTTGAGGTGTGTTCTAAGCCACCATACAGGCCATCCCCAACATGTAACAAAAAGACATAGCGTGTAAATGGTGTTTCTCCACCAAAAAAACGAATTTGTTCACGGCAAATCGCTGCCGTGTCGTTGACTAAACGAGAGAGATCGACTCGTTGGTCTGCACCCGATAAAACAAATTCATGGGGAAGCCCCTCAACATCAAAGCAAACTCGCTGAAACGAACCGATTTCTATGGGACAATCGATCAAATGCTGATAATCGGTCGCTGTGTAACATCCCCATCCCTGTGAATCGACATTCTGTGCGGGCAGTGCAGTTGCAACCGCCCAGTCTGGGTTGCCAAAGGGTGAAAGTGTCAGTGAAATTGCCGTATCTGGTGCGTTTTCTAGTGCCAAACAAACGCAAGCGGGGTTGATAAATACCCGTTGTTGGTCACGGTAAGCACCTCGCACTGATAAATCGTAAGCATAAACGGTGTAGCGTACGGTAAAATGGGTTTCCGTTGCTGCGACGCACCAACGGTGTTTGTCGAGTTTTTCACACGATAATGGTTGGCCCTTGGCTGTACTGGCAGTTACCGCGTGCAGATGCCGTGAGAACTCACGGATAAGGTAACTACCTGGTATCCATGTTGGTAGCATGAGCTGTATATCTTGTGGTGCTGGAAGCGTAATCGCGATGGCCACGTCCAATGCTTGTGCATGGGTGGGATGTGCCGAGATCTGATAATGAACAGTAAACATGTGATTTGCTCGTTGTTAGGCCGAATGCGCTTGATGTAGGTCAATAAGATGTCAAGACATGACAATACAATCCAGCTACCACAGCCTATGTAGCGTTGGTACAAAGCCCGTCTGGATGTAGAATAGCGCGGTGCAATATGTCGGTCCGATACAAAAGCATCTGTGTCGGGCAGGGTGATCCACCGGTAATAATGTCGAATTTCAAAAGTCAGGATGTTGAAACGACAGAAAAGTCATCTCTAGATAAGGTGTTGGGATGAGATTTCAAGCTGGTGGCGGAGGGACGTGCCGTCAATAGCCTAAGAGCGGCAACCTCGCAAGATTTTACGTTTGTAACCTTGGAGAAACCTTAAATGGAAACGCAATCCACTTATAATTATAAGGTGGTGCGCCAATTTGCCATCATGACCGTGGTCTGGGGGATTGTTGGCATGCTGGTTGGCGTGATTATCGCCGCCCAGTTGGTGTGGCCCGAGCTGAATTTTGGCCCGTGGTTTCACTTTGGCCGTCTGCGCCCCCTGCATACCAATGCGGTGATTTTTGCTTTTGGTGGCTGTGCGCTGTTTGCTACGTCTTACTATGTTGTTCAAAGAACTTCTCAAGTTCGTCTATTCGCTGAAAAGCTGGCTTCCTTTACCTTCTGGGGTTGGCAGCTGGTGATTGTATTGGCCGCAGTAACCCTGCCACTCGGCTTTACCTCGGGTAAAGAATATGCCGAGCTGGAATGGCCAATCGATATCTTGATCGCTGTGATCTGGGTGTCGTATGCAATCGTATTCTTCGGCACCATTGCTGTCCGTAAAGTGAAGCACATCTATGTGGCTAACTGGTTCTACGGTGCGTTTATTCTCGCCGTTGCCCTGTTGCACATTGTGAATAGCATGGCCTTGCCTGTGTCCTTCACCAAATCCTACTCTGCTTACGCCGGTGCCGTGGATGCGATGGTGCAATGGTGGTACGGCCACAATGCGGTGGGTTTCTTCCTGACCGCAGCTTTCTTGGGCATGATGTACTACTTTGTGCCAAAACAAGCGGGCCGTCCTGTTTATTCCTACCGTCTGTCGGTGGTGCACTTCTGGGCGCTGATCTTCACCTATATGTGGGCGGGTCCTCACCATCTGCATTACACCGCTTTGCCTGACTGGACCCAATCGATCGGCATGGTGTTCTCGCTGATTCTGTTGGCACCAAGCTGGGGTGGTATGATCAACGGTATCATGACCCTGTCTGGCGCATGGCACAAACTGCGTACCGACCCTGTGTTGAAATTCTTGGTTGTGTCGTTGTCCTTCTATGGTATGTCCACCTTCGAAGGCCCAATGATGTCGATCAAAACCGTCAACGCCTTGTCGCACTACACTGACTGGACTGTGGGTCACGTTCACTCTGGTGCTTTGGGTTGGGTGGGCTTTATCAGTATCGGTTCTATCTACTACTTGGTGCCACGCTTGTTCGGTCGTGAACAAATGTACTCCAACAAACTGATTGAAGCGCACTTCTGGATGGCAACTGTCGGCGTTGTGTTGTACATCGCTGCGTTGTGGATCTCTGGTGTGATGCAAGGTCTGATGTGGCGTGCGCTGAACCCAGATGGCACTTTGACCTACGCTTTTGCTGAAGTGGTGAAAGCAACCTATCCATACCACTTTATCCGTCTGCTGGGTGGCTTTATGTATCTGGCTGGTATGTTCCTGATGGCCTACAACGTATGGCGTACCGCTGGCCTCGGTCGTGCTGTGGATGCCAAGATTCCGGCTCTCTCCACTCACGCTCACGCTTAAGGTCGAGGTTTAACACTCATGGAAAAAATTCAGAAGCTTATTGAGGAACGCGTCGGTTATTTGATCGTGCTGACCTTCCTCGTCATCAGTGTGGCAATGTTGGTGGAAATTTTGCCCTTGATGTTCCAGAAATCAACCACTCAGCCAGCACCAGGGGTCAAGCCTTATACCGCTTTGCAACTGACTGGTCGTGACATCTATGTTCGTGAAGGTTGCTACAACTGTCACTCACAGATGATCCGTCCTTTCCGTTCTGAAACTGAGCGTTATGGTCACTACTCCGTTGCAGGTGAATCGGTTTACGATCGTCCATTCCAATGGGGTTCGAAGCGGACAGGTCCAGACTTGGCCCGTGTTGGTGGTCGTTACTCCGATGAATGGCACCGTGTGCACTTGATCAATCCTCGTGATGTGGTGCCCGAGTCCAATATGCCCGGTTTCCCTTGGTTAGAGAAAAACTTGGCTGACGCTGATGGCGTTGCTGCCAAGATGAAAACGCTGCGTACTCTGGGCGTTCCTTACACCGATGAAGAAATCGCTAACGCTAAGAGCGAAGTGGAAGGCAAATCCGAAATGGATGCAATGATTGCCTATCTGCAAGGTCTTGGTCTGGCTATTAAAAATACCCGCTAATACGGAAAATTATCATGGGTGATACCGCTAATCTGATTCGTACCATCGTCACGGTGATGGGTATTGTGTGTTTCTTGGCGATTGTGTTCTGGGCTTACAGCCGAGCGCCTAAGCAGCGCTTTGATGAAGCTTCTCATCTGCCTTTTGCTGATGATGCTTCAGATCGTCCACAGCAGGCACCATCGGGTCAGACAGCGGGCTCCCTTGGAGCAAAACAATGAGTGACTTCGTAAGTGATTTCTGGAGCATCTGGATCTCGGCGATTGTCATCATCGGTATTGTCGGCCTGACATTACTGTTGACGACTCAAGCTAAAGCCAAAACGGTTAAGGCTGGTGAAAAAGTTGAGACGATGGGTCATGTGTGGGATGGTGACCTTGAGGAGTACAACAACCCTCTGCCGAAATGGTGGATGTGGATGTTCTACCTCACCTTGATCTTCGGCGTGGCCTACTTGGTGTTGTATCCAGGTTTGGGAACGTTCAAAGGGATCCGTGGCTGGACTTCGGTAGGCCAGTACAAGGAAGAGCGCGCACAAGCTGAAGCAAAATACCAGCCTTTATACGACCGCTACTTAAAAGTGAGCGTGGAAGAGTTGGCAAAAGATCCTGAGGCGCGTGCAATGGGTAATCGTTTGTACCAAACCTACTGTATGCAGTGTCACGGTGCGGATGCTCGCGGTGCAAAAGGTTTCCCCAATCTGACTGATAACGACTGGCTGTATGGTGGTTCGGCAGAAAAAATTCACGAAACTTTAGTGAATGGTCGTATTGGTCAAATGCCAGCCTTCGGTGCTGCGTTTGGTGAAGAAAAAGTGCGTGATACCGCTAACTATGTGTTGTCGTTGTCCGGCAAAAAGCATGATGCCGAGCGCGCTACTCGTGGTAAAGAAGCATTCAATGCAGTATGTGCGGCATGTCACGGTCCTGATGGCAAAGGTAACCAAGCGATTGGTGCGCCTAACCTGACTGACAATGTGTGGTTGTACGGCAGCACTGAGAAAGTCATCATGGAAGGCATCACCAACGGTCGTAAGAACCAGATGCCTGCTTGGAATGAATTCTTGGGCGAAGGCAAAATTCACTTGCTGACCGCTTATGTATGGGGTTTGAGCAACGGTGCAGCGAAGTAATTTCGCGCTGTTGACCACCTGAGATAACGCCCTCACTTGTTGAGGGCGTTATTTTTTTAAGGGTATGGTGATGTGGTTAGCGACAATAACAGGGGTGGGTTTAGGTTTAGCATTACGGACAGGGTTTCATTGGTTGATCCGCCGCGGGTTACGTGCACCTCGTGTGCCGCATCATACTGAGCCCATGGCCTTGGGCCTGTCAGCAGAGACTATTTTTATTACCAGCAAAAATCAGAAACAATTATTTGCATGGTGGCTTCCTTGTGCAGATCAACCGCGCCCGACACTGTTGGTGATGCATGGCTGGGGTAGCAATGCAGCGTTGATGTTGCCTCTGGTGACCCCATTACAACAAGCTGGTTTTCATGTCCTCTTGTTAGAAGCGCGTTGTCATGGTCGCAGTGAGGATGACAATTTTTCTTCACTACCACGCTTTGCTGAAGACATAGAGGCTGGTCTTGTGTGGTTAAAACAACATGCTCTATGCCAACACCAGCCGATAGCGCTGCTTGGCCACTCGGTGGGTGCAGGGGCTGCTTTATTGGTGGCCAGTCGGCGCCGTGATGTGGTCGCAGTGGTGAGCGTGGCTGCCTTTACACATCCGGAAATTGTGATGCGACGCTGGTTAGCAAGTAAACGTATTCCAATGAAACCGATTGGGACATATATCTTACGTTATGTGCAGAAAGTGATTGGCTACTCGTTCGACAACATTGCCCCTATCCGTTCGATCAATAAATTGCGTTGTCCGGTGCTGATTTTGCATGGAGAACAAGATCAAACCGTGCCGATGTCAGAGGCTCAGGCTTTATACCAAGCCGTTCCATTTGGCCTTGGTCAATTGCGTGTCAGTCAAGGCGATCATGAAGGTTTTACTGATATGGCGGCTGAGGCACAGGCTGTGGTGCGTTTCCTACGTTTGCATCTTGACCCGCAACCTCCTTCCTCATCGCCCGCGCAGGAACAGCTGGTCGAGCTCTTGTAATGACAAGGTGCGCCAAGTGGGTCGGCCATGATTACATTGACCGCTACGCTCGGTCTCTTCCATATCACGCAGTAAGGCATTCATTTCTGTTAAGCTCAGTTGGCGATTCGCTCTTACTGCACCATGACAGGCCATGGTGGCAAGTAGATGATCAAGTCGTTCCTGTATCACGCGGCTGCTACCAAACTCGTGAAGTTCAGCTAAGGTAGCACTAAACAAAGGAATGGGATCTGCCTTGTCCAAGGCGGCTGGAATGGTATGCAGCACAATTTGATTCGGTTCAGTAAGCGTAAAGGTAAAACCTAATTGGCTTAACGTTGATTGGCCTTGTTCCGCTGTTACCCATTCGATTGTACTTGCCGCATAGCTATACGGTAACAGCAAGCTTTGATTGGGTAGATTTCGGTCGCGGTGAAAAGCGTTTTTTAGTCTTTCATACACAACCCGCTCATGGGCTGCGTGCATATCGACAATGACCAAACCTGTTTCCGCTTGCGCCAGAATATACACCCCATGTAGCTGACCTATAGCAAAGCCGAGTGGAGGAAAGCGTGATTCTCCAACGGATTCCCCAACAGAAGGTGTCGGGGTGTTGATGATTGGTAAATTGTCTATATTGGGCTCTTGTAATACGGGTTCTTCTTGTGTGCCCTGAAATAAGGTTTGATAAAACGTGAGGCCTTTTCCTCCATCGTGTTGACTCCGCTCTGATATGGTCGAATTAGAACGAGATGGCGTGCCAAATGAAGCGCTTTCCCGTGTTGAACTTGACGATGTGGTGGGTCGAGATGCTCTCTCGGTGCTGTTGGTTGTCACCGCTTGGTGAGGTGTTGATGGTGCAGCAGGTGGCATCACCGTAACAGGTGATGTTGCTTGAGTCACAAGATGGCCAGCACGGGTCTGTGACAGCATTTGATGTGCGGCCTGAAATACAAAACGATGAATGGCCTGACTATCACGAAAGCGAATTTCTGTTTTGGTGGGATGGACGTTGACATCAACCTCTTCGGGAGGCAATTCAAGAAACAGCACATAGTGCGGCTTAATCTCATGATGTAACACATCGTGATAAGCCTGCCGTAGGGCGTGTTGTAATACTTTGTCACGCACAAACCGACCGTTCACAAAACAGAACTGCACCTCACGTTGTCGATGAGGCAAAGTGGGATGTCCCAATATCCCTTGCAGTTTAAGATGGGCGGCTTGTGTGTTGAGTTTGATGCCATGTTGGGCAAAATCTTCCCCAGCAATCGCGGCGATACGCTCATCGGGGGTATGGCTGCCAAGACGTACAATCTGTTTTTGGTTGTGTTTGAGTAAAAAAGCACAATGTGGCCATGCCAAAGCTAACCGCTCAACCACTGCATGACATTGCGCAAACTCTGCTGATGCTGTTTTCAGAAATTTACGTCTAGCCGGAGTATTAAAATATAAATCAGCAATGTCGATGCTGCTACCGACCGAACGCGGACAGGGCTCTGGCTCCGAGAGTACGCCATTCTCTGCGCGAATTAACCAGCCTATTTCACTGTCCTCGGTGCGACTACTCAGCGTTAACCGAGAAACGGCTGCAATCGAAGCCAAACCCTCACCCCGAAAGCCGAGGGTGTTGATTTGTTGTAAATCTTCTAAAGCGTGGATTTTTGAAGTGGCATGTCTTTGCAGCGCCAAAGGCAAATCCTCTGCTGCAATCCCAATTCCATCATCCTGTACCCGAATCAGCTTCATCCCACCTTCAACAAGCTCAATGGCAAGACTATGTGCGCCGGCATCCAAGCTGTTTTCTAAGACTTCTTTTAAGGCAGAAGCAGGGCGCTCAACCACTTCCCCTGCAGCAATTTGGCTAATTAAGAGCGATGATAGGGTTTGAATACGTTTTGGTTGCATAGGACAGCATTTCAATTAGGCAGCAGATTTACGATGGCGCACAATTTCAATGACGCCGGGTAAAATCGATAAAATAATGATGGCGAAAATAAGAAGGCTTAAATTTTGTTTTACCCAAGGTAAATTACCAAATAAATACCCTGCATAAGCAAAGCCACATACCCAGAGTACGGCTCCGATGACATTATAAGATAGGAATTGGCGATAGCTCATGCTACCCACTCCGGCGACGAATGGCGCAAAAGTCCGAACAATGGGAACAAAACGGGCGATAATAATGGTTTTTCCGCCATGCTTTTCATAAAAAGCATGAGTTTTGTCTAAGTATTCTCGCCGAAAAATACGAGAATTTGGTCGATCAAAAACGGTTAAGCCTAATTTTTGGCCAATATGATAATTCACTGTGTCACCTAAAATCGCAGCAATCAGCAGGGTGGCTACCATCAAATGAATGTCAAAAGCCCCTGTCGCAGCAATGGCACCTGTGACAAATAACAGTGAATCTCCCGGTAGGAATGGGGTAACCACTAAACCTGTTTCACAAAAAATAATCAAAAATAAAATTAAAAACAGCCAAGGCCCATATTGACTGGCTAACTCTGCTAAGTGGCGGTCGATATGAAGGATGAAATCAACCAAAAACCATACGAAATCCATACTTAACCCCAGATCAAAAAACAACCGCCAGCATACTGTAAAAAGCAGCTGGCGGGCTTAAGGCAAAATGAAATAGCACTGTAATTTACACTACAGCTTCTTCTTTTGGTTTTGGCGGCTTAATGAGATTCTCACGAGAAACGCCTAAAAACATTAATAGCGGGCTGGCCACTAAAACAGAAGAATAGATACCAAACACGATGCCAATGGTCAGCGCCACTGCAAAGTAGTGTAGGCTAGGGCCGCCAAACAACAACATCGCTAATACCATCATTTCGGTTGAACCGTGGGTGATAATCGTCCGGCTCATGGTGGCTGTGATGGCATTGTCGATAATTTCTGCCACGCTACGACCGCGCATACTGGGTTTACGGAAGTTCTCACGAATACGGTCAAACACCACGACCGACTCATTCACCGAATAGCCTAGCACCGCTAGCACAGCGGCTAACACGGTTAACGAAAACTCCCATTGAAAAGCAGCAAAACATCCCAGAATGATGATCACATCATGCAGGTTGGCAATAATTGCCGATACCGCAAACCGCCATTCAAAGCGGATGGCTAAGTAGGCCATGATGCCGACAATCACTAAGCTGAGGGCCGTTAAGCCGTGGGTGAGTAATTCCTCGCCCACCTGCGGCCCAACAAATTCCACTTTTCGTAATTCGACTTGGCTACCATTGGCTTTGAGTGCTGCTAAAACCTCATTCGACAACTGAGCAGAGCTTTTATCATTCTGATTTTGCAAACGAATTAACACATCACGCGTGGTGCCGAGGCTTTGTACCGTTGGCTCACCTTGTGATACTTTGGCCACTTGCTCGCGAATGGTCTCTAGGTTCGCCGCTTGTTGATATTGCACCTCCATCACCGTGCCGCCGGTAAATTCAACCGAAAGGTTAAGTCCTTTCCAGAGCAAAAAAACCACAGCCAATATAAAGGTCAATAAAGAGATTGCCGTCGTGAGCTTGCCATAGCTCATAAACGGAATGTCTTTTTTAAAACTGAATAATTCCACGTCGACTCCTCAACCTAGGTCAAAAAACCTAAACCGATAATTTGTTGATACGGCGACCACCATAGACCAAGTTCACAATGCCGCGAGATACCAAAACAGCAGAGAACACCGAGGTTAAAATGCCAAGACAATGCACCACTGCAAAGCCACGAACGGGGCCTGAGCCGAAAATCAATAGTGCCAAACCCGCAATCAGCGTGGTGATGTTCGAATCGAGAATCGTCGCCCATGCATGTTCATAACCAGCTTTGATTGCTGATTGTGGAGGGACACCATTTTGCACTTCTTCTCGTACCCGCTCGTTAATCAACACGTTAGCATCAATCGCCATCCCTAATGTCAAGGCGATGGCAGCAATACCGGGCAGTGTGAGTGTGGCTTGCAGCATTGACAGCAAAGCAACCAGCATTAACACATTACATGCCAATGCAATGACTGAAATCATCCCGAAAACACGGTAGTAGATCGCCATGAACAAGGCCACAGCAGCAAAACCGTATAAGGTTGAGTTAAAGCCTTTCTCGATGTTTTCCTTACCTAAAGAAGGGCCTACCGTGCGTTCCTCGATAATGTTCATTGGCGCGGCAAGTGAGCCGGCACGGAGTAATAAAGCAATATCACTGGCTTCTGCAGCGTTCATTGAGCCAGAAATTTGCACGCGACCACCACCAATTTCGCTACGAATAACGGGTGCTGTGACGACTTCGCCTTTCCCTTTTTCAATCAACACCATTGCCATGCGTTTGCCAATGTTATCCGCTGTGACTTGGCGGAAAATGCTTGCACCGGTGGAATCGAGGTTGATATGAACGGCAGCCGTGCCATTTTCATCAAACCCGGGTTGTGCATCATTGATATTGTCGCCAGTGAGTTCGACTTCTCGTTTGACCAGAATTTTTTGTGAACCCTGTGCACTCAATTCATCCAATAGCTCATAACCTGCTGGGACAATACCAGACAGGGCCTCAGCCAATTTGCTTGGATCATCTTCCACCATGCGTACTTCTAGGGTGGCGGTACGGCCTAAAATATCTTTGGCTTTTGCCGTGTCTTGTACCCCAGGTAACTGAACCACAATCCGATTTGCACCAGATTGTTGAATCACGGGTTCCGCCACACCCAATTCATTGACGCGGTTGTGTAATGTTGTGATGTTTTGACGGATGGCATCTCCTTGAATTTTGATCATTTCTGCATCTGTCAAACTCAGTCGCAGTATGCGGCTGCTGTCATCCGCTTTCAGTGAAAGATTGGGCAGCTTGTCGCGGACGAGTGCTTCAACTTTTTGCAGTTCAGCCTCATCACGCATAGAAATTTCAATATTGTCGCGATTGCGTTTCAAACTGCCATAACGAATTTTTTGCGCTCGCAATTCGCGTCTCACATCACCTGCGTAGCGTTCTAAGGTTTTATCCACTGCTGCATTCATATCCACTTCTAATAAGAAGTGAACACCACCGCGCAGATCCAAACCGAGGAACATTGGGTGAGCTTTGAGCTGGGTTAACCATGTTGGGGAAGCCGCCAATAAATTAAGCGCCACAATATAGTTATCGCCGATTTCCTGTTGCACTAAATCGCGGACTTTGATTTGGGTATCGGTATCATTTAACCGAATTTTCAGGCTATTCCCGTCAAGGAAAATACCATTAGCCTGAATTTTTTCATTGGCCAGTCGTTTCTCAATCCGTTGCATAAGATTGGTATCAACGGGCAGGGCTTGCCGAGTGCTAGAAACCTGGACGGCAGGCGTTTCACCGTAGAAGTTGGGCAAAGTGTAAACCGCACTGAGCAATAAGGTCACTGCAATGACCAAGTATTTCCAGAGGGGATATCGATTCATGAGACGAGCGCCAGATTAAGAGAAATGAAGCCTGCCATGATGAAAACATGGCAGGCCCGAAGGATGAGCTTGTCTCGAAAGAAACACGTTACAAGCTCATAAACCCTTATTGAGGTTTGAAACTGCCTTTTTCCAGTTTCATCCCAATCGCGTCACGGCGCACTTGAATGGTGACGTTAGAGGCGATTTCCAAGCTGACATTTTGTTCTTCCAGCTTGATGATACGACCCACAATACCGGCTTGGGTGACAACTTCATCATTTTTTTGCAGCGCTTCGAGCATGGCTTTATGTTCTTTTACCTTTTTCTGTTGTGGCCGCACCAATAAGAACCAGAACAAGATAAAAATACCGATCATCGGCAAAAATTGCATGAAATCGATACCAGCAGGGGCAGCAGCGTTAGCGTAAGCAGGGGTAATGAACAACATGAGACTCAATGCTCCTTGAGGGAAAAATGCAAATTAAACAAGAATTGTAACGGTGATTGTTTTGGAAAATCTATCGGCTTGCAATGGATGACTTATTCTGTCCCACGGGCACGGTTGTGATGAAACTCGGTCACAAAGTGGTCAAAGCGGTCTTCCTCAATTGCATTCCGCATCTCTTTCATCAGCTGTTGATAGTAATGTAAGTTGTGCACTGTGTTTAAGTGTGCGCCCAAAATCTCACCGGCACGGTGCAGATGATGTAAGTAGGCGCGGCTGAAATGGCGGCAGGTATAACAATCACAACTCTCATCAAGCGGACGTTCATCGTTTTTGTGGCGGGCATTGCGAATTTTCAGATCACCAAAACGGGTAAATAGCCAACCATTGCGGGCATTACGAGTGGGCATCACACAATCAAACATATCGATGCCCTGTGATACGCCATACACGAGATCTTCTGGTGTGCCGACTCCCATCAGATAATGGGGTTTGTCTGCTGGCATCATGTCTTTCATTTCTGTCAACATGCGGTACATCTCGGGTTTAGGCTCACCGACTGACAACCCTCCAATCGCATAACCATCAAACCCAATTTCCATCAACCCTGCCAATGATTCACGGCGTAGGTCGGTGTAAAGGTTACCCTGAATAATACCAAACAGGGCATTCGGGTTTTCTTGTTCATCAAAGGCAGTACGGGAGCGTTTTGCCCAGCGTAGCGATAAACGCATCGATTCAGCGGCACGTTGATGATCGACTTGGCCTGGGGTGCACTCATCAAAAATCATCACGATGTCTGAGTTAAGGCTTTTTTGAATCGCCATCGACTTTTCTGGCGATAGGAATAATTTGTCACCATTGATCGGTGATTGAAAGGTGACTCCTTCCTCGGTGATTTTTCGCAATTCACCCAAACTAAACACCTGAAAGCCACCAGAATCGGTCAGAATCGGTTTATCCCAGCCAATAAAGCGGTGCAATCCACCAAACTGTTCCACCACGTCTAGGCCAGGGCGTAGCCATAAGTGGAAAGTATTGCCGAGGATGATTTGTGCATCAATGGCGTGTAAATCGGCTGGGCTCATTGCCTTAACCGAACCATAAGTACCGACTGGCATAAAGACAGGTGTTTCGACTGTGCCGTGGTTTAAGGTTAAGGTGCCACGCCGCGCACCACCGGTGCTGGTTTTTTTGACGGAAAATTTGAGCATGTTATCAAGGGCAAGCTTGCTGAAAAATTAGCCGACAAGTATACCCCACTCCCCTTAAGTGAAAATTTTTTCAAAAAGGGCTTGCGTTCCCTAAACGGCATCTGTATAGTTCGTGTCTCTCAACGACAGGCGCGTAGCTCAGTTGGTTAGAGCGCCACCTTGACATGGTGGAGGTCGTTGGTTCGATTCCAATCGCGCCTACCAAAATTCCAAAAAGGATAACTCAAATGGCTGTGCGAACTACCACCACCCACCCATAAACTGACATGGTTGGGCCATTTGAGGCAATTCTCGAAAAAGTGCGGCTCCGGCCGCACTTTTTTTTCGTCTGTCGTTTTCTTCTGAATGGTTATTTCCTGAATACACGCGCACTGGGTGCGCTGGAGACATCATGCCTGATATTCGCTTGCCGGACGGTTCGATCCGTTCTTTTGCGCAGCCGGTAACGGTTGCTGAGGTGGCCGCGTCAATTGGTGCGGGCTTGGCTCGTGCTGCCCTTGCTGGTCGTGTGGATGGGGTATTGGTTGATACCTCGTTTTTGATTGAACAGAATGCCGACCTTGCTATTGTCACAGACAAAGACAGTGAAGGCCTCGACGTTATCCGCCATTCGACCGCACATTTATTAGCCTTTGCCGTAAAAAGTCTGTTTCCTGAAGCACAAGTGACCATCGGCCCTGTGATCGAAAATGGCTTTTACTACGACTTTGCCTACACTCGCCCATTTACGCCAGATGACCTTGAAGCCATCGAGAAGAAAATGGCGGAATTGGCAAAACAAGATATTCCCGTCTCTCACCGTGTGGTGAGCCGTGATGAAGCGATTGCTTTCTTCAAAGAACAGGGCGAACACTACAAATGTGAGTTGATTGCTGCGATTCCTGAAGGCGAACAAATCAAGTTGTACACCGAAGGGCTGTTCACTGATCTCTGTCGTGGCCCGCATGTGCCTTCCACCGGTCGCTTAAAAGTGTTTAAGCTGATGAAAGTGGCGGGTGCCTACTGGCGCGGTGATGCAAAAAATGAAATGTTGCAGCGTATCTACGGCACGGCATGGGCGAAAAAGGAAGACTTAGAAGCCTATTTGCACATGCTGGAAGAAGCCGAGAAACGCGACCACCGCAAATTAGGCCAACAGCTCAACTTGTTCCACATGCAAGATGAAGCCCCTGGTGCAGTGTTTTGGCATCCTAAAGGCTGGCGTTTATTCAACAGCCTGATTAACTACATGCGCGACCGTCAGGAAGAAGCCGGCTATGTCGAGGTCAATACCCCCGATATGATGGATCGCAGCTTGTGGGAAATCTCCGGCCACTGGTTTAACTATCATCACCACATGTACACCACTACCACTGAGGATGAGCGAGTGTATGCGCTCAAGCCGATGAACTGTCCCGGTGCGGTGTCGATGTTTGCCCAAGGCTTGAAGAGCTATCGCGATTTGCCTTTGCGTATGGCCGAGTTTGGTAAAGTGCATCGCTACGAACCTTCTGGTGCATTACATGGTCTGTTGCGTGTGCGTCACTTTACGCAAGATGATGCGCATATTTTCTGTACCGAAGAGCAGATGGAAGGCGAATGTCGCGATGTTGTGAAGCTGATTCTCGACATCTATAAAGACTTTGGTTTTGATAATGTCATTATCAAACTGTCGACTCGCCCAGAAAATCGCATCGGTTCAGATGAAGTATGGGACAAATTAGAAGGCGCATTAGCCGGTGCTTTAGAAAGCATGGGTATGCCCTATCAGTTGTTCCCTGGCGAAGGGGCATTCTATGGGCCGAAGCTAGAATTTGTTTTGCGTGACGCCATCGGTCGTGATTGGCAATGCGGCACCTTGCAGGTCGATATGAACTTGCCAGAGCGTTTTGATATTGCCTATGTTGCTGAAGACAATACGAAAAAACGACCAGTGATGTTACATCGTGCCTTGTTTGGTTCGTTAGAGCGTTTCACAGGTATTTTGATTGAACACTATGCCGGTGCTTTCCCGATGTGGCTGGCACCATTGCAAATGGTGGTGGCGAATATCTCGGAAGCTCAGGCAGATTATGCCCGTGACGTTGCACAAAAGCTGCGTCAGGCAGGGCTGCGTGTCGAACTTGACTTGAGAAACGAGAAGATTAACTATAAAATCCGCGAACACAGTCTGCAAAAGTTGCCATACCAGTTAATCGTGGGTGACAAAGAAAAAGCAGACAACTTGGTCGCTGTTCGTTCCCGTTCGGGTGAAAATTTAGGTCAAATGTCTTTAGATGCGTTTATCGAACGCATGAAAGCAGAAACCGCCCAAAAACGCGCAGCACAATAAGATTTAAGTTTGGAGGAATTGCCATCGCTCAGGAACGCGAACCACGAATCAACGGCGAAATTACTGGCCGTGAAGTTCGTTTGGTAGGAAATGAAGGCGAGCCACTCGGCATCGTGAATTTACGTGAGGCTTTTGCGAAAGCAGAAGAGTTAGAGTTAGATTTGGTTGAAATTGCACCGAATGCCCAGCCGCCTGTTGTCAGGATCATGGACTACGGTAAATTTAAATACCAAGAAAGCAAGCGTAAGCACGAAGCTAAGCTCAAGCAAAAACAGATTCAAGTGAAAGAAGTGAAATTCCGTCCCGGTACCGACGACGGTGATTACAACGTTAAAGTGCGTAATCTGACTCGCTTCTTGAACGAAGGTGATAAAGCAAAAATCACGCTCCGCTTTAGAGGGCGTGAGATGGCTCACCAAGAATTAGGCTTGGCCTTGTTAAAACGGGTGGAAGCTGATTTGGCGGAATACGGCGTTGTCGAGCAGTTCCCCAAAATGGAAGGCCGTCAGATGGTCATGGTCATGGCACCAAAGAAAAAATAATCTGACAGCGTTCTAGTAAGAATTAACTGGTGCGGCAGGGCAACCTGCCGCTCTGGTTTTTGCGAGAAAGGGTTATCTCTCGCACAAAAGCGGGGCGCAAAGGTGACTAAGTGTCGATCATCGACCACCTTGTGCCGAATCTAAAAAAATAGGTTGTAGGATTATTCCCATGCCAAAGATGAAAACCAAATCGGGTGCGAAAAAACGCCTGAAAGTGTTGGGTAACGGTGGTGTGAAGCGCTCAATGGCCTTCAAACGCCACATTCTGACCAAGAAAACCACGAAGAACAAACGCCAGTTGCGCGGTACCACCATGGTACATGCCAGCGATATGGCTTCCGTTCGTGCTATGTTGCCCTACGCTTAAGGAGTTAATTTATGCCTCGCGTTAAACGCGGTGTTACCGCCCGTGCTCGTCACAAAAAAATTCTTGCTTTAGCCAAAGGCTATCGCGGCCGTCGTAAAAACGTCTATCGCATCGCCAAACAGGCGGTGATGAAAGCCGGTCAATACGCTTACCGCGATCGTCGTCAACGCAAGCGTCAGTTCCGTCAATTGTGGATTGCACGTATTAACGCAGCTGCACGTGAGTGCGGTTTGCCATACAGCAAATTCATGAACGGCCTGAAAAAAGCTGCAATTGAAATCGACCGTAAAGTGTTGGCCGATTTGGCTGTGTTCGAAAAAGCAGTGTTTGCTCAATTGGTTGAAAAAGCCAAAGCCAGCCTCGCAGCTTAATCGAAAGCATCAGAGAAGGGAGGCTTTGCCTCCCTTTTTTTATCCCCGTGTGGTTTTAATCGTGAACAACGCTTGACGCTAGAGTGTGGTGGCATTTTGCCGTGAAGTGTTGTTAATTTCCGTTTTTCTCTTATTTCCTTTCTCGACGATAGCGATCTAACATGAGTTCTATTGATACTCTTCTTGCCGCTGCTTTAGCTGCGCTCAATGAGGTACAAGACGTCGTGACCCTTGAGCAGGTCAAAGCGCGTTATCTCGGCAAATCAGGTGAAATTACCGAATTATTAAAACAATTAGGTAAATTACCTCCAGAAGAAAAGAAACAAGCTGGCCAAGCGATTAACGCAGCCAAACAACAAGTTGAGGCGGCGATTGCTGCTCGTCGTGAGGCCCTAGCCGAAGCTCAGCTTGCCGCACAACTGGCAGCAGAAGCCTTAGATGTCACCTTACCTGGCCGTGGTTTGCGTCAGGGCGGTCTGCATCCAGTGACCCTGACCTTAGAACGCATTACCAGTCTATTTCGTTCTTTGGGCTTTGAAGTCGCGGATGGGCCAGAAATCGAAACCGATTTTCACAACTTCCAAGCTTTAAATATCCCAGAAAATCATCCTGCTCGTGCGATGGCGGATACCTTCTATGTCGAAGGTGGCGATGTGTTGCGTACCCACACGTCCCCCATCCAAATTCGCTACATGCTGCAACACCAGCCCCCAATTAAAATCATTGCACCCGGTCGGGTTTATCGTGTTGACTCAGATGCAACTCACTCGCCGATGTTCCACCAAATGGAAGGCTTATGGGTAGATGAAGGGGTCAGTTTTGCCGACTTGAAAGCGACCATGACCGATTTCTTGCGTCGTTTCTTCGAGCGCGATGATCTGCAAGTGCGTTTCCGTCCTTCTTTCTTCCCGTTTACTGAGCCATCTGCAGAGATTGATGTCTTGGGTGAGCGTGGCTGGCTCGAAGTGGGTGGCTGTGGCATGGTGCATCCCAATGTATTGCGTAACGTCAATATCGACCCTGAAAAATATACTGGCTTTGCCTTTGGCATCGGTCTAGATCGCTTTGCCATGTTGCGTTATGGCGTGAATGACCTGCGGTTATTCTTTGAAAACGATCTGGCTTTCCTTAAGCAATTCCAATAATCGTGGGTCAGCAAGGACGATAATATGAAATTCTCAGAACAATGGTTGCGTGAGTGGGTCAACCCCAACTTGGCGAGCGAGGCATTGGGTCATTTGTTGACCATGGCAGGGTTAGAGGTTGAATCACACACTACAGCGGCTCCCGCTTTTTCTGGCGTGGTGGTAGCGGAAGTGAAATCTGTGCGTAAGCACGAAAATGCCGACCGTCTGCGTGTGTGTGAAGTCGACATTGGCACCGGCGAGTTGCAACAAATTGTGTGTGGTGCACCCAATGTCAGCGAAGGGGCAAAAGTCCCTTGTGCAACTCTGGGCGCCCTTTTGCCGGGTGATTTCAAAATCAAAGCCACTAAAATGCGCGGTGTGGCATCAAATGGCATGTTATGTTCTGGCCAAGAATTGGGTATTCCCGACGGTGTCGATGGCTTATTGTTATTGCCGCAAGATGCGCCAGTTGGAGTCAATTTGCGCGATTACTTGGCATTAGACGACACCGTTATTGAACTGAAAATCACCCCAAACCGTGCCGATTGTTTAAGTATTCGTGGCATTGCTCGTGAAGTGGCAGCCCTGACTGCTTCCCCATTGCAGGCACCTACTGTTTCCCCTGCTCCGGTGACGATCACCAGTCAACGTGGGGTGAAATTGTCAGCGGGGGCGGCGTGCGGTCGTTACCTCGGCCGCGTGATTGAACAAGTTAATGCCCAAGCGTCAACGCCAGCATGGATGAAGCAACGCCTTGAACGTGCTGGTGTGCGTTCAATTTCCGCGATTGTGGATGTCACCAATTTTGTGCTACTCGAGTTGGGGCAGCCTTTACACGCCTTCGATCACAACAAACTGCAGGGAGATATCGAGGTACGTCTGCCACAGGTTGGTGAACGGATGACGTTGCTGAATGGTAAAGAAATTGCTCTTGATGCTGACATGCTGTTGATTACCGACCAAACTGGACCGGTGGCATTAGCAGGTGTGATGGGTGGGGCAAATAGTGAAGTAGATGACAACACGACGGCTGTGTTTCTCGAATCGGCGTTCTTTGCACCAGAAGCCATTGCTGGCCGTGCTCGTCGATTAGGTTTTAGCTCGGATGCTTCCTTCCGCTATGAGCGTGGCGTTGACTTCACGCTACAAGCTGAGGCGATGGAACGGGCGACGGCTTTAATCATTGACATTTGCGGTGGCGTGGCAGGGCCAGTGGTGGAACAAGTGACGGAATTGCCTGCCCGCAAGCCCGTGGCTGTGCGAGTTGACCGTGTGAACCGTGTGTTAGGCATGTCGTTGACTGCAACTGAAATGGCAGCAATTTTTGCCCGCTTAGGTTTGCCGTTTGAACAGCAGGCCGATAGTTTTATCATCACTCCACCAGCAGCACGTTTTGATTTGGCGATTGAGGAAGATTTCATCGAAGAAATCGCCCGTGTGTATGGCTATGATGCCATCCCCGCTGACAATATTCGTGGCCGTCTGGCAATGTTGCCATTGCCGGAACAGCAGACTCCACGGGCGGAATTGCGCCGAGTATTGGTGCAGCGCGATTATCAAGAAGTGGTGACCTACGCTTTTGTTGATGAGCAGTGGGAAAACGATTTTGCTGCCAATACGACACCGATTCGTCTGATCAACCCGATTGCTAGCCAGATGAGCGTAATGCGCTCGACCTTGTTAGGTGGCTTACTCGATACCTTAAGCCACAATCTCAAACGCAAACAAAACCGAGTTCGTGTATTTGAGATGGCGCGTGTTTTTCTCAAAACGGCCACTGGTGAAGTCGAACAACCCGAAAAATTGGCAGGCTTGGCGTATGGCACTCGCTTTGCCGAGCAGTGGTCTTATCAAGCAGAAAAAGTCGATTTCTTTGATGTCAAAGCGGATATCGAAGTCTTGTTCTCACCACGACAGCTGACTTTCCGCCGCGCAGCCCATCCAGCCCTCCATCCGGGTCGTTGTGCTGAGGTGTTGCTGGACGGCAAAGTGGTCGGCATTTTGGGTGAGCTGCATCCGCAATGGGTACAGAAATACGATTTAGTGGCAGCGCCTATCTACTTTGAACTTGATTTACAGCCGCTGTTAGCACGACACACCATCCAAGCCCAAGCCGTGTCGCGCTTCCCTGCAGTACGTCGTGATTTGGCTTTGGTGGTGGCAGATACGCTAGAAGTTGATGCTTTGGCAACCACATTGCGCGCTGCAGCATCCCACTTGGTGACAGAGATTGCTTTGTTCGATGTCTATCGTGGTAAAGGCGTGGAAGAAGGGAAAAAGAGTCTTGCTTTCAAGGTGTTAATGCAGGATACTGCCCGCACGCTCACAGATGCAGAAGTAGATTCTGTGATGCAAGATTTGATCGCGGCTGCAGCAAACAGCCATGCCGCTCAGCTCCGTCTGTAATGTCCCCTGCCTAAATTGATTCAGGCACCGGTATGTCAAATCATACCGGTGGTGGGGTATATTTTTACCATTGTATTGAGGATTGTTATGACGCTGACTAAAGCGGAACTCTCGGATTTGTTATTTGATAAAGTTGGCTTGAATAAGCGTGATGCTAAGGATATGGTAGAGTCGTTTTTCGAAGAAATCCGACTGGCGCTTGAAGAGGGACAATCGGTCAAATTATCAGGTTTTGGTAATTTCCAATTGCGTGATAAACCACAGCGTCCAGGCCGTAATCCAAAAACTGGCGAAGAAATTCCAATCACTGCCCGTCGGGTGGTGACTTTCCATGCCAGCCAAAAACTCAAGGGAATGGTAGAGGATCATCATGGCGCAGCCCGTGGCTAAGATGCCGCCTATTCCTGCCAAGCGCTACTTCACGGTCGGTGAAGTGGCGCAGTTAGCAGGGGTAAGTGTTGAACAATTACGAGAGTGGGAAAGCGTTTTCCTGCCCCTACAACCTCGTCGCAGCATGGCACAACGTCGCTATTATCAACATCATGAAGTGTTGATTGCACGCCGTTTGCGTACCTTGTTAGTCGATGAGGAATACACCCTCAATGGCCTGCGCCGTCGCCTGCGTGAACGCGATGGTCTGAGTCCTGCCCAATTACGAGCCGAACTCCAAGGCTTGTTGTCTTCTGCCCAAGCCCCGTTATTAGCTACGCGCTGAGGCGGCGGCCTTTTTTGAAATGATTATGCTGCCTAGTGTGACTCATCGTTTGGCCTCCGAACTCAATGTTCGTGAGGCCCAAGTCGTTGCTGCCGTTGGTTTATTGGATGAAGGGGCCACGGTTCCCTTTATTGCGCGTTATCGTAAAGAAGCCACTGGGGGACTAGATGATACCCAGTTGCGTGAATTGGCAGAGCGTTTGCAATACTTGCGCGAGCTGGATGACCGCCGCGAGACCATCCTCAACAGCATTCGTGAACAAGAAAAACTGACACCTGCGTTGGAAGCTGCTTTATATGCGGCGGAAAACAAAACGACGTTAGAAGACCTATATCTCCCCTATAAGCCCAAACGCCGCACCAAAGCACAGATCGCGCGTGAGGCAGGGTTGGCACCATTGGCAGAGTCTCTGTTAGACGATCCTTCACAATCACCAGAACAAGCGGCACAGCCCTTTATTGCCGTTGATAAAGGAGTGGCTGATGCAAAAGCTGCACTCGATGGTGCGCGTGCAATTTTGATTGAGCGTTTTGCCGAAAATGCCGAGTTACTGGGTGAGTTTCGCCAACATCTATGGCAGCATGCCGTCTTGGTGGCGCGTTGTGTCGAAGGTAAGGCACAAGACGGGGCTAAATTTGCTGACTACTTCCAATATCAAGAAACACTTAAAACCCTTCCTTCGCATCGCGTACTGGCGATGTTGCGTGGACGCAATGAAGGGGTACTCACCCTTGCGGTGCAGTATCAACCAGAAGACACACCGGTGACTGAGCGCAGCTATTACGAACAAAGAATAGCCCAGCACTTTGCCATCAGTGACCAAGGCCGCCCAGCCGACCGTTGGTTACTTGATACGGTTCGCCTATGCTGGCGCGCTAAAGTGTTTTTGTCGTTGGAGTTGGAACTGAT
>Ga0079301_1000252_pt1 | contig 25641 bp, 23 predicted proteins | sample Wag4_2014_7_11_3_FD_74797 | JGI IMG/M metagenome (GOLD analysis project Ga0079301, IMG submission 74797) | Fresh water mixed with fracking chemicals microbial communities from Ohio, USA - Utica-2 Time Series FC 2014_7_11 | ecosystem: Engineered > Industrial production > Chemical products > Input... | reverse complement strand
CGTCGTGAACGCGGCGTGTCTCTTCGCGGGCGGTCCTCCCTGCTGGTACGTCGAGGGCGGCCTCCTCGATGCCTTCATGACGGGGCGCGTGGCCCTCTCGCCGCCGCGTGCGAGACGGGTGGGGCTCTTGCTCGACCGTGCCCTCGAGCCGGATCGTGCAGCTGTCCACCACCTGATGACGGCCGCCGACGCCGTCCGGGCGGTTCACGGGGTCCGGATGGTGGGGGCGGCCTGGACTCCCCGCCCCGTCGGAGCGCGCGTCTCGTGGCATCCCTCGGGCGCCAGCTGGGGGGAGCTACCGGACCCGGACGCCTTGCTCGAGGGAGCCCGCTCCCTGCTCGAGGCGGGGGCCGAGGCGATCGCCGTCGTCACCCGGATGCCCGAGCTCGATCCCGCCGCCGTCGAGGCCTACCTCGCGGGCCAGGGGGCGGATCCCATCGGCGGGATCGAGGCCCTCATCAGCCGGGTCCTCACCCTGGGACTCGGGATTCCTGCAGCCCATGCCCCCTACGAGGGGCCCGACGGCGCTGAGCGGGTGGACCCGCGGGTTGCCGCGGAACACGTGGGATACACGTACCTGCCATGCATCCTTCAGGGCCTCGCCTGGTGTCCCGCTCCCGTACCCACGGGGGCCGGCGGGGCGTTCCACGTGGAGGCCCTGGATGCCCTGGTGGTGCCGTCTGGCTGCCTGGGTGGGCCTGCGGTCCTGGCGTGCCTCGAGCGGAAGATTCCCGTGGTGGCCGTCGATTCCCCGGTCCGGGTGAACGGGCCGGCGCCCGGGGCCCTGCGAGGCGAGATCGTGCGGGTGGCCAGTCACATCGAGGCCGCCGGCGTGCTGGTGGCGTTGCGGGCGGGGCTGGCCCTGGATACCCTGCGCCGTCCCCTCGCGCCCCTGGCCTTCCTGGACTGACTGCCTCCCGGCTTCCTGGCCGTCTGCCCTGGACGGGAAAGGCCCCCCCGACTCCGGGGGGGCCTTCCAGGAAGCGGGGACTAGATCTCGCCGGTGAAGATCTCGTCGACGCGATCGGGCGTCACGTAGTCGTAGGGCATGTAGAAGTAACCCTTGTCACCCCACTTGGTGCCCCAGCTGTTCTTGATGATGAGCACCTTCTGCGCGTCGTCGTAACCCACGATGAAGACCGCGTGGCCGCCGATGATGTTCTCCGAGGGGCGGGGCATCGGCATCTTGCCGGTGCGGGCCACGACGGGCGACATGAAGCTGCGGTACACCATGAACCCGAAGACGGCGGGATGACCTGCGGCCAGCTCGGCCTTGAGCGCCTCGAGGCCGACGTGCAGCTTGTGGCTCGAGATCTTCTGGTCCGCGGCTTCCTTCTCGGCCGCGGCGCTGGGCTTCACGGCGAACTTGGCCGGGTTGTACGGGATCGTCGAGTCGAGGCAGATCCCGTGCTTCTTGAGCGCGTCCATCCCGTCGATCATCAGGGCGCCGGAATCCTCGTTCACGGTCCCGCGAGCTTCGCGTTCCTTGTAGTACATGTACAGCGCGCTCAGCGAGGGGCTGGGGTTGCCGGCCAGGTTGTTCAGGGTCTCACGCAGGCCCTTGCCCATCGCGAAGGCGGTGCAGGATCCCAGGCTGCCCTGGTCGTAGACGGGGCTGATCTTGCCCGTCTCCCGCAGGTCCACGCGAGCGGGAAGCGCACGGGTCGAGACACCGGGGATGTTGAAGATCGGCGAGACGCCGCGGTTCACGAAGCGGTAACCGAAGCTGCGCAGCGTGCCGGTACCGTCGGCCACCATCGTCTTGCCGGACGACGGGGTCACGGTGGCCCCCATCGGGGACAGACCGCAGCCTGCAAGGGTGGCGCTGAGGAGCGCGATGCTGACCAGCGACGACTTTTTCACGGATGATCTCCTTCGGAACCTGCCAGACGGTGCAAGGTTAAGGAGGCCTGGGGCTCAACTTAACTCTTCGATAACGATGGTCGCACCGCGGTCACGAGGAGACAAGCGAATTTACCAAGTTTTAACAAAACCTTACGGGTTATTGAACAGGTCGGATGAATCGGGCTGAACTTGAGGGATCACGACCGTTTCCGGAGATCGTGCGTCAGTCGGGAGCGCATGCATCGAGCCCCCCGTGGATCTCACGGGGGGCTCGGTGTGGAAGGGCGAAGGCTCAGCGGTTCTGACCGGGTTGACGGATGGGCGAGGGCGAGAACTTCTGGATCCGGTTGTTCTGGGTGTCGCTGACGTACACGTTGCCGTCCGCGTCGATCGTGACGCCCGTGGGCTGGTTGAACTGGCCCGGGGCTGGGCCCATGCCACCGAACTCCGAGAGGTAGGTGCCCTGGCTGCTGTACCGGATGACGCGGTTGTTGCCCGAGTCGACCACGTAGAAATCTCCGTTGCGGTTGTCGACGGCGATGTCGGTCGGGTTCTCGAACTGGTTCTGTCCCCGGCCGCGGAGCGTCCCGAAGTACAGGACGGGGCGATCGGGCGTCGGGCTCTGAAGGTCGTACTTCTTGACGACCGCGGTCTGGGAGCCGGCATCGACCACGTAGAGGTTGTCGTTGGCGTCCGCGGCGATCGCCGCGACCGAGCCCGATACGGGGATCTGGCGCACGAGCTGAGCGCTCGAATTGAACACCATCAGCTTGCCCTGACGGGTGACCACCGCGAAGCCATCGCGCAGGGCCTGGATGTCCAGGGGCTTGTCCGCGCCGGGGAACGGATCGGTGCCCCGGACCGGCAGCACCAGGTCACCCTGGAGGTTGTAGCGCTTGATCGGGTTGGCGGGCGACAGGATGCCGACGGGGTCGCAAAGCAGGACGTTCCCGCCCGGCTCGCAGGTCATGCCAGCCGGTTCGAAGATGTGCTGAGCCTCGTTGATGAGGAAGTTGAGCTCCGCACCGAAGCTCTTGACCAGCCCACCCTTCGTGTCAAAGCGCTTGACCTCCCAGAGCTCCTTGGGAGTCTGGACCGAGCCCAGCTGGAAGTTGGTCTTGGCGACCGTGTAGACCCAGTTGTTGTTGCGGTCGAAGGCCAGGTAGCGCGGCAGGCGGACGTTGTTGAACGAGGTCAGGAAGGCGTTCGGCAGGGCATCCACGCCCTCGGTGAGGGGGATGTCGGCGGTCGTCACGGTCGAACCGGCGATGACGTCCACGACGACGTCGCCGTTCGAGGCCAGGAAGGTGTAACCGGGCTTGTAGAGCGCCAGCTTCTGCTTGGCGGCTGGAACCTGCGTCAACGTGAACTCGCCGGCCCCGTTCGTCAGGGTGGACCGGTTGGCACTCGCGGCGGCGCCGAGCAGCAGGACCTGGACTCCGGCGAGGCCGAGCTTCGTGCGGGCATTCACGATCCGGCCCGTCACGGTGCCGGTCGGCAGCTGCGTGACCTGCCCGATGCCGCTGCTCGGTCCGGGATCCGTCTGGATGGGGGCCGTCACCACGCGGCCGCACCCCGTGGACAGCGTCATGGCAACCAGGCCGGCCCAGAAACCCCAAGGCTTGACGTGCAACATCGTCGTCCTCTTCCCCCGAAAGCCCTTGCGGGCGTTCACATGCTGTAAAGGTTATCGTCCGGCCCCCCCGCGACTTGCGCGACGGAGGTCAAGATTGCCTCAAGAACCATTATAGGAAAAGTTAAACCGGGTCTGACGTGAGAGCGCCCGGATCCGTACGGATCCGGGCGCTCTCGAGGTTCGATGGGTGACGTTCAGCCGATCTGGATGCTCGGCTCCGCCGCCACGGTGCCCGTGAGCTGCTTGCCGTAGACGGGTTTCACCCAGTGCGAGTAGCGGGCCAGGTTGCCGCGTACGGCCGAGAAATACAGCTCGCGCAGCTTCCGCGTCACGGGGCCTTCCGTCCCGTCGCCCACCGGACGGTTGTCGACGCTCTGGACCCACGCGATCTGGGCCCCGGTCCCACAGAGCATCATCTCGTCTGCCACCATGAGTTCCGTGCGGTCGATCGGGCGGCACTCGGTCGTGAGCCCCAGCTCCTTCTCGGCCAGCTCCATGATGGCGCGGCGCGTGACACCCTCGAGGATGTTGTCGTAGAGGCCCGGCGTGACGAGCGTCCCCTCGCGCACGATGAACACGTTCTCGGCCGAGCCCTCGCAGACGTGTCCGTCGGCGTTGAGGAAGATCGCTTCGTCGAACCCGCGATGGAAGGCCTCGGTCTTGGCGAGGGCGGAATTGATGTAGCCGCCGATGACCTTGGCTCGCGCGGGGATCATGGTGTCATCGATCCGGCGCCACGAACTGACGCCGCACTTGAGGCCGCGGTCCATGTCGACGTAGTTGCCCATCGGGGCCACGTAGATGTGGAAGGCGTCGCGCAGGTTGTGCAGGCGGACGCCGACGATGGTGTCTTCCTTGTACAGCGTCGGGCGGATGTAGATGTCCTGCTGGTAGCCGCAACGTTTCACGAGATCGAGCGTGATCGTGACGAGTTCGTCGAGCGAGTGCGGGATCTCCATGAACAGGATCTTCGCGGACCGGAACATCCGGCGGTAGTGTTCCTCGACGAAGAGCGCGTGGAGTTCTTCCTGTTCGGGATTCCAGTATGCGCGGATTCCCTCGAAACACCCGGTTCCGTAGTTGAATCCGTGGCACATGATGTTGATGTTCGCGTCCTCGATCGGGACGATCTCGCCGCGAAAATAGGCCAGCTGTCTGGGCATCTCAAACCTCAAGAATCCTGACGCGCACCGGGGGATGGACCCGTCGCGTCCCGCGCGAGCGCCGTCGCTCCCGCTCGATGTCGGAACGACCTGTCTCGGAACGCTCCAGCTCCAAGGATAGCACGCTGGGGCGGCTCACGCTCCCCGTAACGGTTCAGGGAGGATCGAGCGGATCCGGCCAGCTGAACAGTCCGGGCATCCGCTCCGGAGCGCGGCGTCCGATGTGGCGATAGGCCAGGGGGGTCGCGACGCGCCCGCGCGGCGTCCGCGCCAGCAGCCCGGACTGGATCAGGAAGGGCTCGTAGACGTCTTCCAGGGTCGTCACGTCTTCACCGGTGGCCGTTGCCAGCGTCTCGATCCCGACGGGACCTCCCGCGAACGCATCGATGACGAGCTCGAGGATGCGGCGATCGAGCGGGTCGAGGCCCAGCGGATCGATCCGCAGCTGGTCGAGCGCCTCTCGGGCCAGCTCGACCGAGACATGGCCGTCTCCCCGGACCAGGGCGAAGTCCCGGACCCGGCGCAGGAGGCGGTTCGCGACGCGAGGCGTGCCGCGCGAGCGCGAGGCGATGCAGGTGGCGGCCTCGTCCGTGATGCCCACCTCGAGGACCGAGGCTGCGCGGCTCACGATCCGCGCGAGTTCCTCGGGGCGGTAGTAGTCGAGGCGCTGCACCAGACCGAACCGGTCCCGCAGCGGGCTCGAGAGCGCGCCCACGCGGGTCGTGGCTCCCACCAGGGTGAAGCGCTGCAGGGGCAGACGCTTGATCCGGGCCGTCTGGCCCTTGCCCAGCGTCAGGTCGAGCGTGAAGTCCTCCATGGCGGGATAGAGGATCTCCTCGGCCAGGCGATTGAGCCGGTGGATCTCGTCGATGAACAGGATGTCCCCGGGCTGAAGCGCCACCAGCAGACCGGCCACATCTCGTGGACGCTCCAGGGCGGGTGCGGAGGTGATCCGGATCTGGCAGTCCATCTCGCGGGCCAGGATCAGCGCAAGGCTGGTCTTCCCGAGCCCCGGGGGGCCGTAGAGCAGCACATGGTCGAGCGGTTCCTGGCGCTTGCGGGCCGCCGCGATGGCGATCGCCAGGCTCTCCTTGAGGCTTTCCTGTCCGGTGTAGTCTTCCAGGCTGCGCGGACGCAGCGAGACCTCGACAGGGTTCTCGTCGGGCCGGGCCTCGGCTCCCACGGTTCGCGGTACGGGACTCGTCGGTCGCGGCCTTTCGGAGGGATCGCGGGGCGGTCCCGAGCCGGGACCGGTCGCCTTCCGCCGGGGAGCCTCGGGCCCGGTCTGGCCGAACGAATCGCCACCCGAAGGGACGATGGGCATGGCCTCAGCCTCCCACGCCGCTCAGGTGCTGGATGGCACCACGGATCGCGGATTCCAGATCCAGGTCGGGCGAGAGGCGTCCGAGCGCGTCGTGGATCTCGTCCGGCTCGTAGCCCAGGCTCTCCAGAGCGAGGGCGACCTCGCCGTGGGGGCCGGCAGCGACCGAGGGAAGCGCGATCGTGGCCGTGCCTGCCGCCCCGCGTCGTGTCCGCGAGGGGGTCACCTTCTCGCGCAGCTCCAGGAGGATGCGTTCGGCCGTCTTTTTTCCCACACCGGGAGCCTTCGCGAGGGCGGCGGCATCCTGACGGGCGATCGCCGAGACCAGCTGGTCGGGTGCCAGGTGGCTCAGGAGCGCGAGGGCCGTACGGGCCCCCACACCGCTCACGCCCAGGAGGCTCAGGAACAGCTGGCGCTCTTCCATGGTGGGATAGCCGTACAGCGTCGTCCCATCCTCGCGCTGGATGGCGTGCGTGTAGAGCGAGCAGCGTGTCCCGAGCGGAGGCCACGCATCGAGATTGCGCCGGGACACGAAGACCTGGTAGGTCACGCCCTGCACGTCGAGCCACAGCTGGTCCGTGCCCAGGTGGACGAGTTCGCCCGTCAGGCGGATGATCACGCGGGCTCCATCCTTCCCGGCAGAGGCTCCAGCTCGAGACGCGGGAGCCAGGTGAGCGCGAGCGCGAGGGCGTCGGCGGCGTCGTCCGGTTTCGGCACGAAGTCGAGCCGGAGCAGGTCGCGGACACCCTCCTGGACTTCCTGCTTGGACGCGCGGCCGTGGCCTGCGATCGAGAGCTTCGCTTCCATGGGAGTGACCTCCCGGACCTCGTGGCCGGCCTGCTCGCAGGCCAGCAACATGACTCCCCGGGCCTCGGCAACCCCGATGACGGTGGTGACGTTCCGGAACGCGAACAGCTTCTCGAGCACGACCACGTCCGGACGGACCTGGGAGAGCAGGTCCGTGAGGTCCTCGTAGAGGGTCCGTAGTCGCTCGCCTCGGGACGTGCGGGCATCCGTACGGATGACCCCGCAGCCGATCATGCGAGGCGGGCTCTGTCCGGCGACGTCCACGACGCCATAGCCGATGATGGCGGTGCCCGGGTCCAGGCCCAACAGACGAGTCATGGAGCGATGATAGCACGGTCCTGACCCGCTCCTTGACCACCCTCCACCCCCCTGATACGATGACGCCATCCATTTCTGGCGTTCCCCTTGCGCCGTTCGAGCCTGGTCGTGAGTGGCTCTGGAAGCCCCCGGACGGACGATGACGAAGGGTCGAGCCCGGAATGGATCGGCTCGTGGCAGGCCTCGCGAGCGTCCACCGGCGACCTTTCATGCCGGGGAGACGTTCGGCCCCACCGGGAGGCCTGGACGAGAGTGCGTCCGTAGCCTGAACGTACACCCACCCTCAATAGGAAAGCTCTGTGAAAAAGGAAATCGTCATCAGCGAGGCGGACGACCTTGCCATCGTCTTCGAGCAGGGTCGTGCAGCCGAGTTCGTGCTCCGTCAGGGAGATCAGCTCGTCGGTGATATCGTCCTCGGGAAGGTCGAATCGGTGGTTCCCGCCATCGAGGCGGCCTTCATCAATATCGGGCACGACAAGAACGGGTTCATCCACGTCGCGGACCTGCCGACCACGCAGTCTCCCCGCCGCCGTCCCAAGCCCCAGCCCATCCGCACGGGCGAGAAGCTGCTGATCCAGATTGCCAAGGCGCCCACGGGCACCAAGGGAGCCCGGCTCACCGGACGCCTCTCCGTTCCGGGCCGTTATCTCGTTTTCGTGCCCCACGACAACCGCGTCTGCCTGTCCCGGATGATCACCGACTCGCGGGAGCGGGATCGCCTCCGTCGCATCGCCACGGAGCTCAAGGATCCCGGGCATGGCCTCATCGTCCGGACCGAGGCCGTCGGGTGCACCGAGGACGAGTTGCGCCGCGACATCGAAGAACTCATCGAACGCTGGACCGACATCCTGCATGCGGCCCAGACCAAGGCGCCTCCTGCGCTGCTGTACCGGGACAACGACCTGCTCACCCGCGTGCTCCGGGATCGCCTGACGGCCGATACCGAGCGCATCGTGGTCGACAGCCAGGATGCCTTCCAGCGCGCCAAGGCCATGTTGACGAGCTGGATGCCGGAGATGGTCCGGAACCTGACGCTTCACCGGGGACGCACCCCCATCCTCGAGCACTACCGCGTGCGTCAGGAGATGGAGCAGATTCTCAAGCCGCGCGTGTCGCTGCCCTCGGGCGGCTCCATCGTCATCGAGGTGACGGAGGCCCTGACGGTCATCGATGTCAACTCGGGCAAGCTCACCAACTCGCGCAGTCTCGCCGAGACCGTGCTCAAGACGAACCTCGAGGCGGCTGCCGAGGTCGCGCGGCAGATCCGTCTCCGCGACATCGGTGGCATCATCATCGTCGACTTCATCTCGATGGACGCGGCAGCCGACCAGCAGAAGATCGTCGCGGCCATGAACGAGGCCATCAAGGCCGACAAGAGCCGTCCGCAGATCAGCCCGCAGTTCTCCGAACATGGCCTGATGGAGCTGTCGCGTCGCCGACAGGGTCAGAGCCTGCTCGAGATGCTCACGGCCTCCTGCGAGACCTGCGGAGGGCTCGGTCGCGTCCGGAACGCCATCCACGCCGGTTCGGGCCTCGGGCTGGTCGCCCGTCCGGCTCGCGAGGCCGAGGTGGCGGACGATGCCGACGAGGTGGTCGAGGAGATCCTCACCGAACCCATCGTCCTGGATGCCCCTGCGTACCCCTCGGAAGGGCCGCGCGAGGACCTCGTCGAGACGTCCGAGGAGCGCGGAGGGGACGGCACCCGTCGTCGCCGCCGTCGCCGCCGTCGTGGTCGGGGTCGCGGTCCGAACGGAGCTCCGAATGGAGCCGATGCCGGGCACCTCGAGTCGGATGAGCTCGAGGGTGACGAGGATGAGGGCTTCGAGGGGCTGGAACTTGAAGAGCTTCCCGCGCCGCGTGTGGAGGCCGAGCCGGTACCTGCCGCGTCTGCGGGCTTCGTCTTCGAGACCGTCGATCTGGGTGGGGACTTCGGCGACGAGGCACGCGACGCCGAGCGTCCGAGCCGGGACTTCGAGGGTGGCCGCGAGCGCGGTCGGGACCGGGGCGACCGGGATCGGGACCGGCGGCGTGGCCGCGGTCGCGACCGCGACAGGGGGCGTGATCGGGACCGCGATCGCGATCGGGAGCCCGGTCGGGGGCCTGCCTTCGACCGTCCGCGTGGTGGCGTGACGGCCGTGCTGGCCCAGCCGGCTGCATCTGCCGCGATCGAACCGGTGGTGGCCGTCGTCGAGGGCCCCTCGCCCTGGGGTGATGCCGAGCTGCCGCCTCCGGCGGCTGCCGGCGCGGCCGAAGGTCCACTCCGCGTCTTCCGTCCGCGGTCCAGGACCCGTCCTCGCACGTCCGTGGTCGAAGTCGCACCCGGGGTCATGCAGGTCCTGGCCAGCGCTCCCGCCCCCGAGGCGGAAGCTCCGGTCCTCCCTGCGCCGGCCGTCGATGAGGCGGTTCCGGCCCCGGAGCCGGAGATGCCCGTGACGGAGACGCACATCAGTCCCGTGCCCGAGGTCGAGCCCGTGGCCGACCCCGAGGCCGTCCTCGAGACGGTCGAGTCGGCCGAGGCCGGCGAGGCGCCCGCTCCGCGGGTGAGCGCCACGCCGCGGCGACGTCCCGTTCGTCGTCGTGGGGCGACGCCGACCGGTGACGAGGCGACCCCTTCGGTCGAGGGTGAAGTTCCGGCCGCTGAGGCGCCTTCCGCCGAGCTCGCCGTGGCAGACACCGGTGCGTCCGAGGTCAGCGCCGAGGCCGTGAGCGAGAGCGAGGCGTCCGCCGGTGAGGTCGCACCGGCGCGCAAGGCGCCAGCGCGTCGGCGTTCGACCCGGTCGCGCAAGACGCAGGAGTAGCGGTTGGACGCACCGCAACTGCTCGTCGTTCCGCTGGAGGCCCGGGGTCTGCGCCTGGACCAGTTCCTCATGGCCCGGCTTCCGGACCTCTCGCGGACTCGCATCCAGGATCTCATCGCCGGGGGGCACGTGCTCCTCGGCGATAGCCTCGCTCGATCGTCCCACCGGCTCCGCGGTGGCGAGTCCCTGATCGTGGACCTTCCTCCCCCGGCGGCCTGGGAGGTCGAGCCCGAGGACATCGAGATCGACATCCAGTACGAGGATCGCGACATCGTCGTGGTCAACAAGGCCCAGGGGCTCGTGGTCCATCCGGCACCGGGCTCCTGGAAGGGCACGCTCGTCAATGCCCTGCTCTACCACTGTGGCGACCTGTCCGGCGTCGGTGGGGTCCTGCGTCCCGGCATCGTCCATCGCCTGGACAAGGATACCTCGGGGCTCATGGTCGTCGCCAAGAACGACTCCGCTCATCATTCGCTGGCGGACCAGATCGCGGCTCGCACCGCGGGGCGCGAGTACCTCGCCGTCATTCACGGTGTCATCGACGAGGAGTCGGGCACGGTGGACCTGCCGATCGCGCGCCATCCGACCGACCGCATCAAGATGGCCGTCGTGGCCACGGGCCGGGACGCGGTGACGCACTGGCGCGTGCTGGAACGCTTCCACGACATGACCTTCCTGGCGCTCAAGCTCGAGACGGGGCGCACCCATCAGATCCGCGTGCACATGGCGCACCTGGGGCATCCCGTCGTGGGCGACCCGGTCTACGGGCCGGCCCGCTCACCCTCCCCGGTAAAGCTGCGGGGGCAGGCCCTGCACGCTTTTCGCCTCAGCTTCAGTCATCCGCGCACCGAGGAGCCGATGACCTTCGAGGTGGCTCCCCCGGAACGCTTCGAGACCCTGCTCAGGACCCTCCGCGCCGGGGCCTGAGGCACGCCTCGTGGCCATGGACGCTCCTCCCCCCACCACCCTGGCCGAGATTCGCCTGGTACCCGACCCGGGCAAGCGGCGTGACCATTTCCTCCGCGTGCTGGGCCTCGAGGTGGGGCAGTTTCCGGATGCGGCCTTGCTCGAGGGAGCGCGGCGCCGACTGCTCGAGCAGCCGGGGGTTCGGGGCGTGCACATCTCGCATGTCGGGTCGGAACTCATCGTCGCTCTCGAGGACGAGCCGCGGTGGGCGGGGAGCGCCCAGGTCCTGCCGCCCATCACGCCGCTGGGCCTTGCCATGGGGGCCGAGCATGTCCGGGTCGCCGGGTTAGAGGGGCGATTCCGTCTGCAGGCCAGTCACGCCTGGGACCTCCAGCCCGCTTATCCGGGGGTGGCCCAGGTGGACCATCCCTATGGCATCCTGGGGGCCGAAGCTGGCCTATGGCTCACGGGCGAACTGGCTGCCAGTTTCGCGCTGAGCGGGATCGTGCCCACCGATGGCCCCGGAACATCCACCTGGATCCGCACGGTCGGTCCCACGCTGCGGTATGACGACACGGACCTGCCCACGTCTCCACGCTCGGGAATCCGGTGGCGCTGGGAATCCCGGATGGGATGGCTCGATGGCGGCCCGCCCGGTAGCTTCTGGGTCCACCAGGGCGACTGGGGACGGTTCGTGCCCTGGGGTGAGGCGACCGTCCTGACCACGGTGAGTCTGGGGTTCGGCCGCGGCGAGATTCCCTGGCCCCATCGGTTCCAGGCTGGTGTCGCTTGGCCGTTTCGGGGGCTCGCGTATCGCCGCTTCGTGGGGGATCAGCTCCTCGTGCTGGGCCTGGAGCTCCGTCGTCCTCTCCTCGGCAACTTCTGGCCTGGCTGGTGGCCTCCCATCGGGCTGACGGGCGCGACGTTCGGAAACGTGGGGCGCGTCTGGACACGCGGGCTTCAGCCGACCTTCCCGGACGACTGGCGGCTCGGGGTAGGGGCGTACCTCGGGCTCTCGCTCGGCAACTGGCACGTGGGGCGACTCGAGACCACGCTCGGTTCCGAGGGGGGCTGGGTCGGGCTCGTCAGCGGGTGGCCGCTGGACTGATCATTCCCCGGGCGGATGTTTCCGGAAGTAGTCCTTGACCCCGCCCAGGATGGCCTCTGCCGCCTGCTGCTGGTACCGGGCCGTCGTGAGCAGTTTCTCCTCACCCGGGTTGGACAGGTAGCCGATCTCGACCAGAACCGCGGGCATGCGGTTGTATTTCACGACGACGAAGTTGTTGCGCCGGATTCCCCGGTCGGGCCTGCCCAGCTCGCGCACCAGTCGGCGATGCACGGCACGGGCGAGAGGCAGCGAGCGCGGCTGGAAGTAATAGGTCTCGATGCCTGCGATGCCCGGGTCATCCGTGTGGTTGGCGTGGATCGAGATGAACACGTCCGAGTCATAGGCGTTGCCGAGGTCGACCCGGGGATGCAACTGGATCTGCATGTCCCGGGTGCGGGTCAGCATGACGTCCATGCCCGAGGTCTGCATCAGCCGCTGGAGGCGCAGGGCCATCTGCAGGGTGACGTCCTTTTCCCGGGTTCCATGGGCTCCGATGGTTCCCGGATCCTCGCCGCCGTGCCCGGGGTCGAGCGTGACGCGTGCCCGGGAATCGCGCCGGGGTCGAGCCTCGGCCGCAAGCGTGCCGGAGTCTTTGGTGGGGTCGCCACGGCCCGGTTGCGGAGAGGCCTGACCTCGGGTCTCGCGACCAGTTCCCGGAACGCCACTCGCCGCGCGAGGCAGCGAGTCCGGACGGGCTGCGGGTTCGTCGCTCTCCTGGCCTGCCCCCGAACCCAGCAGCACCACGAGCTGACGCGTGCCCTCCGTATGCTGGATCTGGACCTCCAGGGATCGATCGATCTCGAGGATCAGGCGATGGGTCGTGGCGGAGAGAGGAATCACCCGCACATGCGCGATGAGACCGTTGTCCACGTACAGGCTGTCGCGGGACAGTTCTGCCCCGGCGCCCACCAGGTCCACCGAGAGCCGTTCCGACCGGCGACGGGAGGGGACCACCGCCGTGAACGGCGAGGAGGTCACCACCGTCAGTTGCCAGCCGTTGCGGATCCGGCGGAGCGTGAGACCGGGCGGGGCCTGCGTGCTCCGGGTGGACGGGCGTTCCGGTCGGGACTGGGGTGGTTTCTCGACCTCCGCTGGTCGGATGCGGGACGCGACGGGGCGTGGTCTGGGCGTGGCGACGGGACGCGGAGTGGGTGCCATGCTGGGCGAGTCGTCCGGGGCTCCGGGCTCGGGGTCCAGCAGGAAGGAGTGGCGCCATTTCCCGCCCGCGATGGGACGCGAGGTGAACGTGAACTCGGAGGTGCGCGTCAGGTCGAAGACCACCCGTACGCCTCCCACGGCCTCGTTCTGGCGGATGCGAACCCCCCGGATCGGGGTTCCCGGGATTCCGGGCAGGGCCGTCCGGGCACCCACATACAGGGTCCCGGGGAAGTCGATGACCCAGCGTTCCGGGCCCGAGAGGTGAAAGGGACGGGAGGTCAGGGGAGCGTCGGCATCCAGGATCACCTCGTGCCGCCGGGGATCGTGGCCGAAAAGTCGGATAGGGACCATGTCGTCGGCGGCGACGGCCGGCGTCGCGAGTCCGGTGGCCAGCAGCGCGAGTGCCGCGCCGAGACGGCTCAGGAAGCGCATCACGAGGCGCGTTCCGGCCACGTGTTGACCTCATCGGGGCGCTCCAGCGAATTCCCCAGGTCGAAGGGGCCGATGCGTGCCTGGATGGGGCCCGAGGGAGAGACGAGACGGACGCGTTGCACCCGGCTGTACTCCGTCAGGGTCAGCACGAGGCTCCGGAGCGCGATCGCCGAGGGAGTGGCTTCCGGGGCATTCTGCCAGACCACGGTGGCCTCGCCGTCATGGAGCCCTGCCCAGCTCAGCCGGGTACCGGTTGCGCGTGCTCCGGTCAGGAAGGCCTGGAGGTCCTCGGGGGGACCATCATGCCAGCGCACGAAGGTCTCCCGTACCGGCTCCGTGCCTGCCGTGGACGCGAGCGGGATCCGGACGGGCGTCAGCAAGGAGTCGCTGCGAAGGGGGTAGTAGACCATCACGGCGATGCCCGTGTCCTCGCCGCCCTCGTAGAGGTTCTCGAAGGTCGGGTCGGTCGGGCTGAAGGCTCTGTCCAGGTCCAGGTGGGTCCCCGTGACGGGCTTCCCGGCAGGTGTCAGGAGGCGCAGGCGGACGTCCTCGAGAGGGACGACCGTGGCAGCGGTCCGGACCAGGGCCGAGGCCATGAATTGCTCGTCTCCGCTGCCGCCACCATGGTCGGGCAAGGTCACGTCGAGCTCGACATGAGGGCCCTTCACGGCGTGGACCGTCACGTGGGAGCCGGAAGCGAGCGCGGGGCGAAGGTCACGGGAAGGGGGCTCCGTCAGGGTTGCCAGGGTCTCTTCGAGGGCCGCGTCGACCTTCGTCGAGGTCGTGATCACGCGCGAGACCGGGACCAGGAACATCCGCTGGGAGTCCGTGTAATGGAGCGTCACCCGGCGATCGACCCGTCCGGCCGGGCAGCCCGCCATCGTCGGGAGCACGCAGGCCATCAGGATCAGGGTGGCGGTCCTGAGGGTCATGCGAGGTGTCCCTGGGCGGAAAGGCTCGTGAGCAGGTCTTCCGGAAGGTCGAAGCTGGCGCTGACGCGCTGGACGTCGTCGAGATCTTCGAGGCGATCGACCAGGCGCAGCAGCTTGCGGGCCATGTCCGGGTCGGTGACCTCGGTGACGTTGTCCGGCAGGTCGATGAGGCCTGCGTCCCGATGCTTCCAGCCCGCACCTTCGATCGCCTCGATCACGCCCTGGAAGTCGGACGGGGCGCAGAGGATCTCCCAGGCGCCCTCGTGCGCCGTCAGGTCCGAAGCGCCTGCCTCGAGAACCACCCCCAGCACCGTGTCCTCGTCGAGGCGACCGTCCGGATCGTCGACCCAGACCTGACCGACCTCGCGGAACATCCAGCCCACGCACCCGGTCTCACCGAGGTTGCCACCGGCCTTGGTGAAAGCGGCGCGCAGGTCGGCGGCGGTCCGGTTCCGGTTGTCCGTGAGCGCCCGGATCACGATCCCCGCGCCACCGGGGCCGTAGCCCTCGTAGACGAGTTCCTCGAGCTGGTCGCCGCTGTCGAGGCCGCTGCCCTTGGCGATCGCCCGCTTGATGTTGTCGTTCGGCACCCCGGCCGCGCGTGCCCGGTCGATCGCCTGGCGCAGGCGGAAGTTTCTGGCGGGATCTCCCCCGCCCGTGCGGGCTGCCACGATGATCTCGCGCGAGGTCTTGGTGAAGATCGCGCCTCGCTGGGCGTCCTGCTTGGCCTTGGTGTGCTTGATGTTGGCCCACTTGGAATGACCGGCGATGGGTGCCACCTCCTCGAGAGCCCGTGACCCGGCGAGCAGGGCTCGCTGTCCGGGTGCTCGGGCCGAAAACGCCGAATGCCGTCGTTTCCAGTATATCACCCGCGGATCCGCGCCCGGTAGGGTGATCCCGCTCATGCAAGGGGGGCGACACGTGCCGGTGACGGTCACTTCAGGAAAAAAATTTGCTCTGAAAACGCTCTGGGTCTTGCTTTTTTCAATTCGGGGTTTCTATAATCGGCCCAAGGTTAATGAACCAATGTAACGAAAAGGTTCTCCATCCCGCCCCTGGGCTCGAAAGGACGTGGTTCCGTGAACAAGGAAGAACTCATCAAGGCGATCAGCCTCAAGGCCAAGATTTCCCAGAAAGAAGCCGGCGAGATCCTCAACGCGACTCTCGAGGTCATCTCGAGCAGCCTCGGCCGTGGTCAGAAGGTCACGCTCGTCGGATTCGGTACCTTCCAGGTCCGCTCGCGCGCGGCACGTGACGGACGGAATCCCCGCACGGGCGACGTCCTCAAGATTCCCGCCAAGAAGACCCCCGTCTGGACGGCCGGCAAGAACCTCAAGGAGCGGATCGAGGGCGGTCGCAAGAAGCAGATGGCCGGCAGCCGCTCGCGCTGATCGTCGCATCCCTTCACGAACGAACCCCCGGCACATGCCGGGGGTTCACTTTTCTTCACGCCTGGAAGGGGTATTTTCGGGGCTTCCGGGCTGATGCTTCACGTCCCGTCATCCTGGCCGGTCTGCTTGCGTGAAGCGCTGTGAAGTCCTGCTGGCCTGCTGCCTGCTTCCGCCCATCCCTGCGTCCCGCGCTTCGCGGGGTAGAGTAGGTCCAAAGGGGGGCGAGCGGAGCAGCGGATGACCAACCATCGAAACCGGTTTCGGCATGACTTCTGGGCGGCCGTCGAGGCTACGCCGGCACGGGTTCTCGAGACGACCCTGCGCGTTCTGGTGCCATGGGTGATTCAGGTGGCTGTCACGATGCTCCTGCAGGCCCACCTGCCGCTCCGCATCGTCTCGGTGGGCTTTGCGGGTTGGCTGGCGGGCTTCGCGCTGGCATGGGCGTGCGGTCGGGGGGGCTCGGCTGGCGCGATGTCCTGGCTGACGGTCGTCTTTCCGCTCGTGGGGGCGACCGTCGGTCTGCTGGGGATGGACGGAGATGTCCCCAGGTCCCTGATGCTCCTCGCCTTCTGGGGGATGATCCACCTGCTCTTCGATGGAGCGATCCGCATGAGGCTGCTGGTGGCGGGACGCCCTCCGCGGCTCGTCTGGCCGTGCTGGCGCCCGTCTCCTGACGACTGGATCCCGCGCGCCCTGCCCGACGAGCTTGAAAGGCAGATCCTGGCCGTATTGCCGTTTGCTCCAGGAGGATTACAGCCCGATCCTCGATCCCTGGAGCTCCTGGGACTGCATTTTCCCTGCACGTCAGGTGAACTTGCACGCGCCTTTGAACGACGCGCGGTTGACCTGCTGGCTGGAAACCCTGGCCCCGCTGGACGAGTCCGGATCCTCCGGGAGCTTGGTCGATCCAGGCAACTGGTCGAGGAGGCGATCCGGGCTGCGCGCGTGGCGGAGCAGTCCGGGTTTCCTGCCTCATCTGACCTGGTGGGCGCCATGGCTGCCGGGATCGATTCCCCCGTGCTCCGGCAGGGCCTCCGGATACTCGACCCCGTGGCGAGTGTCCGGATGTTCGGGCCGGTGCGCAACTGGCCTCGGCTTCGCCGGATGGGAGCTGTCGCGGTGATGGTGTCGGTGGTTGTCGGGCCCGTGCTGGGCGCGACCTTGCTCATCGAGACCTGGGGGACCCTGGCACTCGATGATCATGGCGACCGCCGGACCCACCACGACTATCTCGTGACGAAGGATGGAGTCTCGAGCACGTTTGTCTGGGTGCCGGTGTTCGAAGCGTATCAGCTCATCGTGCCGGGGAACTGTGGTGCGGGAAACCGGGACAGGCCCCCGGGGTTCTGGGTGTCCGATCGTCCGGTGTACGGGAGGGAGAACGTAGACTGGGCGCGTGAGATCTTCGGGGGCTTCTACGCGGGCAAGTTCGAGGCGAGTCGGGCAGATGCCACCCCCGGGAACCCCGGGACGGGATCCGGGGCGACCGCGGGATCGAGCGACACCCTGAAGATCGCCCCACAGTGCAGTCCCTGGACGTTCGTCACCTGGGTCGAAGCCGTGCAAGTTTGTCAGGACTATGATCCGGCCTGCCATCTCATGCGGGACGACGAATGGACCGCCCTGGCCGTCTGGTCGATGATCCATGACCACACGGTGCGCGGGAACAATAGCGCCACGCTCTCGGATGTGGAGGATACCCGGATCCGATTCGTGCATGATCCTGCCGGCCAGATGAATCAACGGGCGCTGACGGGCAGTGGCACACGTTCCGGTTGGTCAAGAGGGGTGAACCTGACGACCCATACGGGCACGAACTCCGGCGTGTATGACCTGAACGGGAACGTCTGGGAATGGACGGCGACTCTGGGCGGGGTGCGGGGGACGGATCGCTATGCCGTGAACGATGGCGATACGGAGGTTTCGATGCCTGCTTCTTCCCGGATCATGTCGCTGAACACGGATGCCAGGGTCCGTCGGTACGGGGTTCCAGGCACCACGGGCAGGGGGCGGGCGGCCTTCGGCCAGGACGCCTTCATTCGCCACGATGACTCGACCAGGGAGGACACGTGGATGACCTTCGTGGTCTTGGCGGGAATCTTCCCGACAAATTTTCAACACCGGTCCGCATCGACTGTTGCCTGCCGGGGTGGCAACCACTATTACGACACGCTGGCCGGTGTCTGGCACCTCAGCATCCGGAAAGGGCATGCCGTGACAAGTCACGACATCGGGTTTCGCCCCGTGCTCAGGTATTGACCCCCCCATTCAAAAGGCGCCCCGGTTTCCCGGGGCGCCCAGTGAATGAAATCGATCAGGCCTCGACGGCGACCGGCTTCACGCTGATCTTGCGGCGACGCACGCCCAGCCGCTCGAACTGGACGGTGCCGTCGACGAGCGCGAACAGGGTGTGGTCCTTGCCCATCCCGACGTGGTCGCCGGGGTGGAAGTGGGTGCCACGCTGACGGACGATGATGTTGCCGGCGCGAACGACCTCGCCACCGAACTTCTTGACGCCCAGACGCTGCGCGTTGGAGTCGCGGCCGTTACGGGTCGAGCCTACGCCCTTCTTATGTGCCATGGTGCTTCTTCTACCTTTCCGGAGCTCAGGCCTTGATCGACTCGATCATGACGCGCGTGAACGGCTGACGGTGGCCCTTCTTGCGGCGATAGTGCTTCTTGGGGCGCATCTTGTAGACGATGACCTTGGGAGCCTTGCCGTGGCGGACGACCTTGCCGGTCACGGTGGCGCCGGCGATCGTCGGCGAGCCGACCTGGAACTGGCCGTCGCGGGCGACGAAGAGCACCTGATCGAAGGTGACGGTCTCACCCTCGGGAGCCGAGAGCAGCTCGATCTCGATCCAGCGGCCTTCTTCGACCTGGATCTGCTTGCCGCCCGTGGCGATGATGGCGTACATGGGCTTTCCTTCCTCATATGGGTGAACCCAGGCGAGACGCGCCGGATCGGGAGCCGGAAACTCCGGACTTTCACAACCCCTGGCCGTGCGGTGGTACCCAGACTCGTGGGTACGCGAAGTACCCGTCGGGACGAAATCCCATTTCACCACGGGTGGATCGGGGGGTCAAGCGCGGCGCGGTTCCACGACGAACTTGATGGCCGTCCGCTCTTCGCCCGCGATCTGGATGTCCAGGAAGGCTGGCACGAAGATCAGATCGATCCCGGCCGGTGCGACGTAGCCGCGCGCGATCGCGATCGCCTTGATCGCCTGGTTGATCGCGCCGGCACCGATGGCCTGCAACTCGCACCGGCCGCGCTCGCGCATCGTGCCGGCGATCGCACCGGCCACCGAGGCGGGGTTCGACTGACTCGCGACCTTGAACAGGGCCGGTATCAGGGGATTCTGCGACATGACGTCTCTCCGGGGGGTGAGGGGGGCCTCCCCACGGTCGCACTCCCGTGGCGGTGGCGTCACCGTCCACTTGGACCGAGTCGATGGTCTCCCCGGGCAGGCGGCATCGAATCCGCTGCCAGGGTCCTCACCAGGAATGGCAGTACCCCAGGATGCCGCCCAGTTCGAAGGTGTCCTGCCAGCCCGTGCGCCAGACCGTCGCGAGGGCCGCGATTTGCAGGATGTCGTCCGGGCTGAAGTTGAAGGTGATCCCGGGGGAGAGCGTCCCCAGCAGGAACCCGCTCTCGGGTTCGGCCTCGCGGTTCGTCTCCCCGGGCGTGGTGAAACCCGTCAGCCACTCGAGACTCAGGTCGACCGGCCCGAAGGCCCGTTCGATCGCGAGGTTCAGGTTGCCCGACAGACCCCGCCAGACCGGCACCGGAAGCCCCGTCTCGGGATTGGTGGCCACCTGGCGGCTCCGGTACACGAGGTTGAGCAGCCCCGTGAACGTCCAGTCTCCGCCCAGGTCCTGGCGCACGGCCTGGTCCGTCCCGATGCCCCATGCTCCTGCCCCGAGTTCGAGATCCGGATTGCCCGTGGGGCATTCCAGCCGGAAACGGCTGCGCAGGCTGCCACGGTCGTTGGACCACGTGCGCCGCGAGAACGCGAGCGTCACGTCGTTGACACCGGCAGCGGGGTCGTTGCCATCGAAGTTCCGGTACCAGGTGGCCGGGACGATCACCTGGAGGCTCGTGTCCGCGAGCACGCCGACCTCGACGCTGTTCCAGAGGTCCACCATCTGGAAGCCCGAGCCCGCGGGGTTCGCCTGATAGGTCTGGCCGTCGAACACCCGGAGGTTGTTGCCCGTGTACGTGAGGTACGTCAGGAACTCGCCGTGGCCGGGGTCAGGAATGTCGTCCGAGGTCGTGCTGACGGGATAGGCCGCGGCGCCCCCGGGCGCGAGGAGCCAGGCGGCGAGCAGGGCGATCGGGAGCGGTCTGAAGGACACGCGTGGGCTTCCTTTCTTCCCCGTCTTACCCGCTCCGGAGGGCATCGTCCCGGGGTGGGACGTGCGAGAATGGCGTCATGGACACTCCCGCGCACGAATCCGACCTCCGCTGGATGGAGCGGGCCCTGCAACTGGCCCACTCGGCGGGCGGATCCGTGCATCCGAATCCCTGGGTCGGCTGCGTGCTCGTGCGCGAGGGCTCGGTCGTGGGTGAGGGCTTTCACGAGCGCCCCGGAGGCCCCCATGCGGAGGTCGCCGCGATCCGGCAGGCGGGTGACCGTGCGCGCGGTGCCACCGCCTACGTGACGCTCGAACCTTGCAACCACCAGGGCCGGACGGGGCCCTGCACGCAGGCCCTCGTGGCTGCGGGGGTCGCCGAGGTGGTCTGGGCCGTCAACGACCCCAATCCGCTCACGGCCGGGCAGGCCCGGGTCGTGCTCGAGGCTGCCGGCATCCGCTGTCGCTCCGGTCTGCTCGGCAACGCGGCCGCGCGACTCAACGCTCCGTTCTTCACCTGGATGCGCGAGCGACGCCCGTGGGTGCTGCTCAAGACGGCCACTTCCCTCGACGGTCGCATCGCGACCGTCTCCGGTGAGTCCCGCTGGATCAGCGGCCCCGAGTCCCGCCAGCGGGTTCACGAGTGGCGAGCGCGGCTGCCCGTGATCATGGTGGGCATCGGAACCGTCCTGCAGGACGACCCGGCGCTCACGGCCCGGATCGAGGGGGCTGCCCAGCCTGCACGCCTCGTCGTCGATCCTCGCCTCGAGACGCCCCCGTCCGCGCGGTTGCTCGAGCCCGGGGCTCCCGCCTGGCTGGCGTGCCGGGAAGACATGGTCGACACCCCTGCCGCTCGTGCGCTCGCGGCGCGAGGGGCGCGCCTCTGGCCCACACCACTCCGCGAGGACGGTCACCTCGATCTCGCACGGCTGCTGGCAGGGGTCGCGGCCGAGGGTGGGACGGGCGTCCTCCTGGAGGGCGGCGGCCGGCTCAATGCGTCGGCCCTCGCGCAGGGGGTGGTCGACCACGTGCTCTGGTTCCTGGCTCCGAAGCTCATCGGGGGCGCAACCGCCCCCGCGGCGATCGCCGGTCCCGGCGTGCCGCGTCTCGATCTGGCCCATGCCCTTCATGACTGGTCCGTCACGCCGAGCGGATCCGACTGGTGCATCGAAGGGGCCCTGCGCTCCATCTCCCCTGAAAGGAGTTCCGCGTGACGACCACCACGAGTCCCGTCCGTCCACCCGTCGCCGACCATCCGCTCGTTCGGGCGGTGCTCGAGCGAGGTCCGGCCAGCCTCATCGGCGGTTCCTGGAAGGCCGCGAATGGTGCCACGGACGAGGTTCGCAACCCGTCAGACCGGCGCGAGGTGATCGGGACGTTCGCCCTCGCCGGGGCGACCGAGGTCGAGGCGGCCGTCGAGGCGGCCCGGAGCGCTCAGGCTGCCTGGGCGGCGACGCCGGCTCCCGAGCGAGCCCGTATCCTGCGTGAGGGGCTCGACGTGCTCCGGCGAGAGGCCGAAACCCTGGCGGCCCTGGTGGCCTGGGAAGGTGGAAAGCTGCTGGCCGAAGCCCGCATCGAGGTGTCCCGTGGCCTGAATGCGATGGACTTCCTGATCGGTGAGGGGCGCCGCCTGGCAGGCGTGTCCGTGCCCTCGGAGGTGCCCGGCATGTTCGTCACGACGCGGCGCCGGCCGGTCGGGATCGTCGGGGCCATCACGCCCTGGAACTTCCCGTTCGCCATCCCGGCCTGGAAGATCGTGCCGGCCCTCGTCACGGGGAATCCGGTGGTGCTGAAGCCCGCCGAGCAGACGCCCTTCACGGCCTCCTTGCTGGCGGACGTCCTCACGGCGGCAGGGCTGCCGCCCGGGGTTCTCAACCTCGTCACGGGCGACGGAGTCGCCGGACGGGCCCTGGTCGAGCATGCCGAGGTCCGGGCCATCTCGTTCACGGGGTCCACGGACGTCGGACGGACCATCCCCCCCGTCGTGGCCGGTCGCCTGGGCAAGGTCCAGCTCGAGATGGGCGGCAAGAACGCCGCCCTCGTGCTCGACGATGCTGACCTCCCGGCGGCGGCGGACGCCATCGCGATGGGGGCATGGGGCTCGTGCGGTCAGCGTTGCACGGCCACCAGTCGCGTCCTCGTGCCTCGGACCCTCCACGACGCCCTGGCCGCTCTGCTGGTCGAGCGTGCCTCGGGCCTCGCGATGGGGCCCGCGCTCGATCCGGCGTCTCGCCTCGGCCCGCTCATCGAGGCCGCTGCACGGGACCGGGTCGCGGCCATGGTCGATGAAGCCCGCGCGGCCGGGGCGACCTGCCTCGTCGGCGGCGAGATCCCCGGCGGGCCCCTCGCGCACGGGCATCATTACCCGGCGACCCTGCTCGGCCAGGTGACGGGCGAGATGCGCCTCGCCCGTCAGGAGGTCTTCGGGCCCGTGCTGGCCCTGATGCCCTATGACACGGTCGAGGAGGCGATCGCCCTCGCGAACGACGTCCGGTACGGGCTCTCGAGCAGCGTCTTCACCCGCGATCTCTCCCGGGCCTTCCAGGTGGCGAACGCGCTCGAGACGGGCCTCCAGCACGTCAACTGCGCGACGGTCCACAGCGAGATCCACCTGCCCTTCGGCGGTCTCAAGGAGTCTGGCCATGGTGGTCGGGAACTCGGAACCACGGCGATCGACTTCTTCACCGAGTGGCAGACCCTCTATGTTCGTCACGGCTGACCGTCGCCTTGCCTCGCCTCCGGGAGCGACGTATGATCGGGAATTCCCCCACGGCATCCCGAGGAGCCGGACGAGATGTTCACGGGCCTGATCCAGGAAATCGGCAGTCTCCTGCGCTGGCAGGGAGATGCCGTGGTGATCCGCGCTCCGCGCATGGCTCCCGACCTGGTGCTCGGTGAGAGCGTGGCCGTCAACGGGGTCTGTCTGACCGTCACGCGCTGCCTGTCCGACGGGTTCCAGGCCGACGTCTCCCCCAGCACGCGCCAGGTCTCGACGGCCTCTTCCTGGGCTGCGGGGCGACGACTCCACCTCGAACGAGCGCTCGCCGTGGGCGATCGCCTCGGGGGGCATATCGTCTCGGGCCACGTCGACGTGGTCGGTCACCTGGTGGCGCGCGAGTCCCTGGGGGTGGCCTGGAGTCTCGTCTTCGAGCAGGCCGGGGCGATCGATCCCTACCTGGTGGTGAAAGGCTCGATCGCCATCGACGGCGTGAGCCTCACGGTCAACACCGTGGAATCCTCCGGTCGCTTCTCCGTCACGATCGTCCCGCATACCGGCCAGGAGACCTGCCTGCTCGATCTGGCCGCGGGAACTCCCGTCAACCTCGAGGGAGATCTGCTCGCCAAGTACGTCGAGCGGCAACTCGCCCTCCGTCCCGCCGCGACGGCGCCCCGGGGTCTCTCGGTCGAGACCCTGGCCCGCCACGGCTTTCTGGAAATGTGAATCACATGACCGCGCTCGCCGATATCCCCGAGGTGCTCGAGGCCCTGAAGCAGGGTCGGATGGTCGTCGTCGTGGACGACGAGGATCGCGAGAACGAGGGGGACCTCGTACTCCCTGCCGACCACGTCACCCCCGAGGCCATCAACTTCATGGCCACGCACGGGCGCGGGCTGATCTGTCTGGCCATCACGGGCGAGCGGGCCCGGGAACTCGACCTCGCGCCGATGGTCGAGAAGAACACGGATGCCCACGGCACGGCCTTCACCGTCTCGATCGACGCCGCGCGCGGCACGACCACGGGCATCAGCGCGGCCGACCGGGCGCGCACCGTGCAGGCCGTGCTCGAGGCCTCCACGCGTCCCCAGGATCTGCGGCGCCCCGGGCACATCTTCCCGCTCGTCGCCAGGCCCGGAGGCGTGCTGGCGCGCGCCGGTCATACCGAGACTGCCGTCGATCTCGCGCGGATGGCCGGTCTGCGGCCGGCCGGAGTCATCTGCGAGATTCTCGATCCGGATGGCTCGATGGCCCGGCTTCCGAGCCTCCTCACCTTCGCGCGGGAGCATGGCCTGCTCGTGACGAGCGTCGCGAAGCTCATCGCGTATCGCCTGGGCTCCGAGCGCTTCGTCGTGCGTGAGAGCGAGGCGCGTCTACCGACCCGCTTCGGAGAATTCCGGATCGTGGGATACGTCAACCAGCTCAACGACTCGCACCACGTCGCGCTCGTGATGGGGGATCCCACGGAGGACGGGGCGCTGGTCCGGATGCACTCCGAGTGCCTGACGGGGGATGCCCTGGGTTCGTTGCGTTGCGACTGTGGCGCCCAGCGGGACCATGCGCTCGAGGCGATCGCCCGCGAGGGCCGTGGGGTGCTGGTGTACCTCCGCCAGGAAGGTCGCGGCATCGGCCTCATCAACAAGATCCATGCCTACCGCCTCCAGGACCAGGGGCTCGACACGGTCGAAGCCAACCTCCGTCTGGGCTTCCCGGCGGATCTACGAGACTACGGCGTCGGCGCCCAGATCCTGGTGGATCTGGGGGTCCACAGGATGCGCCTCCTCACCAACAACCCCCGGAAGGTCACGGCCCTCGACGGGTACGGTCTCGAGGTGGTGGACCGCATGCCGATCCAGATCGAATCGAACCCCCACAACGAGCGCTATCTCGACACGAAGCAGCAGAAGCTGGGACACTTGCTCTCGTGACCCCCGTCCCCTCCCAGACCGCGAGGATCTCCATGCCCCACACGATCGGCGGCCACCTGCTGGCCCAGGGTTTCCGTTTCGCCATCGTCATCGCCCGCTTCAACGACTTCATCGGCAACCGGCTGCTCTCGGGGGCGATCGATGCCATCACCCGCCACGGCGGAGACGACGAGCAGGTCACGGTGGTCTGGGTGCCCGGCGCCTTCGAGATCCCGCTGGTGGCCCAGCGCCTCGCCCGCTCGGGCGACTTCGATGCCGTGATCTGTCTGGGGGCCGTCATCCGGGGGTCGACCCCGCACTTCGACTACGTGTCCTCCGAGGTGGCCAAGGGAATCGCCCAGGCGGCCGTCCAGACCGGGAAGCCGGTGGTCTTCGGGGTGCTCACGACCGACACCATCGAGCAGGCCGTCGAGCGCGCCGGGACGAAGGCGGGCAACAAGGGCTGGGAAGCCGCCGTCACGGCGATCGAGATGGCGCATCTCATGGGGCAGTTGCCCGGGTAGGCACCGGTTAAGATCCGGCAGGGGCGGGAATACACCGTTGTGATTCCCCCCTTGGCGAGGATTCCATGCGCTCCTTCAAAAGAACTACGGGCCAGATCTCGGTGTTTGCCGCGCTGGGGATCGTCGCGTGCACCGGCTCCGGGGTCAACGTATCGGTGTCCAGTACGCCGGGGGCCCAGGCAATCCCCGAACCAGGTACCGTGGTCGGCGGAGCGCGCATCGACCAGATCGCCGCGGGCCAGCGTCCGAGCTCCGCTCCGACCTCGGGCCCCTCGCAGGCCCCGGGCACGGCCACACCCGTGCCGACGCCCACTCCCGTACCC
>Ga0079301_1000251_pt1 | contig 25693 bp, 20 predicted proteins | sample Wag4_2014_7_11_3_FD_74797 | JGI IMG/M metagenome (GOLD analysis project Ga0079301, IMG submission 74797) | Fresh water mixed with fracking chemicals microbial communities from Ohio, USA - Utica-2 Time Series FC 2014_7_11 | ecosystem: Engineered > Industrial production > Chemical products > Input... | reverse complement strand
GTTTAGCCGCCAGTGGCTGGCAAACCGCATTGGTTGCGATGCGGCAGTTTGTCGATATGCTGGCTCATCGTGTCGCCGGTGGTTTGATTGGGATGTCGATTGACCAATTACGTTGGCCGCGCCCAACGCGGCCTGGTGATACCTTACAAGCCAGTGTGGAAATTTTGGGCAAGAAAGCCTCTCGTTCAAAACCCGGATTTGGCAGCATTCAGCTGCGTTGGGTGGTACACAACCAACATGGCGAGTTGGCCATGTCGTTAGAAAACTCGATTTGGCTACCTTGCCGTCCACAGTCTTAATCAGTTTGTCGGCGGCGGCGGAGCAAAACCAATACCGCACCACCGCCGGCATCTTCACAAAACGCCAAAACTTCTGGATGTCGCGACAACCACTGTCGCACCAAAGGCTTTAACACCGGCGCACCAACTGCCGAACCCATCCCCAAACCGTGAATCACCCGTACCGCTTGACCGCGTTGTTGTGCCAAAAACAAAAAGGTCAACAACCGTTCTTCCGCCTGATGACGGCTTGCCCCATGCAAATCAATCTCGGCCACCACCGGCCAATGCCCTGCTCGTAATTGACGCAATACCTGATGTTGGATACCCGTTCGCAAAAAGTGTGGCGGCACTGTTTCGGCATCGAAATAGTCAAACGCATGTGCCATTTCAGCATGAGAAGCAGGAATCGGTGAATGAACCGGACATTGGCGAGGATGCGGTGAGGGGCGTGGAGATGGATGCTGTACCCGTGGTTCAACCGCCAACGGCACAACATCAGCAAATAACTGTCGAAACTCAGGCTCAGGAGGCGGCGGCGCGACGGGCGGAGGAGAGGGGGAAAGGCGCACAGCGCGCAGCGCCGCTTTGAACGGAGAATAGGCCACTGTGCGCTTGACCATTACGCCGAAGCAAGCCCATCAAGATAGCGTTCGGCGTCCAGTGCCGCTTGGCAACCGGAGGCCGCCGAAGTAATCGCTTGGCGATAGATATGGTCTTGCACATCACCGGCGGCGAAAACACCGGGTAAATTGGTGGCCGTGGCTTGGCCTTGATGACCGCCTTGGGTCACGATATAGCCATTTTCCATCGTCAGTTGATCGACGAATAAATCAGTATTGGGTTTATGCCCAATCGCAACAAAGACCCCAGCCAAATCCAGTTGTTTGGTGCTGTCATCTGCGGTAGAGCGTAAGCGAACACCCGTTACGCCGGAAGCATCGCCTAACACTTCATCTAAAGTATGGTTCCACTCAACAGTGATTTTGCCTTCGGCCACTTTCTGCATCAGTTTATCGGCCAGAATTTTTTCACAACGGAATTTATCGCGGCGGTGTACCACGGTCACATGATCGGCAATATTCGCCAGATACAAGGCCTCTTCCACGGCTGTATTGCCGCCACCAATCACGGCCACTTTTTGTTTCTTGTAGAAGAACCCGTCACACGTCGCACATGCCGACACCCCCTTGCCTTTGAAGGCTTCTTCCGACGGTAAACCCAAATACTGCGCTGAGGCACCGGTGGCAATAATCAGGGCGTCACAGGTGTACTCCCCTTGGTCACCGATCAGGCGCATCGGCTTTTCAGTCAGTTTTGCGGTATGGATATGGTCGAAAATAATTTCAGTACCAAAACGCAAGGCATGTTTTTCAAATCGTGCCATCAATTCTGGCCCCATCACACCGTCGGCATCGGCTGGCCAGTTATCAACATCGGTGGTGGTCATCAGTTGGCCGCCTTGCGCCATGCCGGTGATAATCACTGGATTGAGATTAGCACGAGCTGCATACACTGCAGCGGTATAACCCGCTGGGCCAGAGCCGAGGATAAGAAGGCGTTGATGGCGAACTTGAGTCATGGCGAAATCCATTTCTTGGCAAATAAAACATCAGAAAAACAGCTAGGATGCCGATATGGGGCTAGAAGATCGGGCTTAAAGCCCCTATTCTGGAACAGAGGCCGATCATTGTCGTTTCACCGTTAACCAAGGGATGTGCAGCATGAATACCATCGATACCCAAACCCAAGCCATGAATGTTCTCGATCCAGCGCCTTCTCCTGCATTGAAAAAGGCGGCGGAAAACCAAGAACAGGTTGCAAAACAAGTTCAGGTGCAAGCACAACAAGAAGCTGAACCGAAAAAACCAGACAACCCTAACATTGGCAGCAATATCAACTTGAAGGCCTAACACGTCGACAACCTCGCCACGGCATTGGCAAAGAAAAACGCGGGAACAACCCGCGTTTTTCTTTTTATGTCGCACCGAATTAAACGGCTTGCTCGCCCATCTCGCCGGTACGAATCCGTACCACTTGCGCCACATCGAACACAAAAATTTTACCGTCACCAATTTTACCGGTGCGGGCACTGTTCACGATGGCTTCGATGGCCTGCTCTAATAAATCGTCAGCCAGCACAACTTCAACTTTCACTTTTGGCAGAAAATCCACCACATATTCTGCACCGCGATAAAGCTCGGTATGGCCCTTTTGCCGACCAAACCCTTTTACCTCGGTTACGGTTAAACCATTGACACCCAACGCAGACAGGGCTTCACGCACCTCATCTAATTTGAATGGTTTGATGATCGCTTCGATTTTTTTCATGACCTACTCCTCAATAAATGATACAGCCTGCCTCAGCCATGGCTGAAGTGTGGCGGGTTTTCAGGTATTATGAACGCCTTTTTTCGATCCGTGTGTGCGAGTCTCGCCATGTCCCCGATTCTGAAGCTGCGCGGTCGCGCTGCCCTTTCCCCTTTTCGTTTAGAAAAATTACTGGCTAGTGCCCGTGAGGCCAACCTACCTGAGCTGACGCTTGCCGCAGAATTTTGGCATTTTGCCGAAGTTACAGCGCCGCTGACAGCGCAAGAACAATCCACCTTAGAAAAAGTGTTGGATTATGGTGATTATCCTGCGCTAGCCACGCCAACAGCCGATGCGCAATTATTTTTAGTTCTACCCCGCTTAGGCACCATTTCGCCTTGGTCTTCTAAGGCCAGCGACATTGCTCGCCTGTGTGGTTTAGAAAAAGTGAAACGTCTCGAGCGCGGCATCGCGTTCTGGATTCACGCTGATACACCACTTGATGCTGCGACAACGCAACAACTGACAGCATTGCTGCATGATCGCATGACTGAGCAAGTGGTCTCCGACTTGAATGCCGCTGACGCTTTGTTTACTCACATCGCGCCAGCCCCCCTCGCGCATGTCGATATTTTACAGGCTGGTCGCGCCGGTTTAGAACAAGCCAACCGTGAAATGGGTTTGGCTTTGTCTGAAGATGAAATCGATTATCTGCTCGATAACTTCACCCGTTTGGGCCGTAATCCAAGCGATGTTGAGCTGATGATGTTTGCACAAGCGAACTCGGAACATTGCCGCCATAAAATTTTCAATGCCGATTTTATTATCGATGGCGAAGCACAAGCGAAAAGCTTGTTTGGGATGATCCGCGACACCCACAAGGCGTGGCCACATGGCACACGCGTGGCGTATTCAGATAATTCCTCGGTGATTGATGGTGCAACCATCGACCGTTTCTACCCACAGCCGAACACAGCGGCTTATCGCTATCATCACGAACCCACCCATATCATTATGAAGGTGGAAACGCATAACCACCCAACGGCCATTTCACCGTTCCCCGGTGCAGCAACAGGTTCTGGCGGTGAGATTCGTGATGAAGGGGCCACCGGTCGTGGTTCACGTCCGAAAGCAGGCTTAACCGGCTTTACCGTATCGAACTTGAACATCCCACACTTCAAACAGCCGTGGGAATATTACAGTGCCGACCAAAGCGAATACGGCAAACCCGGCCGGATTGCCTCTGCCTTAGACATTATGATTGAAGGCCCGATTGGTGGCGCAGCGTTTAACAATGAATTTGGCCGCCCTAATCTGACTGGTTACTTCCGTACCTTTGAGGAAGAATTCCAAGGTCAAATGCGCGGTTATCACAAGCCAATCATGATTGCAGGTGGCTTGGGCAATATCCAAGAACAGCAAATTGAAAAAGCCGATATTCCGCTTGGTGCACTGGTGGTGCAGCTTGGCGGCCCCGGCTTATTGATTGGTTTAGGCGGGGGTGCCGCTTCGTCAATGGACACCGGTGCCAACAGCGAGAATCTGGATTTTGACTCGGTACAACGTGGTAATCCAGAAATTGAACGCCGTTGTCAGGAAGTGATTGACCGTTGCTGGCAGTTGGGCGGTGATAACCCTGTGTTATCGATCCACGATGTCGGTGCCGGTGGTCTTTCTAATGCCTTACCCGAAATCGTACACGGTAACGGTCGCGGTGCCACTATTGCCTTGCGTAACATCCATATTGAAGAATCGGGAATGAGCCCGATGCAAATTTGGTGTAACGAATCGCAAGAACGCTATGTTTTGGCAGTCAAACCTGACGCCATCGATACCTTCCGTGCGTTGTGTGAGCGTGAGCGTTGTCCGTTTGCCATCCTCGGTGTGACCGACGATAGCGGCCAATTGATCGTGCGTGATGATTTATTCGATAACCGGCCAGTGGATATGCCGCTGGAAGTGTTACTCGGTAAACCACCGAAAATGACTCGCCAAGTCAATCGCCAAGCACATCAACCGAGTGTGTTTGATGCCTCTCGTTTTGATTTGCGCGAATCGGCCTACCGCGTATTGCGTCTGCCAACCGTTGCCAGCAAAAACTTCCTTATCACCATCGGTGACCGTACAGTGGGTGGGATGACTGCACGCGATCAGTTTGTCGGGCCGTGGCAAGTGCCGGTGGCAGATGTGGCAGTCACTACCATGGGCTTTAACACCTATTTAGGTGAAGCGATGGCAATGGGTGAACGTACCCCAGTGGCGTTGATTGATGCCCCAGCTTCAGGCCGGATGGCAATCGGTGAAGCAGTCACCAACTTGGCAGCGGCTTATGTCGGTGATTTGGGCGAGGTCAAGCTCTCTGCTAACTGGATGGCGGCGGCAGGTCATGGCGCAGAAGATGCCAAACTGTTCGATACAGTGAAAGCGGTATCTGATTTGGCACAAACGCTGCGCTTGTCGATTCCGGTCGGCAAAGATTCGCTGTCGATGAAAACTGTCTGGCAAGAAGAGGGTGAAACCAAATCTGTTGTCGCGCCGCTGTCTTTGATCGTGTCGGCCTTTGCGCCGGTCAAAGATGTCCGCTGCACCGTAACACCACAGTTGCAAGCCGACAGCGATACCGATCTGTTGTTAATTGATCTTGGCAATGGCCGTTGCCGCTTAGGTGGATCGGCCTTGGGTCAGGTGTGGAAATCCGTTGATGGTTTAGCACCCGATTTAGACCAACCCCAACAGCTCGCAGCCTTATGGCAAGGCGTGCAAAGTCTGCTGGCAGACCAGCTGTTACTGGCCTATCACGACCGTTCTGATGGTGGCTTATTCGCTACCCTCGCTGAGATGAGCTTCGCTGGTCATTGTGGTATTGACATTGATATTGATGAATTGGTCATTGGCCGCAAACAAGCGCAAATGGTCAATGATGACTTTATCCAAGCAGACCCTGCCTCGGCAGAATACGCCCGCGTCATCCGTGTGTTGTTCAACGAAGAATTAGGCGCGGTCTTACAAGTCAAAAAAGCGGATACCGCCAAGGTATTAGAACGCTTACAACAAGCCGGCTTGTCACGCGAAGTGTATGTATTAGGCAGCCCAAGCCAAGATGATAAGCTGACCTTCCGTCGTGGCGAGCTGCAGTTGTTTGCAGAATCACGTGCTGAGCTGCAACAAGTGTGGGCCGAAACCAGCTACCGCATTCAACGGCTGCGCGACAATCCTGCTTGTGCTGAAAGCGAATTCTTGTTGTTAAGCGATAAACAAGATCGTGGCTTATTTGCTGAATTGTCTTTCAACCCAGAAGATAACCCTGCCGCACCGTTAATCAATGTTGGTGCCCAACCGCGCATTGCGATTTTGCGTGAGCAAGGGGTCAACGGCCAGATTGAAATGGCAGCCGCCTTTGACCGTGCCGGTTTTGCAGCAGTTGACGTTCACATGAGCGACATCATCGCAGGGCGGGTGTCTTTGCAAGATTTCCAAGCCTTGGCTGCCTGCGGTGGTTTCAGTTATGGCGATGTGCTGGGTGCGGGTGAAGGATGGGCAAAGTCAATCTTGTTTAACCCACAAGCCCGTGCTGAGTTTGAGGCCTTCTTTGCTCGTCCAGATGTGTTAGCCCTTGGCGTGTGTAATGGTTGCCAGATGATGTCTAATTTGAAAGAGATCATCCCCGGTGCCGAGCATTGGCCGAAGTTCTTGCGTAATGTATCGGAACAATTCGAAGCACGGTTTGTGATGGTGGAAGTCGCCGACAGCCCATCATTGTTCTTCCAAGACATGGCCGGCAGCCGCTTGCCCGTGGTGGTCAGCCACGGTGAGGGTCGCGCCACCTTTAACAGTGCCGAGCAACAAGCGCAGGCACAGGTGGCAATGCGTTACATCGATCATCAAGGCCAAGCCACTGAGGTATATCCACGCAATCCAAATGGTTCGCCACAGGGGATTACGTCGGTGACGACTGCTGATGGCCGTTTCACCATCATGATGCCACACCCAGAACGGGTGTTCCGCAGTGTGCAAAACAGCTGGTATCCATCCAGTTGGGGTGAAAATGGTGCATGGTTCCGCATGTTCGCCAACGCCCGCGGTCATTTTGGTTAATCATTCCCCACCAAGAAAAAACAGCGCAGCATGATGTTGCGCTGTTTTTTTGTCATGTATTAGACCTAGTTATTCTTCCTGATAACATGCTATTCTCTTTATGCATAACAAGAATTTTTCTGTTGATAAAGAGGTGAAGCATGACGTATCAGTTTTCTTATGGTGGCCACAGCTACGAGTTAGTACCCACTGCCAAAACGTGGTCTGAAGCCAAAACCGCCGCTGAGGCCAGCCAAGGCTATTTGGCGATGATTGAATCACAGGCCGAAAATCAGGCCATTGTGAATGCCATCAGTGCCTTGAACCTGTCCTTTCCCACCGCAGAGGATGGCGGCGGGGCGGCTTATGTATGGCTTGGCGCCAGCGACCGCGTGACCGAAGGGAATTGGCTGTGGGTTAATGGCAGCAATGTCAGCAGTGGCTATCAAAACTGGGGCAAGGGCAGTTTGGGCACCGAACCAGATGACTTTGGTGGTGCTCAAGACAGTTTGGCCTTGGGCATGGGCAAATGGCCAGCGCCCACAGGGGGGATTGGTGAGTTAGGCCAATGGAACGATGTCAACAGTGATAACAAACTGTATTACTTAGTTGAGAAAAATAGTACCAGCACCGTGCATACTGGTGGGTCAGGTATCGATAGCAAAACCTTTAGCAAAGCGTTTTCTCAGTACACAGTAACACGCGACGGTACAACACTGACTGTTACCAGCAGTGAAAGCACAGAGAAACTGGTGTCGTTTGAACGATTGGTATTCGCCGATCAAAAACGCGCTTTTGACCTTGATGGCAATGCAGGAACTGTTGCCAAAATTCTGGCGGCGACGTTTGGTGCCGAATCGGTCAAGAATGCTGGGTATGTTGGCATTGGCTTGAAGTTCTTAGACGAAGGTGGCAATGCAACCCAACTGGCAAAATTGGCAATTGATGCACGAGTTGGCGTGAATGCAAGTGCTAAAACGGTGGTAGAAACCTTGTATTTTAATGTTGTCGGTACCGCCCCTTCAGCTGCAGACCTCAATCATTTCCAAGGACTGTTAGACAGCGGCGCCCACAGCGCAGCTAGCCTGACTTTATTAGCCAGCGATGTGGCCAGCGGTAAAATTAACCTCACCGGATTGGCACAAACAGGCTTAGAATTTGTGTAATTCCAACTAGCGCAACCAAAAAGAGGATGTCACCATGACATCCTCTTTTTTTCATGCTTACAAACCTGCGGCACTAAACCCTTGTTCTAACCTTGCTACGGCTTGTTCTGGTGCATGAAGCTTATCTAAACCAAACAGGCCAATGCGGAAAGTCCGGAAGTCAGGGCCTTCATCACATTGTAACGGCACCCCTGCGGCAATTTGCACCCCCGCCGCGATCAGCTTTTTACCTGTTTGAATGTCAGGGTCGGTGGTGTAACTCACCACGACACCGGGAGCTTGGAAACCTTCGGCCGCAACACTGGGGAAACCACGGGCCACTAAGAAAGCGCGCATCTGACGACCCAATTCTTTTTGCTCTTCGCAAACCTTAGCAAAACCATAGGCCTCAGTTTCTAACATCACATCACGGACAGAAGCCAAAGCATCCGTTGGCATCGTCGCATGATAAGCATGGCCCCCTTGTTCAAAGGTTTCCATGATTTGCAGCCATTTTTTCAGATCACAGGCAAAACTTGTACTTTGTGTGGCCTCAATGCGCTGGCGAGCGAGTTCGCTTAGTACCACAAAACCGGCACATGGCACCCCACTCCAGCCCTTTTGCGGTGCACTGACCAACACATCCACACCCGTTGCCGCCATATCAACCCAAACCGTCCCCGATGCGATACAGTCCAACACCATCATGCCACCCACGGCATGTACCGCATCCGCGACGGCTTTGATATAGCTATCTGGCAAGATCATGCCGGATGAGGTCTCAACATGAGGTGCAAACACAACAGCGGGACGTTGTTCGGCAATCGTTGCCAGCACCTCTTCTAGCGGAGCAGGTGCAAACGGCGCTTGTGCACCTTCACCTTGTTGTCGGGCTTTTAAGACGGTACAAGCGGAAGGAATCGAACCGGCTTCAAAAATTTGCGTCCAACGGTAACTAAACCAGCCATTACGAATCACCAAACACGGTTGGCCAGTCGCAAACTGCCGCGCCACCGCTTCCATCGCAAACGTACCGCTACCCGGCACAATCACTGCGCTGTGGCCGTGATAGACTAATTTTAAAATACGAGAAATATCACGCATCACACCTTGAAAGCGTTGTGACATGTGATTCAAAGCACGGTCGGTATACACCACAGAATATTCCAGCAAGCCATCTGGATCGGGATGAGGCAATAGAGCAGGCATGAGATCTCCTAGACGCTTCAATAAAAGCGTTAAGCATAACGACAAGCGCGCAGCCTTGCTAGCGGCAGCTTGGTGATAAAACAGAAAGGTGAAAAAAATGAGTTTTAGAATTGGACAAGGATGGGACGTACACCGGTTGGAAGTTGGTCGCCCGCTGATTCTTGGTGGCGTCCACATTCCCTATGAAAAAGGCTTGGCTGGACACTCGGATGCCGACGCGCTGTTACACGCCATCACCGACGCGCTGTTGGGCGCAGCAGGTTTAGGCGATATTGGACGACATTTCCCAGATACTGACGCAAAATATGCCGGTATGGATAGCCGCATTTTATTGCGCGAGGCATATCAGCGTGTGTTGGCGGCTGGCTGGGTTTTAGCCAACCTCGATTCAACTATTATTGCACAAGCGCCAAAAATGGCCCCACATATTGGACAGATGCGAATCAATATCGCCGCCGACCTAGGTGTTGAACCAGAACAAGTGAATATTAAGGCCAAAACCTCGGAAAAACTCGGCCATTTAGGTCGTGGAGAAGGCATTGCCGCTGAGGCAGTGTGTTTATTAACCGCAAAGCCACGCCCAAGCTTACAGCGCAAAACACAATAAGCTGCCGCTTGTGGGATAATTGGCTAATAGTCGCCCATTCACTCAGGAATAATGTCATGGATCAAAATACGCTCAAACGCAACGCTGCCCTAAAAGCCCTCGATTTTCTGCCCGAGAAGCCGTCTATTATTGGCGTTGGCACCGGTTCAACCGTCAACTATTTTATTGATGCTCTGGCACAACAACGCGATCGTATCGATGCGGCCGTGTCAAGCTCAGTCGCCAGTACCGAACGCCTCAAAGCAGCTGGAATTCAAGTATTAGAGTTAAATGCCGTGGGTGATATCGCCCTCTATGTCGATGGGGCAGATGAAATTAACCATCACATGCACATGATTAAAGGGGGTGGCGGTGCATTGACCCGTGAAAAAATTGTGGCAGCCGCTGCAGAGACCTTTGTTTGTATTGCCGATGAATCAAAATACGTCAGCAAATTGGGAGAATTTCCTGTCCCTGTCGAAGTGATTCCAATGGCGCGTAGTTTGGTAGCGCGACATTTGGTCAAACTCGGCGGTCATCCTGAATGGCGGCAAGGGGTGGTAACGGATAACGGCAATGTGATTTTAGATGTTCACGGCTTAGATATTCAAAAACCGGTGGAAATGGAAGAAGCCATCAACCAGATTCCCGGTGTCGTGTGCTGTGGTATCTTTGCCCGCCGACACGCAGATGTGCTGTTGTTAGGCATGGCCGATGGCAGTGTAAAAGAGTATAAATAAACCAAAACGCACCAAACAGCGCGGGCGCAACGTGGTCGAGCAAAATTTTTGCTGCAATTCGTCAGGATTGTCACGTTTTCGTCATAGCATCCTGCTAGGGTAACGCGTTACTTTCCCCTGAATCCACACGGAAACGTTACGATGCCTGAACACATTTCTAAACAGTTCGATCTCGAACTGGAATCCATTCGCACCCGCGTGTTACAGATGGGCGGCTTGGTTGAACAACAAATTCGCAATGCTATCGATGGCTTGGCCCGTGCCGACCGCGATACATTAGAGCGTGTGATCGAAACCGATGCCCAAGTCAACTCAATGGAGATTGGCTTGGATGAGGAATGCCAGCTCATCATTGCACGCCGCCAACCTGCTGCCGTTGATTTACGGATGGTGTTGACGGTGATTAAAACCATCACCGATTTAGAGCGTATTGGCGATGAAGCGCAAAAAATCGCCCGCATGGGTCGTCTGATTCTCGATGCCGATCGTGTGCATGTGCCGCGTTTGCGTGAAATTCATAAAATGGCAGAAGTCGCGCTTTCCATGCTACGTCATGCTTTGGATGCCTTTGCGCGCTTGGATGTCTCGGCAGCGATGGATGTTGCTAAGCAAGATCGCTATTTGGATGAAGACTTCAGCGCCAGCTTGCGCCAGCTGATTACCTTTATGATGGAAGACCCGCGCACCATCTCAATGTCAATCGACACGCTCTTTATCAGCAAAGCGATTGAACGTATCGGCGATCATTCAAAAAATATCGCTGAATATGTCGTCTATTTGGTTAAAGGCAAAGACATTCGCCATTTAGCCATTGAAGATGCTGAACGTGCCGCTGGCCTATAATATTTTGTCGTTGATCGACCAGTTGTAGCGAGAAACGGGCGGCATTCAGTCGCCCGTTTTGTGTTTATTTACCAACCTTTTTGATAGAAAACGTGCCGTACCTTGTCAGCCTAATGATCAAGCCGTTTTCTCAGTGCAGGAGCATAACAGGGTGAATCAGCCGCATTTTCAAACCCTTGCTGCCGTTGATCTCGGCTCAAATAGCTTTCGCTTACAAATCGCCCGTATCGTGGACGATCAGATTTATACCCTCGATAGCCTGAAAGACACCGTCCGTCTTGGTGGGGGGTTGACCGAAGACAACTATCTGGATGAAACCACCCAAGAACGCGCATTAGCTTGTTTGGCCCGCTTTGGCGAACGCTTACGGGGTTTTAACCCTGATGCCGTACGTGTTGTTGGTACCAATACCTTACGGGTCTCTAAAAATGCCACGGCCTTTATCGCCCAAGCCGAAGCATTATTAGGTTTCCCAATTGAAATTATTGCCGGTCGTGAAGAAGCGCGATTGATTTACCTTGGCGCCGCGCACAGCCTGCCGAGCAGCCGTGAAAAGCGCTTGGTGGTGGATATTGGCGGTGGTTCGACCGAGTTTATTATTGGCAGTGGACACAAAGCCCTCCGCACCGAGAGTTTAACCATGGGCTGTGTCAGCTACAGCCGCCGTTTTTTCCCCGATGGCAAAATTGGCAAAGCCCAATTCCGTGAAGCAGAAGCCGCTGCCGGCAATAAAGTACAAACCCTAGTCCATGAATTTGCTCAAGCCCATTGGGATCAAGCCATTGGCACTTCTGGAACAGCGCGTTCCTTGCGCGATATTTTAGAAGCCAATGAAATTAGCGATGGCGAAATTACCCTCGCTGGAATGGAATGGCTAAAAGAACAGTTGATTGATGCAGGGCATATCAAGAATGTCAGTATCGAAGGACTGCGGGCAGAACGGGTACCTGTCATTTCAGGTGGGTTGGCAGTGATGTTGGCCGTCTTCCAAGGTTTAGGCATCGAACAGATGCAGGTTACCGATGGTGCACTACGCGAAGGGGTGTTGTATGACATGCTGGGCCGTCATCATCATCGCGATATGCGCGAAACCACCGTAACCCAATTCAAACGGCGCTATCATGTCGATCTGCCACAAAGTCAGCGAGTGGCAACCTTAGCCTGTCGCTTTGCCATGATGTTAAATGACGGCACAGTCAGCGATCTGGAACGGATGAAACGGATTGAATGGGCGGCTAAACTCCATGAAATCGGCCTGTCGATTGCTCACAGCAGCTATCACAAACACTCAGCTTATATCGTTGAACAAGCCGATATGCCCGGCTTTTCACGGCGCGAGCAAAAACATCTGGCGTTTTTGGTGGTCAGCCATAAAGGTTCACTCAGCAAATTGTTAAACTGGGACATTGGTGAGATTGATTGGCCAGCGGTATGTGCATTGCGTTTAGCGGTGATTTTCTCACGCAGCCGCAGCGACTTAACCTTGCCGGATCATATCGGCCTCACATTTGACGGCAAACGATTTAGTCTGTCTTTACCAGAAGATTGGTTAGAACAAAATCCCCTGACGACCAGTGCGCTACGTCAAGAAACGCAGTATTGGAAAGGTGTTGGCATGGCGTTGGCGATTAACGCTTAACCGATTCCACCCCATCGTAGCACCATCAAGTCCCTAGCCATGTGCTTAGGGACTTTTTTTATCACCAAAAAATAGCAAGCCTCGCTTTGATTACCTATAGAAACTTAATTTCTGGTATTCCAAAAAAATTTTAGCCTGAATCAAAATCCAGATTGTTCACTATGGTACAGTGCGGAAGGAAGGCGTTGTTGAATTTTAATTGATACAACTGTTTGATTTAATAGGGAGATTATTACCATGAGCGCAGCCACCCATCTCGCCAAGTTTGGCGTGAGCCTGAATGCGGCAAAACAGTTTCTTTTAGACAACCTATCACAGCCAGCACAGATTCACAGCGTGTGTAAACAATTCGGTGTGACTAATGCAATGATCGCCGAGATTGTGGGCGTATCAGAGAACGATGTGGTCGGCTTCTTCTCGAGTCGAGGGCTCAATGCGGCGGAGCTTAACGGCACCAGCCAACCCACCACAACCACATCGGTTCTGAGCAATTTCCCCGCCACCTTGAGCAGTCTCATCACCTACAACACCAATAGCGGCACACTGTCTACCGAATCTTTACGGGCGGATATCGTCAGCAAAGTGGGACAAGCCAATTACAATACCGCGTTTGGCAATTCCACCGATGCAGAGTCACAAGCTTTTGGGACTTTGATTCGTATTATGAAGTCGATTGATATAAACGAAGCCATGCAAATCAGCACCTTTGTCATGCAAAATCAAGCTGGCTTTGCCGCACAAGACCCAACTGTATTAAACAACTATCTGAATTTAATGGGGAATATCTATTCCACTCCCGCCAATCCACAACTCATTCCCGACACAGTAATCCACACCTCATTGGTTAATAGCTTTGCCCAGATGATTCAAGTTGTTGGATCAGGGCAGTCGGTTAATTGGAATGGTGTATTTGCAGGCTTTAGCGGTTTATAATTTTTGCATACTCAGCTAGAGAGATCATTTTGTTTTATCAAAAATATCGTCTCTCTAGCGCATTGAATCAAAGATGCTTTTTAAGCATGATAGATGCAGTTTGATAAAGCGCAATCGTTTTTTGTGCTTGTTGATCATGGCTATCAATAGCTCTTTCTTCTGTTCCATCAATCGCACGTTTTTTAATTTTTGCTTGAGGATGTAAGGTGACTAATTGATTGCCTCTATCAAAGAAACCCAAGGTTTGATAAGTTGACACCAATCCCCACCCTTGATCGACCTGTTGTTGTTTTAATACATCTCTTCCCATAAATTCACTGACATAGCTTATATTCAGCAATCCCAATACAGTAGGAGCCACATCAATTTGACTGGTAAGGGTACCTATTTTTTGTGGTTTGATAAAATCAGGGGCATAAATCAACATCGGAATGTGATATTTTTCTACTGGAATTTCTACTTTGCCCGCACTGGAAGCGCAATGATCTGCCACAATTACAAAAATAGTCTCTTTAAACCAAGGTTGTTTTTCTGCTTTTCTTAAAAAATCACCAAGGGCCCAATCTGCGTATTTAACCGCACCATCACGCCCGCTGCCTGATCGAATATCTATTCGATTCTCTGGATAAGTATAAGGTCTATGATTCGAAGTAGTCATAATATGAAGAAAAAATGGATTATTTTTGCTAAACAATCGATTTGCTTCATCTAAACTTGCCTGATATAACACTTCATCTGCTACGCCCCAAATCGTTTCATGAGGAATGGTATATTGACTCATATCTAAACGATCATGAACCTGATAACCATTATTAGAGAAAAATCCATTCATATTATCAAAATAACCATAGCCACCATACCAAAACTGTGATTGATAACCAGCGTGAGATAAAATGCTACCCAAAGTAGCAAAATTTTTATATTGAGGCCTTCTGACGACCGCCTGCCCGGGTGTGGGTGGAATAGACAAACTTAAGGCTTCTAAGCCACGTACGGTACGAGTCCCAGTCGCATACATTTGGGTGAATAACATGCCTTGTTGGGCAACTTTATCAAATGCTGGAGTTAAATTTTGTTTGTTACCAAACAGACCAGAAAATTCAGCAGAAAAACTCTCCATAGAAATCAAAACAACATTCTTTCTTTGCGGTTTTCCTATTGCTTTGATTTCCCGATGCATATCGCAAACATCACTGCTAATAAAATTACCATCATTTGCATCTGTGATTAAATTTCGAGCAATAGTACATGCCTGCTCATCTTTCAGCTTACTGTAGAAATCAGTATAAGGAAGTTCATTATTCTTGAAAGCTGATATAAATTGCAAAGGGCCATTATGTGAAATTTCTATCAGTTGTTGATTTGGATAGCTTGGTTCAGGTAATAGCATAAAGAAGCTAACAGTAGCAAAGGCAATGACAAACCATTTCAATGCAAGTGCACGGCTGACGTTATTCAATGCAAGCAAAGCATCTGCGTGCTTTTTAATAAAAAACAAAGCAATGATTATTGCGACTATACAAAGAGCAGCAATAATCTCTATCATTGGGTATGACTGATTTAAGTTTCCAATCACTTCGTGAGTATAAACTAGGTAATCCACCGCAATAAAATTAAATCGCACACCAAATTCTTGCCAGAACAACCACTCCGCAACACAAATAAATAACACAGAAAAAACCGATAGAAAAACAAAAGGGAAGATAAATACTAAAAATTGCTTAGAAAATCTTTTTTTGAACAAGAGAAAAATTAACACTGGAAGTGAAAAACATAAACCTACAACAATATCAACAGGAACGGCAGCTAAATTAGCGATAAATAACCAAGTCTTTTCATGTTGGCTATCAATTGATAAAGACAGTATTAATCTTAATAAGGAGAAACCGAGAGCCAACAGTAAAACAAATTGGCTAGCAATCAAAAACCTACCGTTGACTCGATCCATTGGCTAACTTTCTTACAAAAGAAGCATTTTCAGGAACAAGGTTCAAAACAACATTAAAAAAGCCGCCTTCATCAGGCGGCTTGGTCAACATCACAGTAAAAGATCAATGCACTTCGACTTGTTGCGCTTCGGGATCCACGCTACTGATAAAGAAAGGAACGCCATTGACTTCATTGGCTTGGATACCCGGGATTAAGCGAACATCGCTTACTTGACATTCCTTCATCAGTGCCGAGAAATTCTCAACAATATGGGGCACAGAATCCAAAGCCGCCAAGGGCCAAGCATAGGCAGCCATGTGTTTTGCTTCACCCGGGGTGCTGATGGTGAAACGCAATTCGCCACCTTCGTGTGCACTGGCAATCGCCACAATCGGCAAATTATGCTCACGCAATTTTCGGATAATGCCACTGGCAAACACCTGCATATTCACTTCTAAGCGGAAAGCGGCTCCCTGACGTAGCGCCTCAGGTAATACTTGAGGTTGAATCGGGATCGGGAATAACGTCACTTGTGGATGGTGCAATTGGGTTTTAAGTTGCTGCATCACTTCCATTGCCCATGCACCATGATTTTGTGGCCGCAATACCGGCGGTGCACCGACAGGCTGCATCGCAATCCCCAACACATAGCGAACAAACACCGCCTCATCTTTTGCAGGGACTGGCGCCGGCAAACGCTCGAAGGGCAACCCAAGCTCAACATCATCAATCGTCTCAGCGTAACGATATAAGTCAGGCATGCTAATCGCTGCTAACGATTCTGGGTGGAGCAATTCGGGGAATAGATGACACACAGCGCCTTCGGCAATCAAACCATGCCGCTGCAGGGTTGCCAACATACTGGTCGTGTCGGTCAACGTACCTGACAGCGTCGTTGTCTCTTTACTGCCTACTACCAAAATCACCGGCAGCGCAAATACCACCGCCGTTTGGCGACCATCGGGGAGTTGAGTCAATACATCACACAGGGCGTGCCACAGGGTTTTATAAGCTTCCTGTGAGGGCGCAAATTGCAAGGCCAACGCCAGCGATTGTTGGTCCCGCATCATTAACGTTTCCGCCACTGCCATCTGTAAGCGTTGCTGTGCAGTGGTTTGTTCAGCCTCGGTAGCGGTTAAAACAGCCGCAACTAAATCGAGTAAACCATTTTTAGGGGGAGTTAATACACTGGGACGGGGATCGGGCAACATCATAGCGACAGGTTCTCACAAGCAAGATAAACAAAGCGGTGATTGTCGCACAAAGCTTTATACACCGCAGGAACAGGTGAATTTTCGTTACATTTCGTTTCCGAACTGAAATATGGTCTATTTTTCGACATCTATTTATATTTTTGATTCATTCCGAACAATCGAGGTTGACATTGCAGTGCAGCATAGCCATAATACGCATCATTGAGACGCAGCGATTGCTTCTTGATAGTTTCTCCTCTATTTCTCCTTTGTAGATTCAGCCCAAGTCTTCACCGACTTGGGCTTTTTTTTATCTTTTATTCAGCATAAAAATCAGATGGTTAGCAAAAACCATCCAGTTTCAAGCAAATTTTTTTCTCGATTCAATGGAAACGGCACCGCAAGCATGGCTTTACGTTGACGTAAAGCTGTGGCAATCGCTCAATGTTCGATATCGAACATTGAGCCCTCGTTAAGCCTGTTCTGGATTCTCTTGTTGCAAACGCCACAGTGCTGCATAGGCACCATCGCGAGCTAAAAGTTCACGGTGGGTTCCTGTTTCAATGATCTTGCCACCATCCATCACCGCAATTTGGTCGGCATCAACGACGGTCGAGAGACGATGAGCAATGATTAAAGTGGTGCGATTTGCAGAGATGGCCGCCAGCTCGTTTTGAATCGCTTTTTCAGTGCGGGTGTCTAATGCGCTGGTTGCCTCATCGAAAATGAGGATAGGCGGGTTTTTTAACAAGGTACGCGCAATCGCCACTCGTTGTTTTTCGCCACCCGACAATTTCAAACCGCGCTCACCCACCGTCGTGTCATAGCCATCGGGCAAACTCATCACAAAATCGTGAATATGCGCCGCCTGTGCAGCAGCGATCACCTCCTCACGACTGGCTTCAGGACGTCCATAGGCAATGTTGTAGTAAATGCTATCGTTAAATAACACCGTGTCCTGCGGTACGATCCCAATATGGGCACGCAAGCTCGCTTGTGTCAGTTGGCGAATATCGTGGCCATTGATACGGATGCTGCCATGATTGACGTCATAAAAACGGAACAGCAACCGCGACAGGGTAGATTTCCCAGCACCCGACCGCCCCACCACCGCTAACGTCTTACCGGCTGGAATATCTAAATCAATGCCCTGCAAAATTTCTCGTTTGCCGTCGTAAGAAAAAGCCACATGCTCAAAACGAATACTGGCCTGTTGCGTCTGTAATGTCACCGCATCGGGTTTGTCATCTACTTCACGTTCGACATTTAATAAGGTGAACATACGTTCCATATCAGCAAGGGAATGCTTGATTTCTCGATAGACAAAACCAAGAAAGTTCAACGGCGCATACAGTTGGATGAGATAGGCATTCACCAACACCAAGTCACCCACGCTCATACTGCCGTCCACCACCCCAGAAGCCGCCAACCACATTAAGCCGGTTACCCCAGCCGCAATAATCGCGCCTTGCCCCGCGTTGAGCAGGTTAAGGGACACTTGATTTTTAATGGCGGAGTGTTCCCACGCAGACAAACTGTTGTCGTAGCGTTGGATTTCCCAGCGTTCATTACCAAAATATTTGACGGTTTCAAAATTCAATAAGGCATCAATCGCCCGACTATTGGCCTTAGAATCCAAGTCGTTCATACTGCGCCGAAAGACCATCCGCCATTCGGTGACCCACAGGGTAAAGCCAATATAGCTGGCGATGGTGGCAAACGTGACAGCCGCAAATGACCAGTGATACTTACTGAACAAAATCGCCGCGACTAAGGTAATTTCTAGCAGCGTCGGCAAAATGTTGAATACTGTGAAATTGAGCAAAAAACCAATACCCTTGGTTCCTCGCTCAATGTCACGGCTCATGCCACCGGTTTGACGATTGAGATGAAAACGTAAAGAAAGTTGATACAGGTGTGTAAAGACTTCTAACGCAACCCGATGGATAGCCCCCTGCACCACTTTGGCGAATACCGCATCGCGCAGCTCACCAAATAAGCTGGTTGCCAACCGTGCCAAACCATACGCCGCCACCAAGCCCAACGGCACCGCCAACACCACATCTCGGGTACTTAGCGTGTCGACCACATCTTTTAATAACAGTGGCACACTGACGTTAGCCAGTTTTGCCCCAACCAATAAAGCAATCGCAATGGCCAATCGGCCTTTAAATGCCAATAGATAAGGCACTAAAGTCTTTAGCGTCTGCCAGTCGTGCCGCCCCGTGGGTGCGGGGCCGGAATGAGAAAAGCGCATGACCCATAGCCTCTCAAAAAAGATTACACATTGAGGGCTAACGGTAAATCACAAGGGAGCAGCCATGATTAAGCCCAAAGCCAAGCCCCACATAATGCAGCCAGTGATCGCATCCAAAATCCGCCATGCCAAGGGGCGTTGAAAATAGCGAGTTAGATAGCCTGCGCCAAACCCCAACACAATAAACCACAGCAAAGAGGCCGTCATGGCGCCGAGGGAAAACGATAGCTGGGCATATTCTGGTAATTTACCGCCAATCGCTCCCAACACCACCAGCGTATCTAAATACACATGCGGATTTAACAGCGATAGCGTTAATACAGTCAGGGCAGCTTGCCAACGGTTAAGCGGTGCCGCTTGATAGGTGGCCAAACTGCCGCCGCCCTGCCAACACGCCCGCCATGCCCGCCAACCATAGGCCAATAGAAACAATGCCCCACCCCAATGCGCCAGCTGTAATAACAGGGGGTTTTCACTGATTAACAACCCCATCCCTGCTACGCCTAACCCAATCAGGATGATGTCCACCAAAATACAGAGGGCCACAGTGATTCCCACATGCTGCCGTTGCAGGCCAACCCGCAAAACATGGGTACCTTGAGCCCCAATGCTGATAATTAAACCAGCGCCTAATGCCATGCCCTGAAAATAAGTAGGTAATAACAACATCATGCGTTCCTTTGCTATTCACGAAGAAGATGACTTAGTGTCTAGCAAAGGCGCAAAAAGCTAAATAAAGTTTAATATTTGATGGGATAGCTTAATTTTTCTTCATCTACACCCGCTTTTCAGCGCGCCAGCTGTGCGCGCAATTCTGCTTCAACCCGTTTGACCGACACTGGATAAGGCGTTTTCAACTCTTGGGCAAACAACGACACGCGCAATTCTTCTAATTGCCAACGCACGGCCAACAACCCTAGGCTGGCCATCCCTTGTTGTTGTGCCACCGCGCTTTCCCACTCACGCCACAGCCGTTGAATGTCAGCCGCATGTTTTTGATCGCGGGCGGGATTGTTGCGGTATTTGTCCATCCGCAACCCCATTGCCCGTAGATAACGCGGCAGTTGTGCCAGCTGTGACCACGGTGTCGCTGATAAAAAGCCCTGATAGATTAGCGTCTGTAATTGCTCACGCAGTGCCGATGCCAAAGGATGTTTCTCCAGCGACTGCGCCACCTTTTGATATTCGCCAGCAATATCGACACACAGTGTCGCCACCGCCTGTTTAACCGCCGGCAGGCGCGCCCGAGCGCGAGTTTTTTGTTCTTCAAAGGCGCGTTCGTCACGCGGCAATACATCTTCACCCACCAGCGCCCGATCACAGATAGCAGTGATCGCATCGGCCAATAATGCCTCGCGATTGATCACCCCACGCAATAACAACGCCGTTTGAGTCAGCTCAGGCCAGCCTTTTTGCAGCTGTTTCATCTGTTCTTTTAGCTGTAATTGCAATAAACGAATCACCCCTTGCCGATGAGAGGCGTCAGCAGCCAGCTCCGTATCGAACAAACGAATGGCAACGCGCTCACCTTCAACCGCTAACGCCGGATAGCCGGTGAGTTGTTGACGTCCTCGGGCAAACTGAATCACCGCCGGTAAAGCACCAAAATCCCACGCGATGACTTCATCGCGTTCCCATTCCAAAGAACTTTCACGGAAGGTCAGCTGTGCCACCTCGCCAAATTGCTGTTGCAGCTGTGATAAGTCACGCCCCATGCCCAACTCTTGCCGACCATCATCCAAAATACGAAAGTTCATCCAACAATGCAGCGGCAGTTGCCCCAGCACAAAATCGGCTTCACTGAAACTGTGTCCGGTGTCTTGCTGTAAAAAACGCACCAGTTGGGACAATAGGCTGTGCTGTTTATCCAAAGGCGAGGATAAAAAGCGTGTGACACAATCCGGCACCGGCACACATAGGCGGCGCAAGCCCTTGGGCAAACTTTTAATCAACAACGTGACTTTTTCGCGCAACATCCCCGGCACCAGCCATTCGAAAGGTTCGAGTGGCAATCGATTCAAAATTGGCAGCGGAATATCAACGGTTACCCCATCGAGAACATGATTAGGTTCAAAACGATAGCGCAATTTCAAACGACCATCTGCGGTGTCGAAATGGGTGGGGAATTGTTCCTCTGTGACATGCTCGGCGGCATGTTGCATTAAGTATTCGCGACTGAGATATAACCGGCGCGGTTCGGTTTTTTGTATGTCGTCTAACCAATGTTCAAAGCTAGCAGTATCAAAGACATTAGCTGGAATGCGCTCGTTGTAGAAATCAAACAATGTCTGCTCATCCACCAACACATCTTGTCGCCGCGCCTTATGTTCCAACTGTTGCACTTCACGAATCAGCGTTTGATTGTGGCGGAAAAACGCCGCTCGGGTCTGAAATTCGCCCACCGCCAACGCTTCACGAATAAAGATCTCACGTGCCTCTTCTGGATTGATACGGCCATAACTGACCCGTCGCCGCGCCACAATTGGTAAGCCATACAATGTCACTTTTTCTGTGGCAACCACCTCGCCACGGGCTTTTTCCCAATGGGGTTCAAAATAGTGACGCTTCACCAAATGTTCGGCCAAACCTTCAACCCACTCAGGTTCAATCGCAGCAATACAACGACCATATAAGCGTGTGGTTTCGGTCAATTCGGCAGCCAATATCCATTTAGCCTTGGTTCGCCGCAGCCCAGAACCAGGGAAAATATGAAACTGAATCCCCCGTGCGCCTAAATAACTATCGCCTTCCAAGGTTTTCATCCCAATATTGCCAAGCAAACCGGTCAATAAAGCACAATGAATTTGTTCAAAAGTGGCCGGAGTGGTGTTGTCACGCAGACCGAGTTCATCTGCAATATTTTTCAGTTGGCCATGTAATTCACGCCACTCACGCAGCCGCAAATAGGACAAAAAGTGTTGATGACATAAATTAATCAACTGACGGTTAGAAGTCTTGTTGGTCAGAGCTTCATGGAAAAATTGCCATAAATTTAAAAAGGCAAGGAAATCAGACTTTTCATCTTTAAAACGGGCTTGGGCGCGCTCTGCTGCTTCTCGCGCTTCAAAGGGGCGTTCGCGCGGATCTTGAATCGACAGTGCCGCTGCCAAAATTAAAATTTCATGCACACAATGAAATTGTCGCCCAGCCAACAACATCCGACCGATTCTCGGATCAACCGGAATCCGCGCCAATTCATTACCAAGCGGCGTTAACTGCTGTGTATCATCCAACGCCCCGAGTTCATGCAATAGCTGCACCCCATCGGCAATCAAGCGCCGGCTTGGTGCTTCAATAAAGGGGAATTCGTCAATCGCGCCTAACCGCAGGCTGGCCATTCGTAAAATCACCGCTGCCAAGTTGCTGCGGATGATCTCAGGATCGGTAAAAGCGGGACGAGCGTTAAAATCTTCCTCGCTGTATAAACGAATACACACCCCTGCCTGCACGCGACCACAACGGCCTGCGCGTTGTCGAGCAGCGGCTTGACTGATTTTTTCAACGTGTAATTGCTCGACTTTCGCACGCGGTGAATAGCGTTTTACCCGTGCCAAACCGGTATCAATCACATATTTAATGCCAGGCACCGTCAGCGAGGTTTCCGCTACATTCGTGGCCAATACCACTCGACGACGCTCACCCCCTGTTTGAAAAATTCGGTTTTGTTCTTCATTCGATAGCCGCGCAAATAGCGGCAGAATGTCATACCCCGCACCGCGATTCATTTGCCGTAGGGCATCGGCAGTATCACGAATTTCCCGTTCCCCTGGTAAAAACACCAACACATCACCGGCACCGTGGGTCTGTAATTCTTGCACTGCCTCGACAATCGCCTCCTCCATCTCCAATTCCGCTTCGTCTTCGTCGCGTTCTTGCAAGGGCCGATAGCGAATTTCCACCGGATAGGTTCTCCCCGACACTTCCAACACCGGTGCGCCATTGAAATGTTGACTAAACCGCTCAGCATCAATGGTGGCCGAGGTCACAATCACTTTTAAGTCGGGACGACGAGGTAAAATCTGTTTTAAATAGCCCAATAAAAAATCAATGTTCAACGAACGTTCATGCGCTTCGTCAATGATAAGGGTGTCGTATTGATTGAGATAACGGTCGTTCTGCGTTTCAGCCAATAAAATGCCATCGGTCATCAGCTTGATATAACTGCGATCCGAGCTGTGATCGGTAAAACGCACTTTAAAACCGACTTGTTCGCCGAGTTTGGTTTGCAGTTCTTGTGCAATACGCTGCGCGACTGAGCGCGCAGCCAAGCGACGCGGCTGGGTATGACCAATCAAGCCACGCACACCACGGCCTAATTCCAAACACAACTTAGGTAACTGTGTGGTTTTGCCCGAGCCAGTTTCACCACAAACAATCACCACTTGATGTTGGCTAATCGCCTGTTTGAGATCCTCTAAACGCTGATTAACAGGGAGAGCAGGGTCAAATTGCGGTTGAGGGAGGGCAGTTAAACGAGATTGATAACGCTGATGTGAGCGTTGTATATCACGTTCTAATTCAGCAAACATCCGATCCGCAGGTTTACCGGCTTTCAGACGCTGTTGTAATTGACGTAAACGGGCTTTAAGAACAGGAAAATCTCGGGTCATCACCTCGGATAGGAGCTGATGTAATGTATGCGTAGGCAAAGCAGCCATGAAAGAACCATATCAAACCACAAAGGCCGATTCTAACAAAAAGCCCCGTTGCTGGGGTTATTGAGCGGCTCGCTTCTGTTGGCGAAAATCCCACGGCGGGGTGGGATTGGCTTGTTGCCATAATCCTGTGCCTTGCTGCTCGGCAAGCTTTTGTGCCTGTTGATAGCGGGCATAGTCACTGCTCGCTTGTTTTTTGGCATATTGCGTGTAATGCCATGCTAAACCTTGCCGCACCATGTCATAGTTCACATCGGCTCCGGCCAAGCGTACCCGACCCACAGTGCGGCCATAGCGGTCTTTCTCGATCACATCAACCGTCACCGTTTGCCCGAGCACCTGTCCAGATAAATGCTGTTTAGCCTCGTCGCCATGCGGTTGTGCTTTTTCTGGCGCATCAATAAAAGCCATTCTAATTCGGTGTTGCGACATGGTGATATCCTGCACCGTCACCGTGTCGCCATCGGCCACCGCAACCACTTTGCCTTGAATCGTATCTTGGCTAGCCGAGGTACCAAACCACCATCCCAGTACAGCGGTGAGCAACACCACCGCCGCTGCCAATTTTTGTTGAGGCGATGCCTGACCAAACAAAGTCAACACCGCTTGAATATGTTTGGCCTGCAATCTCATTGATTGGATACCTCCGGCGGTTGCGGTTTTTGCCACATCACTTCTTGTCCACCTTCATGGCGGTTCAATAACCGCGCCAGCACAAACAAGGCATCGGATAAACGATTCAGATATTGCTGTAGCCGTGGTGAAACACCCGCTTCTTCTGCGGCCAAGGCCACGACACTGCGCTCGGCACGCCGCGCCACCGCACGCGCGACATGGCTTAATGCCGCACTGCGACAACCACCCGGTAAGATAAATTCCTTCAACGGTGGCAGTTCGGCATTCATTTCAGCCAACCAGTTATCTACACGCAACAAGGCAGCCTCTTCCAACCAGTGAAAGCCCGGTACGGCCAATTCACCCCCGACTTGGAACAACTCATTTTGGATGGTGGTCAACTGCACACGAACGGTATCAGGCAGCGTTTCACATAACAGCAACCCCAGTTGGCTGTTTAATTCATCCACATCACCCAATGCCACCACACGTAAAGCATGTTTGGGGACACGACTGCCATCACCAAGGCCGGTGCTGCCATCATCGCCGGTACGGGTCGCAATTTTACTTAAACGGTATCCCATGTTCTTTCAGTCTGTTACTCGGCCCTTAACCACGGCCTGTCATATCGTGATACACAATCTCGGCCCCTAATTGCTTATAGTGCCGAGCCACTTGCCGTGCTTGTGCTAATTCCGCCTCATCTGCACTGGCAATTTGCAAAATGCGTTCAAATTGCTGAGCTTCAGGCAATGGCGACAAGCGTAAGTTCAACAACACGCGCCCCGTCACCACCGGCGGTAACTCGGTTGCCAACCAAATCGGCGTTTGATTGGCATACGCTGCCGTCGGTGCACAATGCGGAATAAAAGCTTGTGGCTGAAAGGTCCACAATAACTGGTCAAGTGCCTGACACTGTGCAGGATCAGGCACCAATACCATCAGCTGACTGCCACGTTGCCATGCAGTCTGAATTAAACGACAGCAAAACGGCAACGGGCGGGTGACGTGGTGGTAAAAATCAATCCGCATCGTCTGCAGCGCTTTCCTCATGATCGCGACGTGGGCGGCCACGGCGTAAAGTATGACCACTCAAGGCATCTGCTTTATCCTGTAAGAATTGCACCAAGAGGGGGACGGGACGGCCTGTTGCCCCTTTATCTTTGCCACTTTTCCAACCGGTACCCGCAATATCCAAATGTGCCCAATCATAGGCCTTGGCAAAACGCGACAAGAAACATGCCGCTGTGATTGAACCCGCTGGCCGACCACCGATGTTGGCCATAT
>Ga0079301_1000249_pt1 | contig 25751 bp, 24 predicted proteins | sample Wag4_2014_7_11_3_FD_74797 | JGI IMG/M metagenome (GOLD analysis project Ga0079301, IMG submission 74797) | Fresh water mixed with fracking chemicals microbial communities from Ohio, USA - Utica-2 Time Series FC 2014_7_11 | ecosystem: Engineered > Industrial production > Chemical products > Input... | reverse complement strand
GGGCGACCAGAAGGGCGGGGATGGGAAAGCGACGAGTCGGTCTGCGGGGCGTGCTGCGGCGGGGCATGTGGGCGGATTCCTCGAGGTCGTCTCCGGACAGGTGTCCATGCAGTGTTAGCAGGACTCCGATGGTAGGCGCCCGTGAACCGTCGGAGCCGTGTCATGCGCCACAAATCCGAACTGGTCGCGCGGGATCCGTCATGGTAGCATCAATCGTCAGGTCAAGCCCGTCCTGCGGCCATTCGCAGGAGGGTCGGGTCTCGAGGATGAGGCCTGGAGGTTCCCGTTGAAGCTCGTGTCATTCGCCGTCCCTGCACCCGGGGAACCCGAGGCCCGGATCGGCTGCGTCGTCCGGGACCGCGTGCTGGATCTCCGCGCGGCCCATGCCTGGTCCCTGATCGAGCAGGGGGCCGAACCCACGGCAGCGAGACGTCTGGCCGAGGCGTTCTTTCCGGCCGACATGGTGCATTTCCTCGAACTGGGCGAGGTCGGCATGCTTCAGGCCAGGGCGCTGGTCGAGTCCTTCGCCTCCCGCCTCGATGCGGAGGTGTGGACGGACCCCGGGCGGCACCCGCTGCTGTCCCCGCTGCCGCGAGCCGCGAGCCTGAGAGACTTCCTGGCCTTCGAGGCGCATGTGCGGCGAGGCTACGAGCGTCGCGGGCAGCCCTTCCCCGACCTCTGGTACGAGTTTCCCGTGTACTACAAGGGCCATCCCCGCTCCTTCGTGGCTCCCGACGACGAGGTTCCGTGGCCGTCTTCCACGGAGCGGTTCGATTACGAGCTGGAACTCGCCTGCGTCATCGGGCGCCGTGGCCGCGACATCCCCGTCGAGCGGGCTCACGAGTACATCGCCGGGTATTGCATCCTCAATGATTTCAGTGCCCGCGACGTGCAGATGCGCGAGGTCCAGCTCCGGCTGGGGCCGGCGAAGGGCAAGGATTTCGCGACCGGGCTAGGGCCCTGGCTCGTCACGCCGGACGAACTGTCCGACGCGCGAGATCTCGAGATGGTCGCCCGCGTCAACGGCGAGGAGTGGTCCCGGGGCAACTCGGGCACCTCCCACTGGACCTTCGCCCAGATGATCGCCCATGCGTCGCGGGACGAGACCCTGTTCCCGGGGGACATCCTGGGTTCGGGGACCGTCGGTGGGGGTTGCGGCTATGAACTGGATCGCTGGCTCGAGCCCGGAGATCTCGTGGAGCTCGAGATCACGGGCCTCGGTCAGCTGAGGCATCGCGTCGGGCCCCGGCCGGCCCGGTGACAGGAGAACCTGACATGTTCGGACATACCAGGGGGCGGGTCAGCCGCCAGGCGCACGTGGGCATCCCGGAAGGCACCTTCGAGGAGGAATTCGGGCGTCGGGGCTTCTTCGGGCGCGTGTCGCACGTCTACCATGCCCACCCGCCGACCGGATGGACCCGGATCGAGGGCCCCCTCAAGCCCGCAGCACTCGATCTGACGCGCCTGGAGCCGTCGGATGCTCACGAGGCCTCGGGGGAACCGGTCGTCTTCCTGCGCAACGACGACGTCCAGCTCAAGATCTCGCGGCGCGCCGAGCCGATGCCCTTCTGGGTTCGCAACGCCGACGGGGATGACGTCTGGTTCGTCCACCGGGGGAAGGGCTTGTTCGAGACGGACTTCGGGGCCTTGCCGTTCGAACCTGGCGACTATCTCGTGATTCCCAGGGGGACGACGTACCGCGTCGTTCCCGAGACCCGGGACAACATGTTTCTCGTCATCGAGAGCCGCGAGGAGATCACGCTTCCCGAGAAGGGCATGCTGGGGCCGCAGGCGATCTTCGATCCGGACGTGCTGGAGATTCCCGAGCCCGATGCGCACCTGGATGCCCCGGCCGGAGAATACGAGGTCCGGATCAAGCGCCTCGGGGTCCAGACGAGCGTCTTCTACCCGTATCATCCCCTGGATGTGGTCGGCTGGAAGGGGACGCTCTCGGTCTGGAAGCTCAACGTGCGCGACATCCGTCCCATCGTCAGTCCGCGCTATCACCTGCCTCCGAGCGTGCATACCACCTTCCTTGCGCCGAAATTCGTGATCTGCACCTTCGTGCCCCGACCGTTCGAGGAAGATCCAGACGCCAACCGGGTGCCGTTTTATCATCGCAACATCGACTTCGATGAAGTCATTTTTTATCACGATGGTGACTTTTTCAGCCGCAAGAACATCGGACCCGGGATGCTCACCTTCCATCCCCAGGGGATTCACCATGGACCGCACCCCGGAGCTTCCGAGAAAGTTGCCCGGAAGACCCATACCGACGAGGTGGCGGTGATGGTCGACGCGCGCAACCCGCTCTTTCTGACCCCGGCTGGCGAGGAGGTTTCGAACCCCGGGTATCCGATGAGCTGGCAGGTCGCGGCTCCGGAGGCCCGCCGGTGATGGAGTTCGATCTCGCGGCCCTGTCTCACCAGGAGGCCTACCAGTTGCTCAACGGGGCCGTCGTGCCCCGTCCCATCGCGCTCGTTTCCACCTGCTCGCGCGACGGGGCTCATAACCTCGCGCCCTTCAGCTTCTTCAACGTCGTCGCCTCGTGTCCCCCGGCGCTGTCGTTCAGCGTCATGCGGCGCGGTCAGACCGACCGCAAGAAGGACACCCTCCTGAACATCGAGGAGACGGGCGAATTCGTCGTCCAGGTCGTGACGGGGGCGATCGCCGGGGCCGTGAACCGGTCCTCGGCGGATCATCCGCGCGGGGAGGATGAGCTGGAGCTCGTGGGTCTGACGGCCCTGCCGTCCCGGCACGTGCGACCTCGCCGGGTCGCCGAGTCCCCCGTCCATTTCGAGTGCCGCCTCTTGCAGGTCGTGGAGGTCGGGATCGGTCCGGGTGGGGGGTCGCTCGTGATCGGGGAGGTGCTCCGGGCCCATGTCTCCGAGGACGTCTGGCGGGACGGCCGCATCGACCAGACCTTGCTCGAGGCCGTGGGGCGCATGGGAGGTCCCACCTGGCTCCGGACCACCGATCGGTTCGACCTTCCCCGTCCCACGCCGGTTCCAGCCCCGGGTCAAGTTTTTTGAACCCGCGCGTCGAGAATCCGGCGCCAGGGTACACGACTCATGCTTCACGAGGGAGGTTCTGCATGCCGTATCGCCCCGTCTCGCGTCAGCCTCGGGTCATCGCTCGGGTGGCCGTGCGTAACCGCACGCCCTGGTGGTTCGAGTTGCCGCTCGTGCTCGTCTCCACGGTCGTGGGAGCTGCGGTCGATCAGGCGGTGGCAGGGCTGGTCAGCGGTGTGACGTTTGTCCTGTTCCGGCGTATCAGGACAGCCTGAACCCGCTCGTGAGGATCGGGTGAAAACCGGGTATGACCCGGTTTTCGTCGTTTTTCTGCGTCGAATGCTCAAGTGGCGGGTATAACTTCCTCGGAGACAATGGAGTCCCCGGGGCAAGGAGAGGGCCATGGCCATCATCAGGACCACTTTCCGGATGTCCCAGCGGGTGCTGACTGGCCCAGAGGGTTTCCGTCTGGTCCTCAGGGCCCTTCGGGAGGTACTTCCTTACTGTCAGTTCGATGTCGTCCAGCTCGACCGGTTCAAGTTTGCCATCAACTGGAACCGCTATCCCCGCAGCATCTGGTTCGAGCTCCTGCATCGACCTGAATGGCATGACAAGCTGATCTTCCATCTCGCCAGCAGCCTCGCGGAGTCGGATCCCGTCCGACGCATGGCTCAGCAGGCGCATTTCGCCCGCCTCGCGACCGAAGAGACGACCCGGACGGTCGTGCACGGGACCATTCTTTACGAGAGCGAGGGGACTCCGGAGCTCCTCCGCGGTGCTGCCATTCCCCAGGCCCGGAGGTACGGCTGCGAGTTGCAGGTGGACGCCTACACCGAGCATCTCAAGCGCAACCTGCGCCGGGGGGATACGGGCGACCTGCATGACCCCCAGCGCGAGCTGTACGATGCGATGCTCGAAGGCGGTGAGCGGCTCATCCAGACCTGAAGCTGCTCCCTGTCTGCCGGCTTCAGGCCGCGTGCCGTATCCTCAGGCGATGAGACCCGCCTCGAGCCGCCCGAGCGCCTCATCGAGATCAGGCAGGTGTCGATGGCCCATCCCGATCCGTAACCATCCAGGGCAGCCCAGGAGCGAGCCCGGGATCGTGAAGACTCCGTGGCGATCGACGAGCCGCTCCGCCACCCGGCGATCGTCCGGGGTGGGGGTTGCCACCAGGGCCATCACCCCGACCGGACCCTGCACGACCCGCACCGGCGTGCGCTGGCGCTGCATCCAGGCATGGAAGCGCGCCCGGTTCCGGCTCGCGAGCTGGCGATGGGTGGCCTCGAGCGGGCCGAGCACGGGCCAGAGGGCCTCGAGGATCTGTTCCGAGGGGCGCGCCGGACAGCAGGTGGCATGCTCGTGAACGGCCAGGATGCGGCTCATCCAGTTCGAGCGCGTGACGACCCAGCCCAGTCTGAGGCCGGGCAAGCTCCAGCGCTTCGAGACCCCATCCGTCACGATGACGCGGTCGGACAGGTGCACGGCGGACCGGATGGCGGTCGGCCGGTAGATCTCGTCGACGAGCAGATGCGCATGGGGCGTCTCCTCGACGCGACGCACGATCCGGCCGAGGGTCTCGTCATCCCAGACACGCCCCGTCGGGTTGTGGGGGGAATTCAGGACGACCAGTCGCGTCTCGTGGTCGATCAGGCGTTCGAGAGTGGACAGGTCGGCCGCGGTGGTCGGTTCGAGCGGGACGGACCAGCGCTTCACCGTGGCCCCGCTGGCCTGGGCCAGGTTCTCGAAGGCATAGTAGAGCGGATCCTGGAGGACGACGTTCGTCGAAGGGCCGAGGATCGCGCGCAGCACGGAATGATTGGCTTCCGTCGTCCCCGTCGTGAGCAGGACCTGATCGGGGCCCAGGTCATGGCGACCGCCGATCTGGGAGCGCAACCGCGCGCTGCCCGGGGTGGGCGAGTAGCCGAGCGCGAGATTCCGGATGCCCCATCCCGCCGGGAGGAAGTCCGCGAGTTCCTGTCCCGTGAGGGCCTGGACCATCGTCATGCCGAGAGTCGAGGTCGCGCGGGCCTCGTGGCGGTTGAACCACGTCTCGAGTTCAGGGCTGGTGAGCCAGTGGGCCATGGGGCCTCCCCGGGAAAGTGGATGCTTCCCCATCATAACCGCTCCTTGACCGCCCCGGGACGCCCCGTGATAATGGGGGCCGCTCGACCGCTCCCCCCTCACCATGGAGGTGACTGATGGCCACGGCCACCCTGACCAAGTACGAGGCGATCGCCTACGATCTGACCGGTCTCGTCGGGCTTTCCGACGAGCAGATTGCCCAGCACAAGACGCTCTACGCGGGTTACGTCAACAACACGAACAAGCTCAACGACGAGCTGGCTCGCCTGGTCGCCGAGGGCAAGGCGGACGGTCTCGATCCTTCCTTCGCCGAGCTCAAGCGGCGCCTGGGCTTCGAGTACAACGGGATGCGCCTTCACGAGTACTACTTCAGCAACCTGAAGGCCGACGGCGGGGATCTGCCGCTGGACGGCGCGCTCGCCCGGGCCCTGGAGGCCAGCTTCGGTTCCGTCGAGAACTGGAAGAAGGATTTCATGGCCGTCTGCAAGATGCGCGGTGTGGGATGGGCCATCCTCTGCCAGGATCCCCTCACGGGCAAGCTGCAGAACAACTGGGTGACGCTCCACGAGGAAGGCAATTTCGTCGGCTTCTCGCCGATCCTCGTCATCGACATCTGGGAGCACGCCTTCACCGTCGACTACAGGCCCACGGAGCGCGCCAAGTACCTCGAGGCCGTCTTCAAGAACATCCACTGGGCCAAGGTCGAGTCGCGCCTCCTGGGCGAGGAAGTCGCTGCTGCCACGCGCGCGGCCGTGACGCTCTGAACGCGCCGATAGCCGGTCATCATGGACCCGCCCCCGGAAGGGGGCGGGTTTTTTGTTTGACATGTTGATGCCCCTCCAGGATCCGGGTATGGTGCATCCGCCGGCAGATCGACATCGACCGAGGAAAGGAGCCCCGTGCATGGGGACGGGACATGTGGTCCGATTACCCCGCGGGGGTGCCATGGTCGATACCGCGATGGGACGGATCCAGTTCGGGGCCGTACCGGAGACCATCAAGGACACGCTCAATGACGCTGGCGGGGTCCCCCGGGTCTTCGTCATCCCTGGCCGGATGTTCGACCCTGCGCGCGGGGTTTCCTACGCGGATCTCGAGTTTCCGTCCTACTTTCACTGCTTCTTTCATCATCAGCCCGTCACGGTGATCTGTTCCCCCTCCCGGCGACGTCAGATCGAGTCGGTCCTCCGTGAGGCGGTCTTCGGTCCTGCCCAGGTCGATGTCTCGCTCGACCTGCCTCCCGGTCTCCCCCCTGCCGACCTCCCCGACCTCCGGGCCGAGCTCGCCTATTTCCGGATGGATGCCAGCCGTCCCGGGCATCGCCTGGAGCTGGAGAACCTCGTCCGCTTCATCGCATTCGACCGGGAGGGGAACGCCCGGCTCGGGGACGTCACGGTGCATCACCGGGGCGGTGACCGGTTCACCGTCCTCGAGGACGACCGGATCGTGGCGGAGGTCGAACCGGACGACATCTTCGCTCCCGCCGTTCCCGTCGTCGTGTCCGAGGCCGTCACCTTCGAGCCGCCGCATTTCGGGATCACGTTCATCGGGACAGGGCACGGGTTCGACCCGTCCACCCGGACCTCGGGCTTCATCCTGTGGGTGCGGGGGCACGGGATCCTCGTCGATCCTCCCGTCGACACGACCGAGTGGATGCGCGAGAACGGGCTCAACCCCAAGCTGATCGACAGCGTGATCCTGACCCACTGTCACGCGGACCACGATTCGGGCATCCTCCAGAAGATTCTCTGCGAAGGGCGCATCAAGCTGTACACCACGCGGACGGTCCTGGGCTCTTTCATCCGGAAGTACCGTCCCCTCGTCGGGATCGACCGGCGTCGTTTCGAGCGGCTGTTCGATTTCATGCCCCTCACCGTGGGGGAACCCGTCCGGATTCACGGGGCGGAGTTCTGGTTCCAGTACACCCTTCACTCGGTCCCGACCGTCGGCTTCCAGGTCTTCCAGGGGGGCAAGAGCCTGGTTTACACCTCGGACACCCTGCATGATCCCGCGACCATCGAGCGGATGCACACCCTGGGGATCCTCTCGTCCGCACGGCGGAACCAGTTGCTCGATTTCCCGTGGCATCACGACCTGGTGGTGCACGAGGCCGGCGTCCCGCCCATCCATACCAATGCCGCTGTGCTGGCGGACCTCGATCCGGAGATCAAGCAGAAGTTGCTCCTGGTCCACACGCAGCAGCGTCAGCTCCCGGCCGGGTCCGGTCTGCGGGTCGCCCCCAATGGCCTCGAGGGAACGGTCGTCCTCGAGGCAGCGCCGCCGCCGTCGAGCGAGGCGATCGCCCGACTGGACGTGCTGGCCGGGGTGGATCTGTTCCGGGATTTTCCCATCCACAAGGCCAGCGAGTTTCTCCAGATGGCCCGCCGGGAGGCCTTCCGCGCAGGCGAGCTCGTGATCGCCGAGGGGAGCCGGGCCGACCGCTTCTACGTCATCCGGCGCGGCGCGGCCGTCGTGAGCCGGCAGGGCCGTGAAATCAAGCAGTACGGGCCGCTCGACTACTTCGGTGAGACTGCGCTCATCCTCGATACGCTCCGCACGGCCGACGTGCATGCCCGGACCGACCTCGAGGTCCTCACCCTCGATCGACGGGACTTCCTGTACTTCATCCGCGGCTCCGAGATCGCCGCCACCCTGCGGAACCTGGCACGCATGCGCGCGATCGACGCCGCTCGCGTGGTCGAGGAGTCCAGCCTCTTCGGTGTGCTCACGAGTACCCAGCTCACGCAACTGCTGGGGCTGCTGGTGGACGACCGTGTCCACGAAGGTCAGGTCCTGGTCGAACAGGGGGCCACGCTCCCGTGCTGTTTCCTGCTCGACGGGGCCGAGGTGGAGATTCTCGAGGGGGACCAGCGCAAGGGGCTCGCGGTGCGGGGGGAAGTCATCGGAGAGGTGTCGGGTCTGGAGGCCCGGAGGCGTTCCGGATTCACCTACCGGGTTCTCCGGGGGGGCACGCTCTATCGCTTGCCCAGGCGTCCTCTCATCGAGTATCTGCGCAAGAACCCGGGTATCTTCGTGCGTCTCGTCAGTGCCGCGATCGAGAGCCGTCTCGAGGCGACCTCGCTGCCGGATCGGGGCCGCGTCGCGCTCTGACGCGCCGGTCCTCACCATGAGGCGAGGCCCCCGCGTCCCGGACGCGGGGGCCTCTTTCCGGACCGGCGATCAGGCGATCGTGACTCCCGGATCGAGGTACACGTCCTGGACGGCATGCAGGACCTTCACGCCCTCCTCGAAGGGACGCTGGAAGGCCTTGCGGCCGAGGATGAGGCCCATGCCACCAGCGCGCTTGTTGATGATGGCGGTCTTGACCGAATCGGCCAGGTCGCTGGCACCCGTGGAGGCGCCGCCCGAGCTGATGAGTCCGGCACGACCCATGTAACAGTTGGCCACCTGGAAGCGGGTCATGTCGATGGGGTGAGCCGTCGAGAGCTCGCTGAAGCAGCGCTTGTCGGTCTTGCCGAACTTGAGCGTCTGGTAGCCGCTGGCATGGACCTCGGGCAGCTTCTGCTTGATGATGTCGGCCTTGATCGTCACGCCGAGGTGCGTGGCCTGCGAGCTGAGGTCCATCGAGACGTGGAAGTCGTGCTCGTCGGTCTTGAAGGCCGAGTTCCGGGTGTAGCACCAGAGGATCGTCGCCATGCCCAGTTCGTGGGCCATCTCGAAGGCCCTGGCGACCTCGACGATCTGGCGCCGGGACTCCGGTGAGCCGAAGTAGATGGTCGCACCGACCGCGGCGGCTCCCATGCGGGCTGCATCCTGGAGCGTGCCGAACAGGACCTGGTCATAGGTGTTCGGGTAAGACAGGAACTCGTTATGGTTGATCTTCACCACGAACGGGATCCTGTGCGCGTACTTGCGCGCCACCGAGGCCAGCACGCCGTAGGTCGAGGCCACGGCGTTGCAGCCGCCCTCGACGGCCAGCTTCACGATGTTCTCGGGGTCGAAGAACATCGGGTTCGAGGCGAACGAGCCGCCCGCCGAGTGCTCGATGCCCTGGTCGACCGGCAGGATCGACAGGTAGCCCGTGTTCGCGAGACGGCCGTGGCCGAAGAGACGCGCCAGGTTGTTGAGGACGGGGATCGAACGATCGCTCGGGACGAAGATCCGGTCCACGAAGTCCGGTCCCGGCAGGTGCAGGCTGCTCCGGGGAATGCCGGTCGAGCGGTGGCTCAGGAGGGCTTCCGCCTCGGCACCGAGCAGCTGCTCGATCCACTGGGGATGGGACGACGTCTCGAGGGTTTGCATGCGGTCGAGCCTCTCTGTCTGGTGGCGCCCCGCCGGGCGCGTGATACGGGCAACGTGCAGGCATGATAGACGATCTCGTCCCCCCTTGCATGCGTGCGAGTGGTAGGGTGAGCCGCCCTCACCTTCCTGAAAGGGGTGCGCCATGGCTCATCGGACCCGCCTCGAGGAAGATGCGCTGGGGCGCGTGCGCCTTCCGGCCTCGGCGCGCTGGGGCCCCGAAGCCGAGCGGGCCCGGCGCGTGTTTGCTCGACTCCCGCTCGCCCACGATCCGGCGCTGGTTCGCGCGATCGCCGACATCAAGGTCGCCGCGGCCCGGGTACATGCGCGCACGGGGCACCTCCCCGCCGACGTGGCCCGTGCCATCGAGGAAGCCGCGCTCGCCGGTCGCATCGACGGATTTCGCCGGGCCCTCGTCGTGCCCGTCTATGCGGCCGGAGCCGGGACGTCCCTGCACATGAACCTCAACGAGGCGATCGCTCGGGGGGCCACGGAACTCCTCGCAGGGATGGGGCACCCGATCCGGGTCGACGCGCACGATCACGTCAACCTCCATCAGAGCACCAACGATGTCATCCCGACGGCCATCCGCCTGGCCTGCCTCGACCGTCTCGACCGTCTCCACGAGGCCCTGGCGGCATGCGTGGCGACCTTGCGGACCCGTTCCACGGACGCAGGCGGCATCCTCAAGGCCGGCCGCACGCACCTGCAGGAAGCGGTGCCGATGCGGGTCGCCGACGAGCTCGGCAGCTGGGCCAGCGCCTTGTCCGATTCGGGGCTGGCCCTCCGGGCCGCCGCCGAGGGGATGCTCGAGGTGCCTCTCGGTGGCGCTGCGGTCGGGACCGGCTGGGGCTGTGATCCGGCCTACCGGGCCGAGGTCGTCGCCGAACTCGCCCGACACGTCCGACGGGCTGCCCTGCGCCCCGCCCCGGATCCCGTCGCGGCGGTGCGTGGGACCGGGGCCTTCCTGGGGCTCGGAGGGGCGATCCGGCGCCTGGCCGTTGAGCTGGGAGTCCTCGCGAGCGACCTGCGCCTGCTCGCGAGCGGCCCGACAAGCGGGCCCTCGGAGTGGGAGCTACCAGCGGTGGTGCCGGGCTCTTCGCACATGCCGGGCAAGATCAACCCGTCCGTTGCCGAGTGGGTGAATCAGATCGTCTGTCACGTGGTGGGAGCGGATGCCGCCGTGTCCGCCGCCTGTGCGATGGGGCAACTGCAACTGAATGCCATGTTGCCCGTTATCGCGTATCATCTTCCGTTGGAACTGGAGTTGCTGACCATCGCGCTCCAGGGACTCGATCGCCACCTCCTCTCGGGCATGCGCCTGAAGGCGGATCGGTGCCAGGTCGGGGCCGGTTCCACGCTCGGACAGGCCATCCTGCTGGGCGAAAAGATGGGCCATGTCCGCGTGGCGCGGTGGATCCGGGAAGGGGCGACCCTGGAACCGGTGCCTTCGGCGCCATCGGCCACCGGGGAGGCATCGCCTCCCGGAGAGGGCGCCGATGCTGGAGGATGAGGCCGGGGACATCGTCCGGAAGGCTCGCTCGGGGCAGGGCTTGACTCGCGCCGAGGTCGCGAGTCGCTCCGGACTCGCCCCGTCCCGGCTGGAGGCCCTCGAGACTCTCACCAGTCCCGTGACGGCCGTCGAGGCCATCGAACTCGCCGGGATCCTGGAACTCGATCCGGAGGCCCTCCAGGCGATCGCCGCCGGTCACTACCGACCCGCTCCCGTCTCCGAGCGGACGGGCGGCATCGAGGTCCACACGCTCGTCGTCGCGCAGCCCGATGGCTGGACCTCGAACTGTCACCTGGTCGCCCATACCGACGGGCAGGAAGCCCTCGTCGTCGACCCGGGAGGCGAGCCCGATCGCATCCTCGATGCGCTCGATGCGCGCGGCTGGCGTCCCCGGCATGTGCTCGTCACCCACGGCCACCGCGACCACGTCGGGGCGCTGGCCGCCATCCATGCCGAGTGGGCCGTGTCGGTACTTGCCGGCGAGGGGGACGCAGCCTCCATCCCGGTGCCCCACTCCCAGGTGCACTGGTTGCGCCACGGTGAGACGATCCCGCTCGGTCACGGGATGCTCGAGGCGCTCCAGACCCCGGGCCATACCCCTGGCGGCTATTCGTTCCGGCTCGATGGTCACGTGTTCGTGGGGGATGCCCTCTTCGCGGGGTCCATCGGGAATCCGAACGTCCCTCGCGTCGGCTACGGCCAGCTCATCGAGTCGCTGGCCCGGCACGTTCTGGCGCTTCCTGGCACCACCGTGATCCATCCCGGGCACGGTCCAGCGACCACCGTCGGCGAGGAACGGCTCCATAATCCCTTCTTCGCAGCGCGTTTCCGCGCGATGGCCGAGGTCAGGGCCTGACGACCAGGCGATCGCCTTCCGTCAGCTCACCGATGGCGTGTCCCGTCACCCCGCGGCTGGACAGGGCCGTGTGCAACGCCTCGAGATGTCCGGGTGGCACGGCCATCAGCAGACCGCCGGAGGTCTGGGCGTCCGCCAGAACGGCGAGCAGCCCGGGATCCAGGTCCGGAGCGGGCACGAGGACCGGCTGGACATGGGACAGGTTCTGGCGGGTGCCGCCCGGGATCACGTCCTGCCGCGCGAGGTCCACCGCCTCCGGGAAGACGGGCACGCGGCTGGCCTCGAGACGGGCGCCCGTCCCCGAGCCCCGCATCATCTCGAGCAGGTGCCCCAGCAGGCCGAAGCCCGTCACGTCCGTCGCCGCGTGGACCCCGATCTCGATCATGGCCTCCGAGGCGGCCCGGTTGAGTTCCGCCATGGTCGCCGTCGCCCGGGCCACGAGATCGGCCGGTGCCCGGTCACGCTTGAGGGCCGTGCTGATGATCCCCACCCCCAGCGGCTTGGTCAGGACCAGGCGATCGCCCGCTTTTCCCCCGGAGTTGGTGATGACCCGGTCGGGGTGGACGAGGCCCGTGACGGCCATGCCGAACTTGGGTTCGGCGTCATCGACGGTGTGGCCCCCGAGCACGACCACCCCTGCTTCGGCAGCCTTGTCGGCTCCTCCGCGCAGGATCTCCGAGAGGAACTCGGTCGGGACGTCTCCGACCGGGAATCCCACGATGTTCAGCCCGGTCAGCGGGCGAGCCCCCATGGCATAGAGGTCCGAGACGGCGTTCGCGACCGCGATCTGTCCGAAGGCATACGGGTCGTCGACCATGGGCGTGAAGAAGTCCACCGTCTGGACCAGCGCGAGTTCTGGCGACAGGCGAAACACGCCGGCATCGTCGTTCGTCTCGAAGCCGACGAGCAGGTCCGGATGGGAAGGTCTGGGCAAGCGGCTCAGCACCTGAGCCAGGTCGAGGGGGTTGACCTTGCTCGCTCAGCCGGATTTGCGGACCATCGCCGTGAGCCGGTAGGTTTCTTCGCGCGAGTGCTGCATCGGACGCCTCCTCGCGACCAGTATACCGTGGGGGCGGTTCTTCCCCCGGAGGAAAAGTCCCGCCCCCCGGAAGGGGCGGGACGGGTGAGCCGGGTCGAGGGTGCCGTCAGGGCTGCTTGACCGGGATGTTGTTGAGCCACATGTCGTTCATCGCATGCGACTGACCGTTCTGGACGAACGAACTCTCGAGCGAGATCGTGTTGCCCGCGACGTCCGTCTTGTCGACGGCTTTGCCCTTGAGGCTGATCTGCGAGATGCCGAGCTGGGTCGGCGGCACGCTCTGGTTGCTCCCGTCGCCATTCGACACCATCATCGTGAGTCCCTTGGACTCGAGCACCTTGAGGTCCGCCTGATCCAGGAAGCCCTTGGAGGTGTCGATGCCGGCTTCCTGGGCCTTGGCCGTGAGCATCTCCATCGCGTCCTTGTACTGACCGCCGTTGGTGTCCAGGGGCTTGTCACCGAAGGCCAGGACGCCGTCGCCCTTTTCCGCCCACTTGGTGCTCGTCGAACCGTCCACGTTGATGCCGTGCTGATCGACCGTGGCGTTGGTGTCGCCGTCGTGGTTGAGGTCGAACACGAGCGGGTCGCTCTGGACCGCCTTGGCTGCCGATTCGAGGTTGCCGCCGCTCTTGAGATTCGCCATGGCGACATCGACGTTGTGATCATTGACCGGGCGACCCAGCTTGGCTTCGAGGGCAGCCTTGAGCGTATCCCGCGAGGATCCGAGCTTCTTCAGGAAGTCAGCCGGGTCGATCGCCTCACCCGCCATCAGCTTGCCCATCTTCTTGAGCAACTCGATGACTTCGGGATCCCCGAGCATCGGCCCCATGCCCGCGAACTGTTCCCCGTTCGAGGTCACCTCTCCCCGGTTCCGCGTGACGTCATCTACGGTTCCGGGCCGGTTGTCTCCTCCTGCCGGACGAGCCGGATCGAGGACGCCGCCGATCCCGCCTCCGGCAATCCCGGGCTCGCGGTTGCCACCGGCGAGCTGCTGCGGGTCGAGGACCCCGCCGATCAGCGAGAAGCCAGGCGGAAGGATATCGATGTTGCCCACACCGCCGGTACCGATCTGGTTCAGTTCGCGCTTCAGGTCGGGCGGCAGGGCGATACCCGACTGAAGTTCGGGCTGGTCGGCCATCACGGCCCGGTCGATGGTCGGTGCGGGGTCACGCTTCGGCGTCTGGATCTCGGTGAGCACGGGGGCAAATGACCGTTCGATGATCGGTGCTTGCTGAACGCGGGTGATCGTGTTGTCCGACATTGGTGAACCTCCTCGGCCTTCCGGGGCGAACCCGTTGAATCTCTTCCCTCCTGTGTATGCCCCGTGCGGGTTTGCCCCGTGCCGCCCTTGCGAGAAACTTGCGTGATGTTTAACAGGCATTTGATGTTTTCGTCCGACGGCGCGAGCGGGCTGGACGAGAACGTTCGTGCGACGTGACGGGGGCAAGGGCCCCGGATCTCGGGATGCTGGAAGTGCCCCCCATCGCGCCGGGAGATCGACCATGCCTCGCCTGGATACGACGTCGCTGTCATGTCTTGCCTGTCTCCATCCGCTCGAGGCCGACGGGGCCCACGATGACGCCTGGGCGTGCCCGGGCTGCGGACGCTGGTTCGACCGGATCGATCCGGAATGGTGGATGGTGTCCACGCCACCTCACCGGGATGTGGAGCTCATCAAGGTCCCGGTTTCTGCCACGTGCCCAGCAGGTGCGTCACGTCTTCCGTCCTGGCGAGGGCCTGCCCGATCGAGCGGATGAAGCGCCGGAGATCGTGGTTCTCCCGGGCGAGCAGGCTTTCGAAGTCCCACGGGCCGGGATCATAGAGCCGGAACAGACTCGCATCCGCCACGTCCAGGGGAGGACCGGAGTTTTCGTTCGGGTGCATCTCGGCGTCGGCCCTGCGCAGGCGGGCCCGGGCGAGGGACAGGCGCGTCGGTCGGTTCCAGGGCTCGCGGAACAGGCTTTCGAGGTCTCGGACGAGCGCACGCATCACGGTGGTCCGGCGGTCACGCTCCCGTTCCTGACGGTCGAGTTCAGCCAGCGGTCCGGTCATGCTGGCCATCCAGAAGGCCCGTGCACCCTGCCGCCCGACGAACGAGGCCAGGGCCTCGTTGAAATCGGATCGCCCGGGCACGAAGACCGTGGCGTGCGTCAACTCGTGCAGGATGACCTCCACCAGGCGTTCGGCCGGTCCATCCAGCATCGGGGAGTAGAGGGGATCGGGCATCCAGCCGAGCAGGCTGAACGCTTCCACGGGACGGACGAGGGGGACGAGCCCCAGCTGTTCGAGACGGTGCGCCTCCTCGCGTGCCTCGCCCGGATCGAAGAACCCCTTGTACGGGACATGCCCCACGAGCGGAAACCACCAGGTATGCGGTTCCAGCGAGTCGTCCGGACAGGCCGACACGACCCAGCTGAGTGCGTCGCGCTCGAGGTGGCAGAGATGCTCGTAGGAGCCTGGATCCGCGAGGCCCAGTCGCTCCCTGGCAAACCGCTTGACCGCGGCGACGCGTTCGATCTGCTCCCGGCGCCGGATGGAGAGTCCCGGGTCGCCGAGGACCTCTGCCACGGGTCGCCGACGGACCAGGAGCGCGACCTGTTCCGATCCCTGGCGGAGAAGGTAGGGCCATTCGCATCCCGAGAGGAGCGAACAGAGCGTCCAGAGCAGCACCAGCAAGGCCTTGCGTGCCGGATTCGGGATCGAACGATAGTGGTCCCGGGCGGCTGGGTATAGTGCGGAAGCTTGTTTGCGTGCAAGGTTGGCTTCAGGAGGGATCGTGAGCAACCAGCAAGATGTCCTGATGGGTGAGATCAGCGCCGGCTTCTTCGGCGACTTTCTCATCTCGCGAAACCTCGTCACGGCCGATGACCTCAAGCATGCCCTCGAGTTGCAGCGCACGACCAAGAGAGGTCTGCGTATCGGCGAGATCCTGGTCGAGCAAGGTTGCCTCTCGGCCGATGACCTCATCATCTCGCTACAGGACTACAAGGTCCAGATCCGATTGGGCGAGATCCTCGTCTCCAACGGGGATCTGCGCTTCATGCAACTGCTCGAGGCACTCGACGAGCAGCGACGAACCGGTGGACACCTCGGAGAGATCTTGATCCGTCGCGGGTATTGCAGCCTGCACCATGTGACCGAGGCGCTCGAGATCCAGCGCCTGATGTACCTCGACGCCGAATGACGGAGGCGGACGCGGAGCTGGGACGCCGGCTGGCCGCTCTGATCTGTCCGGCCCTCCCTGGCGGGGGCGACCCCTCTGCCTTCTGGGCCTGGCCCTGGGCAGGGTTTCTGTATGACGATCGACGTGACCGGGACCTGTCAGCGTGGATCGAGGCGGCGGGCCGTGACGTGCTCGTCTGCGCCGATCTCGAGCGCGGTGCGGGGCAGCATCTGGGGGGTGCTGAAACCACTCCCCATGCCTGGGTGTTCGGTACTCATGACGATCTCGAGACGACCCGGCTGTGGGGCGAATGGACGGCCCGGGAAGCCCTGCTCGCCGGTGTCAACTGGGTCCTTGCTCCGGTGGCCGACGTCCAGAGCCATCCTGCGAACCCCATCATCCAGACGCGAGCCTTTTCCGAGGATCCCGATCGCGTGGCCCGGCACGTCGCGGCCTTCGTCGAGGGCGTGCAGTCGGCCGGGGCTCTGGCCTGTGCCAAGCACTTTCCGGGGCACGGTGACACCGGATTCGACACCCACTCGGTGAGCGGTCGGGTGGACGTCCCGGAAGAACTCTGGTTCCGGAGGGAAGCCATTCCGTTCGTCGCAGCCATCCGGGCCGGGGTCGACACGGTCATGCTGGCGCATCTGGCCATGCTGGCGCTCGATCCAGCCGGCAAGCCCTCCTCGCTGTCTGCGCCGGTCATCGCACGTCTGCGGGCCCTCGGGTTCGACGGTCTCGTGGTGACGGACGCGCTCGACATGGCGGCGATCGCCGGGGAAGGCGACCCCGTGGCCGCAGCCGTCCAGGCGATCCGGTGCGGGGTCGATATCCTGCTGATGCCGCCCGATCCGGTGCAGACTCTCGAGGCCCTGGTCCGGGCCGTCTCCGAGGGGAGTCTGTCGGAAGCCCGGGTCGCCGAGGCGCTGGACCGTCAGAGGCGGGTCCGGGCTCGTCGCTTCACGGCGCGCCCCGTGCCGCCGACGGAGGTCGAGCGTCAGGCGTTCCGGGAGCGCCTCCGAGCGGTTGCGCGGGGCGCCTTGCGGCTGCGAGGGCGGCGTCCTGACGGTCTGGCATGGGGGCAGGTGGCCCCTCTCGTCGTCGATTCGGACGGGAGCACGTTGCGGGCCGGCCACCTGGGATCGCGCCTGGAAGGGTTATCCGGCCTGGCCGTCCCGGTGCTCGGTCCAGCGGACCTGGCCGAAGCCCGGAACTGGGCGCATCAGGTTTCCGGCCGGTGGCCCGTCCTGTTTCACCTGAGCGACGTGCGGGCCTGGAAGGGGGAACCCTGCCTTCCCGCGGACTGGCAGGCCTGGTTCGGGACGCTTCCGCGAGGTCGAGGAATCGTCTCGTTCACCCGGGAGACATGGCTTGCCGAAACGGAAACCCAGGCCTGGATGCTCCAGGCCTGGGCGGATCATGCGGCCTGTCAGACGGCCGCTCTGGAGTGGGTCTCGACGGGCTACTGATAGAGCTTGCCGTCGATCTTGACGTAGCCGCCCTCGCCGCCCTTGGGGTCGTGATGCGTCCAGTGGATGACGTCATACGGATCGGTGTCGATGAACTCGCCCTTGATCTCCACGACCTTGCCGACCCTCAGGGGCAGGTAAGGAGCGAGGTCCATGTTGTAGGCGCACTGCACGACGTCGCCGGTCAGCGCCCCGTTCGAGACCTTGAACCGGAACAGCTGGTGCTTGAGACCGTTCGTGTCGTCCGGCAGGACCGTCACGATCTGACCCTGCAGGACCCGGAAGACTCGTGGCTCATCGGCGGGGCGAACGGGCCTGCGCTTGCGCGCATCGGCCGAGAGCGTGCTGTCAGTGCCGGAGGCCGACATGCTCGGGGTGAAGCCACATCCTGAAAGCGTCGCCAGCATCAGCAGGGCTGAGAGGCAGGCCGCCATCGGGTTTCGGTGAAGTCTCACGGGAGGTCCTCTCTGGAGTCTTACTCGGTTATCCCAGTCGTGCAGGCACTTGATAACCTGTTTTTAACAGGTTCTTGATGATATATAGGGCGAACGGCGAGAAAGTTGCGTCCCGCGCCGGTCTTCGGGCGAAATTTACTGGCGGATCTTGTCGAAGACGTAGCCGCCCTTGACCGCGCCCCAGACCTGACGGTCCTGGGCATCGTAGCCACGGTCCCAGCTGACGAGACGCGACGAGGTCAGGGATACCGTGCTGGTGGTGTAGGTGGCGCCGTTGATGTCGCTGGAGCAGCCCTTCCCGACGGTGCCACCCGAGAACGTCCCGGGGGCGACCTCTTCGAGCATCACTCCGCAGCCCTCGCGCGACACGAGCATCGAGGGATCTTTGCCCTCGAACGCGGCCGGGTTCTTCCAGGCCCCGACGAACGGCTTCGGATCCGCGAACGTCAGGATCTGGCTCTCGTACTTGCCGTTTCCGCGCGCCTGAAGGTGGTAGACGCGCTGGCGATACGGCTGGTCGAGATAATCGGCCCGGGCCTGTTCCACGTAGAACCAGGGGCCATCCGAGCGCTTCGTCCAGATGGGATGGATCCGGAGGCGGATGTCGTAATAGCTGAGATCTTGCTTCGACTGGGCCTCGCTGCTGTAGCTACCGGCCATGAACGCCGCGAGGCGAGCCAGGGTCGTGTCCGTCGCCCGTGCCTGGAGGACGGGCTCCGCCTGACCGATGAGGGCGGAGGTGCCACATGCGCTGATGAAGAGCGTGGCAAGGGGTATCAGGCGCAGCAACGAGGGGCGCTTGGAAGCCATGGTGTTCCTCCCGGATCGGGAGGCTCCGCCCCCCCTTGGACAAGACCGTTAAGGTCATTTTAAGCGGAGAATAAGGTTTTACTCAAGTCGTCAGTTGCTCCATTTTCGCGCCACGGCCGGATCTCGCTCGAAAGTCCAGATCGAGCCATCCGGAGACGTCGCCAGACCGACGATCTCCCCGCCCGGCGACAGATCGAAGGCATTCTCGGTGTCTTCCACCAGGCTGAGGATCCGTCCGCGCGCGATCCAGGGCCTTCCGTTCTGGGCGAAGGTGATCCCCGTCCACGGAGGGGGGAGGCTTGCCGGAAACGTCTGGCGTTCCAACCGGCCGGCCGTGGTCGCCAAACCCAGGCTCTCGAGCCGTCCGGAGGGCGTTTCCAGCAGGACGCGCAACAGGTTTCCCTGCAGGGGGCGGTAGTCGGCCAGACGGCCGTCCGGAACGAGGCTCTGCCAGGAATCCGGGGTGACGGGCGCGGGAAGCGACCACTGTCCGGGTGAACGACCTTCCTTGATCCAGACCAGCCCATCGCCGACGCGGATCCAGACTCCGGGCTCGGACTCGATGCGCCCGGGAACCATCCAGGTGGCATGCGTCGCCAGCTGCACCGAGCCTGCCTCGAGATCGCCATCGGGGCGCATGGTCACCAGGCGCGGCGGATCGTCGAGGCAGACCGCGAGGAGTCCGTCCGAGCGAGGGGCGATCGCCACCACCGGGGAGTTCAGCCGCGCGAGGCGGACGTCGGAACCCAGCGGTGTCATGCTGAGGATCCAGTCGCCCGAGGCATCCTGCGGAGACACGTACACGCGCTCGGGCCGATCGCTTTCGGGGGCGCCCGCGATGGCGATTCCCCCCGGTCTCGGGGCACTCGCCCCGGGTAGGGCCAGGCGATAGGAGCGGAACCACGCGCCTCCGGGACGCTCGGGACTCCGGTCGATGCGCATCAGGGTGGCCGATGCGGGGCACGTGACCCACCAGGAACGAGCCTGTTCCATCGTCCACGCGGCGGGGACCGAATCCAGGGGGACCGTCTGTCCGATGGGCAATCCCGAACGGCCCGGCGAATCGTAGGGAATCGCCTTCGGGCCCTCTTCCGGGACGAAGACGGGCAAGGCCGCGGGGATATCCGGGGCGGGTGAGCGCTTCCCGGGTGCCGTGTCCTCGCCGGGTGATGCGGGCGCTTCGGATGCGCCGACGAGGGACACAGACGGAGACTGCCCCGGGGTACCCGTGCCCGGGGAACCGGGGGACAGCAGGCCGAGCCGTCCCTCGGGGCAGCCCGCGAGACACAGGGTGATCAGCAGTCCCGACCAGGCGGGCAGCGGCCAGTGGCGTGGCAACATCGTTCTCCTGGTGGCATGATACCCTCACGTCCCGTCCACGATGCCGTGCGTGAGCCGTCCTGCGTCCGAGGTGCCGGTTTGTCCCTGCTCATCCACCCTCTCGAACCGTTCCCCGGTCTGTCCGCCCGCCTCGGGATCCTGGGCAGCCTCCCGGGGCATGCGCGACTCGATGGTGACCGGGAAGGGCACCCGTGGAGTTTCGTGGCGTGGCACCCTCGGTGGGTGCTGGAAGCCCGGGGGAGCACCATCCGCTGGTGGCGAGACGGGAGCGTGCGTGAGACGCACGGGGACCCGCTGGAGGCCTTTCAGGCCGGCCTCGAAGCCTGGGCGCTCGGGACCCCGGAGGCCCGCTACCCCACCGACCTCCGGGACTGCCCTTTTCTCGGTGGCGGGATCGGGTACCTGTCCTATGATCTGGGCCTGGGGCTCGATCCGCACGTGATCGCCTCCCCTCCCGATCCGCTCGAGCTGCCCGAGCTCCGCTTCACGTGGTTCGACACGCTCCTCGTCCGCCATGCCGACGGACGGGCCTGGCTGGTCGTCACGACGGCCCCGGGAGAGGAGGCCGACCTCCTGCCTGCCCGGCTGGCGAGGGCGCGCGCTGACCTCGAGGCCGTGCCGGTGCCTCCGCCCGCGGTGCCGATGCGTGCCCGCGGGACCCCGACCTGGACGATGAGCCGGGAGGTTCACGCCGAGGGGGTGGCCCGGATCCGGGAGCTCATCGCGTCCGGCGATTGCTACCAGGTCAACCTCACCCACCGGGTCGAGGTTCCGGTCGAGGGGGATCCTGGATCCTGGTATGACCACCTGGTCAGGACCCATCCCGCGCCGTTCGCCGCTTACCTGCCTCTCACGGCCGACCGGGCGATCGCCTGCATCTCCCCCGAACGTTTCCTGCGCGTGGAGGGAGACCGGGTCTGGACCGAGCCCATCAAGGGGACGCGTCCGAGAGCCGCTTCACCCGACGAGGATGCGCGCGCGGCCGCCGAGCTCCGGGCCAGCCTCAAGGACCGCGCCGAGCACGTCATGATCGTGGATCTCGAGCGCAACGATCTGGGCCGGGTCGCCCTGCCAGGCAGCGTCCAGGTCACGGACCTGTTCCGGCTGCAGGCCAATCCGACGGTCTGGCACCTCGTGACCCGCGTGGAAGCCCGCCTGAAGCCGGGCATCCGGGTGGCCGACCTGCTGCGGGCCACCTTCCCGGGCGGTTCGATCACGGGTGCTCCCAAGTTGCGTGCGATGCAGCGCATCGCGGAGCTCGAAGGCCAGGCCCGGGGGGTTTACACCGGGGCCATCGGCACCTGTGGCCGCGATGGCCGCCTCGATCTCAACGTCGCCATCCGCACGGCCGTATGGACCGGCGATCGCGTTCACGTGCAGGTGGGCGGCGGCATCGTCGCCGATTCCGAGCCGGACGCCGAGTGGCGGGAGACGGCGGACAAGGCCTGGGGCATGCTCAGGTCGCTGGGACTCGATCGTTCGTGCTGGCCTGGCTAGACGGACGACGGGTGGAGGTTCTCCCGGCGGATCCCTCGGGGGGACGACCGGGATGTTTCGAGACGATGCGCGTCGCGCACGGGGAGATTCCCTGGCTGACGGCTCACCGGGCGCGACTGCGGTCCTCATGCGAGGCGCTCCTGCCCGATCTGGTCCCGATGCTCGATGACGCCTTCGAGGCTTGCCGCCGGCTGGCAGATGAGCTGGGTGCGCGGCAGGCCCGGATGCGTCTCACCGCCTGGACGGGAGAGGACCGACCGCATGTCGCGGTCCGGCTCGAAGCCGCCACTCCGGACCGGGGTCCCTGGCGGATCGGGGTGGTGACGGGGCATCCCGGCCCCGGCGCCGGCGCTCACAAGCAGACGGCTCGCGAGCCCTGGGACCGGGCCCTGTCCGAGGCGCGACGGCGCGACCTCGATGAACTCCTGATGCTCGACGAGGCCGGACGGGTGGTCGAGGGAAGCCGTACCAGCCTGTTCGCGTGGATGGACGATGGGACGGTCTGGACCCCGCCGCTCACGCTGGGAGCGCTCCCCGGAGTCGCGCGCGCCCGTGCCCGTGACCTGCTCGTGCGAGGAGGAACGGAGGTCCGTGAGCAGGTGTTTTCCCTCGAGTCCCTGCTGGCGGCGCGCGAGGTGGTCTGCACCAATGCCTGGCTCGGGGCCGTGCCCGTCATGTCCCTGGAGACGGGGGAGGTTTTCGAGACCCGTCTCGGCTCCTGGCTGGCCACGCACCTCTTCGACTGAGTGCATCCCGGTCGGGTTTGCGGTGGAGCCCACCATCCCCCGCCAAAGCGAGAGGGCCCGCCCCGAGACCGGGGCGGGCCCTCCAGCGAAAGCTGGATCAGCGGGTCGAGAGCGCCTTGAGGGCGTTGATGCGACCGAAGCCGAACTGCTTGTCGAAGCCCTGGGCGCCGAGGTCGTCCGAAGACTTCTCGATGCGGGTCCGGATCTGGTCGGCGTTCTGCTCGGGAGCCTGATCACGCAGCAGCGAGGCGAGACCCGAGACGGCCGGGCAAGCCATCGACGTGCCGGAGAGGACGCCGTATTCGGTCTTGCCGAGCGAGTTGGACTTCATCGGCAGGGTCGAGAGGATCCTCGAACCGGGAGCCGAGACCGAGATGTGCGCGCCCATGTTCGAGAACGAGGAACGGGCATCGGCGCTGTCGGTCGAACCGACGGCCAGCACGCCGGGGATGGCGGCGGGATACGACTTGACCTCGCGGCCGTCGTTGCCCATCGCGGCCACGACCAGCGCGCCCTTGTCGATGGCGTACTTGCAGGCGTCCTCGACGGCCTTCGACGAGGCGCGGCCACCCAGGCTCATCGAGATGACCTTGGCGCCCTGGTCCGCGGCGTAGATGATGCCATTGGCGACACCCTCGTACGAGCCACTGCCGTTGGCGGCGAGCACCTTGACGCCGAGGAGCTTGACGCCGGGGGCCACACCGGCGATGCCGACACCGTTGTTCGCCGAGGCAGCGGCGATACCGGCGCAGTGCGTGCCGTGACCCTGGTCATCCATCGAGTCGTTGTCGTTGTTGGCGAAGTCCTTGCCGTTGATCACGCGGCCAGCGAACTCGGGGTGGTTGTAGTCGATACCCGTGTCGACGATCGCGAGCAGGGTCTTCTCGGAACCCTGGTTGATGTCCCACGCCTCACGCAGCTGGAGCTTGTCGACGGCGTACTGCTCCTTGATCATCGGGTCGTTCGGCTCGAGGCGCAGCGCGGTCGCCCGCATCACGTAGTTGGGCTCGGCGTACTCGACCAGACCGGACTTCTGGAGCGATGCGACCGTGGACTGGACGTTGCCCTTCACCGCGACGAGCTGCATCCCCGTGCGGCTGTTGCGACGGATGGCCGTCAGGCCGTAGGTGCCAGCAGCATCGACCATGTCGGCCGCCGGACGGAACTTGACCAGGATCTGGCCGGGGACCGACTCGGCGCCCACGTTGGAGCCGGCATCGAGGCGGGGGGCCGTGGGGCCGACGTTGAAGCCGCAAGCCGCAAGCGTCAGGGCTCCGACGGCGACGAGGAAGCGGGAGGCGCGAAGGTGGGCCATGCCGGTATCTCCTGTAGGTGGAAGGGGGGTTAACTTTGGCTTAAACTAAGCTTCACGTTAACACCAGATTAGCACCAATGCAAGAGATGTTTTCGAAAAAGATCGACCGGCTTGCATGACCGTGGAAAAGCCCCACCGGGACGATCGTCCCGGTGGGGCCATCGTTGCGAGGCCGACTCAGGATTCCGGGCCTGGCCGGGACGGATAGGCTTCCACCAGGAGATGGTTCCCGACGGGGCGGGCGGTCAGATCCCGGAGCGAGAAACCGGCCTCCACGAGGGAGACGCCGCTTCCCTCGACGGGCGTCAGGGTCCCGTGCCCCCCGATCAGGACGGGGGCGATCGCCACGTGGAGCTTGTCGACGATCCCGGCCTCGAGGCACGAGGCGAACAGGTTGCCATGGCCCTCGAAGAGCAAGCTCGTGATGTCCCTCCTGCCCAGGATCGTCATGAGACGCATCAGATCGATCCGTGGTTCGAGGATTCCCCCCGTTTCCGGGGCCACCACGATCTCCGCTCCGGCAGCCTGGAGGGCGCGGATGCGGTCCTGAGGCGCGTGTCGCGTCACGACGATGAGGGTGCTCGGACGCAGGAGGCCCGTGCCGGCGGGTCGGGCCAGCAGGTGGCTGACGGTCGGGGTCCGGGCGAGCGCATCGAGCACGATCCGCAGGGGGGTGCGGTGACGAGAGCCCGGGACCTTGATGTCAGGATTCGCCTCGAGCACCTGATGGACCGTCACGACGACGGCATCGTGCATCGCGCGGAGCCCTTCGAAGGCTTCCCGTGCCTCGGCCGTGGTGGGATAAACCGCCTCACCCGTGTACGTGGCGATCTTTCCGTCCAGGCTCATCGTGGTACCCAGCGCCACGAAGGGGCGCCGGGTCAGGGTGTGCTTGACGTAGACCTCGTTGAGACGTCGAGCGGCCTCACTCTCGATGCCCACCTCGACCTCGAGACCTGCGGCGCGCAGCCATGCGACGGCCTGACCCTCGCGCTGGGGGTGCGGATCGAGCATGCCCACGATCACCCGCCGGATCCCGCCATCGAGGATGCGTGTCAGGGCTGGACCCTGGAGCCAGGGTTCGATCGTGACGTACATCGTCCCGCCCTGTGTCGCCTCGCCCGCCGCATCGAGCGCGAAGCCCTCGGCCTGCGAGCGCCCCGGTCGGGCATGGAAGCCCTCACCCACCACCTGTCCGTCCCGGACGAGCACGGCACCGACCAGCGGATTCGGGCCGGTCCAGCCCCGGCCCTGCTCGGCCAGGGCGATGGCGCGCTGCATCAGGGCAGCATCGCGAGCGAGATCGAGGGACGGGGCGGGAGTCTGATGAGTGGACATGGACGAGGTGAAGCTCCCGCTCGGCACTAGGAGGGGGGGGACGACCCCCGTATCATACCCACCGATTCCCCGGGACAACCGCGTCCCGGATCGACAGGGGAGGGTGGCGTGAAGACCCTGCTCACCACGGATGGCTCGGAAAGCTCCGTCCGGGCCGCCGAGATCTGGTTACGACACTTCTGGAAGGAAGGGCCCGCGATCGTCGCGTCGGCCTATCCGAATCCGGCTGGCGGTTTCGTGGGGGCCATCGGTCCACCCGTGCTCGATCTGGTCGCTTTCGAGAACCGCCTCTCCAGCGAGGCCGTCGATCACGTCGCGACGATCGCCGATCTGCTCACCGCCGGCGGCGTGGAGGTCTCGCGGGTCGTCGAGATGGGGGACCCCGCGACGGTCATCCTGGAACTCGCACGGCGCGAGGCCGTGGACCTCGTCGTCGTCGGCTCGCACGGGCGAACGGGTTTCGAGCGCTTCCTGCTCGGCAGCGTCTCGGGCCGGGTCGTCGAGCACGCGCCCTGCGACGTCCTCGTGGTGAAATCCCCTGGCGCCAGACGCTAGGGAAGCCCTGGCGCGGGTACAAGGGGGGGCGAAGGGATTCGCCAACCTCATGAAGTTCACGCTGCTCGAACGACTCCTCCGACGCCTGGGCCTGCTGAAGGCTCCCCCCCGTCGCCGCAAGAAGAAGCGTCGGAAGCGCCTCGGTTCGGCGTCTCCGGCACGTTTGACCCTCTCGCCGTCCGAGGGAACGGGTGACGATGGTTTGCTCGCCGACCTCGTCGTGAATCCTGGTTTCGCAGATGATGCCGCGCCCGTTCCCGTGCCGACTCTCGTCCACGGGGGTGTTTCCTTGCAGCCGGAT
>Ga0079301_1000248_pt1 | contig 25756 bp, 25 predicted proteins | sample Wag4_2014_7_11_3_FD_74797 | JGI IMG/M metagenome (GOLD analysis project Ga0079301, IMG submission 74797) | Fresh water mixed with fracking chemicals microbial communities from Ohio, USA - Utica-2 Time Series FC 2014_7_11 | ecosystem: Engineered > Industrial production > Chemical products > Input... | reverse complement strand
GTTGGATTGATTTCCATTTAGCAAAGAGGTTGTTTAGATCCTCATGCAGTTCAGCTGTATTTTTACCCTCAGCAGCAGTTCTTACTATTACACCAAAATTTTTAGGTTTAATGGCTTCAATTATTTTTTGAAGTCGTTTTCTTTCTTCACCTGAATGAATCTTTCTTGATACAGCTATTATATCGTTGAAGGGGGTAATTACGACAAACCTTCCCGGTAGTGAAATTTCACAACTAAGCCTGGGCCCTTTTGCAGCTATGGGTTCTTTTAAAATTTGGACAAGAACATTGGGTTTTTGTCCGAGTACTTCATTTATTTTCCCTGTTTTGACAATTTCAGTTTCAACTGAAAAAGTTGAAAAGTCAGGTTGTCCAGAAACTGGTGTGTTGATAGAATTTTGTGTAAATTTCAGCAAGGATTTGGCATACGGACTCAAATCTGTGTAGTGGAGAAAAGCATCCTTTTCAAACCCCACGTCAACAAATGCTGCATTTAAACCGGGGATTAGTTTTTTGACTTTTCCGAGGTATAAATCCCCTACAGCAAAACTGGCATCAATTTTTTCATTGTGTAATTCCACCAGTTTCCTGTCCTCCAGCAAAGCAATCTGAACGCCTTGTGGTGTTGAATGTATGATGAGTTCCTTATTCAATCGCAACAATATAAATTGTACACAAACAAACAATGCACCCGGATTTTTATATCCAGATGCATGGTTGCTTACCTAAAAATTCAGAGAAATAAACTAAATTATTTTCTTCCTTTCTTGTGACGATTCTTTCTCAATCTTTTCTTTCGCTTGTGAGTAGCAATTTTATGACGTTTTCTTTTTTTACCGCAAGGCATAGCCAATAAGTTTAAAAGTGAGTAAATATTATTTCAATGATTTAATCTTATCCTCAAGGGCTTTTAGAAGTTCCGGATTTGAAACATCTTTTTTGCCCTTTTCATACCATTCTAAAGCTTGTTTTTTGTCGCCAGTTCTTTCATAAAGTTCAGCCAGTAAAAAAACAGCCTCCACATTACTGGGATCCATCTCATTTACCTTGCGGAAACGTTCTATTGCTTTATCATTCTGTCCGGATACTAAACCACCGTACCCGAGCATAAATTGTGCAAAGACATTGTTTGGATCCCTTTCTGCCACCTCTCTGATTTTGAGAATACCTTCCATGGGTGCACCTGATGCACCAAAAAAGAAAGTACTTCCAAGTCCTACGATGCTAGAATCATTTGCCTGATTCAATTTCAAGGAACGGCTGAAAAGGTCGTTAGCTAAATTTGCCATCCAGGTTCTCATGCCTGGATCATTCATACCCCGCAGTTCCTCCAAAATAGAGTGGGCCGCAAAGGTGAGGTATTTTTCAGAATTTTCCAATTTAGCCTTTTCAGAAAGGTAATAAATATACGGAATGAATAAACCAACACTGTCTCTCCAGAAATTGGAGAGTGATTGAAAATTGTCTTTTCGTTGTGTAACAAGATCTCCCCGTGTCAATGCATCCTCCAATGAAGTAAGGTAAGCCGATTGCGTTGGGGTGATTTCTTTTTTCACCTCACGCATGTAACCTTCAAAGCTGAAAGCCGGTGCTTGCCCCCCTGCAGGAGCTACCGACTGACCATGATCAGCATGATCTTCATGAGGAGGAGTAAATTTTCCAAAAATAAAAAGCGAGAATAGCAACACTGCTCCAGCACCTGCTGCCATCCATTGTTGTTTTTTCAACATGGGTAATGATTTAAAAAATAGAATTCTGTTTAAGACATTTCATCAGCACCTTCTTCGCGTATTACAGTATCAATTTCAAGTTTTTTGACCTCCTGCATGAATTCTTTTGCAGGTTTGAATGCCGGGATAAAATGTGCCGGAATCTGAACTGCCGTGTTTCTTTTGATGTTCCTGCCAATCTTGGCAGCACGTTTTTTGGTTATAAATGATCCAAAACCCCTTACATAAATGTTCTCACCTTGGGAGAGTGTTAATTTGATTTCTTTGAACATTGTTTCGAGGGTTACAAGAACATCCACTTTTGGAATATTCGTTTTTTCAGCAATCTTATTGATGAGATCCGCTTTTCTCATGGTGAGGCTTTTTTTTAGAATTCGACCTTGATTGTCTTAATTTTGTTTATAATTCCCTCAAAACGATACGTTTATAAGGTTTATATCATAAACGCAATGGTTCGGATAAAATTGCACGAAATTTCATTAATTTCCAAATAAATCAAGTGTAAGTGGTTGAAAAACAACATAAAGTGAATTTCACAAAAGCTTTGCGGGCATGGCACCTTACAAAAAATAAGAGGTCCATGCCGTGGAAGGGGATAAGTGATCCTTACAAAATTTGGCTTAGTGAAATCATTCTGCAGCAAACACGTGTGGAACAGGGATTAGCGTATTACAATAATTTTGTCAACCATTTTCCAACAATAAATGACTTGGCCAATGCTGCAGATGATCAGGTTTTTAAGTTGTGGGAAGGTCTGGGATATTACAGCCGTTGCAGAAATTTATTGGCTACTGCGCGCTTTGTCAACAATGAACTGTCTGGTAATTTTCCTACTGATTACAAAGGTCTGCTAGCACTTAAAGGAGTTGGTCCGTACACGGCTGCCGCCATTGGTTCTTTTGCATTTAACTTGCCCTTGGCCGTGCTGGATGGCAATGTATTCAGGGTGCTTGCAAGGTGTTTTGGAATTGACACGCCTATCGATTCAACAATGGGTAAAACTCAATTCAGGGAATTTGCAGCGCAACTGTTGGATAATGAAAATCCGGCCTTGCACAACCAGGCAATCATGGATCTGGGGGCACTAGTTTGTTCACCCAGTAAACCGGATTGCCTCAACTGTCCGCTACAGGGTATATGCCAGGCAAATGCTGACGGAAATTGGGATAAGTTTCCCGTTAATAATAAGAAAACTCAAGTGAAGCACCGGTTTCTTTATTACCTAATTTTAGATTATAAAGGGGAAAGAATGGTTAGGAAAAGAACGGGAAAGGATATCTGGCAGCATCTTTTTGAGTATATACTTAAAGAATCGGATGAACCAGTTGCGCCTGAAGATCTGAAAAGAATGGATTTCTGGGGTTTGTCTACATCAAATGTGCCGAGGGGTTCGGTTCAGCTTACGGATGAACTCAAGCATGCATTAACGCATCAGCGTATTCACTCCAGATTATTAATGGTTCAAGTTGAAAAAAAGCTTCAAATAGCAGGATATACCTGGAAAAAGCCTGAAGAATTAAAGCAATTGCCATTTCCAAGACTCATTAACAAGTTCCTTGAAATCCTTTAAACAGGCTTCAACTCAATTTGATTAATTTTGTTTAATGTTAATCCTTACAATAATGCTCTTTTCCTGCATCATGATGTTATTCATGAACTCCGGTGGTGAAATTGCATTTTTTTCACTGGGACATACAGATTTGAAAAGTATGCGCCAAAAACAATACCCATCATCCAACCAAATTTTAAAATTGCTGACTGATCCTTCCCTGCTGCTTTCTTCCATGCTGGTAGGGAATCTTTTTTATAGGATCATGATCATTTTGTTGTGTAATCAGTTGCTTACTCCGGCTTTATTTCCGGATTGGCCTGTTTTGACTATTTTTATTTTCAAGTTATTTTGTGATTTAGTCATTCTCTTGCTTCTCGGAGAATTTTTACCCAAGGTTTGGGCTTCTCACAATCCCATGCGTTTTGCCTTTTACGCTTCTTGGATGGTGAAATTAAATTACACACTGTTCAGACTACCCGGAAAATGGCTGACTGCACTTGCTAGAAAAGTTGAACATGCCTTGGGTTGGGAGAATGGGAAAACAGACAGGATGCACCAGATTGATGAGGTTATGTCTGTGGAAGAAGGGGAAGGCTCATCCGAAGAAGCAAAAAATATGTTGAAAGGGATTGCGGCATTTGGTGATGTGACTGTTAGGAGAGCAATGCGCAGCAGACTTGATGTTCAGGGCGTGGAAGAGTCTGTGAATTTTGAAATGTTAAAAAGAAGTGTTGGGGAACAGCAATATTCCCGTTTTCCTGTTTTTAGAGGAAGCCTAGACACCATTGCAGGCATGCTTCATGCCAAGGATATCATTCCTTACCTCAACATGCCAGACGATTTTGACTGGAAAAAGCTGATAAGGCCTGCTTTTTTTATTCACGAACAGATGCTCGTGAAAGACCTGCTAAAAGAATTTCAATCCCGGCAAACACATTTTGCCATTGTTGTGGATGAATTTGGTGGCACAGATGGTATAATAACCATGGAAGACATTCTGGAAGAAATAGTGGGTGATATACGCGATGAATATGATGAAGAAGAGTCAATGAATATTCGCCTGGATGAAAACAATTTTATTTTTGAGGGAAGAATTATGATTAGCGATGCCTGTAAGCTGATGCATGTGCCCTTAAGAGTATTTGATGCTGTAAGGGGTAGTAGTGAAACCATGGCAGGACTCGTACTTGAAATTGCAGGAGAAATACCTCAGCTCAATCAGGTCTTTACTGCCCGTGAATTTACTTTTTCAATCCTGGAAGTAAATTTTAACCGCATACAGAAATTGAAAGTAACAATTGATCCCACAAAGGCTTAACATGAAGAATTCCGCTATATTCAGTTTCCTGTTTCTCATAGGCTTAACTCTCCTTATTGCCTGCAACAGTGCGTACACGCCAAGACCTAAAGGGTACTTCAGGATTGACCTCCCTGAACATTCATACCGCACATTTGACAGTGCAGGATTCCCATATAGTTTTGAATATCCTGCGTATGCAGAAATCGTGAGCGCAGACAGTGTAGGGAATGACCCTTACTGGCTTAATATCGAGATTCCTTCCCTACATGGCAGGATTTATGTGAGTTATAAGCCCGTAAACGGATACTCGACCCTCAAAGTAAATACAGCTGGGGGTTACCGAGATTCACTGGTTAAAAACAGCTTTGAACGTTTGCGGGAAGAAGCGTATACCATGACCTATAAGCATACGATCAAAGCCAGTGGTATTGTTGACTCGGCTTTTGTCAATCCCTTTGGTTCCGGGGGTGTTTATTTTTATGTAGCCGGAGAAGCCGCCACTTCGAAACAATTCTACATCACAGACACAGGAAAACATTTTCTGCGGGCTGCACTTTATTTTGATGCCACTCCCAATGAAGATTCACTATCAGTGGTAAGCAGTTTCCTTGAAAAGGATATGCGTCACCTGATCAGCACCCTGAAATGGAAATGATTGGGTTATGTTCAGTTGAACTTGTTATTGACCCGCTCCATTGCAATTCTTATTTCATCGTTACACAGGTTGCCAATACTTCCTTCATGTGTGTGGTGTAGCGCTTTTGAAGTGTCAAATTCAAATTTTCCCTGGTCTATCAGGTTTCCAACCTGTGTATAAGCGTCTCTGAAAGGGATACCCTGGTTGACCAGTTCGTTTACTTTTTCAACACTGAAAAGGTACTTGTATTTTTCATCCTGCAGTATATCAGCCTTTACCTGCATGGCACTGATCATGAGCTTCATCATGCTGATACAAGCTTGTAGCTCTTCCAGAGCCGGAAACAGGATTTCCTTTGTGAGCTGCATATCCCTGTGATAACCAGATGGCAGGTTGTTGATCAACAAAGTCAGCTCATTCGGTGTAGATTGAATCCTGTTGCATTTGGCCCGGATCAGTTCAAAAACATCCGGATTTTTTTTATGGGGCATGATGCTGCTGCCTGTGGTCAGTTCGTCGGGGAAAAGGATAAATCCGAAATTTTGATTCATGTAAAGACAGCAATCCATGGCAAGCCTGCTGAGCGTGGCGGCAACAGAAGCGATGGCCATTGCTGTAAGCTTTTCTGTTTTACCCCTGCTCATCTGTGCATAAACGGCATTGTAATTCAAGTCGCTGAAGCCAAGTAGCTCAGTGGTTCTTTTTCTGTTTAATGGGAAGGATGAACCATAGCCAGCCCCACTTCCTAGCGGATTTTTATTGGCCACCTGATAGGCAGCCAATAAAAATTCCATGTCATCAACCAGACTTTCTGCATAAGCTCCCAACCACAATCCAATTGAAGAGGGCATAGCTATTTGCAGGTGTGTGTAGCCTGGAATCAGGGTTTCCTTGTGGTCATTGCTTTTGTTGATTAGGAGCTCAAACAAATCTATCACGTCCCTTTTAACTCCTAAAATAGTTGAACGTAAGAACAGCTTAACATCCAATGCAACCTGGTCATTCCTACTCCGACCTGTATGAATCATTTTTCCGCCTTCACCAATGCGTTTGGTGAGCATAAATTCTATCTGTGAATGAATATCCTCGGCTCCATCGTCAATCGAAAAATCACCCTGGATGATCTCCTGCTGGATTTTCTTGAGACCCGCTAGGGCTTTCGCAGTATTTTCAGACGACATCAGGCCCTGTTCACCTAGCATGGTGACATGGGCAATAGAGCCCTGAACATCAAAACCAGCCATTAGGAGGTCAAACTCCCTATCTCTTCCCACAGTAAAATGTTCTATCTGAGCCGCAGTGGATGTTTTTTCTTTACTCCAGAGTTTCATGATTTCAGGGATGAGAGGGTGATGTTTAGTAGCTGAATGTATTTATTGATGCCATCTTCCAGCTCCCGAAGGTAGATAAATTCATTGGCGGTATGGCTTCTTGCAGAATCACCCGGACCAATTTTTAAAGCAGGGAAGGGCATCAATGCCTTGTCGCTGGTAGTGGGTGAACCATAATGCGGCAATCCCATGGCATGTCCTGCCTTTACGAGTGGATGTTCTAACGGTATAATTGAGGATTTTAACCTGAAGCTTCTGTTTGTAAGCTCACTTCGCAAGCTACTCCTGAATATATCCATTATCTGGTCAAAACTGTATAATTCATTGACCCTGACATCTATAACAAATCTGCAGTGCCCTGGAATAACATTATGCGCCTTATTATCTGTTTCAATAACAGTAACCTTAGCAGTTGTTTTACCAATGAGTGATGAGACCTTGTCAAATTGTGTTTTATGGATAGTAATAATATCTTGAAGTGCAATACTAATTGCATTTTCACCCTCCTCCCTTGCTGCATGACCTGCCTTCCCGATTGCTATTCCATCAATCACCAATAAGCCTCTTTCCGCTACAGCCATTTCCATTTTAGTTGGCTCTCCAACCAGCGCACCCATGATGGCTGAACCCTGGAGTTTGCTTAGAAATACACTGTCTTGCAAAAGGAGTTCAATCCCGTTTTTCCCAGAAATCTCCTCTTCTGCGGTTGCAGCCAGGATGAAATTGACTGGGAGGTCTGTTTTGGGATAAAAGTGGATGAATGATTCTATGAGGGCAACAAGTGGTCCACCGGCATCATTGCTGCCGAGTCCAATGAGTTTATCGTCAACAAACGTTGGCGTGAAAGGATCAGTGATATATCCATTGACAGGTTTCACTGTGTCATGATGGGAATTGAGTAAGACACTGGGTAATGCTGGATCGAAATGCTTGTTTAATGCGTAAACGTTATTCATTAGCCTGTATGGACTGATGCCAGCATTTTCAAAGTGTTTTTCAATTATTGTAGCAGTAGCCGCTTCTTCACGGCTAAACGATGGCGTGGCAATGAGATTTTGAAGCAATCCCAACGCACGTTGTAATGAAGATTTTTCTGTTGACATGAGTTATGTTTTTTCTATGTCAGCATATGGCAGTTCCGTTCTTTCCTGTTATCAATGATTGTAAATCCGTAGCGTCTCCGATTATCACCTTGTTTACACCCGCCTGAACGGCGGCAAGGGCATTCTCCAGTTTGGGGATCATGCCTGCAAAAATGGCATTTTCTGCTTTTAATGCCTCAAATTTCTCCCTTGTGATGACGGGTATTGCGCTTTGTTCATCGTTCACATCGAGCAATACCCCCTGTTTTTCAAAGGAGTAAATCAAAGTGGTATGATAATGTACGGCAAGGGCTTTGGCCAGCTCCTGCGCTATGGTATCTGCATTGGTATTGAGCAATTGTCCCAAGGCATCCTGTGTGATGGGCGCCATCACTACACTCAGTTCCTGGTCAAGCAACGAGCTCAGCATTTTGGTATGCACTTGGTCTACATCTCCTACAAAACCATAGTCTATGGTGGCATGAACCCTTTTGTGGGCGAGGATGCATTGTGCATCCGCACCGGAGAGTCCGATCGCGGGTGATTGCTTTGCATTCAATGCAGCAACAATTTGTTTGTTGATCAGCCCGGCATAGACCATGGTTACGATGTTGAGTGTAGCGGCATCAGTGATCCTTCGGCCATCCACCATTTGCTGGGGGATGTTGAGGTCGGCAGCCAGCCGGGTTGCCAGCTTGCCACCACCATGCACCAGGATTTTTCTGCCTTTGATCTGGGCAAAAGTGGAAAGAAAAGTATCCAGCCTCGCAGCATCGTCTAAGATGTTGCCGCCGACTTTAATGATATAGAGGTTTTCGTTCATTTGTTCTGAAGCATACTTGAAAGAACTGCCTGTGCGGCCCATACCCGGTTGGAGGCCTCCTGTGTGATCAGGCTGTTTGGGCCGTCGAGTATTTCGTCTGACAGTTCAATATTTCTTCTTACAGGCAAACAGTGCATCACGCTTGCGTTACAGGTGTGCCTGATTTTTTCGTTTGTTAACATCCATTCACCCCCAACGGGTGGCAGGGTACCATACGGGTGGTAGGCACTCCAGTTTTTTATATAGATGAAGTCTGCATCTTCAAGAGCCTTCTCCTGATCATATGTTATTTGTGCACCTGCAGTAAATTGTGTATCCAGCTCATAACCCTCGGGGTGGGTGATAACAAAATCCGCCTGCCCCCATGCATTAACCCATTGGGCAAAACTGTTGGCAACACATTGGGGGAGGGCTTTCACATGCGGGGCCCATGTCAGAACAATTTTGGGCTTTCTTTGGGAAAGTGCAGGATGGTTTTGTATAGAAGCCTGCCAGCTTTCGCTTATGGTAATCAGGTCTGTGAGGCTTTGGAGTGGGTGCAAGGTAGCACTTTCGAGGCTGAGTACAGGAATCACAGCGTATCGGATAAATTGCTTGATAATTTGTTCACTATAATCCGCTTCGCGGTCTTTTAATCCGGGAAACGTTCGGATGGCGAGGATATCAAAGTAGTTTCCCATGATGGGGGCAGCATCTTTCACATGTTCCACAGTTGTACCGTTCATGATGACGCCATCTTCAAATTCAAGGGCCCAGCCCTCACTTCCCACATTGAAAATAACCGTTTCCATACCTAGTTGTTGAGCTGCTATCTGGGTGCTCAGCCTTGTGCGCATGCTTGGGTTGAGGAAAAGACATCCCAAACGCTTGTGTTTACCAAGTGTTTCGTCTTTCCAGGGATTTGCTTTGTAGGCAAGTGCCTGGTTGATGAGTGCGGGTATATCGGTAACGTCTTGAACAGAAATGAATTGTTTCATGTGCTAAGCTTGGTAGTTGGCAATCGCTGCTTTAAGGGAGGCAATGAAAGTTGTAGCATCTTCCATGGTTAGGGCCAGTGAAGGCAGTAAACGTATTACATTGGGTTTTGCTTCTCCTGTGAATATTTTAAAGTCATGCAACAAGTTTTTTTTGAGGCTTTTATGGCTTTCAGGTACATCAAAACCTATCATCAGTCCGCGCCCGCGAACACCGCTGATTTCCGGAATAGCTTGCAACTCCGACATCAGAAATTGACCGGTTGATGCGGCATTTTCCATCAATCTATCTTTCTCGATAACTTCCAGTACTGCAAGTGCAGCCGCACAGGCCAGGTGATTACCTCCGAACGTTGTGCCAAGCATGAAATGTCTGGCAGGTATTTTCGGACTGACAATTATCCCACCTATGGGAAATCCATTACCCATTCCTTTGGCCATGGTGTAAATATCGGCATCAACACCAGCGAAATCATGGCTGAAGAATTGCCCGGAACGGCCATACCCGCATTGAACACTGTCTGCTATGTAAACGGCACCGAAGTGGTCGCATTGCTTTCGGATTGCCTGCAGGAAAGCATTGTCTGCGACATTGATTCCGCCAACGCCCTGAATGCCTTCAATGATGACGGCTCCAACCTCATTGCCATGTTTACTGAAATGGGTTATAAGCGCTTCCGTATCGTTGAAAGGCAGGAAGTCGATATTGTCTGTCTGGTTTACAGGGGCTACAATACTGGGATTGTCTGTTGCCGCCACAGCCAGGGATGTCCTACCATGGAAACCCTTTTTAAAAGCGATAATTTTTTTTCTACCTGTGTGAAAGGATGCCAGTTTGAGTGCATTTTCATTGGCTTCCGCACCGGAGTTACAGAGGAAAAGGGCATAGTCTTGTTTATTAGAAACCTGGCCCAGTTTTTCAGCCAGTTGCTCCTGCAGGGGAATTTTGATAGAGTTAGAGTAGAATGCAATCTTGTTCAATTGTTCAGTTATCCTGTTCACCCAATGGGGTTGGGTATGACCAATGCTGATGACGGCATGCCCGCCATAAAGGTCGAGGTATTCAGTTTCCTTATCATCCCAGACGCGGCTTCCGGCTGCCCTGGTAATGGTGATATTGTTGAGTGGGTAAACGTCGAATAGTTTCATGATGCTGTATAAAGGTTGTTGGCGATGTTGGAAGAGAGTTTGATCCCTTTAATCATAGCAGAACTGAGCCCCTGGTGTTCCATTTCATTGAGACCGGCTATGGTGCATCCTTTGGGAGATGTTACCTTATCAATTTCCTGCTCTGGGTGGCTTTTGTTGATGGTCAGTAGCTTGGCTGCCCCCAGTGCGGTTTGGGCTGCGATTTTCACCGCATCGCTGGCATGGAATCCGATTTCTACACCGCCCTGGGATGCTGCCCTGATGGTTCGTAGGAAGAATGCGATTCCGCATGCACAGAGTGCTGTTGCGGCACTCATCATATTTTCTTCAATAATGATGCTCTGTCCCATGGTATTGAAAAGTGACTGCACCATGTTCAGGTCTTCACCAGTGGCATTGGCCGACGAGAGGCAAGTCATACTTTCACGCACTTTCATGGCGGTATTGGGCATGGCCCTGATGATACGGCATTGTTCACCCAATATTTCTTTGAATACATCGGTATGCGCTCCTGTTACCACAGATACAACCAGTTGTTTGTCTATGTCAATGCTCTCCTTGATTTCTGCCAGAAGCTCGTTCAGTTGTTGTGGCAAAACACATATAAAAATGGTATCAGCCTCAACAATGGCATCGGCATTGGATATATTGGTCTGGAACCCCTTGGATGCCAATGCAGCCAATGTTTGGGCATTTCTTTTGGTCAGCGTAATATCCTGCAGTTTACAGGTACCACTTTCCACAAGACCTTCTGCCAGCGCCATACCAATATTTCCTGCTCCTAAGATGGTTGCTTTCATATTCCTGATTTAAAATGCGATTGGTTTGAGCTTCAGGCCGGTAGTTTGATCAAGTCCAAATAGGATATTCATATTTTGAACAGCCTGTCCGCTTGCACCTTTGAGCAGGTTATCTACCATACTGTGAATAACCAGCTTGGTACCTTCTTTTTCGAGGTGAATCAGGCACTTATTGGTGTTGACGACCTGTTTCAGGTGAATCTGCTGGTCTGAGATGGTAGTGAAAGGATGGTTTTGATAGTATGTTTTGTAGAGGACATCTGTTTCCTCCAGGGATAGTTTGGAGTTTACAGTGGAGGAGATGAAGATACCTCTTGTGAAATCTCCACGCCAGGGAACAAAGCTGACTTCTGCTGAGGGATGGCCTTGTAACTGTGCCAACGATTGGTGAATTTCTCCCAGGTGCTGGTGTGTAAGAGTCTTGTAAGCCTGAATATTGTTTGCCCGCCAACTGAAATGACTGGTGGCGCTGGGTGACTGTCCGGCTCCAGTAGAGCCTGTTATACCAGTGGTATAGACTTCTCCAAGCATGCCAGCTTTGGCAAGAGGCAGTAACCCAAGTTGAATGGCTGTGGCAAAACAACCAGGATTGGCAATGTTATCTGCAGCTTGAATTTTTTCAAAATTGAGTTCTGGCAGTCCGTAAACAAATTTCCTTTCTCCCATCACAGCATCTTTCTCCAACCTGAAATCATTGGCTAAATCAATAATTTTAATCCTTGGATGAAAGGTTGTCTCTTTGAGTATCCTGGCTGATTCGCCATGACCGAGGCAAAGGAAGAGCACATCAATATCCTGGCTTGCCTCACCTGCAAAAACCAACTCCGTAGAACCGAGAAGATCCGTATGAACTTTATAAACAGACTGCCCCGCATTGCTTTTGCTGTGAATGAAACGGATTTGGGCATTTGGATGATTGAGTAAGAGCCTCAGTAATTCTCCTCCTGTATAACCTGCTCCGCCAAGGATGCCGATATGGATTTGCTTTTCCATGATTACTGTTGCTTGTTTTCTTCCTGAACCGCATTCCAGATGATGGTCTGGTTGCCAAAAATCTTGCTGAATCCGCGCACATCTTCTCCTGTAAAGCCCGAATTCATCTCACCGTATTTACCGAACTTGCTGTTCATAAGGTCAAAACAGGATTCAATACCTATGATATGAAAACGGTAGGGCAGGAGCTTGATGAAAACTTTTCCAGTAACATTTTGTTGCGTGGACGTGAGGAATGCCTCAATGTTGCGCATAACAGGATCAAGGATTTGTCCCTCATGCAGCCAGTTTCCATAAAACTGAGACAAAGTCTCTTTCCATTGCAGCTGCCATTTGGTCAAAACATGTTTTTCCAATGCATGATGGGCCTTGAGGATGACCATGGGTGCTGCTGCTTCAAATCCAACACGGCCTTTGATGCCGATAATGGTGTCGCCTACATGGATGTCTCTTCCAATGCCAAATGGTCCGGATAGCGTCTGAAGATACTGGATGGCTTTGGAGGGATGATCAAAATTGTTATTGTTAACCCCTACCAGTTCACCTTTGGAGAATTCCAGTACAACATCTTCCGCTTCCGTTTTGGTTACCTGAGTTGGCCAGGCAGATTCAGGCAGCATGCCTTTGGATGAAAGTGTTTCCTTGCCACCAACACTGGTCCCCCACAATCCTTTGTTGATGGAGTACATGGCTTTTTCTGCGTTCATATTAACGCCTTTAGACTGCAAATAGGCAATTTCTTCCTCTCTGCTCAGCTTCAGGTCACGAATGGGTGTGATGATTTCAACACCAGGAATCATGATGTGAAAGACCATGTCAAATCTAACCTGATCGTTTCCTGCTCCTGTGCTACCATGGGCTACAGCATCTGCTCCAAGGGTCCTTACATGTTCAGCTATATAAATTGCCTGGCTCAGCCTCTCCGCACTCACACTCAGGGGATAAGTATTGTTCTTTAACACATTGCCGTAGATAAGATAACGAATAATGCGGTCATAATAGCCCTCTACTGCATGGATGGTTGTATGTGAGGCTACACCCAGGTTTTTGGCGTGGGCTTCAATTTTAACGAGTTCTTCCTCAGAAAAACCACCTGTATTTACAATGATACTGTGAACCTCAAATCCCTTGTCTTCAGCAAGGTATTTGACACAGAAAGTTGTATCTAGTCCGCCACTGAATCCGAGAACAATTTTTTTAGACATCTCTTTTGGGTTTAAAAATTGAAGAAAGATGAAAGCACGGTTTTGACTGACTTTGTTGATTTGTCACTTTTTTTAAGAAATGGCTGGAGTAATTTCCACTCCTTGAATCTGAAAAGTCGCTCAAAGCCTTTTTCGTTTTCCTCGAAAAATTGTTTTGTTTCTTCAGGTTCATAATGATCTTTTGGATCGTAAAGCATGGCAGTGCACATGCAGTTTTTACGCTCCTTACTCATCAGTATTTCATAATTGATGCAGCTTTTACAACCGGCCCAGAAAGCTTCATCCTGGGTAAGTTCTGAGTAGGTTACAGGCTCATAACCCAGTTCAGAATTGATTTTCATCACAGCTAAACCCGTGGTGAGTCCGAATATTTTTGCATTGGGATAGGTATCCCTGCTGAGTTGGAAAATTTTCCTTTTAATCAGCTTTGCCAATCCGCTTTTTCGCAGCGTTGGCTTTACAATCAACCCGGAGTTCGCCACATACTCACCATGGCTCCATGTTTCGATGTAGCAGAAACCAGCCCATTCCCCCGATTCCGTCAAGGCTATCACAGCTTTTCCTTCCGCCATCTTTTTGCGGATATATTCAGGACTTCTCTTGGCGATACCGGTTCCCCGAGCTTTGGCAGACTCTTCCATTTCGAGGCAGATTGCTTCTGCAAACTGGAAATCTTTTTCACTGGCAATATGTAGGTCGAATTTTTGCTTTTGCTGTTCCATTCCTGGCTAATTGAAAAAATTGTAAAGTCCCATTTCAACCTGTTAAGGCTGAATGGGTAAACGACGGCAGTCGGACTAATGGGTGGTATCTATCAACGTCGTACCAGAAACGGAACAGGTCGTTCCAAAAAAACTGTTCCGCGAGGTACAGTAAAAACCCAACGCATGGAAAAGGCTGGTGCCATTTCTGCTATTGATGAAGAGGTCAGGTTTTTTTTCATTTTTCCAGGTCTGTCTTGTAAAGAAAAATTGTGAGGTGCAAATAAAGTGATTTTTTTTAAAAAAAAAGCACAAAATGATTATTAGTTTCCTGCCGGTCGAACCAGGCTTATCTCTTTGTTGTGTGCATGGATAGCTTCACTGATCTCCCGGATGAGTGTGGGTTCTTTTTCAATGGCATTGCCTACAACAATGATATCAGCTCCTGCCTTGCAGATATTATAAGCTTTCTCTCCGGTTCTGATGCCGCCACCGATGATTAGAGGGATTTCAATACGCTGAGCAACTGCAGATACCATAGCTTCTGGAATAGTATTTTTAGCACCACTACCTGCATCCATGTAAATGAGTTTCATTCCCAGCATCTCTCCTGCCCATGCTGTACAAAAAGCAATTTCGTTCTTGTCTGCAGGTAGTGGAATGGTATTACTGATATAAGAAACTGTTGTGGGTGCTCCGCCATCAATGAGCATATATCCGGTTGAAATCACTTCCAATCTGCTTTTTTTTACCGAAGGAGCAGAAATAACATGTTGCCCGATCAACAGCTCAGGGTTTCTTCCGGAAATGAGTGAAAGGTAAAGCAGGGCATCTGCATAATGTGTTACCTGAGATGGACTGCCCGGGAAGAGCAGAACAGGGATGTCGCATTCCTTTTTGAAGTGCTGCACCAGATCTTCCATGTGATTGCTTACCATGAGGCTGCCACCAACAAAAATCAGGTCCACTGATGAAGAAATACAATAATCAATGAGCTGATCAGCCTTGGCAAGCGAAGTCCTATCCGGGTCTACCAGAAGTGCAAAAGATTTTTTCTTTTGCATTTTACTTTCAACCATATTGTCGTAGACCTTTCCCATCATCCAACGTAACGTTCGAATGCAAATGTGCGAAAAACTTTTCTATAATCGAAGAAAAGAGGACACCTGGACGATGTTATTAACAAAATGATTACCATTTCTGCCCAACGCATACTGGGTCATCCAACCTATTTCCAGGTCTGCCGATGGGTTGACCCGGAGGCCGATACCTGCGTAGGATCTGGACTGATCGAATAGCTTTCCATGTGTGTAACGTGCCCCGGCAACATTTAGGAAGACTTCATTTTGTAATACCCAATATGGCCCCCGAACCAACTTGGTTTTTTGTCCGAATGCGTTGATGTACCTGTTAAAGTACCTCAACCTCGCATTGAAGCGGTTATTGGTTTTTTTAATCTCATTACCTGCAAGGGTAAGGGTTGGTATCAACCGTTCTTCCACCCTCACTCTGTGTTGCAGTGTTGCCTGTTTGAAAGTTTGGGTTTTGATCCACTGCTGCCAGAAGCGGTTATCGCTTACGCCATCACGCACCCCTGCCATATTTCGCCAGTTTTCAATCCATGCAAATCCCGCACTCAGCTGATGGCCACCTGAACTGTTGAAGGCCAATCCGGGTCTGAAGATGAATGTTTCAGGTTGCTTCCACTCGTCACTGCTCCTGAGCTGCGTATCAAAAATTATACTCGATTTGGGTGTTAGCTTGATTGTATTGACGGAAAGTGCCCATCCTGAAAAACGATTGGCTTGCGCAAAGGAATTTATGCTAAAAAAAACAGGAACATACAAGAAAATAAGGTACTTTTTCACGCAACTCTTTTAGGCTAAGGTAAGCCAACCTACCCATTTAGTTGTTCCGTTGGCAGCATTATAGACAATGTCCATAACCCGTAATCTTTTATTAATTTTCCTTATATGAACCAAAAAAACTTTTTCATAAATAGTGTATAAAACGGCAAATTCAGTCCTGCTATGGATTGTGCATGGTTATCAACACCGTGTTGATATCTAAGCCTTTTCAACTCAGGCAGTCTTAGGTAAATTTGTATTCTGCTCCTCCGCAATAAGTTCCCCATTTAAACAATAAGATTTCAGCAACATGCCAAGCAAAACCAATACCCAAAAAGCCGGTCAGGGATTAAAGTTCGAGAGACATTTCACTGCAGGCCAAGCGAATGTCTACGAGATGTTCGATTATGACTACCGCACATCAGTAATACGCAATCCAAGTGGGGAAGTAGTATTTGAAATGAATAACGTGGAAGTACCCAAACAGTGGAGCCAGATTGCTACAGATATCCTTGCTCAGAAGTATTTCAGAAAAGCAGGTGTTCCACAGGCTGATGGGTCCTTGGGAAGGGAAACATCCGCAAAGCAGGTGGCTCACCGTATGGCCAACTGCTGGAGGGTTTGGGGCGAGCGTTATGGTTATTTCGCAACTTCTGAAGATGCACAGGTTTTCTATGAAGAGCTTGTTTATTGTATCTTAAATCAGGCCTGTGTTCCAAACTCACCTCAATGGTTCAATACCGGATTACATGAGAGTTATGGCATCAAAGGAAAACCTCAGGGTCATTATTATGTTGACCAGACAGACGGTCAGCTTAAGAAGTCTACTTCAGCGTACGAGCGTCCTCAGCCACATGCTTGTTTTATACTAAGTGTTGATGATGACCTTGTCAACGAAGGTGGCATCATGGACCTCTGGGTTCGTGAGGCAAGGATCTTTAAATACGGTTCCGGTGTGGGTACCAACTTCTCCAACTTGCGTGGCGAGGGCGAAAAACTCAGCGGTGGCGGAACTTCTTCAGGACTGATGAGTTTCTTGAAAATTGGTGACCGAGCTGCCGGAGCCATTAAAAGTGGTGGAACCACCCGCCGGGCAGCCAAAATGGTTTGTTTGGACATAGATCACCCTGAGATAGAGTTGTTCATCGACTGGAAAGTTGAAGAAGAAAAAAAGGTTGCGGCCCTTATTGCTGCAGGTTACTCCAGTGATTATGAAGGGGAGGCCTACAGAACTGTAAGTGGACAAAATTCCAATAACTCAGTTCGTATCTCTAATGCTTTCTTTGAGAAATTGGCTAAAGGCGAGGATTGGGAACTAACAGGCAGGATGGATAAGCGTGTAATGAAAAAATTACCTGCCAAAGCGCTCTGGGATAAAATAGCTTATGCTGCCTGGCGTTGTGCTGATCCCGGAACACAATATGATACCACGATCAATGAATGGCATACTTGTCCGCAAGGCGGACCCATCAGGGCCTCCAATCCCTGTAGTGAATATATGTTCCTTGACAATACAGCCTGTAACCTGGCTTCTGCCAATCTCAGGAAGTTCTTCAATGAATCTGATAATACTTTTGACGTAAAAGGTTTTGAATATACGGTAAGGTTGTGGACAACCGTGCTAGAGGTTTCTGTATTGATGGCCCAATTCCCCAGTCAGGAAGTAGCACAACTCAGCTATGATTACCGTACACTCGGGTTGGGTTACGCAAACCTTGGCAGTATGCTTATGGTTAGCGGCATTCCCTACGACAGTGATGAGGCCCGTGGTATTGCAGGTGCCATAACAGCCATCATGACAGGCATTTCTTATAAAACATCTGCAGAAATTGCCAAAATACACGGAGCATTTCCACGGTATGAGGAAAATCGGGAAGACATGCTCAAGGTGATGAGAAATCACCGCGCAGCAGCCTATGATGCTGATGGAGCATATGTTGGGTTGAGCATCAAGCCACAGGGTATAAAGGCAAAGGACTGTCCGGACTACCTGCTTAAGGCAGCCTGCAAGGCTTGGGATGATGCTGTAGAGATGGGTGAGAAGCATGGTTATAGAAATGCACAGACAACCGTAATTGCACCTACAGGTACCATCGGTCTGGTCATGGATTGTGACACAACTGGTGTTGAACCGGATTTTGCTCTCGTGAAATTCAAAAAGCTTTCTGGCGGCGGTTATTTTAAAATCATCAACCAGTCTGTGCCACAGGCCCTTGCTAATCTGAAATATTCTGCAGCTGAACAGGATGCCATCATCAAATATGCCGTTGGCGCTGCTTCTTTTGCAGGAGCGCCGTTCATCAATCACCAGACACTCAGCGAGAAAGGCTTCATTGCATCAGAAATCAAAAAACTCGATGCAGCTGCACTGGCTGCTTTTGAAATTGGATTCGTTTTCAATGTGTACACCCTCGGTGAAGAATGTCTACAGCGTTTAGGATTCAAGCCTGAACAATATTTCAATTTCGATTGGAATATGCTGCAGGCACTCGGATTTACCGGAGCTCAGGTTGATGCCGCCAATGATTACGTTTGTGGCACCATGACAATTGAGGGTGCTCCGCATCTTAAGCCGGAACACTATCCAGTGTTCGATTGCGCCAATAAATGTGGGAAGAAAGGGGAGCGTTATATCCATGCCCATGGTCATATCCGCATGATGGCAGCAGCACAGCCTTTCATCAGTGGTGCCATTTCCAAAACCATTAATCTGCCTAATGAGGCCAATGTGGATGAAATTGCAGACTGTTATCAACTTAGCTGGGAACTCGGACTCAAAGCCTGTGCACTTTACCGCGATGGTTCCAAGCTCAGTCAGCCGCTCAGTAACAAGAGCGACAGCAAGGCAACCGAAGAGGAAACTGATGAGCAAACACTTGCATCTGCCGAAAGCGCATTCATAGACGTGAGTAAACTCACCGTGGATGAGTTGCTTAACGAACTTAACAAACGCATGCTCGCTTCTCCCGATACCAAACTCAAGCGTCAGCTTTCAAGGATAGTGGAAAGAAAGGCATTGCCTGCAAAACGCCGTGGATTTACGCAGAAAGCCAAGATAAACGGACAGGCACTTTTCCTCAGAACCGGGGAGTACGGAGATAACACCCTTGGTGAAATCTTTATAGACCTGGCCAAGGAAGGATCAACCCTTCGCAGCCTGATGAACTGTTTTGCCATTGCTGTGTCTGTTGGCTTGCAGTATGGTGTTCCTCTGGAAGAGTTTGTTGAAAAGTTCGTTTTCACCAAGTTTGAGCCAGCTGGCATGGTTGATCACCCCAACATCAAATCAACAACTTCCATTGTTGACTTTGTATTCCGTTGCCTTGCTTACGAATACCTTGGTAGAACTGATCTCGTGCATGTGCTGGACAGACCTGAGGTGATGAACACAGGCAATGAATCCTGGGATGATGAAGGACCTGAACTTTCTGACGTGAGGGTTGTAGCAACATCAAATAGCGCGGCACCGTTACCTAAAGTGCAGAAGACCCCATTTGCAGTGAAGGCAGAGAACAGCACACAGGAGTTTATGAAAAGTATGCAAAGTGATGCACCTTCATGTACAACATGTGGTCATATCACCGTGCGAAGCGGAACTTGTTACAAATGCCTCAACTGCGGCAATAGCATGGGATGCAGTTAACAAACACCATGGTTAAAATCAATATTAGTTACAATAAAGGAAAGGTACTGCAGGCTCTGCGGTACCATTTCATTTCCAGAAGAGAGATTAAGCTGATGATGATACTGGTCAACGTCTTTGCGCTTTTAGCTGCGGTGTTGTTCGGATTTAAATTGATCTCCCCTTTACCTTTTCTGATGAGTTCCGTACTTTGGATATCCATGATGGTAGCCTTTTGGATCTGGCTGCCATTGCTGATATATCGCAAAAGCAAAACATTTCAGGATAGCTTTACGGCTTCATTCACAGATCAGCATTTTTTTATTGAGACAGCTGCAGGCGGACAAAAAAGCTGGGCATGGAGAGAATTTAGCAGTTACTTTGAAACACCAGGGTTTCTTCACCTTTATTTTGATAATAAAAGTTTTTTCCTTGTGCCCAAGGATGCATTTCCTGACCAGGAAAGTCTTGATTCAGCAAGATCAGTACTGCGGGATCAGGTGAAAAAAGGCTAGAATATTGATTTGACCATACCCAGGTGAGGCAGGTTAACCTCAATGAATTCTCCAGTGCTTACTTGGTATCCAAGTTTTTCATAAAATGCTGATGCCGTTTTACGGGCATTCAATACCATTTTTGAGTAACCGGCATCCCTGGCAACATTTTCAGCAAAATTCATGATAGATGCACCCATACCATTGCGTTGCATCCTGGGGTGAACAGCCATCTGTCGGAGTTTGCAGGTTTTTTCATCAAGCTTGGTGAGGATACAGCAGCCCAGGATGCGGTCATCATCGAATGCCCCAATTAGGATATCATCTTTTTCCTTTTCAAGGTCTGAAGGGTTGTATGTCAAGCCCAGCGGTTTTCTTAAAACTTCGGACCTCAAAGCTACCATTTGGTGGTATTGTTCAGAGTTATAGTCTATTATCTTCAACGCCATACTACAAATTAAGGAATTTTTCAGCTGCAATAGATTGAAAATGAGTGATTTCATATCTATTTGTTCGTTAATCGTTTTTTTTTCTACAAATACTTTATTTTTGCGCCAATAAACCAAAAAACAAAATCATGTCAGACATTGCAACAAGAGTAAAGAAAATTATTGTTGACAAACTTGGTGTTGATGAGAATGAAGTTACCGCAGAAGCATCTTTTACCAACGATCTCGGAGCCGATTCACTGGACACAGTTGAACTGATCATGGAGTTCGAAAAAGAATTCAATATTTCTATTCCTGATGAGCAGGCCGAAACCATTACCACCGTTGGTCAGGCTGTTACTTATCTTGAAGAACACGCTAAGTAATTGAGGGGCTTGTCCCCTTCTTTTTAACAATTTCAGACTGCATGAAGAGAGTTGTCATAACCGGAATAGGTGCTATAACCCCTATTGGCAATACTGCGGAAGCATATTGGCAGGGGCTTTTGGCGGGTACATCAGGGGCAGACGGTATCACCCTTTTTGATGCTTCCAAATTTAAGACACAATTTGCCTGTGAGGTCAAAGGATTCGATCCCGTAGCTTATCTTGACCGCAAAGAGGCTAGGAAGGTAGACCGCTTCACGCAGTTAGCTATTGTATCAAGCGATGAGGCCATCAAGCACGCTGGAATAAACAAGGACAATGTCAATCCAGACAGGACAGGCGTTATTTTCTCCAGCGGTATCGGCGGTTTACTCACTTTTCAAGAAGAGGTGATGGCCTATGCAAAAGGGGATGGAACACCACGCTTCAATCCATTTTTCATCCCCAAAATGATTTTGGATATTGCGGCAGGTCATATCTCCATGCGTCATGGTTTTAGGGGTCCAAATTTTGCAGTTGTCAGTGCCTGCGCATCATCTACCCATGCCCTCATTGAAGCTTTCCATTACATCAAGCTTGGTAAAGCAGATGTGATGGTTGCAGGTGGCAGTGAGGCAGTAGTATGTGATGCCGGTGTTGCTGGATTCAACGCTATGAAAGCATTGAGCGAGCGCAATGATGACCCCAAAACAGCATCTCGCCCGTTTGACAAGGACCGTGATGGTTTTGTAATGGGAGAAGGAAGTGGCGCACTCATTCTTGAAGAACTTGAACATGCGAAACGCAGAGGGGCCACAATTTATGCAGAAATTGCAGGTGGTGGTGCTACTGCAGATGCATACCATATCACTGCTCCCCATCCGGAGGGACTGGGTGCATTAAATGTCATGCGCGCCTCTCTTGAAGAAGCTGGCATGCAACCTGAGGATATTGATTACATCAATGTACATGGTACTTCTACTCCGCTTGGAGATATAGCAGAAACCAAAGCAATCCTCGGTGTTTTTGGAGACCATGCTTATAACCTCAACATCAGCTCAACAAAGTCAATGACAGGCCATTTGTTGGGTGCTGCAGGTGTTATCGAAGCAATTGCATGTGTAAATGCAGTCATGCACGATATCGTACCGCCCACAATTAATCACTTTACAGACGACGATCAGCTTGACCCCAAACTGAATTTCACTTTCTGGAAGCCGCAGCAAAAAATCGTCAGGGCCGCATTGAGCAATACTTTCGGATTTGGCGGACATAACGCGTCGCTGATCGTAAAGAAGTATTCATAATTGCTATTGTTATACAGGCTACGATATCTTTTTAGCAACGGTAAGAAAAGGATGTTTCTGAACCAGGTTTGTAACCTGATTGGATTCATTCCGGGTAGAATTAGTCTATACACTGCTGCGCTTTCCCACCGGTCTATTCGCGAAAAGGCCACAGATAACAACGAGCGACTCGAATACCTGGGCGATGCTATACTTGGAAGCATCATTGCGGATTACCTCTTTATGAAATATCCTTACAAAGGTGAAGGCTTCCTTACCGAAATGCGGAGCAAAATGGTTAACCGCCAAGTCTTGAATGATATTGCGGTAAAAATGGGATTAAAAAAAATTACGGCTTATAATAGGCATGACAATTCCTTAAAATCAAGTCAGATTTTTGGGAACGCCCTCGAGGCATTGGTTGGTGCGATTTACATCGATAAAGGGTACAATAGAACCAAGCAATGGGTTCTCCAAAAAATTATATTGCCCCATCTCTTCCTTGAAGATCTTGAGAACACGGAGATCAACCAGAAAAATAAGTTGTACAGCTGGGCCAACCGAAATGGTAAAATGCTCGAATTTGAAACGCTTGACGAAAAAATAGAAAATGGCAGGCGTCTTTTCACGGTTGCTGCCGTGGTTGATGGGGAAGCCATTGCGGAAGGTAAGGCATTCAATAAAAAGGATGCCAGCCAGATTGCCGCCCAGAATGCAGTTGAAATACTCAATATTACATCCTGATTAACACCTGAATCATCACTTTATTTCCTGGCAAAGTTCTGTCAAAACCCCATTTGTGCATCTGGGATGCAGAAAGCAAATTAGTTTGTTGTTGGCCCCCTTCTTAGGCTCTTCATCTAGGAAAGTAAATCCTGCTGCCTTCAGCCGATTTATTTCACTGTATATGTCTTCCACTAGTAAAGCAATGTGATGCATCCCTTCACCCTTCTTCCCAATGAACCTGGCAATTACCCCTTCCTGATCGATACTTTCCAGTAACTCTATTTTTGAATCCCCGGTTTTGAAAAAAGCAGTGTATACCCCTTCTCCATCAATTGTTTCTGTTTTGTAACAAGGTGTATTCAAAAGTTTTTCAAAAAGGGGAATGGAGGTTGTTAGGGATTTTACTGCAAGGGCGATGTGATCGATTTTATACATCAGCTGAAGTATTACGAATGGAAAGTATAAATTTACAACTGATTCCCCACAACATGGAAGATTGTATTTACCTGGATCATGCTGCTTCTACACCTTGTCTGCCTGAAGTGGTAGATGCCATGATGCCTTTTTTTACGCAGTATCCGGGTAATCCGGGTTCAGTAGTGCATGGTGCTGGTAAATTCGCGGCCAGGGCTGTAAAGGATTCAAGGGAAACAATTGCATCTGTATTGGCGGCTGCACCCCATGAAATATTTTTCACTTCAGGGGCCACCGAAGCCATCAATATGGCGATAAAGGGTATTGCCCTTTCCGCAGGCAAAGGCCACCTCATCACCTGTGCCACTGAACACAGCGCTGTTTTGCAATCTTGTCGTTCGCTGGAGTCTCGGGGATTCCGGCTAACGGTTATGCCGGTGGATGAAAATGGTTCTATTACGCCGAATTTACTTGAAGCTTCCATTGCCAAAGACACACTCCTGGTAGCAATAATGCATGCCAATAACGAAACAGGTGTGATCCATAACCTACAGCCTATAGGTGAGATTTGTAACAGATATGGTATTCCATTTGTCTGTGATGCCACCCAAACAATAGGTAAAACGCCCTTTCTCCCGTCAGATTTTGGAATAGATTGCTGCTGTTTCGCTGCACATAAGTTTTATGGTCCCAAAGGAATCGGGGCGCTGTACTTCAATACCTCTGGCAGGGTTACCCGTCTTTTACCACAGATTGAAGGCGGTGCACAGGAATCGGGACTCAGAAGTGGTACACTCCATGTTGCAGGTATTGTAGGCATGGCAACTGCGCTCAGCACCATTGAAAACCAAGCCGGATCATTTAGGCTTTTCCTGGAAAACTGTGCTTACTTTGAAAATAGGCTTACAGCTATGCAGGGCATTATTTTAAATGGTAGCAGTGTGTTGCGGGTTCCTGGCATTACCTCTGCTTCATTCAGGTTCCTGGAAGGCGGACCCCTCTTGGCAAGCCTGAACACAAAACTATGCGTAACAGGTGGATCTTCGTGCTCCTCCGGATCAGGTAAACCCTCTCATGTGCTTACTGCAATGGGCCATGGGCCACAACAAGCCATGTCTGGTATTCGCTTTTCACCAGGATTACATACTTCCAGAGCAGATATTGAAAGGGCATTGTCGCACATTGAACAATGTGTTGCGCAACTGCGCGAAGAGAGTCAGACCTGGAAGATGTTCCAAAAGGGAAGCATAAAACCTGTTCCTTCCTGGTTTCATCCATTGGATGTCTGAATCTGGAGGATTTCGTAACTTTGTATGAGAAACCTGTCTGTATGGAAACAATAACCGTGATGAAAGGCATTTATATCAGTGACAAGGCCAAAGCCCGTGTGGAAAAACTCATGGCTGATGATGGAATGGGAGAAGGTTATTTTGTAAGGGTCAGTGTTGTCAGCGGCGGCTGTTCTGGACTCAGTTACAAGATGGATTTTGACCATGAACTTAAAACCGGGGATCAGGTATTTGAAGATAAAGGTATGCGACTGGTAACAGACCGTAAAAGTGTATTGTATCTTTTTGATACAACCTTGGATTTTTCAGATGGTCTCAGTGGTAAAGGTTTCCATTTTCTAAATCCCAATGCCAGCAGAACCTGCGCCTGTGGAGAAAGCTTTTCAATCTGATTATCTTTTTACAAAAGAAAATCCGTGCCACTTTTCGCCATACAATAATAAAATTTTGTAGAAGCCGGGTGGAAGGTTACTTGTTTTTATTGCCGTTAGGCTTCCATGGTCTTCTTTCTGTATTTGATAGTTTTTTGATTGAGCATCCAGGATAATGATCTGTCTGATATCTTGAAGCCTACAACTGATGAATATTTTGTTGCTCCCAGGGTTGGGGTAAAGTAGCAGTGGACCATCGAAATTTAAGTGAACAATATTGGACGTAGCCATTATTCCAGCATCACCTATCCCCCTGACTCTGAAAAAAAGTTTTCCGCGTAGTCTTGAAGATGATTTGAAGGTATAGATCTGTTTGATTTTTTTTTCAATTGCAGGGATTGATTCATAAAATTTGAAAATCTGTCCGTCTTCACTGATCTCAATGTGGAATGTTGTGAAATTTTCTGGATTATCCAATTCCCAGCCAAGCGAATAGTGGTCGCCAGTTTGATATGGTCTGAGTCTGACATTTTGTTGTGATAAAGCCACAGGGTGCAAATCTGATAATGTCCAAATACTATTTGATATTATTGGTATATATGGTGTTGTTAGCCGGTTGCTATCTCTTGCTAACTGCA
>Ga0079301_1000246_pt1 | contig 25871 bp, 20 predicted proteins | sample Wag4_2014_7_11_3_FD_74797 | JGI IMG/M metagenome (GOLD analysis project Ga0079301, IMG submission 74797) | Fresh water mixed with fracking chemicals microbial communities from Ohio, USA - Utica-2 Time Series FC 2014_7_11 | ecosystem: Engineered > Industrial production > Chemical products > Input... | reverse complement strand
TAGGAAGTAAAGGGTGAAATGAACAAAGAAAGGGAGTAAGATTCCCAACATTGAAATGCCTAAGAGCAAAAAAACGCGGGGGGTTTTATTGTGAATCATCAGAAAAACGACCCAAGCTAGGGTGCATATCATTCCAATCCAAGGGATGAACGAGTCGGAAGGAAGAACAGAAGCGAGGGCATTTGAGGAAAGCGATTTCCATTCTTGCAAATGGACGGCGAGCAAAAACACAATATGAAGCAAACCGCCTAGGGCCTGTTTAGCGCCGGATTTTTTTTGGAAGTCTGTTTCTCCGAAATGCCAGGCTGATACAAGCATAAAAGCAGGGAATGCCCACTGAAGGGAAAAGTGCCACGCCAAATAAACCAAACCGACGAGCAAGATATAGAGACCTAGATACAGAGGCCAGGGCCAGTTTTTAAGTAGGGTTCTGCCCAGATACAAATCGGCTGCACCGTGCGGGACTCCGAAGGCAATTACCGCAAACATTAAAATGGTTTCGAGCGAATTCATAGTTGGGGTTGGGTTAAGAAAAAAGGCGGAATCCCAGAAGGGATTCCGCCTTTTTGGAAGGGGAAAGAATTAAGCTTCTTTAGACTGAGACAAGGCGTAAATTACCAAGCCAAAGCCAATTTTGTTTACGGCATCGCCGATGTTGTACACCACGTCCATTAGAGGATTTCCGGCTGCGGAACCCCACACACCGAATAGACCACCAGGAGTTCCGATGATGTAACCCAATGGATAGATGGCCCATCCTACCAACACAAACCAAGCCAATACTTTAACGGCACGGGCAACAGCAGGACCTGCGGTAGCGGCCAATTTAGCCACTTCACCGAACCATACTAAGTAAGCGATGTAGAAGTAAGCGGCTCCAGAAAGAACACCCCACAACACTGAATTATCGCGGTCGATGGTTTCGCCAAAGAAACCGGTAACCAACATAATTACAGAAGCGGCAATCAATTTCCACAACAAACCGATTTTAGCACCGGCCTTTTTGGTGATGAGGTAAAACTCAACGCACATTAAAGGAACGGTAAGCAACCAATCCACATACCGGAAAAAGGTAGGAGAGGTTTCGGTGGCGGTGTAGAATTCACGCATGTAGTAGTAGTGAACTGCTGCGATGAACGTAATTAAACCGCTGACCAATAAGGAAGTTCTCCATTTTTCGGGAACATTCCTCATTTCAAGGAAAAAGAAGGCCGAAGCCGCCATCATGGCCATAGTACCTACGAAGAAGGTAAAGGCAGTGTAGGTCGACAAGTCGTACCGGGTTAGCATTTCCAACATCTTAGCTGGATCTGCAGAGAGCAAGTGTTTTACCATTTGTATAATTTTTGGTTAATAACTCTTAAACAAGCCTGTTTTGATTTTGTTCATGGGAGTTGAAAAAAAACGACTTGATTTTCAGTGTTTTTAATAAAATGAGCGTAATAAGAGGTTTGAAAGTTTAATATAGAAGAGAAATGTTTGTTTAATTAAGCGGTTTCGCGGCCCCGATGGAGCCGGCACCGACTGAATGCAAAAAAATATCAGCGGCTTAGCTGTGGTGGGCGAGCAGAGTAAGCCCACCGCGGCTTAGTCCGCTGATTTTTTTGCGAAGGAGGTACAGGGGACAGCGGGAAAAGCCGCCCAAACTAAAAAATCAATGGTGGGGGTGGTACTTTTCGTGTACTTCGAAAAAAGGGTGCTCTCCGGGGAAGGTAGGCTTTGGGGTGGTGGGCAAATCGAGTTGAAACAGTTTGTTGAGCAGGGATTCTCGGACAAAAGCAATGGCCTCGGTTGCAGCCTTTCCTTCGGCATTGGTAATCACTACAACTCCAAGGTCAATTTCGGGGAATAGGGTAACATGGCAGTAGAAGTTTCCGGCGGTACCGTCGTGTGTAGAAATTCGGGTTGAGGGGTCGTTTCGGTTTAGCCAGCCCATGGCAAAAGTAGGTCGGCTAAAGTGGATATACTCGTAGGTTTTTTTTTGCATGTCGGCATTTTTGCCTTTAATTCCGCGCAATTGGTGTTTAAGGAAGAGGGTATAATCCCAAAGTGGCATGCAGATATCGGCGGCAGATGCGAGTACTTCGGGCATTTGATAGGATGTTGAAGGGGGGACGGGGGTAAAGAACGTGCTTTTCGTGTCTGTTTTCCAGTGGCCCCAGGGTTGAGCGGGGCTTATTCGGTTTGGCCATCCGGTGGAGCATCGCAGGCCCAGTTCTTTCACGATGTACTGATCCAGCAGCTGTTTGAACGTTTTACCGCTGACGTATTCCAGCATAAAAGTAGCAAGAGCGTAGCCCGCATTGGAGTAGTGAATGCCTGAATCTAAGGGGGTTTTTGCTAGAATCCAGAGGGCGAATTTGGCTCTTTTTTGAAGTGCATTCCCTTTAAAAGGGGGTATGGATTGAAAGTCGGCGGGTTTGGCGAGTTCAGCCACTTGGGCACGGTGGCTCAACAAATCGGCCAGGCTGAAGTCTGGGTAATTTGGATTGGCTCGTTTTTTAAGGGCAGGAAACAGGTCAAAGAACTGGGTATTCCAGGAGATTTTGCCGGCCTGAACAAGGCGTCCAGCGATGTAGGAAGTGATGCCCATGGAGTTTCCACCTAAATGGAAGTAGTTTTGTTCGTTGATTAGGTTCCCGTTGGGCCATTTGTGGAGTCCTTCGAGTCGAACGGCGAGCAGGGTATCGCTCCGAAAAATGCCGGCTCCGATTGCGGGCACTGGAAAGGCCTTATATGCGTTTCCGATGGTTCGTTTTAGGTGTGTAGTATCGGTCAAAATTCCTTGCCATTGGATGGGGGCTTGGGCAGTTAATGAAGAAATGGCCAACTGGCCTAAACAAAGAGTGAAGATAAAAATGAACCGATTCATACAACGAAAGTAAAGATATTTTACCTTTGAAACGGAAAGCCGGAGTGGTGAAATTGGTAGACACGCACGTTTCAGAGGCGTGTGTCGCAAGACGTGCCGGTTCGAGTCCGGCCTTCGGCACAAAATGGGTTTTAAAAGGCCACGAATGTGCGATATTCGTGCATTCGTGGCCAAATTAAACGCCAAGGATATCAATGCGAACTTAAAATTGAGCTGAGATTTAGCCACGAATGTGCAATATTCGTGCATTCGTGGCTGAATTTAATGCAAAAGGGTAAAACGCGATCTTGAAATTGAGTTGATAAGTTAGCCACGAATGCACGAATGTTCGGGTCCAAATTAAACGCCATGGTGGCTGATATGAACTTAAAATTGAGCTGAGAAATAAGCCACATTATTTAAATGCAACAAAACTCACATTCAATACCGCCCAAATAAATTACTTTTGTAGACCAACACATTTGAAATTATGCTGAGCAAACAACATCAAGATTTAATTGTAGTGCCTTACGACTTCACAGCCGAGGCAGATTCGGCTGTAAACCATGCCAGTTCATTGGCCAAGGTGGGCAAAGACAGAATAGCATTGATTCATATTTTGAACAATGAAAGTAGGGCTGCCATTAAGAAGAAGGGGATAACAGAAGTACAGCTTAGAGACAAGCTAGGCCAGATTTGCAATGAAAACTCGACGAGCAATGGCGTTGAAACCATTTTTGAAATCAGAGAGGGGAGTATTTTCAGCAGCATCAGTGATTTTGTGAATGAAGAGAAGGCCGATTTGGTGGTTTTGGGAACGCATGGTGTATCTGGTATGCAACGGATTTTGGGTGCCGATGTGCTTCGAATTTTAGAGGGTTGCCATGCACCTGGCATTGTGGTTCAAATGCGCCCCCCTGATTCTGACGGTTATTCTTCCATTGTAGTGCCCATTGACGAGAATAAATTCGGGAAGAACAAACTGGCGTATGCCTCGGCGGTAGCCAAGTATTTTGATGCGTCTATTTGTATATATGCGGATTATTCTTCAGATAAGGCCTTGTCGGTTCTGATTGCCAATAACGTACGGTTTGCGAAGGAGCTGTTCGACAAAAATGGGGTAAAGGTGGATGTTGTGTCTCATGAAGAATCTAAGGGTGATTTTCCGAAGGCAGTGGTGCGTTATGCAACGGCGAGGTCGGCCGATTTAATTGTAATTTCTTCCAGGCCAGATGAAGTAAACATTGTGGATTTGTTTTTTGGGAGAACAGAGGAGGAGTTGATCAACAACGCTGCCATGATACCGGTGATGTGTGTAAATCCGCACCAGGATTTGTCTCACTTGAACACCAACATATTTAGCTGGTAATGAAAAGGGTGGGGCAGGGGGCGGTTTACCTCTTGTTCCGTTTGTTGTTGGTTGTTGGGGGTATGGCTTTTGCTGTGCCTGGCTTCAGGCTTTTTTTGCTGTGGTTTTTTGAGCGGGTGCTGCGTTATCGGACAAAGGTAATTCGGTCTAATTTGACCTTAGCCTTTCCAGAATGGAGTTCTACCGAGGTTAATAAAACAGCGTCCTTGTTTTACGGGCATTTTGTGGATTTGCTTTTGCAGCATAGGGAAGGAAGGCGTAAAGGGAAGCAGGATTGGCTTGAAACGGTTCGGTTTGCACCGGGCAATTTATTGGAATCCTATGGAGAAGCGGGCGTTTCTTGTTTTGTTGTGATGGGTCATACTGGAAATTGGGAATGGGCTGGTTTGCGTGCATCCTGGGTTACGGGGCTACAAATGGCCACGGTTTACAAGCCCCAGCGAAACAAATACATTACGGAATATTTGGTGAAGGAGCGTGCTCGATTTGGAATGCAGCAGGTGCCAATGAAGGGGGTAATGCGTTTTATACGGGCCTCAAAAACGGCGTATTGTTTGACCTTTTTGGCCGATCAGAGTGGTCCACGGGATTCGGAATTTTATCCTTCTTTTTTTGGGGTTCGAACTAGTTTTTATGGGGGTTGGGCAAAAATAGCTGTACGAACAGGGGTGCCTGTTTTGTATGCGGGGGTTCAAAAAACGGGGAAGAAAACCTACGCTGTTGTTTTTAGAATGGTGTGGGATGGGAAGGAGGCTATATTGGCCGAGAAATTGGTTCAAAGGTATGCGGAGGAATTGGAGTTGGACATACGCAGACAGCCTGAAAATTGGCTTTGGAGCCACCGGCGTTGGAAGTGGAAAAAGCAGGGAATCGGAAAAGAGCATTCGAAAAACGAAGGATAAATGGGGGAAGGGTCAGGGCGTGGAAGCGTTTCAAAGTTGGGTTAATGATTCGTTAAAAGCACAACAATGTGCATCAAATACCTAACTTTGATTGTTTTAAAATTCTAAATCGGAACAGTTCATGAAAAATTTGAAGGCAACATTTGGATTAACGCTTTTTGCAACGGTATTTTTGGCCGCAGGATTTTTGAATGCCCAGGAATCTTTTCCTGAATATTCTTTTAAGTTTAAAATTCGAGGGCTAAAAGATACGGTGGCCTATTTGGGCTTCCATATGGGAGAAAAGAAATATGTGCGCGATACCTGCCGGGTAAATTCAAAAGGAGAAGTGGAGTTTACTCATTTAACACGTAAGGGTGCTACGGATGTTTTAAAGGGGGGGATTTATTTGCTTGTACTTCCCAACATGCAGTGGTTTGAGTTTGTGGTGGCCGAGCCGAGCCTGTATATTGAAACAGACACAACAAATTTTGTTGAGAGTGCTGTGATAAAGGGAAGCCTTGAGAACACATTGTGGTTTGATTATTTGCGTTTTGTTTCAAAAGTTCAGAAGAAGGTACAACCAATGCAGGCCCAATTGAATGCGATGGACAAAGAGGATCCTGCAAGGAAGGCAATGGAGGCTACCTTAAAGGAGGAGAACAAGGTGATGGTAGATTATCGGAGGAATGCGATATCAAAGTATCCGAAGGCGTTTGTGAGCAGTATATTTAGAGCCATGGAGGAGCCTGAAATTCCAGAAGGCATAATGGAGAAAGCCCAAAGCAAGGAGAATGAGAATGGGCCATATTGGTATTTAAGGACCCATTATTTCGACAGGTTTGATTTGACGGATTCAAGGATTTTGAGGACGCCCATTTTTGAGCCAAAGCTGACCTACTACTTTGAGAAATTGTTGCCTCAGCTTTCGGATTCTTTGGTTCCCGAAGCGATTTCGCTCATTAAAAAAGTGGAAGGGAATCCAGAAATGTTCAAGTTTGTGGTGCATTCGTTGACCTACATGTTTGAGCGGTCGAACATCATGTGCATGGACAAGGCCTTTGTACAAATGGTAAACATGTATTATAAGACAGGACGAGCGGTTTGGTTGGATACGGCCACCTTGGGGAAAGTGGTTGAGCGGGCAAGGAAATTAGAGCCCTTGTTGTGCAAAGAGCGGGTTCCCAATATTATTTTGCCCGATACCGGCGGTGTTTGGCATAATTTGTATGCTCAAAACTACGATTACACCATTTTGTATTTTTGGGATGCCACCTGTGGACATTGCAAAAAGACGACTCCTAAATTAGAGGCCTTGTATCAGGACTTTTTGAAGCCCAATCGGATTGGTTTATTTACTGTGGAAGGCGAGGTTGAAACCAAAGAGTGGAAGAAGTTTATTCGGGAGCACAATTTGACCTTTATATCGGTTTCGGACAATCCGGAGATTCGGGAAAAGCCGGAGCAGGTTGTGCCAACAAAGACCGATTTAAGCAGTTTGAATTTTCGGAACATTTATGACTTATCGTCTTATCCGGTAGTGTATGTATTGGATAAGGACAAAACCATTATTGCCAAGAAACTGGGAGTAGAACAGCTTCAGGATTTTTTGGAGAAGCGGATGGAATTGGATAAGAAGGGGAAATAGAATTAGGCCTTAGCCCAAAATTAGATCATAAAATGGGTTTGGATGTTCCGTTGGTTGACCGAGACCTATCTTGGCTGAGTTTTAATTACCGGGTTTTAGAGGAGGCTGGGGATTCATCTGTTCCGTTGTTTGAGCGGATTAAGTTTTTGGCCATTTACAGTTCAAATCTGGATGAATTTTTTCGGGTTCGTGTGGCTGCATTGCAAGTGTTTGGATTGGATTCAGGTGCAGAGGGAAATGAAATGCTGGAAGAGATTTACAGGCAAGTACAGATTCAGCAGGAACATTTTGGACACATTTTTTCTAAGCAAATCATACCCGCTCTTAGAGACGAGGGGATACGGCTTAATTTAGGGGGCGATATTCCTTCTGCATGGGCGAAAGACCTTCGGCGGTATTTCATGGACCAGGTGGTTCATTTGTTGCATCCTACTTTGTTGAAAAGGAGCATGGTTCGTCCCTTTTTATCGAACGGGTCGATTCATTTGTTGGTTGAGCTGCATTCTCGGCGTCCTTTGCGAAATCCCCATTCGGTACGGAAGCCGAAGTATGCGTTGTTGGGAATACCGGATTCTTTGCCTCGGTTTTTTCAACGCAGCGATGGGCATGGAGGGTTTGACGTGGTATTTTTAGATGATGTTCTTCGTTCTAATCTGGGGCTTTTATTTTCAGGATATACCGTTGTACACGTTCATTCAATAAAGGTATCAAGGAGTGCAGATTTGGGGATAGAAGATGAGTTTGAAGGGAATTTGGTGGATAAGATACGGAGCAGCTTGAGCAAGCGGAAGGAGGGGGTTCCGAGTCGGTTTTTATACGACGAAGAAATGCCGGAGCCCATGTTGAATTTTCTAATTCGGTACTTTAGATTGGAAAACGGAGAACCCATACCTGGGGGCCGATATCATCGATTTTCAGATTTTTTCGGGTTTCCCAATCCCTTTAGTCCCCGATTGGAACGGCCATTCCCTCAACCCCTTTCTATTCCTGCGTTGGATGCTTTCTCAACCATGTTTGAAGCCATAAAGCACCGGGATTGGCTGCTGCATTTTCCCTATCAAAGCTATGATTATGTGGTGGAGTTTTTCAATCAAGCGGCATTCGATCCTAAAGTGATAGAGATAAAGGCAACTCAATACCGTGTTGCACCCAATTCAGCGATAGTACAAGCCTTAATTAATGCTGCTCGCAATGGGAAAAGAGTAACGGTTTTTGTAGAGGTCAAGGCCCGATTTGATGAGGAGTTGAACTTAATTTCAGCTCAAAAAATGGAACAGGCGGGCGTGCGCATTATATATTCTCATCCGGGCCTTAAGGTGCATGCGAAAATGTGTTTGGTGACGCGAAAAAGTCGGAATCGAAAACGGCTCCGCAGTTATGCCTATGTTGCCACGGGGAATTTTAACGAAAAGACAGCACGGATTTATTCGGATCAGGGGTATTTTACATCGAGTCCGGAAGTTTGCGCTGAGTTGGAACATTTATTTAAAGAATTGCACAAGCCCACGGGTTTGTGGCCTTTTAAGCATATACTGGTGGCGCGTTACAACTTGGTGGAGGAACTTAAAAGGCATATAGACAACGAGATTTTATGTGCTAAGAAGGGACAGCCTGCTGGTATTTATGTAAAAATGAATAATCTGGAGGAAGAGGGAATGATTCGTCATTTGCAGGAAGCCGCGGCAGCAGGGGTACGGGTACGGGTGATGGTTCGGAGCATTTGTCGGTTGATTCCCAATGGGATTGAGGTGCGGCGGATTGTGGATAAATACTTAGAGCATGCTCGGATATTTTCTTTTTTTAATGGGGCTGAGCCTAGAATTTTTATGGGCAGTGCCGACTGGATGGGACGGAATCTATTTAACCGCATCGAATTGGTAATAGAGGTTCGAGACCTTCAATGGAAAGAGGAGTTGTTGGAGGTGATGGAGATACAATGGAAAGATAATTTGTCGGCCCGTAGGTTGCTGCCTGATTTAAAATCCGAGCGTATTCCTATCATTGGCGAGGCGATTCGGGCACAAACGGCCATTTATGATTTCCTTCGGGATTCAAGGGCTGAATCTGAAAACCTAGCTTGACCCGAATCGGGTAAATGCGGTATAAATCTAAGTGCAAACCTGAGGCAAATTGCCACGTATTTGACAATGGCACCAAAAAGTATATTTTTGTATCGTTAAATAAAGACCACATAACATGGTAGAAGAATTTGAAGAAGTAAAGAAGCCGCAATCTTTTGATGCAGAAGCTTGGTTTCGAAAGAATCAAAAGACGGTATTGGGGGCATTGCTGTTGGTAGTCCTTGGATTGGGAGCTTATTTGTACACGCGTGAGGGAGGGGAGGATTCGGAAGAAATTGCGGCTGCTGAATCTTTGTTTATGGCAGAGCATTATTTTGGTCAGGACAGCCTTGAAATAGCATTAAAAGGTCGGGCCGGAGATTTCGAAGGTTTTGAGTCTTTGGCTATCAGTCAGGCCGGCACTGATGCGGGCAATGTAGCTAACCTTTATGCCGGTTTGTGCCATTTGAACCTAGGGAACTTCGAAAAGGCCATTTCTTTTTTAAAGGAATACAAAGGAAGCGATGCGGTTTTGTCGTCTATGTCAATTGGTTGTCAGGGCGATGCTCAATGGGAATTGGGGAAAGCACAAGAAGCGGCGGACCTGTATTTGAAAGCTGCCCGAAATTCAGGCAATCGATTTACAGCACCCATGTACCTTGAAAAGGCAGCCTTGGTTAATGAATTGGAGTTAAAAAACACAGCAAAGGCTATTGAATTGTACACAGAAATTCGCGACAACTACTTTTCATCCTTTCAGGGCAGCAACGCCGAAAAGCAGTGCTTGCGTTTAACCTCGGCCCAACAGCCTTAATGCATGTCTTCCGAAGGAAAAAATCTATCGGATGTTTCTGTATTTGCCTCACAAGTAGCCTTAACGGGCCTAAAGATTGGTATAATTCAGGCCGTTTGGAACGAAGAGATAACCAATATACTTCGTGAAGGGGCAGACGGGCTCCTTATTGAACGCGGATTAAAGCCATCTCAACTGATTCATGTTCGAGTATCTGGAGCGATGGAATTGCCCTTAGCGGCCTTGTGGTTGCTTGAGAAAGTGGATGGTGTCATTGTTTTAGGTTGCGTAGTGCGCGGCGGCACTCCCCACTTTGAGTATGTTTGTCAGGGCACAACACAAGGGATCATAGATGTGCAACTGAAAATTCAGAAACCGGTTATATACGGATTATTGACTGTAAATACCGAGCAGGAAGCCTGGGATAGGGCGGGTGGGAAATACGGGAACAAAGGCCGGGAGGCTGGAGCCACGCTGCTTCAGCAATTGGAAGTTCGGCAATTTGTTGAGACCCTATAAGGTTTCAAAGTTCTTCTGTTGTACTGATTTTACTCCTTAATGATGGGGGCAGCCAAATAGAGCTATTGACTTCAGGGGCAGTGCAGAGGGGTTTATCCTAGGAATTGGATTGAAGCTGTTTTAGGATTCGGACGGCTTCTGAAATGTGTTTCTGGATGTTCATTTGACTTGAAAACACGTGTTTGATTTCGCCGTATTTATTGATAACAAAAGTGGTTCTGCCTGGCAAGACCATCAGCGTTTTAGGCACACCAAACATTTTACGAACTCGGCCCAGGGAATCGCTCAACAAGGTAAAAGGGAGTCTGTTTTTTTCGGCAAATTTCATGTGGGCTTCGGCAGAATCGGAGCTGATTCCAATAACCAAAGCACCCAGCTCCAAGAACTGTTCATAGGAATCTCGAAAGCATTTTGCTTCAGCGGTACAGCCAGGTGTATCGTCTTTGGGGTAGAAATAAAGAACCACGGATTGATTGGCCCGGAAATCCGAGAATTTAACAACCTGTCCGTGCTGATTTTTTAGCACGAAATCGGGTGCAAAATCTCCAACTGTAAGGGCTTTTGTCATAGGTATTGAATGGGTTCTAATTACGAACACCGAAAGTAGCCGTATAGTTAAGACACTTGGGTTATGTGCCCGTTAAAACTTGTTAATGCGAAGAATACCAAGCAGATTGCTTTTTGATTTTGGGTGCATAGATGTTATTTTAAACGAATGTAGGGCAAGTGCCAAATCGAAAAGAGTATCTTTGAAATATGCGTGGAATTGTAATTGAAAACATCCGAATGGCAACTAAGTCCTTGGCTAGTCAGCTATTAAGGACAATTATAACCATATTGATTATTGGTTTTGGAATTATGTCTCTGGTTGGAATGCTGACGGCCATAGATGTGTTGAAACAGAGCATCAACACTACTTTTGCTGCTTTTGGAAGCAATTCGTTTACCATTCAAAACAGGGAATTTTGGCAGAATAAAGGTCAAAAACAAAAGCCACACCCATCCATTCGATATTCAGAGGCCAAGGCATTTAAGGACCGGTTTGTATTTCCTACGCTGGTGAGCATTAGTTCTGTAGCAACGCGCACGGGAGTGGTTAAAAGTGGGTCTAAGAAAACCCACCCGAAGATTATGGTGATGGGAATTGATGAGGGGTACTTAGAGGTAGGGGGATTTGGATTGAAGAAAGGGAGGAATTTTTCGCAGCAGGAACTTCAACAAGGAAGTCCTGTGGCCATTATTGGACAGGATATAGCCAAGACGCTTTTTCCGGGCGAATCGTCTCTTCAAAAATCAGTTTGGGTTGGAAAGGTTCGCCTAAAGATTGTTGGTGAAGTTCAGGAAAAGGGAGCTGGAGGTGGCATTAGCAACGACCGGCAGTTGTTTGTTCCCTTGCGGCAACTGCAAATGTATTTTTCGGGCGATAACGCATCGTATTTAATTACAGGTCGAACCAGTTCAGCGGCTTTGCTAGATGAGGCCAGCAGCGAAGCCGTAGGCTTATTTAGGTCCATTAGAAAGGACAGGGCTGGCGAACAAGATTCATTTGAAATTGAAAAGAGCACGGGTTTGGTTGGGCAGGTTTTGAGCATGACCACATACTTGAGGTTGGGTGCATTTGCGGTGGCTTTAATAACCTTGATGGGTGCAATGGTTGGGCTTTTGAATATTATGCTGGTATCGGTTACCGAACGAACTCGGGAAATTGGAGTCCGAAAGTCTTTGGGTGCCACCCGCCGAAGCATTGCGCAGCAGTTTTTGATTGAGGCCGTAGTAATCACTCAAATTGGAGGGCTAGTTGGAGTTCTTTTGGGCTTGGGTCTAGGGAACTTGGTTTCCGTTTTCTTGGGGGGAACCTTTTTGATTCCTTGGAATTGGATAGCACTGGCTTTTATTGTTTGTTTTATTACCGGTGTAGGTGCTGGATTGTATCCGGCGATTAAAGCGGCAAAGATGAACCCGGTGGACTCGCTGAGGTATGAATAAGTTTAAAATTTAAACGAGAAATCAATTGTATGGGAACCCTTGTGCACAACATTGGCCAATTGTGGATGGCGATACCTGGAGAACGTGCTTTGGGCGGTGTTGAAATGTCAGAGTTGCAGCCTATAGAGAACGCTTGGTTTCGAATCAGGGATGGCTTCATTTGCGATATAGGTCAGGGGGTGCCCCCGGCATTGAATTCAGGTGAGCAGATTGTGGATTGTGAGGGAGGATTGGTGATGCCTGGATTTTGTGACAGCCATACCCATGTTGTTTTTGCAGATTGGCGGCCTGAAGAGTTTTTGCAGAAAATTCGGGGGATGAGCTATTCTCAAATTGCAGAGGAAGGCGGTGGTATTTTGAATTCGGCCAAAAAGGTAGGACAAGCCAGCCCATCCATTTTATTTGAAAGGGCCAAGGAACGCGTACTAGAGACCATAGGCTTTGGAACGGCCGCCATAGAGATAAAGAGTGGGTATGGTTTAAGCCTTGAATCGGAACTAAAAATGATGCGTGTTATCGCAGATTTAAAATCGTGGGCACCTATTCCAATCAAGGCCACCCTGTTGGGAGCCCATGCCCTTCCTTTGGCATTTAAAAACAACCGTCAGGCTTACATTCAGATGGTGGTTTCTGAATTGATACCGGCCGCAGCTGCCGAAGGCTTGGCCGATTACTTCGATGTGTTTTGCGACCAGGGTTTTTTTAGTCAGCAAGAGACGGAAACAATGCTAGAAGCCGCATTAAAAGTTGGAATGCGCCCTAAGATTCATGCCAATGAATTGGGTTTGACGGGAGGAGTCCAAGCCGGACTAAAATACAAGGCTTTGTCGGTTGACCATTTAGAACATCTCGGTGAATCTGAAATCAGTTTGCTAAAACAGGGTCAAACGCAACCCACCTTGCTTCCAAGTACGGCCTTTTTTCTAAAAATTCCTTATCCTGACGGGCGAAGGTTGTTGGACGAAAATTTACCGGTAGCGCTGGCTACCGACTACAATCCAGGAAGTTCACCCAGCGGAAATCCATGGTTTGTATGGTCTTTGGCCAGTATTTTCATGAAGTTTGAACCTGTTGAAGCGCTTGCTGCATTAACGTTAAATGGAGCCCATGCGATGGAGCTTGGAACCGAACATGGGTCTATTTGGCCCGGTAAAACGGCCTCGTTTATTGTTTTGCCCAGCCTAAATTCCTTGTCAATGGTGCCCTACCGTTTTGGTGGCGGTTTTAGGTATAGGGTTTTTATTAAAGGTGAGGAGTGGTTGGCATAGCCTCAGGTTGTGTAGGAAGAAGCGAAATCAAAATGGCTGACTATCTTTGTACATAATCCGAATTATGAGAGTTACGTCGATTTTATTCGCTGCCCTTGTTTTTGGCCTGTTTTCTTGTTCAGGCGAAGACCCGATCCCTGTTGATACCTATTTTCAAGGCAAGTCTATTTACTTGAGCAGCGACATTGATGGTAAACATCAAATTTACCGTTGGACACCAGATTCCTTGGTGCGGATCACCTTTGATCTAGATTACAATTTTTGGTGGCCACGTTGTCAGCCTAATGGAGACCGGCTGATTTGCTTTAGAGGGCCCTTGATGAATGGATTAAGTACGAGCTCACTTTGGCGGTTTAAAAAAGATGGGTCGCAAGGGGAAATGCTGATTGACCCGAGTGATTATGGATGGTTCGGCATGACGTCTGCCAACTATTCTCCCGACGGGCGTTGGATTATATTGGCCGCAGAAGTCATGGATTCGTTGATTGGAGATGAACGGTGGCATTTGTTTGTATGCGATAGCTTGGGGGATAATCCAAAACGAATTACGCCTTGGGGCAGAATGTATTACGACCCTTCGTTCAGTAAATCAACCCCCTTTGGGATTGTTTATTCGGCTTGGCCGGATGGAACGCTTGAGCCATTTACCTACAACATTCGTTGGAGTTTAGAGGTGCACACCGCCAAAATTGATACCAGCGTCTGGCAGCTTGTGGATGAAGTTCGACTCACCGATGACGATGTGTTGAATTCTACCCCCATGCAAACCTCAAATGGCCAACGCATTGTATTCTCGTTCGTGGAAGATCAAATCAATCCAAGCACCAAAACCAATGTTCACTCGGTATGGACCAACGGCACGGAGAATGTGCAATTGTTGCGCGACGGCCGAGCCAATTACCACCCTTGCTGGACGCCAGACGACCAAAATATTGTATTTCAGCGTGGGGAGTTCGGATTGTATTCGTTGTATGCAATTCGGTCAACCGGAGGCGGATTGGTTCGAATATTAGGCGACGACAGCAATAATTTCGTGCAGCCGTTCGTTGAAGATTAAATTTCAAAATGCCATCTGCCACATTTTTTAGGGGTTGGCCATTGTTTGTGGTGGCGGACATTCTCGCATGCTTCAGCCTTTCAGCCCAAGATTGGACAGGATACCACAGTTCAAATTATGCGGGTATTCATGCGGTAAATTACAATCCGGCATTTTTGGCTGGGAACAATTACAAGCTTGATGTAAGCTTGCTGGCAGGACACTTTCAAATTCAAAATGATTTTGTTGGTTTAGACAACCAGGTCATCTTCGAACCTACCCGGACGGGTTCCGATCCGGATTTTAATCGGCAATACCTTCGATTTAGCGACCATACTCAATTTTATTCTGCCTTTGCCAATGTTCATATACAGGCCCCATCTGTTTTGTGGCAATTCAGCCCTCGCGATGCGGTTGGATTTTCTCCAGCCTTAAGGGTATTTATGAATGCCAGCCACATCGACCGTCGGTTGGCCAGATTGGCCATAGAGGGCTTGGATTATCCACCCTATTGGAATTACGATCAGGATAACCTGTATATGCGCATAAATGCCCATGCCTATGTGGAATATGCACTGTCGTATGCACGAACCCTTTACAACGATGAGGGCTTGGTCATTAAAGCTGGAATAACGGGGAAATTACTACAGGGTATTTCGGCAGCTGAATTTCAGGGTACCGATTTTACCCATTCTTTCCAAAACATCGACACGATTGATGTTCGGCGGTTTGATGGGGAATTGTATATGTCGCAGGGGGTCGCAAATCAATCTCCAGGTTTTCGTTTTGAGGGCGGGCCATCGTTTGGACTGGATTTCGGCGTGATTTTTGAAATTCATCCTGGCAATTATCAAAAGAAAGGCTTGGTGTCGCAGCGGAATTATGTAAGGAAAAAAGGGTTGCTAACGGAAGATGAAACCCCTTATACTGCACGCTTTGGTTTTAGTGTTTCCGATATTGGAGTGCTTTCATACGCGACGGATCCCAGTAGTGCCATCTTTTACATTAACCGCGACAGCATTCCCCTTGACGAATTTAACAACATAGGTTCTGCTTCAGGTTTAGGAACGTTTTTGGAAGCCAATTACCAAGGAATATATTCAAACGACAGCAGTTTTTCTATGCTGTTGCCAACCACGCTACGGTTTTTTGGGGATCTGAAATTCATTCATAATGTTGGTCTTCATGCAGGCTTACAGGTGGGTTTGTTTGGAGGGCGGGCTAGCCGATTTAAAAATGCCCAACTCACTCAATTTATTGTAACTCCTAGGTGGGAAATAAAATGGTTGGGAGTCTATATGCCTTTTGGGATTGATGAGATGGGGCTTTTCAATTGGGGGATTTCGCTCAGGGCAGGCCCATTGGTGATTGGCACAGGCGACTTGCTCAGCAATCTGGCCAAGGGATATGTAATGGGGAGTAGTTTTCACTTTGGATTGAGGTGGGTATTTCCGCTTGTGAATGCCCCACTCCGAAATCCCGGCTGCAATCCCTATGACCGCTCTTATCGGGCCTCCACTTTTTTTAAGAAGAAACAACGCAGGCGGCCTTAGCTCTTAACACGTGCACTTGCTCGCTCCATAGCTGCTTCTGGGTAGGGCTTCGGATTGCATAGGCGGTTGAGTATGCCTACTTCTAAGCGCTCCATCCCTGCAATTGGAAGTGGGGTATTGTTTTTATTCCTTCTGTCTTTAAAATGTCCTTTTCAGCGTTCAAATCAGGATCTAAACGTGGCTTCTATTTCAGACCCATTCCCTGGCCCAAAGATTCAGTTCTTGAATTATCCAACCTCGCCCGCATCCGGTTTTCCTTGAAGGGTAGAAATGAATGGTGTATCCAACCTGTTTGTTGTTCCAATCGGCTGTGGATTCTAGCAATCCTACAAAATCCTCTTCCCTTGCGTCCGAGCTGTGTTTTCGAGTTTCTTGGTTTTTATCCCGGCTGATTTTCAGCCAAAACATCTAAGGCTATTGCATGGAAATCAGGCAGAACCCGCTGGGATACCCGATGGGTCTCCTGAGTGCGTTGATACTCTTCTTACGAAGTTGGGCTTTTTTCGTCTTTTTTTAATCGAAGCATCCACAGAAACGAACGGACATCCCACCCAATCATAAGGTTGAGGTTTGTTGCTTGCATCCTGTTCAGACTAAGGCGAGGGGTGGTGTTTTTTTTCAAAAAAAAAGGAAAGATTGCTCTTTCCTTTTTCCTTTTTTAGCCTTTTTTTTAGGCGATTGCTTGGGGGTCAGCCAATGCGATAGCCACTTGTTTGCGGGCAAGGAAAATCCGACTTTTAATGGTGCCTATGGGCAAATTCAGTTCATCGGCAATCTCTTTGTATTTGAATCCTTCAAAGTACATTTTGAGGGGAATCCGAAAATCTTCGGGCAGTGCATCCATTTCTGAATAAATTTCCTTGTACCGGAATGCGGATTCCGGATTGAATGCATCTTTTGAAGACTGAGGGAGTTCCGCTTGACCAATATCGGTACCTAAATCTACGATGCTTCTAAATTTAATCGAACGGCGGTAATTGTTGATAAAAATGTTTCGTAGAATGGTGTAGAGCCAAGCTTTCAAATTGGTATCTGGTTGAAACCGGCTTTCATGTGTAAAAGCCTTAAGCATGGTTTCTTGCACCAAATCGTTTGCTTCTTCTAAATTGGATGTCAGGCTAAGTGCATAGTACCGGAGTTGTTCGCGGTAGGCAACTACGTCTGATGAAAAAGATGTTGAAGAAGCCATAGTAGGAATGTTTAATGTGAAGGTAGTATAAGTTAAACAGAAACCAAATTTTTGTTGAATTCTTTCAAGCAAAGGTTCAACACTCTTCTGTGTGCAGCATGTTTCTGGTCCGCAGTTCGCCCAAGGGGCCTTGCAATTGCTTTCGTGCTAGGAAGATTCGGCTTTTAATTGTGCCTAGGGGCAGGTGCATGATGTCGGCAATCTCTTTGTACTTGTAGCCTTCAAAATAAAGATTGAGTGGCATTTTGTACTCCTCACCCAACCGGTCAACCGCCGTAGTGATTTCTTGAACCTGATACATGGTATCTGGATACGAACCTTTCGTCGATTCCAACTTTGAGAGTCCTTTTCCTTCAGGACTTTCGTCCGATACGGTTTGGTTTCGGCTTTTCCGTCGGTATTCATTGATGAAGATGTTCTTCATTATGGTGCATAGCCATCCCTTCAAATTGGTATTGTCTATATACTTGCTTTTGTAGAGTAGGGCCTTTAACAAGGTTTCTTGCAATAGGTCTTCTGCGTCTGCGTCGTTTTTAGTTAGACTTAGGGCAAAATAATACAAGGGTTGCCTTAGGCGTACCAACTGAAAATCAAAGGAAGTTTGTGCGTCCATGTTCAACTTTTACAGCATAAAGTTAAACAAAAACTGTTTAACAAAAATCAAAAAAAGTTAAACAAGAGGTCTTAGCTATCCTATTTTTAGGAGTTGTTTTACAATAAACTGATTCTGAGGATTGTATTTTACGGTATCTCGGTTCAGTTTATAGAGAGGCGTAGGCGTAGGAGCGGGGGCGTATGCTCGAAAGCAGCTCATTCAAAAGTTCAGGAAGCCGTAACATGCAAGGTAGAAGGGTGTTTTTGGCAACCGGGCTTTCTTGATTTAGGGAATGGCAAATGCTTAATTTAGGGGGAAGGGGGTTAACAACCGGAAGGTGATGTCTTTTCCAATGGCCCTTAATAATGGGGTTGAGGGCTGCTTTCCTAGGAATTGGTGATTAGGATAGCGTTTCGAGCAGTTCAGTCAAACTTTCAATAGAGGACAGGTGCAATGCGCCTGGGTGCAGATTGTTTTTGATTTCGGGTGCTAGCGGACCGCAAATGCAGAGGGAAGAGTTTGGGAATTCGGTCTGCATTTTTTGGATGTAGGTTTGGGTTTTGGTCAATCCTTGCCCTAGGGTGAAATAGGTTAAAAAATGGTCTGGTTTGTATTCTTTTGCCACGGCAATTAGGTCGGGAAGAGGAACAGATTGCCCAAGGTAAAGAATGGGGAAACCCCTCATTCGAATCAAGTACTTAGCAAACAACAGACCGATTTCATGCAATTCTCCATCGGGTAAGAAGAGGATGAATCGTTCTTTTTTTGTAATTTTTCCAATGTTTCCATCAATGGCAACAATTAGTTTTCGGCGAATCAAATTGGTAATGAAATGTTCTTGGGCCACATTTATTTCGCCGGTACTCCATAAAATTCCTACTTTTTGAAGAAAAGGAATAATAAGGCGAATCATCACATTTTCGAAGCCATACCGAACGGCACCGCTGCCTATTATTTTATCAAAATGAAACTCGTCTAAATCCAGCATTGCGACGACTAGAGCGTCAACTTGTACCGCGAAAAAATCGCCTTCGGTTGAGGTTTGGTGAGCCACGCGTTCCAATTCATTGCGAATTTCGGGGGTGCTCAGCTTAGAAATTTGAGAAATACGTTGGCCATTTTTGATGAGCACACTGATATTCAGGAGTGTTTTCAGGTGTTCATCGTCGTAGAAACGAATGTTGGTCTCGGTTCGGTGGGGTTCAATAAATTGGAATCGCTGTTCCCAAATCCGAATGGTATGGGCTTTAATGCCCGTAATTCGTTCAATTTCTTTAATGCTGTATTTGCCCACTGGAAAGCTATTTAAACAAAAACAGCTACAAGCCCTTTATTGTTTAAAGGGTGTGGATTTAGTGCATAGAGGCCTTAATGGTGTCTACCAAATCCAGTTTTTCCCAGGTAAACAATTCGACCTGTTTTACAATGGGGGCAGAATTAGGAACGGGGAATGTTTTGGTGATGGTTTCTGGTTTGCGCCCCATGTGTCCATAGGCTGCGGTTTCTTGATAAATTGGATTTCGGAGTTTCAATTTGGTTTCAATGGTGTAGGGTGTCATGTCAAATATGCCCAACAATCGTTCGGCAATTTGAGCGTCCGAGATTTTCACCTTAGATGTACCGTAGGTATTGACATACAGATTCATGGGGTTTTTAACGCCAATGGCATAAGCAACTTGCACCAGCACCTCATCGCAAATTCCTGCAGCGACTAGGTTTTTGGCAAGATAACGGACGGCATAGGCTGCTGAGCGGTCCACTTTGCTGGGGTCTTTTCCTGAAAATGCTCCCCCTCCGTGTGCGCCTTTACCTCCATAGGTATCCACAATGATTTTGCGTCCGGTCAAACCGGTATCTCCATGTGGTCCTCCAATAACGAACTTGCCGGTTGGATTGATGTGATAGATGATATTGTTATCAAAAAAGCTGTTGTATTGTTGGTATTGCTCCTTGATTCTTGGCATTACGTGGTTTAACACATCTTGTTTTATTTTGGCCAACATAACGGCTTCATCGGCATCAAAATCGTCGTGTTGGGTTGAAATAACGATGGCTTTAATTCTTTTTGGTTTGTTGTCGTCGCCGTATTCTAGGGTTACTTGCGATTTTGAATCGGGTCGGAGGTAGGGCATGGGGCTGTTTTCCATGCGGCGTAATTCGGCCAACACCTTTAATAAGGCATGCGACATATCCAACGCCAAGGGCATATAATTAGCGGTTTCGTTGGTGGCATACCCAAACATCATACCCTGGTCGCCGGCTCCTTGATCTTCGGGGTTCCCTCGATCAACACCTTGGCGAATATCGCCAGATTGTTCGTGTATGGCAGAAAGCACGCCACAGGAGTGTGCTTCAAACATATACTCACTTTTCGTGTAACCAATTTTGGCAATAACGCCCCGAGCAATTTCCTGTACATCGAGGTAAGCGGAGGAGTGAACTTCGCCGGCAAGTATAACCTGCCCGGTGGTTACCAAGGTTTCGCAGGCTACTTTAGATTGAGGGTCAAGGGCCAAGAAATGGTCTATAATGGCATCGGAAATTTGATCTGCAATTTTATCGGGGTGTCCTTCGCTTACAGATTCAGATGTAAAAAAATAGGGCATGGTTTCTGTTTTTGATTTCGCAAATATACATTATCGTTGCCATTCAAGCGGCATAAAAAGGCTATGATTACTTTAGGGATTCAACTAGGCGGTCTTGCATCTTTTCGGAAACCCAGGTTTGCCATTCGCCGGCCTCCTCGTAGATCAAGAAAACTCCTAGATCGGGATGGTTTTTGGAAAAGGCAATGGCGGGTTGTGTTCCCATGGCCAATAAGGCTGTGGCCATTGCGTCGGCTTGGGCTGCTGTTCTGGCACTTACTGTAACGCTTACCAATTGGTGGCTCACGGGGAAGCCCGTCATCGGGTCTATAACATGTGCATATTTTTTGCTTCCTTTTTCATAAAATTTCCGATAGCTCCCCGAGGTTGCCAATCCACCTTCCACCTTTACAATGGCTTGCAGCGTTCTGTCTTCGTTTTCAGAAACGGGCTTATCAATTCCAATTTTCCAATGTTCATTTTGTGGACTTCGGCCCCGGCAGCGCACCTCACCTCCAATTTCGACCATGTAGTTTTTGTGTCCATTCTTCTCTAAAAAATCCGCTACTACGTCCACCGAATACCCTTGGGCTATGGCGTTAAAATCAAGATTGACGCCCAACCCACTTGGGCTCAGTAATTTCCGAAGGCTGTCGAATTGCAAAACACGCTGCAAACCAACCAAATTTCGCACCTGATTTAAAACGAGGGTGTCTATTTTTTCGGGAAATCCTTTTTTTGAAGAGCCAAAGCCCCAAAATTGAACAAGGGGTCCCAAGCTAGGGTCAAAATATCCGTCCGATTGCCAATAATAATTTTCAGAGAGCTGCCAGCAATAAAGGGCATGTGGCCCCAAGGGCAGATGGTGCTTCCCGGAATTCCAGGCTGAAATCCAAGACAGGCTGTCCCACAAGGACAGTTCCTTATTGATGCTTTTTAAGATGGAATCAATGGATGTGCTGTAATCGTTTTCTCCGTCCACTTCAATAAGAAAAGTGGTACCCTGGGCATAGCCCTTATAGGTTGAAAATTCGTTTTGTTGTTTTTTGCCGCAGGCAAACATCAAAATCAGGGTAAGGCTAGGCAGGAATAGGCGGTTCATATGGAAATGTTTCAACGGGTTCTACGTGAATCAAGACATCTTCAATCAGGGGCATTTGAGTTTTTATTTTATCTTTTAAGGCATGCGCATGTGCATGGCCTTGGGCCACTGAAATTTCCGGGTCAACCCTTACATGCAAATCCACAAAATACCGGGCGCCCAATTTTCGAATGCGGCAGGTAGGTATGCCAGATATAAAGGGGAGTTCTTGTCCAATTTCTAGGATTTCCTTGGCCATGGGATGGTATAAATCTTCATCCATAAATTCACTAAAGGCCTTTCTGAAAATGCGGTAGGCATTGATCATCAAAGCCATAGCCGAAATAAAGGCTGCAGCTTCATCTAGCCATGCAAAATCGGGTCCTAACATCCAAGCTAAGCCAATTCCAATTAGGGCAGCGGCGGAGCTAAAGGCATCGGCACGGTGATGCCAAGCCTCGGCTTCAAGGATTGAACTTTGAATGCGCCTGGCCTTTGAACGAATGTACCGAAAGGAGCCTTCTTTGTAGGCCACGATGCCTACCAAGGCAATCAAGGTAAAGGGTTCGGGCAAGGTTTGGGGCTCTTGAAGGTTTGCATAGGCTTGAATGCCGATGCTGATTGCCGATATCATTAGAAAAAAAACCACCAAAAAAGTCAATAGAGCCTCAAAGCGTCCATGCCCGTAGGGGTGATTTTCATCGGGTGGGCGTTGGGCATACCGCAAACCCAACCAGAGCATTAAGGAGCTTGCCGAATCTGTTGCCGACTCAATGGCGTCGGCAATTAAAGCAAAGGAATTGCCAAAAATTCCGACCAGGGCCTTTAGTGCAACCAGCACTAAATTGCTCAACAGACCAAAGAGCACTGCATTGTTGGTTGTATGTGTGTTTTGGATGCTCATGTTTTGGATTTCGCCTTCGGCTCAATGTCCCGCATTTGCAAATCCAATGCCACCAATACGGCCCCCATTGCCCAAAAAGGCACGGAAGCCTCATCGCTGTCTAGAAAGTTATTCAGTATAGCATGAATAAAATAGGTACATAGTCCCAGCAAAGCAGCATAGCCCAATATTCGTTCATCGTATCCTATTCCAGGCTTTTGAACAACCCGTACTCCGGTAACCAAAAACACGATGGCCAAAGAGATAAAGCTGAGCATACCGATTAGGCCTTGTTCCGACAGGGCTAGAAAATATTCAGAGTGTGCTGTTCCAAGGCTTCCGAAATTCGTACTAATTACTGTCATTTCTTGGCTGCGTTGATAGGGAGCGTATTTTTGGGCATAGGTACCTGGTCCAAATCCAAGGAGGGGTTTTTCTTCAAACATTCTTATTGCGCAGTTCCAGCGAAGGATGCGTTCTACGTTGCTGGCATCGCTGCTAATGTTGGAGGCCGATTGGAAATGTTGAATCAGGTTGCCGCTGCTTTCCTGCTTGTTTTTTTCTAGGACCATTAGGAGTTCGGTTTGAAAGCTGAAAGCACCAATGAGGGTAGTCAGGATTGAGGCAAAAACAAGAGTCCAAGGAATTCGAAGCCGAACCAGGGCAAAAAAGCCCAGGGCCAACATAATGCTTAGCCATGCCGCCCGCGAAATGGAAAGCACAAAACCCAGCATTAGGATTCCAAAAATCAGGAGCAACCCTAGGCGCAGAAATCCGTTGAGCTGCTTACGAAAAAGCACGGCAAACGAAAAAGGCAGAAACATAGCCAAAATGGCGCCGTAATGGGTGTGGTCGTTGTAGAATGGGGACATTACCCAATGGGCAGGTTGTTTTGCAAAGCCGAACTGAGCATGGCGAAATATGGTATATACCACCACTCCACATAAGGGCAGCAGATAGGCCCAAAAAAAACGATGTATTTGCTTTTGTTGGGCGAAAATCTGAGCTCCAATAAAATAAAACGCCGTGATGAACCAAATCCGGGTTGCTAAAACCTTGAAGGAAGCCATGGGCAGGGTGCTGCTAAACGAGGTGATGAGCATCCATCCCAAATGAGCCAAAACCAGCAGGGTTGCGGGGTGCATCCAAAAAGCCTTGCGGATGTTTCGTTCTAGCCACCACTTGGCATAAAACAATAAGGTCATGAGTAAAATCAGTCCTTCGGCAGGCAAACTAATCGCCATTCCCAAATCGGCTTCTTTGACTTCCAGCGACAAAGGGACCATAAAAACAGTGAAGAGAAAGAACTTTTCGAGGGAAGTAAATAGCCAAATGATTAAAACCAAGAGCACAGGCAGGGCCATAAACCAAAAAAATTCTGTGGCCACCAATGCTCCCTGAATGGCGGCCAATCCAATGGCAAACCAGAGCCAGAGCGGAAGCTGAACCCATTTTTTTTCCATCTCTTTAGCCCTTATTTTCGGCTTCCTTGAAAACTTGGATGTACTGGTATAACAATAAAAAAAGAGAGCCCAGAATCAAGCCTGAAAAGGCGGCTCCCAATGCAATGAGCAGTCTTTTGGGATAGGTTTTTGAATCGGCCTCATAGGCAAAATCGATGGGCATAATTTGGGGAACAAAGCTTTCGGCATCGGTTTTAATTTCTTCTCTTTTTCGTTCCAGCAATACCTTTTGTTCGGTAAGTAGATCTAATTCTGAGGATAATGATAAGTAGGCTGAGCCGTATTTCGATAGGGTATCCAGTTTTTCTTGTAGGGCGGCAATGGCGCGTTGATTTCCGCTGGCTACGGCAGAGGCATATTCCTTGTTCACCACTTCGGCCTGCGATTGGTAATCGTTGATTCCTTTGCTGCGGATTATCCCTAGGGAATCGGACAACAAGTCAATGCGGTTTCCCAGTTCTGTATATTTCATTTCTACAACCAACAAACCTTGCTGTGCGCGTTCCTGTTGAATTCTGTTTTTCATGGTGTCAAGCTTATGCACCAAATCATTGGCCATACCTGCGGCACGCTTAGGGTCAGTATCTAAAACCGAAACCTCGACCGAATTAAATTCAGTTCGGCGAAAGCTTACATTTTCTTTGTACTTCCGCATCATTTTGGTTCGGGCCTTAGAAGAATTGGGGTCAATGTCGTAATGCTTCCACAAATCGTAGTTTGCAATGATGTATTCTCGGATTTCGTTTGCTTGCAAAATCTGAATCACCCGTTCCGCTTCTTCTTCTTCCCCATAGTCCAGAAAGTCTTTATCGGTTCCCCGGCCCGTGCTTACAAGGTTTGAGATGGATTGGGTAACGGCCGGATAAAAAACGGCCGTACCCGTGTATTTTGGTTTAATTAAAAAGGAAACGCCGAGGGCAATCAGACCGCTCAGGCTTGAAATAATAAGCAGTTTTTTCCAATTTGTGGTTAAAAAATCAATGACTCCAGGGGAAGAGGTTGAAAATTGGGTTTGCTGATTCATGCGTTCTTCTTTGAACACGAAGGTAGCCAAACAGTGCGATTTTCTTTTCTAGTTTGATTGAAATGATGCATGAAGTTGAGGTGTTGGCTTAAACTGTTTTGAGCAACGGTTTGGAATTGGGGTGCGGCAGGGATTGAGCAGGGTAGCGCGCAAACCGGTGGGGTATGGGGGCGCTAGGCGCGGAGGCGACTTTAGGAGCCCCCGCAAGCCAGCTGCCCCCAAACCCTACCGGTGCGTACTACCCGCGAAAGCCCGTCTGCCGCCCAAATTAAACGGGACAATCAGACCCTACACTGCAACGCTGGCCTTTGTATTTTGGTTGGCAAAGTACGGTTGTAGATACGCAAATCAGTTGGCTGAGCAAAATGGATGGAGTCCTTTGAAAGCTAAGCTGCAAAGGGCCTAGACCGACTAAAAGGGTTATGCCTTGGCTTTACGCGATTCCATAAACCAGCCTCCTAAAGCTCCTAAAAACAGCAGTGCCAGAATGGCGGAGCCAGCATAGCTGTAGTTGGCCGAGGATTCAACCACGTCGGGTTTAAAGTACCAACGAATGGTGTGGGTGCCGGGGGCAGCTTCTATGGCTCTGAGCAGGTAATTGGCTCTATAACTAGCAATAGGCAATCCATCCATTTCCACTTTCCAGCCTTTATCGTAATGCAATTCGCTGAAAATGAGGGGCTGGTACACTTTGGATTTTACGGTATAAACAATTTCTTCGGGGGAGTACACTTCAACTTCAACAGATGCTGTTGAGTCGAAATCGCCTTTCCAGAATTTTAGGGCAGGTTTGAATTTTGCATCTACAAAGGCCACATCCCTTAAATTAAACGCGTTTTTGACGGCCTTCATTTCTTCGTCGGGTCCTGCTACAAACTCAACATTTCTTGGGAACCATGCGTGTCCATAATGGTATGGATTTTCGATAGGAGAGCTTTTGGGGTTGGTAATAATGTATTTGGTATTTAGCATATTTAACCCTGCGCAGCCTTCAAATGCCTTTGCTGCGTCGAAGATGGTTTTTGCCCCCTGCATTCTGATTTGCATCAATTTTAAATCTTCGTTGATTCGATTTTCAATGAACTCT
>Ga0079301_1000245_pt1 | contig 25893 bp, 24 predicted proteins | sample Wag4_2014_7_11_3_FD_74797 | JGI IMG/M metagenome (GOLD analysis project Ga0079301, IMG submission 74797) | Fresh water mixed with fracking chemicals microbial communities from Ohio, USA - Utica-2 Time Series FC 2014_7_11 | ecosystem: Engineered > Industrial production > Chemical products > Input... | reverse complement strand
AATACCGAATGTGATTATCTTTTCTTAAGAACATTAAGTATTTTTACTTAATTTGATTGCGCAATTGACCTTAATCTTCCTCTTTTGAAAAGCAGTCAACTTCTTTGAGTATGGAATTTAAAAGACTGAACAGTATGACAGGTAAGGATTCTGTTTTAAACAGAAGAATTGCATCTATTTTCTTAAATGATTTCGAACATTTTTTAACTGTTTTTTCAGAGTTACCTTACTTGACTGAAACAGAGAACTTAAAATTTTTGATTCATAAACACAGTCCGAGCTTTATCATTTTTGAATTAGAATCTTTGCTTTCAGGCTATAATGCCTTCATGGATAAGAAAGTAAAAGGAGAGCACATTGAATCATCCTCTGTCGAATTTCAGCAATTGATCAATGACACCAAATCTAAGATTGAAGAAGTAAAACAATTTATAGCAGGAATTGATAAATAATTAATTGCCGTAAAACTTGTGATACGCCTCTACTCTGTTGTTCACATGTAGCTTCTTGTAGATATTATAAACATGTTTTCTAACTGTTTCCTGTGCGATATTTAATTGAGTTGCAATTTCTTTGTACAATTGTCCTTTTACCAACAATTCTAATATTTCGTATTCACGACTAGAAAGACATTCAAGGTGATTCTCGCTCTTCTCATTATCTTTTTGTCGGAAACTAGTCACAACCCTTCTAGCAATCTTACTACTCATAGGAGCACCTCCATTTACCAATTCCTGAATAGCAGTTATTAATTCTTGAGGATTTGTATCTTTCAAAATATAACCACTGGCACCTGCAGCCAACGCTTCAAAAATCTTTTCATCTTCATCATGAACAGTGCACATCATGAATTGAACTTTAGGACATTGCTGTTTCAAATATTGTACTGCTTTGATACCAGAAATTTGGCCTAAGTCTATATCCATTAATACAACATGTGGATGGTCTGATTGGCAGAGACTTTTAACGGCTTCTTCACCTGTTGAAAATTCACCATTCAACATACACTGGTCAGATTGCTTTATGATCTCAGCAAGTTGATGACGTATAAAATGGTTGTCTTCAACAATACTAACCCGAATTTTATCGGTGGTGTTTTGCATAATTGTTAAGCGAATAGGATCTGTTAGCCTAAATGGTTGAACAAAAATAACGGAAAAAACCTATGCTACACTAAATCGGGACGTATAGAACATACTTTTCAGCAAAAAATTCTTCAGGAAAAATTGAGTGTAATGGAGTAACGTATGGTCTCAATTGAGAGTCTGCTATTTCCTGTGTGAGATCACCACCCTTTAAGCAGATCAAACCATTTTTAAATTCTTCTACAGGTCTTGCATTTCTAATTAAAGGCTTGCCCCATGACCATAATTCTTTAAGCGGAGCAACAGCTCTTGAAACTACAAAATCAAATTTTCTTCCTTTGATTTGTTCAGCACGTGTATGTTCAAAACTGAGGTTATCCAACCCCAATTCATTTTTTACTGCCTCAACAACCTTGAGTTTTTTAGCAATAGAATCAACGAGATGAAATTTAACATCAGGGAAAAAAATAGCCAATGGCACTCCTGGAAATCCTCCGCCAGTACCGATATCAAGAATTTCTAACTCCGGTGTAAAAGGATATTGTGCAGCAATAGCAAGTGAATGCAGCACGTGTCTCTCGTATAACAAATCAATATCTTTTCTAGATATAACATTGATCTTTTGGTTCCAGTCGGCATAAATTGGACCCAACCTACCAAATTGATCGATTTGCTTTGGGGTGAAATCAGCAAAATAGTTGGTTATTAGTTCCAATGGGTCTTTGGTGTTTTCCATAATGAAGACATGAACAACAAATAATAAAAGAACATCCATATATCCCATAGCGGGAAAAGGAAGAAAAGATCAGACTCACCTAATCGTTTCATCGACTTGAAGAAAACCAATCCCTGTATTAATAATTTCAAGGCCAATACACCAACAACCCATTCCCAATCAAACGTCAATATTGCAGCCACAAAAAAGGGATAAAATAGAAACTGGCTAAACATATATGCACCTAACACCCATTTGTGCTGTGTCTTATAATATTTCCCAGTGGCATTGTGTCTCTCTTTTTGCGCAAGCCACTCCGACCATCTTTTTGCTGGGGTTGAATAGGTAAAAGCCTCTTGGTCGATAACCACGGAAGTATTGTCACTGTTGGCACAACCATTGATGAATAAATCGTCATCTCCACCCGGTAAATGATGATGTGCAGCAAATCCTTTTTGTCGGTAAAAAAGCTCCTTCTTGTAGGCCAAATTTCTACCAACACCCATATAAGGCATACCTCCTAAAGCAAATGAAAAATATTGCAGCGCAGTATGAAAGGTATCGAATCGAATAATCTTGTTTAGCAGACCTTTTTCCTTTTTATAGGCCCCATAACCCAGAACAATTTCTATTCCAGAATGAAATGCTGCTTGCATTTTCTTGATCCAATTTTCAGATGATGGGATACAATCGGCATCAGTCAGCAACAGCACCTCATGCTTGGCTGATTTTATACCCATGGATAAGGGAAATTTTTTGCCGGGAATATGTACCGCTTCTTGTTTAAGCTCAACAATATGCAATTGCTTAAAATCTTTATACAAGCCTTCCAACAAGAATTTAGTATCATCTTGTGAATTGTCGTTTACCACAACAATTTCATGTGTACTTCGATACTGTTGGGCCAAAACACCAGGTAAATTCTTTTCAATTTCATCTGCTTCATCACGGGCACAAATGACCACACTAACGGCGTGTTCAAAAGAGAATTCCTTTTCTTTTGGCCTATGAAATGCCAATAAACGGAAATACCGGAGGTAGTAAAATAGCAAAATAACAGTAACCAGTAAAAAAGCCGACATGGGCAGCCACATGAACATACTCATGGGTTCGAAGATACAATATCTTTGCAGCATGAACTACAAAGCTGCTGTTGAATATCTCTATACCAAACTACCCATGTTCAGCAAAACTGGTATGGCGGCCTTAAAGATGGATTTGGCGAACACATTGACCATTTGTTCACATTTAAACAACCCAGAAACCAGATTTAAATCCATTCATGTTGCCGGCACCAACGGAAAAGGCTCTGTAAGCCACATGTTAGCCTCTATCCTACAAGAACAAGGTTATAAAACAGGTTTATATACATCGCCACATTTAGAAGACTTCAGGGAAAGAATAAAAATCAATGGTGAAATGATTCCCGAAGCAGCTGTTGTGGATTTCACGCAAAGAATAACTCCGCTGATTGAAGAAATTGGACCCTCCTTTTTTGAAGTTACTGTTGGCATGGCATTTGAATATTTTGCCCAGCAGGAAGTGGATATTGCGGTAATTGAAACAGGACTAGGTGGCAGACTAGACAGTACCAATGTTATCCAACCGATTGTATCAGTAATCACTAATATAAGCTATGACCATGTTCAGATTCTAGGGGATACGCTTGGTAAAATTGCTGCTGAAAAAGCAGGTATCATTAAACCTAATACTCCTGTAGTAATTGGCAAAACCCAGCCCGAGACCCAATCCGTGTTTGAACAAAAAGCATTATCGGAAAACGCTTCAATTTTCTTTGCAGATAAAATTTGGTCATCTATTATCATAGAAGATCATCCAACCACGCTTTCTATTCACCTAAGTAAAACAAATAATAACGAGCAGTTTACCTATCATTCTCCATTAGCAGGCAGTTATCAACAGGAAAATATTATTACTATTCGCGTCACAACAGATTTACTAAGAGAATTGAACTTACCAGTAAGTGAACAATCTATTCAAAATGGTATAAAAAATGTAATTCTGAATACTGGACTGCATGGCAGATGGGAAACCATTTCAAGATCCCCCTTGATCATTTTAGATGTTGCTCACAATACTGATGGTGTAAAGAAAATGCTTGAACAACTGAAGCGATTTAATTTTAGAAAACTCTATTTGGTTGTTGGTATTTCTGCCGACAAAGATGTAAATGAGGTATTATCGCTTTTGCCTAAACATGCTCAATATGCCTTCACCAAAGCACATTTACCAAGGGCCATGGATCCTGAGCAATTGAGAGAGATGGCCATCAAACACCAATTAAATGGTGAATGCTTCGAAGATGTGAATTACGCCATTCAAAGTTTCAGAGAAAAGGCAGAGCAAGATGATCTTATCCTAGTCTGTGGCAGCATTTTTGTTGTTGGGGAAGTCGACAGAAAGCGTTTTCTCACCAATTGAGCTCATCCATTTTATTCAAGGCATAAAATAAGGCTGTCACATGCATACTTTGCATGAACTCTTGTTTCTTCAACAAATCTTTGACTTCTTCTAGACTTAACAACACCAGTTCAATTTCTTCATTTTGATCAAGTTGCTGCTCTCCTGTTAGCGCCCCTCCTGTTGCAAGAAAAAAATGCATCCAGTTGTTATGCGTAGAAGGATTTGCAGAAGTCTTTCCTAAATAAATATAGTTATCGAATGTATAACCCGTCTCTTCTTTGAGCTCCCTTGCAATGGCATCTTGTAAATTATTGTCTTCTGGATCCACACAGCCACCTGGGATCTCAAGCATCGTCAACCCAGCAGCATGACGATATTGCCTTTCAAAAATAAATTTCCCCTCTTTGGTTATTGCAACGGCTGTCACCCATTCTGGAAATTCATAAACATAATAAGGGTCTACTATTTGTCCACCTGAACGCTCACAAGTATCTTTTCTAACTGTAAACCACAAATCTTTGAATAAATACTCTGATTTAAGGAGCTTCCAATTCATTAGCTATTTTTTGTAGCCCTAATTAATGCTCTTCGAATATAGGGCGCCTTTAATTTCTTGTCGTAATGAAAAATCATATAACCCTGAGAAGGTTCAACCTTGTAATTCTTTTGCTGCAACCATGTTGTAAACTCCTGCTCATCGTCGTGTTGATGATAGGTGCAAAGTGCAATTTTCATTTTACTACTTTCATCGATCGTTTGCTCAAACCCTCTCAACAAACCTCGCTCTCCACCATCAACATCAATCTTCAAAAAGCTGATAGACTTCCCCCTAAAAAAAACATCACCTGAACAATGTTTATCATCATTTTTATCTGAAACAAATTTGGGCACAATCTCAACTTTATCCTGCCAAGGTTTAAAAGTTAAACGCAAAGCATCAATCCATTCAGGGTCGTATTCAAATAAATAAGCTTTTTTAATCCGATCAATGACTGCTAGTGTGAAATTACCCTCAGCTGCACCAAAGTCGGCCAACACATCGTTTTCATTCAAATCAAAATCATCCGACAAATAACGGTGAGGACTTAAAAGGTCTTGTTCCAAGATTAAATCATGGTAAGATTTTTTTATCCTGTTAACCGACCATTTCTTCTTAAAATAAAGACGTTTGCCTCCTTGTAAGACATAGTGCATTCCATGTTCATCATCATGAAATACTTCTATATCATCTTGCTTATAGTTTTTTGTGAAATGATAAGGGAAAATTTGAACACCATGATTACGTACATAATCAACAACATCCTTGCGCTCTTGATCCTCACTATAACCCTTAGAAGCTTCATGATAAGCTGGTATCTGTTTTTGCAAACGAGATAACAATATTTTTGTACGAATAGGTTTTGGCACTAATAAACGATACAACAAAGAGGAGTTATATGACATATTATACCTTCAAAATAGATTTTACTTGCTGAATGAGTTGATTCTGCAAACGTACATAATAAATTCCAGGAGGCAGATACTCTCCATTAAAATCAACTCTATAGGTGCCCTCTGCAACTTCTTTATCATACAGTATTTTGACCAATCGCCCGGCGCCATCTAATATTTGGAGTAAAGTATGTCCACCAATTGTCTTGAATTGGATAGCAACTGATTTATAAAACGGGTTAGGATAAAGCACTAATAAATTTTCTGTGTCTCCCACGGGCTTGAGCACTGAACAAGTTCCAAGTTTTGTAAGCGGAAGGTTTTGAAAGTTTTTCAATAAAACAGCGTTCAACATTGTATCGTCTACGCAAAGCCAATTGGAAAGTATACTAGCATATACACTTCTAAAATCATACTGAAAAGGAATATTGTCACCAACGCCAACATTGGTAGGAATAATTGGATTGCTTCCAGAAATACCCCCTTGAACACGTGTACCAAAAACAAACAATGGAGCAGCTGCACCGTGGTCAGTTCCACGAGAAGCATTACTCAAAATCCTTCGTCCAAATTCTGAAAACGTCATCCCAAGCACTCTATCATCAATGCCTAAATAAACGAGATCGTCCATAAATGCTTTAATAGCAGCACTCACATTTCCCAAAAGCCTTGCATGTGTTCCTGAACCGTTGTTGCCAGATTCAACTTGATTAGCATGTGTATCAAACCCGCCATAATTAACCATGTAGATTTTGGTCTTCAAACCACCCTTAATTAAGCGTGCTACAATCTTCAATTGATCTGCTAAAGTATTTCCGGTTGGATATGGATTTTGAACAATCACTTTCGCATTAGCTGCCTTGATTACTTCTGAGAATTTTTGTGTTTGTCTTGATGTCTCTCGAATATAAGAAAGCTCCATACCTGCCAATGTATTTGGAGCCGTATCTTCTTTATTGTTGACCAAATTATAAAAACTAGATGGATTAGAAATACTCATTCCCATTGGCTGTATTGGCCCCTGAAGCGTTAATGATGCAACAGATCCTATTTGTATCGCCAACGGATCAGGCATATTTGCATTAGGGTATCCGGCCGGAAAACCTGGATACGCTTCATCTAAAAAACGACCTAGCCATCCTGAAGTCAAAACCTGTTTGCTATCCGAAGCAGACATCCATATATCTGTTGCACGAAAATGTGAAAAGTTGGGTTGTGCATATCCAACGGATTGTACAATATGCAATTTGTCCTCATTAAAAAGTTGCTGCATACCTGTCATTGCGGGATGCAACCCAACACGATCATGTCCGCGTAGCCTCAATATTTTAGACTCATCAATAAAAATATTTTTACGAGCATTGATATACTTACTATAATTATCGATGAGAATAACTGTATTCAAACCATCATTACCCCCATTCAACTGCACGATTACCAATACACGGTCATTGTCTCCTGTTGGCAAAAGGACCTGATTTAAAAATGTATGCCCGGTATCAAATGCCTTGAATCCTATGCCTTGTACAAAGGAAGGAACCATAACACCTGCCGGGGCAATACTTTTTATAAATTTTCTCCTTTTCATACTCAGCTTTTAACAAAGTTGATACTCAGGTAAATCCACCAAATATTTTATCAAACTAGTTACTGCTGTTGAAACGTGTTTGGTATTGGCCATATTGGATGGTGTTGAAAGAAACAACTCCCATGCATCCGTCCAATAATAATCCTGCGACTGACCAGCTAGCAAGAAATCTGTTTTTAATTGAGCTTTATGCGCTGCCGAAATATCAATACCCAACAAATGAACACATAATGCTTCCACCAAACTATTTGGATCCGCAGGGTTGGGAAATAGTTTGATCCAGCTTACACCATCAACAACCATCTTGAATCCGCCAAAAGTATAACCAACTGCTACAAGTGTATCTAAATATTGTATCCGCTTAGGTAAAGTATCTGTATTTATCCAAAATTTATAGTACCCTGGTTCTTGATAATAGGCTTTCCAACCGCTAACATCAGGTGGATCACCTATATTCTGTTGCATGTTCGACAAGTAGTTAACAAGCTGATTCCACAAACCATATTGAGTGGTATATTGACTATCGGACGGGAACTTAACTTCCATTTCACGGAGCATACCAATGAGCATGTCAACGGGACTTTTTATCTGACATCCTCTATTCATCGGATCAAAAAAATGTTCACTCCCCAACAACAACCTAAGAACTGGCTTCAATTCATAATTATTTTGGCGAAAGACTTGTGCTAATGGTACAATTATCGCTTCTTCAATTTCAGGAGTTATTTGATAATGTATGAACCAAACATACAGCCTTCTGCATAAATACAAAGCAACTTCATCAGTTGCAAACAACATGTCAATCATTTCACCCAACTCGATTGCTCCTGCATCAACCCCTGTTCTTCCAACGATTTTTTTGCTTTGGTAAAACTCAGAAAACTGCTTGTCACTAACGTCATGTCTATTAGGATCAAAAAAAGATTTGATTTCTGCAGCATTATTTCTCCAACCTGTTAAAACCCTAGCAGCAGCCTTTACATCAGCCTCATTGAAACCTGCACCTTTACCTTTTCCAATTACAAATAATTCTTGAATTTCACGTGCATAATTCTCATCAGGTGCGGTCTTGTTATTGTTCTGTCCATTCAAATACACTAGCATTGCTGGATCAGTAGTAATTTCTCTTACTAGATTTTTGAAATTACCCAAAGCATTTTTTCGAAGAAAAGAATGATGCTTGTATAAATACTGAGCATTACCAATATCAACACTTTCTGTTGCAAAATGATTGTGCCAGAATAAGGTCATTTTTTCACGCAAGGAGATTTGCTGATTGAGCATTTGTCCAATCCACCACTTCTTGAATGACACTCTTCTTAAAGCGTTGATGGTACCGTCTGTTGCGGGATTGTTGACCCATGTTTGTCCCCCTGCAATTAATACATCAGGCACTGCCGCATTAGTTGGGTTGTACTCTTTTACAGGAGGTAATGGCTGTGGTAATTGGTCGTTCAATAAAATATCGAGGGAAGCCGTTAAGCCTAAATCTTTGACAGTTTTAAGTTCTGCTGATCTGACGCCAAATTGGGTACGACGTAATAGATGCCTAGCTGCAGCTTCATCCCATTGTCCATTATAGGGATGTAAACTGGGAGCCCATTGCAGAGGCCTTACACTATCCATATTATGAAGATAAATGTTATTTAAACCACACTACAACAACAGAAGCGCTGGCTCCCTCCTGCATTCCCAATGCTGCTGCGCCCGCATTACTCAATCTTAGCGCCATTCCTTCACTCTCCTTTCCTGGAGGAACGGCACCCAGCACCTTCGCGTAAACACTTTTCCCTGTTTCGTTTACAGTCAATTTGACAATGGTACCTGGCACTACATCATTCATCAGGATATAATATTTGCCATCCTGCCAGCCACTTGAACTTTTAAAAATTCCATAAACAGGATTTTCAAGTTTTTGCTCCTTGCCTTCTTTTGATTGTTGATTGAAACCAGCAGCAAAATAATTATTTGATCCAGCAACTGCTGGTTTTACTTCAGTGTTTTGGACTTTGGGTTGATTAACTTTTTCTACTGCCTTTGGCGCCACTTTAGGTGTTTCCTCTTTTGGCTTTTCAGTTACAACAACTGGCTTTTGCACTGCTGTTGACACTGCAGGCTGAGTTTTCTGTGCTGTTGTGTTGACAACAGTCGGAGCTGTTGTACCGATATAACCAACCACCAATTGATAGCCAATATTTACTTGATCAGCATTTAACCCATTGAGATTTTTGATCCCTGTCAAACTCAAACCATAAGTTGATGCTACTTTTAACAACCCTTCTTTGGGTTGAACAATATGATAAACAGGAACGCCTACTGACGAAACCGTCTGCATGAAGTTAGATGAATTTAAAGGTACCTTAAGTGATTGTCCAATAGACAACCCCTTGTCCATACTAAGTCCGTTAAATATTGCAATATCCTTTGGACTGATAGCATATGCTCTTCCAACGCTGTACCAATTTTCTTTAGGTTGAACTTTATGATCAATATAGATACCCTTCTCATTTTTAACTGCATATAACTTTACCTGCTGAGCAAATGCTTGCAGCGAAAAGGTGAATAAAAGAAAAAAGAGAATTACTTTCATGTTAACTTCTTACAATTATAAAATTCAGCCTATTCAAAGATAACAAAAAGCCATTTGTGCAATTAGCGAAAAATGAATTTTAACATATAATCAACCCCGCATTAAAATTCGCCAATTCAAGGGATAATGATTCTTTGCTTTCCCTTGTACTTGCTTAATCCAACCCAAAGCAACTTGCTTGTATTGCACCAGTAACCATCCTTTTGGTATATCCCCAAGATCTAATGTTTCTCTTCTCAGATATTGCAACGCTTGCTTAAGATCAAGATCAACAAAAGGGATAATCGCACTTCGGGCAGTTGACATGGCTAATTCATGGTTGGGTATAAACTCATCACGAATCATCTCTCCTAGGCGTAAACCTGATTTACGTAATTTCAAAACACTAGCCAGCATACCCAACTCATAGACGTACTCAGCATCAAACGCAAAAACTTCTTCTGATTTTTGAAAAAAATACAACTTTTCAGGCGCCTTGACCCAACTACTTATATCTACTTTAAATGATAGAGATTTGGTTGGACTAGGATAATCTTTAGTTTCAAAAGCTGGCGATTCTTTTTTTCTTAAAATACCGCAAAAGAATCCTTCTCCATTTATTTTGTCCGGATAAAAACGATATCCATGCGCCCCATGTTTTTTTGAAACCGCATGAACAACACCCCATGATTCCTCAACTGAAATAGCAACAGATTCAAATAATCCAGTATCGATTAAATAATCAAGATTGGTTTCATTCTCCTCTTCTGAAAAAGAACAAGTAGAATAAAACAAATAACCTCCTTCTGCTATAGTTTCACTTGCAGCATGTAAAATTCTTTTTTGTCGAGCTGCACAGAAATCAACAAGCTCAGTATTCCATTCATGCATTGCCTTTTCATCTTTCCTAAAAAGACCGCTTCCACTGCAAGGCGCATCAACCAATACAAAATCAAAATAACCCGGTAGTTGTTGAAAATCATTGGGATCATTATTTGTAACCAACACTTTCAATTCTCCCCACTTGATAATATTCTCTTGCAAAACAGAAACACGAGATTGAATGATTTCATTGGAGACAATTATTCCAAACTGCTGCATTCCAGCCAATAAAGTAGACTTACCACCTGGGGCAGCACACATGTCCAAAGCTTTACACCCCATACCATCTTGAAATAAATGTTTCACAACATGTTGCAAAAACATACTAGATGCTTCTTGCACATAATAAGATCCTGCATGAAACAAAGGATCAAGCGTAAAAGAGGGTCGCTCTTTTAAAACAAATGCACCATCACACCAAGGGACAAGGGAACTTATATTAGCATCATCAACTACATCTGTATAAGAATCAATCTTAGCTGGATTGATTCTTATCGAAACAACGGGTGATGTTTGATGTGAAGCAACAAATGCCTCTTTATCAAAACCCTGACAATGCTCAATACTTTGTAAAAAATCAGCTCTTAGTATCATTTATTTAAAATGCAAATAGCCTGCTGAATTACACTATTAATATCTAAATATTTTTTGAACAAAAGAATTCTGTACTGAATTTCTTTCCTCCAATCAAAATATCACTAAACTTGACTAAATGCTTCTAATTTCAGCAAGCAAATCTTGAAGGGCCTTCTTAGCATCGCCAAACAACATAGATGTTTTTGGTTGGAAGAACAACTGGTTTTCAATACCAGCATACCCTGGCTTCATGCTTCGTTTGTTAACAATCACATGTTTAGCCTCTTCAACTTCAAGAATAGGCATGCCATATATTGGTGAAGATGGATCAGACTTTGCAGCCGGGTTAACTACATCGTTTGCCCCTAAGATTAATACCACATCGGTATTCTTGAACTCCTCATTTGCATCTTCCATTTCCAACAACTTATCATAACTCACATCAGCTTCTGCTAATAATACGTTCATATGTCCTGGCATCCTTCCTGCAACCGGGTGGATAGCATATTTGACTTCAACTCCTTTTGATTCTAATGCTTTTTCTAATTCGTGACAAACGTGTTGAGCCTGCGCAACTGCAAGTCCGTAACCCGGGACAATCATCACTTTACTTGCATAGCTCATCACAACCGCAGCATCACTCAATGTAACTTCTTTGTATGTACCACCAGAAGGTCCACTTCCTGCTGCAGCAGTATTTCCACCACCAAAAGAACCTATCAATACGTTCTTAAGCGATCTGTTCATGGCATTACACATCAAGATGGTAAGCAAGGTACCTGCTGCTCCCACCAGAATACCGCCAGTCAGCATTACTTTATTGTCATATAAAAATCCACCGCAAGCTGCTGCTACCCCAGTAAATGAATTCAAGAGTGAAATAACTACAGGCATATCTGCACCTCCAATTGGAAGCACAAAGAATACACCATAGAGAATCGATAACGCAACAACTACGTAAAAGAACATATGAAGTTGTTCAGGTGTAAACAAAATCACATAAGCTGCAATGGCTAGATTCAACACGAGAATAACAAGGTTGATGATATGCTGACCACCAAAAGCGAAATCTTTTATTTTACCATTCAATTTTCCCCAAGCAATCATACTGCCAGAGAAAGAAACTGCACCAATGATTAACCCTAATAAGATGATCAATAACTTGGTTGTATCTACAGTGGACAAATCAGTTGTAGTGTGAAGTAAATGATTGAACTCAATCACTGAAATTAATGCAGCACAAGCACCACCCATTCCATTGAACAAGCTCACCATTTCCGGCATAGCTGTCATTTGTACTTTCTTGGCCATTAATGTACCTACAATAGTTCCAATAATTAAAGCGGCGAAGATCCAAGGATAGTTACCTAAACGCTGGCCTTCATTTTCATAAAGAAATATAGTTCCCAAAATAGAGAGAAACATACCGGCTGCAGCAACCAAGTTTCCTTTCCTTGCAGATGCAGGATTAGAAAGCATTTTCAATCCCACAATAAAGGTGATAGAACCAATAAGATAAATAAGTACAAGCAAGTTAATTTCCATTGCGAGCTATTTTGGAAGATTATTTTTTCTTTTTAAACATTTCAAGCATTCTGTCGGTCACCACAAAACCACCAACTACATTTAAGGTTCCCAGGATAACAGCTAGGAAGCCAAGCACCAATGATAAAATATCATCCTCTGCTGCTTGCCCCATTACAATGATAGCCCCAATGATAACTACTCCGTGAATAGCATTAGCACCACTCATCAAAGGAGTATGCAAAACAGAGGGTACGCGACCGATTATCTCAATACCAACGAAAATCATGAGGAAAACCACGTAAAACATTTCCTGGTGTGCGCTGATCCAATTCAAGACCTGATCCATATACTAGAAATTTAAAATCATTTATACTACCTGTGCCCTTGAACCTTTAACGAGGTCATCTTCCATGTTGATGTTAAGATTACCTTCTTTGTCGGTAATCAACTGCAAGAAATTGATGATATTTTTACCATACAACTTACTCGCATCTGAAGGCATAGTTGCGGGTAAATTGCTATCACCTATAATTTTCACGCCATTATAGACTACTGTTTCACGGTCTTTGGTATGAGGCGTGTTACCTCCAGTTGAAGCTGCAAGATCAATAATCACACTACCCTCTCTCATGCTTTGTAACATTTCTTCAGTTACCAAGATAGGAGCTTTCTTCCCAGGTATTTGAGCAGTTGTAATTACAATATCAGCCTTGGCAATGCTTTCAGCAATTTTTTGTTGTTGATTGCGTTTGTACTCCTCAGATTGTTCAACTGCATAACCTCCAGCAGATGAAGCATCAGCAGCTCCGGGTATTTCAATAAATTTAGCACCTAAACTCTGCACCTCTTCTTTCACAGCAGGTCTGGTATCAAATACCTCAACTACTGAACCCAGTCTTTTAGCAGTCGCAATAGCTTGTAACCCCGCAACACCAGCACCAAGTATCAATACTTTAGCCGGAGCAATGCTTCCTGCAGCAGTCATGAACATTGGGAAATATCTTCCATAAGCATTCGCAGCAGTCAAGACTGCTTTATAGCCAGCAATGTTTGCCTGGCTGGATAAGATATCCATGCTTTGCGCTCTTGTCGTACGAGGCAAGAGTTCCATACTGAAAACAACTGCGCCTCTGTCTAGCCATTGCTTTATTCTGTCAGTTTGAAAACGAGCTTGGTACATGCCAATTAGCACTACACCATTACGAATGTCTATCGTTGGAGGATGGATGGAAAGCACAATATCTGCTCCGTTTGCAATTTCTGCAGCTGATTTTATCTCAGCACCGGCTTTACTGTAATCGGCATCAGTGCAGTAGGCTTGCCCGCCTGCACCACTTTCAACCCAAACAGTTAGTTTTTTCTTTGTTAGTTGCGCTACACCATCTGCGATGAGGGATACCCTTGTTTCAGGGGCTAATTCTTTTAAAACACCAATGATCATGGGGTTTGATTGAGGGCTCAAAGGTAAAGAAATTCCTTTTGTCAGTAAGTTAAAAAAATTAGAAACGAATTGCAAAATCTAGCTTTTCTTTGAATTCTTTTCTAAGAAAAACTATTCCAATAAAAAATAAATCTATCGAACAGGTAACTCTTTCATTTTTTTTAATTTCTTCCCATGCTTTTTCCATTCCCTCACTCCAATGAATATCATCAAAAACCAAGATATCGTATTCAGTGCACGACTGCAAAACTTGCTGAAAGTAACTAACAGTAGGTCCATACTGATGATTACCATCAAAAAAGACCAACTTCTTGCCATTCATGTTGGCCAATGCCAAAGGAAGCTGCTGTTCAAAATCGCCCACCAATACTTCAATATTCTTAAAACCCTCCTCTCTTAATGCCTGATTGGTGAAGTCAGCAATTCCAGGGGCCCCTTCAATTGTTTGCACTTTTATATCATTTCCTGCTATTGCCAAATACCTTGTGGTGAGTCCCAATGAAGTGCCTAGTTCTAAAACAGAAGAAATATTGTAGTAGTCAATCATGCGATGCAATAATCGGGCAAACTTTGGATGTTTTGCAGCACCTTTTGCAATTTGAGCGACTGACCTTTTAGACCCAGCATTAGAAAATGACCCTGCTCCTAAGTCGTCTACTTCTATAAATCGACTTGTATCTTTTGTATACTTCCTCCTGGTTTTTTCAATTGGTTTAAATAAATCATTTTGCTTGTAAGAGGGCAACAATACGCTTTCAACAAATTCATACACAAATGGAGAGTGAATACCATGACCCTTTCCATTGGATGCTGTAAAAAAGTAGCCTAAAAACTTTATGCCTAATTGAAAATGATTATACATATTAATCGCTTACTGCTTTCTTTCCCAGAGCTGGAAAGTATAGGCAAATGCATGCTTTTCGTCTTTCTCCATCGGTGTTTCTTGTACTAATTCAAAAGCAGTTGTATCTATAGGTTCAAAGAAAGTATCTGCCTTGGGGAAATTTGAATGAACACGGGTCAAATAAACTCGATGAGTTATAGGCATCACCTGCTTGTAAATTTCTCCCCCTCCAATAACAAATACTTCTTTACAATCGGATGATTTTGCTAATTCAATTGCATGTTCCACACTTTTGGCCAAGACCAACCCCTCTTGTGGTAAAGCCCAATGATCCTGTCGAGAGATGACAATATTTAAACGCCCATTCAATGGTTTTGACGCCATTGATTCAAATGTTTTTCTACCCATTACCACAGGCATACCCCAGGTAGTGTTCTTAAAAAACTTCATGTCATTAGGCAATTTCCAGAGCAAGGCATTCCCTTCACCAATGGCATGGTCTTCAGCAGCAGCAACTACAATTGATATAATCATAATTCAAAATTAAACTGCAACAGGTGCTTTAATCGCAGGGTGACTTTGATAATCCGTTAATGTGAAATCTTCAAAAGTGAACCCAAAGATATCCTTTACCTCTAGATTGATTATCATTTTGGGTAATGGGAAAGGTGTCCTACTCAACTGTAAACGTGCTTGCTCAAAATGATTGTTGTAAAGATGCACATCTCCAAAAGTGTGAACGAAATCTCCCAATTGTAAATCACATACTTGAGCAATCATCATGGTCAACAAAGCATAGGATGCGATATTAAAAGGCACACCTAGAAAAACATCTGCAGATCTCTGGTACAACTGACAAGATAATTTTCCATCTGCTACATAAAATTGAAATATAGTGTGGCAGGGCATCAGGGCCATTTTGGGAAGCTCTGCAACATTCCAAGCGCTAACAATCAATCGTCTGCTATCGGGGTTTTTCTTGATCTGCTCAATCAATTCAACTATCTGATCATGCGTCTTGCCATCCGCTCCGGTCCAGCTGCGCCATTGCTTGCCATAAACCGGACCAAGTTCTCCATTTTCATCAGCCCACTCATCCCAAATACTCACACCATTTTCCTTTAAATATTTAATGTTGGTTTCACCTTTCAAAAACCATAATAATTCATGTATAATGCTTCTTAAATGTACTTTTTTGGTGGTAACCATTGGAAACCCTTCATTCAAATCAAATCTCATTTGATAACCAAAAACACTTCTTGTTCCCGTTCCAGTTCTATCACTTTTATCTGTGCCGTTTTCTAAAATATGTTTTACTAAATCCAAGTAGGCTTGCATACAATTTTGTTTACTTTATCAATTCATGAATAACCGTCCCAACATTACCACTGGGCATTTGTATTTTCAATAAGGCCGCAAGTGTTCCTGCAATATCGCTCATATAGACATTACGATATGACAGGCCTTGTTTCACACCCCAACCCATCCACAACAATGGAATATGAGCATCATAAGGGTACATTGATCCGTGGGTAGTTCCAGATGCATTGAAACTGAAAAAATATCCTGGCTTGTATATCAACTGTACATCTCCAGCTAACTTATTATTGTACCCTTTTTGGAACATTTCTTTATACTCTTCGGGTAAATTAGCTAGGCTGATACTTTCATTATCAAATGCCAACAAGATATCAGGATGCATATTGAGCTGCTGAATATAAAAGGATTTAACCGCTTTATAATCTAGACCCATTGAATCGATGTACGATTTATCTAAATAGATCTGGTAATTCGCAGAGGCTTCTACTAAACGCTTTAAACCAAATTTTGCCATTGTCGCATTTTCAGCTTCTTTTCCCGCCTTCATACCTTTTGCGGGAATTTGATTAGCATTCAAGTAGGTAGGAACATGAGCGACACCATGATCTGCAGTCATGAAAAATATATACTGACCCTTACCCACTTTTTGATCGAGATAACTCAAAAAGGAGGCAATCTCTTTATCTAATTTGATGTAAGTATCTTCTATTTCTACAGAATTTGGACCGTATGAATGACCAATGTAATCTGGAGAAGAAAGACTGATAGCCAAAAAATCAGTTATGGAATCTTTACCTAAACCCTCTGCCTCTAAAGCTGCTTTCGAAAAACTTAAGGTAAGTGTATTCCCCCAAGGTGTGGATGAAATGGCTCCGAAATTTTTACCAATATTCCCCTCTAATTTTCTGGGAAATGGATTCTTGGTTAAGGCCACATTTTCTTTATCGCTTTGTAGATAAGACCCTAGAGGATGACTCAATTCCCAGTTCTTTTTATACAAAGAATCAACCACCCTACGTTGGTTATAGGCTGCGGCCCATGCGGGTAAAGCGTTCATGTACCAAGTACTGGAGACAAAATTTCCAGAATTAGGCTCGTACCAATATGCCGCATCACCTGCATGTCCTGCTGGTAAAATACTTCCTCTATCTTTTATAGCTACCCCAACAACTTTAGAGCGGAAATTTGTAGCCAGCTCAAGTTCATCTGTTATGGTTGTGGAGATTAAATTTTTAGGCGACATCGGCTCGCCTTTACCCGATCCGCCTACAATTTTTACTGAATCATCTTCCACACAGTAAATATCTCTCTTTAATGATCTATCGTACCACTCGTTTCCCATGATACCATTAATAGCGGGTACAGATCCTGTATATACCGAAGCATGTCCCGCTGCGGTTACAGTTTGCGCATAAGGGATAAAGGTATTTTCACAACTAAACCCCTCTTTCAACAAGCGTTTGAATCCTCCCTCAGTATACCTACTGTGGTATCTGTAGATGAAATCCCAACGCATTTGATCCACCATCACCCCCACCACTAGCTTTGGTCTTGATTTGTTGGACGAAGGAGCAGGCTGTCCCACAACAGATCCAACAAAAAGCAATAAAAATAAGAATGAAAACAAATTTTTCATAACCACTTTTTTGAGTTCTAACAAAGTTATGGCAATGAATTCCTTTTCTCGGGAGGAGTTTTAAACACTCTGTTATATTAAGGTTATTTCTAAAAATTTTATCTTTGCACTTATAAACCCATAATTTTCTCAAAATGGCAGACATCTTTGAAAGACTTATCAAGAACTATGGACCGTTAGGACAACACCGTGAAAGAGCACACGGGTATTTCGCCTTCCCAAAACTAGAGGGTGAAATCAGCAACCGCATGATATTCAGGGGCAAAGAAAAGATAGTCTGGAGCTTGAACAATTACCTTGGTTTAGCTAATCACCCAGAAGTGAGGAAGGCTGATGCTGATGCCTCACAGGCTTTTGGACTTGCCTACCCTATGGGAGCACGTATGATGAGTGGGAACAGCAACCAGCATGAACAATTAGAAAGAGAATTAGCCGCATTTGAACATAAGGAAGATGCAATACTCCTGAACTTTGGCTACCAAGGTATCATGAGTTTGATTGACCTACTTTGCAGCAGACATGATGTGATAGTTTATGATGCAGAAAGCCACGCTTGTATTATCGATGGCTTACGTTTGCACCCAGGTCAGCGTTTTGTCTTCAAACACAACGATGTTGCTGATTGTGAAAAACAATTGCAAAGAGCAACTGCACTGATTGAAAAAAATAAGGCAGGCGGTATTCTTTTGATTACAGAAGGGGTATTTGGAATGGCAGGAGATCAAGGGAAATTAAAAGAAATTGCCGCACTACGACCAAAATACGAATTCAGATTGTTGGTTGATGACGCACATGGATTTGGAACGCTTGGTAAAACTGGCGCTGGTGCTGGTGAAGAACAAGGTATTCAAAATGAGATCGATTTATATTTCTCCACCTTTGCAAAGTCTATGGCATCAATCGGTGCATTTATTGCTGGACCTAAAAGCATCATTGACTATGTTCGCTACAATATCAGGAGCCAAATTTTTGCAAAGTCTCTACCCATGCCCATTGTCATTGGTAACCTAAAAAGATTAGAACTTTTAAGAAGCCAGCCTCAACTCAAAGAAAAACTTTGGGAAAATGCCCTCAAACTGCAAAATGGTTTAAAAGAAAAGGGATTTGACATTGGCAAGACGGATTCTGTTGTTACTCCAGTGTACATGAAAGGCGGCGTTGAAGAAGCTACCCATATGGTAACTGACCTCAGAGAGAATTACAATATTTTCTGCTCGATAGTCGTATACCCTGTTATTCCAAAAGGACATATCATTTACAGGCTTATCCCTACGGCAGCCCATACGGATGAAGATATTCAATTGACACTCAAGGCTTTTGAAGAAACAAAGAAGAAACTTGACGAAGGAGCTTATAAGAGTGAAGCAATAGCTCAAATGGCAGAAGCTTAAAACTTAATCTTTGATCCCTGCTTCGGCAGGGATTTTTTTTGCCTTGGGATAGGCATAAAAAAAAAGGGCCCGGATAGAAATCCAGCCCGTTTTAAATCCAATATCCTATGAAAAACCGAGATAATAACGTGATTCTACTTAGTCTTATTGCGTAACACATTAAGTATTTTTAAGATTTTATTAAGACACCCAATCATGTAAGGCAAAGCGGTTATTATAATGATGTAGGTATAAAAAAAAAGGGCCCGGATAGAAATCCAGCCCGTTTTAAATCCAATATCCTATGAAAAACCAAGACTATAACGTGGTTTTACTTAGTCTTATTGCGTAGCTAACAAAGCTTTTTTAAGATTTCTTTAAGACTCATTTGTGAAGTGTATTAAAATCAATGAGTTATTTAACTTTATAGGATAATCGTTGTTAGAAAGAAAAAGGGAATTTATGCGTAAGGTGGTTATTGCTGTTACAGGTGCAAGTGGTTCAATCTATGCAGATCTACTGATCCAAAAATTAAAATCTATTGATAATCAATGGAATGAATTGGCGGTTGTATTTTCTGATAATGCAAAAGATGTTTGGTCCACTGAGTTGGGTAACGATAACTACGACAAATTGAATCTACCCGTTTACAACAAACATGATTTTTCTGCTCCTTTTGCCTCAGGTTCAGGAAAATTCGACACCATGATCATTATACCTTGCTCAATGGGCACTTTGGGAAGAATTGCAACTGGGGCTTCAAATGATTTAATTACAAGAGCAGCAGATGTTGTATTGAAAGAGAAAAGGAAATTGATATGTGTAGCTAGAGAAACCCCTTATAATCTCATCCACATTAGGAATATGGAGACCATCACACTTGCTGGTGGCATTATTTGTCCAGCTACTCCATCTTTTTATAGTGTACCAAAAACAATAGAAGAAGTAGCATCAACAGTAGTAGACCGAGTATTGGATCTTGCTGGCTTTGAGATCAAGAGTTTCCGCTGGGGGAAATAAGCTATCGTAAATCAATCACTTCAACACCAGGATATTTCTTCGTATTGAAAACAAAATTATCATCTGGTATAGCAGAAGAAGTTGCCATATTGTTTATAGCATAGAGATAGCGATTACCATTCTTTTCAAAAACGCGAGTGGACATAATCACTTTGGTAGCTTTATCAACCTCTAACACCACCTTGAAAAATGGCTTGGTTTTATCGAGGGGTGTAAGCTCCACTACTTGAAAAGTCTTTCCGTTACGCTTAACATCTTCATTCAACAAAAAGAGAAAGTCTTTATCGTAGAAATTGGTAAATAGTTTTTGTGGGGTTATGGATCCACTTGAATTATCCAAGGTAGCCACTTGAACTTCTTTTGCAGCCATATCGTATGTCCATATGGTTGACCCATCACAAAAAATATCTTGCCCTGTAATAGATACTCTATATTTTAAACCCTTCATAAGGACAGTCCCGGTTTTAGTCCCTTGAACTTTTCCAGCAGCATTCTCAATTTTCAACGTGAAGGTAGCTTTTACACTCTTGAATGTTTTGAATTTTGCACTCACTGCATCCAATACTTTCTTTGCTTCAGGGTCGCTCTTCCCACTCCCCTTTGTAGCTTGCGCCAACAGGTTAGCTGTGCAAAACGAAAAACTGATGAATACGATGAAAATTTGTTTTAACATATAACCTGTTTAAGTCTAGTGTTATTTATACAAAGAAAGTACTATTCCATTGATTTAAGAAACTGCTCTAATTCATATTCTGTTTTGAACAATACTTCACGCACTTTGCTTCCTTTACTCGGACCAACAATACCTGCAGCCTCTAGTTGATCCATCAATCGACCTGCTCTGTTATATCCCAATTTTAACCTGCGCTGAATGAGTGAAGTAGAGCCCATGCCACTTTGGACAATCAGCTGAGCAGCTTCGCTAAACAAAGGATCTTTACTCAATAAATCCACCTCTCGATCTTCCATATCTTTCTCATCAATCACTTCAGGAAGTTCAAATGCAGATGGATAGCCTTGTTGAGCACCTATGAATTCTGCAACTTTTTCTACTTCTGGCGTATCAACAAATGCGCACTGCACCCTTGTTACTTCCCCTTGATAGGAAACCAACATGTCTCCTCGTCCAATCAATTGCTCCGCTCCTCCAATATCCAAAATAGTTCTACTATCTACTTTCGACGACACCTTAAAGGCAATTCTTGCAGGGAAGTTAGCTTTTATTGTACCAGTGATAATATTTACAGAAGGACGCTGTGTTGCTACAATCAAATGAATACCAATAGCACGCGCTAACTGTGCTAAACGAGCAATAGGTGTTTCAATTTCCTTACCAGCGGTCATGATTAAGTCGGCAAACTCATCAATGACCAAAACAATAAATGGCAAAAACTTATGTCCCTTTTCAGGATTGAGTCTTCTAGAAACAAACTTCTCATTGTACTCACGGATATTTCTACATCCTGCATCTTTGAGTAAATCATATCGCTCATCCATCTCAATACAAAGGGCATTGAGGGTATTGACAACTTTACGCGTGTCTGTTATGATGGCATCATCTTCACCTGGTAACTTTGCTAGAAAATGTTTTTCGATGATCCTGTACAAACTCAATTCAACTTTCTTAGGATCTACCAGTACAAACTTCAGTTGAGAAGGATGCTTCTTGTACAAAAGAGAAACAAGAATTGCATTTAATCCAACCGACTTACCCTGTCCTGTTGCACCGGCCATTAAGAGGTGTGGCATGGTTGCTAAATCGACAATAAAATTCTCATTATCAATTTTCTTACCTAGCGCTATTGGAAGTGCATAATCATTTTTCTGAAACTTATCACTTGCTAAGAGTGACCTCATTCCCACTACACTTTTCTTTACGTTAGGTACCTCAATTCCAATAGTACCCTTTCCTGGTATTGGTGCGATAATCCTAATACCCAAAGCAGATAAGCTTAGCGCAATATCATCTTCAAGATTCTTGATGCGCGAAATACGAACACCTGCAGCAGGAACAATCTCATATAAAGTAACAGTCGGACCAACAGTAGCGAAAATCTTCTGAATATCAATATCGTAATTCTGAAGCGTTTTGATGATCTGTGTTTTGTTGGCCTCTAATTCATGCTGATCCATCACAATTTTTTCACCAGCATGCTGTGCCATCAAATCTAAAGAAGGATACTTGTATCCTTTCAAATCGGCGATAGGATCAAACTTGGGTGAAGCTAAAACTGAAGCAGCTTTAGCAGTAATTTTTTCATCAGCTACAGGCTTTATCTCTAAATCTGGCTCATTTTCCAATTCTTCATCAACTTGCTCAATTCTTGGAAGTACTGCCTCTTCTACAAGTGGTGTAATCAAAACCGCAGGTTCTGTGTGTAACGGTTTCTCCTCTTTCAATTTATTGGAAGCTTCTTCTATCACTTCTAGATTCAAAACTGCATCCTCCGTTTTCAAGGAATTACCTTCTGTCAAATCTAATCTTGGTTGGAGTATTTCAGGTTCTAGGTCAACTGCTGGTGCAGTCTGATCGAATTGGGTATCATCTGTTTGAGTCGACTTCCCAAAGACTGGCATTTTGAAGACTGGATTGAATCTCCATATGAAATAGGAAAAAAGCGAGAGTGAAATAATTGAAAAAGTACCCCACCAACCTAGAACTCCTTTCATCCATACTGAAGAAAACTTTCCAACAGCACCTCCCCAATTAAAAGTAGACGCTGGCATAAAAAAGGATGCGCTAACACTAATTACAACAAGTCCCATTAATAAGTACCTGATGTTTCGGGCTATAGAAAAAACTTTCCTACCAAACAACACATTAACACCCATCACAAAAAATAGAGAACAGAAAAGGAAGGAAGCAATACCAAAACCATATTCAAAAAAAACATAGGCTGTATAGGCTCCTAAACTTCCTAATTGGTTGCTGATTTCAAGTTCATTGGGCATCAAAATTTTCGCCCCCATGTTGCGGACTTTATCCTGATCTTCATTCCACGTAAAAAGGTAAGAGGCAAACGCAACGAAGAGAAAAAAACTGATAAACAACAAAACCGAACCGAATATTTTATGCGTGCGCTCATCTTTAACCAGCGCTTTAATTTCAACAGATTCTTCTTTCTCAGCTATCAATACCTCTTCATCAACTTTTTGCTTTGGAGGTTTCAATCTATTGGCCATTGTATGTACTACTAATTAGATAAGCAATACTCCAGTAGGAGTTTCTCAAAATTACATTTTTATTTCTGTTGAATTTCAACAAGTTCTGAATACAGGCTTCAATTTTCTGGCTCATTTACAACATGCTTTTCAGCAGTTTTTGAAGTTATAGAGAGCATCAACCATATCCAACCCATGATAAATAAAATACCACCTAATGGAGTAACCAAATTAAACAACCCCAAACTGGTATACCCTGCAAAGCTTAGCGCTACCCTTGCATAAATAGAACCAGAGAAACAGAGGATACCAAAGAAAAATAGTTGTCCTGCAATCCACATCTTCTTATGATGATATTGCTTGTATAAAAAACCAGCTATGAAAATAGCAATGGCATGTATCATCTGATAATATGTAGCGGTTTGATACCCTTCTAATAAAGATGGAGTCAGCAATTTTTTGAGTAAATGAGCGCCAAAAGCTCCCAAAGTCACTGCTATTGCCATCAGCAATGCTGCTGTCCTAAACATTCTCCTATGCATTTGTGATTTTTTGGATTAACGTTGAAGCATCAATGAAATCATTGATGATGATTTTTGCCTTACTGTAATATGGATATCTTTCTTTGAGTTTGTCTGCAATAAACTGATTCATCTGATCGTCAGTCAATGCAGCAATAAGTGGTCTTTTAGATTTCTCATTAGCCAGACGCTTTGCTATTACCTGTATTGGCATATTGAACCAAATGGTAATCCCCTGCTCGTTCATCCAATCCATATTGTCATGAAAACAAGGGGTGCCGCCACCCGTAGCTATAATACCTGCGAATTGCTGATTCCCATCTCCTGCTTTACCTTGCATAACTAGCTGCCCAACTGCCTGTTGTAAAGCATTCGCTTCTAGAGAACGAAAATAACTTTCTCCTTCTGTTTTGAAAATCTCAGAAATAGTCTTTCCCTGTTGTTCTTCAATCCAATTGTCTAAATCAATCAATGGTAAATTTAACTGTTGAGCAAGCAACGCACCTTCGTGCGATTTGCCGGAACCCATAAAGCCGATGAGAAAAATTACTTTCGGTTGTTGATCATTCATGAAAAAGCATTGATACCAGTAATATCCATACCCGTTATCAGTAAATGTATATCATGTGTTCCCTCATAGGTAATCACACTTTCTAAGTTCATCATATGGCGCATCACTGAGTACTCATCTGTAATGCCCATTCCGCCAAGAATTTGACGAGCATCTCTACATACATCTTGTGCCATGGCACAAGAGTTTCTTTTACCCATGCTCACTTGAGAAGGAGTTGCTTTACCTTCATCCATCAACACTGCTAACCTCCAATTGAGGAGCTGTGCTTTTGTAATTTCAGTCAGCATTTCAGCTAATTTTTTCTGCTGCAGTTGAAAACCAGCAATTGGCTTTCCAAATTGTGACCGCTCTTTTGCGTAACGCAATGCTGTATCATAACAGTCCATAGCTAGTCCAACTACCCCCCAAGCAATACCAAATCTTGCTTTAGTCAAACAAGATAGAGGCCCCTTCAATCCTTTTACACCTGGCAATATATTCTCTTTAGGAATTTTTACATCTTCAAAAACCAGTTCACCTGTGGCAGATGCTCTCAAGCTCCATTTACCATGAATCTCCGGTGCCTTAAATCCTTCCATCCCTTTTTCAACAATTACACCAACAATATCGCCCTGATCGTCTTTGGCCCATACCACAGCAACATCTGCATGTGGTGCATTACTGATCCACATTTTACTGCCATTCAAAATATAATGATCACCATTAGATTTTAGTCGAGTTAACATCCCTGCAGGATTGCTGCCATGATCGGCTTCAGTCAACCCAAAACAACCCAACCATTCACCAGAAGCCAACTTAGGCAAATATTTGTTTTTTTGCTCCTCGCTTCCAAACTTGTATATAGGATACATGACCAATGATCCTTGCACACTAGCAGTAGATCTTACCCCACTATCCCCTCTTTCCAATTCTTGCATCATCAAGCCATAACTGATATGATCCAATCCCCCACCACCATATTGAGTAGCTACTGTAGGACCAAAACAACCTAATTCCCCCATTTCTTTTACAATCTGAATTGGAAACTTTGCTTGTTGTGCAGCTTCTTCAATAATCGGTGAAATGGATTGCTTCACATAATCTCTTACTGCTGATCTAATCATGAGATGTTCTTCAGTAAGCAAATCATCAATTCTAAAGTAATCGGGCGATTCAAAAAGATCTTGACGTGGCATAGCAGCAATTTCTACAAAATTAAATAAAAATGT
>Ga0079301_1000241_pt1 | contig 26002 bp, 22 predicted proteins | sample Wag4_2014_7_11_3_FD_74797 | JGI IMG/M metagenome (GOLD analysis project Ga0079301, IMG submission 74797) | Fresh water mixed with fracking chemicals microbial communities from Ohio, USA - Utica-2 Time Series FC 2014_7_11 | ecosystem: Engineered > Industrial production > Chemical products > Input... | reverse complement strand
GCGTGGTGGTTTTAGGACGTTTCATCGCTTTGCTTGGCATCGTGCTGCTGGGTGTGTACGGATGCGGACCACGCATGACCTGGCCCGCGCCGGAGTTGCGTGCGTTGCTTCAGTTTGTTGCATACACACCAGGCGAATACCTGTCGGAGCGTCTTGGTAACTCAGACGCCGGCTTTTTGGGAATCGGAACGCGACAGGGCTGCCGTGAGTATCAAGCAAACCAATCACTGGACGATATTCAGCAATTTTACCTGCAACTGGGACGGCGTCACGGCTGGACGGTTCAGTCCAATCGGAGCGTGGGCACCCAGATCAAAGGAGAGCCAAGTATTGTGCGTATCATTAATCTGAGTCGTCCACGCTACAACGTCGATGTGCATCTCAGCACCTTACAGCAGCGCTTCGAAGCATTCGGACCATTGATGACCTCGCCAGCCACGCCCGAATCGCCAGCGCCCGGTTCCCAGGAGAGCCGCGCAACGCCACCCTTTTTCCTGTACCTGGTCGCAGCCATTCAGTCTTAGACCAATCGCTGAATGGCCTGTCCATCATCACGGTGCTTCAACCAGTCGAGAGCGTACGACCATGAACGCCTCACAGTCTGTTGATAGCCATAGCTATCGCTCAAAACGCGATACAACCTTTGGTTCAGGACTTGCAGGGTGATGCTTTGGATGCCGGAAGCGCTAAGGTGTGGCTTCAATCGTCGTGGCGTTTTTGTGGCCAAGCTGTTTCACGAGCCGTGAAAATGGTGCACATCGCCACCCTGATGGTGAATGCTCACTGGTTGGTATCAGAAAAACAAAGGCCGTGCGTTCGATACAAGCACGGCCTTTATGAAATGATGGAAAAAGAGGCTTCGGACCGGGATGCTTATTCCAGCATGGATCTAGAGGATCGACAATTGCCCCCAAACTGGGCACGGTCAACGTGAATCATGACACCTTCACCGAAACCCTTTGGGTCTGCTTTGTCCTGCGCTGCTTTGCACGCTTTCGCGTCGCGAAGCGGATTAACCGCCCCCGCGAATTCCAACCATCCCATTACGATACCACCGGCAAACCTACCGGCTTTGCCCATAGACTCGCTCACGCCTGTTCCTCCTCGTCATCATTGCCAAAACGTATCAAGCGTATTGTTCCCGCTCTTTCACGTTATCAAACCGGCTCAAAAAAATTGCCTTTCATCAATTTTGCTGATTGTTTCTAAATCGTTTGTGACATAACGCGGACGGTATCGGCACGGTCTCATTCATTTTTCGTCACGGTACTGTCGCAGTACGCTGATCTGAATCAGCGAAATTCATGTTTCCCGTCTTTATCTGGCCGTTTGCGACAGACTGTAACCGGGTATGCAACGGGCGTCTGGTCATTGTCAACCACTTAAGGTTTTGTGCACGTCGTCGCGTCAGAACTGAAGGAAATTATTGTGACAAGTGTTCTTAGTCGGGGTTGGCGGTCGTTGCCGGTGAGCGTTGTGTTCACCTTGGGCGCGTGTCAAACCGCCGTTGGAACCGCCGGACCGATTGGTCTAATCGGTAACCGGGTTGATACTATACAAACCAACAGCCTCATCGCTCAAGGAGGGGGCAATCTGGTTGCTCAAGGTGGTGGCAACTTTGTGTTGGTGAGCGGATTTGCTCAAACATCGCAGGGCTTGAACACGCGAACAAGTGAAAATCTCATAGGTCTGGATGGTGTGTCACGCCTTGTTCAAGCGGGGGTCGCACGGGAGCGGGATGATTACGGATTGCTGCAGTTTCCCACTGGTTTAAAGATTGTAAACGGCGCCGAGGTCTACCTGACGGATTTGCGTGGCGATCCCATTGCAAAAGCGGAATCAACGGCACTGGATGAACGTGGCCGCTATGTATTCAGTGTGCTTAAAGGATTGACCTTTCTGGTCGCCGTGCGTGCGAGGCTCACGGGCGATCGCACGTTGATTCCCACTGCACCGGTAAACAACCGCATATTAACTACGCTCGCCAGTTCAGGGCTTGAGACGAATCGCCACGATATCAGTTTGGGAAGCACACTGGCAACCGCCAAAATCGTGCAAGACAGTGGCCCTTTATTTTCAATCGACCCACAACGAAGTGCTGTTTTTTTCGAAAAGTTTAATCAATTGGCACCGGTCTTCGATAATGCCCTACAAGACGCTCGCAATGAAAAAGCCCGTCAACAGATCATCGTTGCATTGCCAATGGGAACGCAATCCATTGCCAAGGGGACCGCTACACCGACGTTTTCCAACAACCCACAACCACTGGCGAGCCTGGTACCAGTCAGTGTTGCGATGCAGACCCTAAGCCAACTGGTGGACATCGTGTTCACGGACAATGCAACATTAAAATCTCTCATCGCGGTTGTCAAAGCCGGGGTTATGGCAGCCAGCACGCCCGTTGCCAGTCTGACACCAGAACCAGCACGGACTTCGAGCGCAACCCAGGGTCCGGCGCCAGCGGTCGCGACTGCAACGCCCACGCCCGGCCGTACCATCTCACCGAGCGAGCGTGTGCGGGTTACAGATTTGGCGGGTCGGACGAAGGGGGCTGCCGATGGCACGGGTTCGGCAGCGCAGTTTTTTTCGCCCCATGGCGTGGCAGTTGACCCGGCAGGCAACCTCTACGTGGTAGACCACAACAATCATCGCATCCGCAAGGTCACCCAGAACGGCGTGGTTACGACGCTTGCGGGTTCGACAGCGGGATACGCAGACGGAACCGGCTCTGAAGCCCGGTTCAGCTTCCCAACGAGCGTTGCGGCACACCGCGCAGGCACGTTGTACGTGGCGGATCAAAGCAATCATTGCATTCGTCGGATCACACCCGATGGCATGGTCACGACACTCGCGGGTGGGCAAGAAGGTTATCTTGATGCCACAGGCACCGCCGCACAGTTCAGAAATCCTTACGGTCTGGCCATCGACCGTAGCGGAGACATTTACGTCAGCGATACATTCAACCATTGTATTCGTCGAGTCAGTCCGACAGGTGTTGTGACAACTGTGGCCGGTTCGGTAAAAGGATATACAGATGGCAAAGGCGCTGCATCGCAGTTTAACTTGCCAACCGGTATCGCAGTCGATGATGCAAAAAACGTCTACGTCGCGGATAGCGGCAACCGTCGCCTTCGCAGGATCAATCCCGATGGCGTGGTGACAACCTTGGCAGGTTCGATAAAAGGATATACAGATGGCAAAGGCGCTGACGCGCAGTTTGATCACCCAGTCGGTGTAGCGGTTGATCAAGCGGGCAACGTATACGTCGCCGATGCAGGCAACCACCAAATCCGTCTCGTTGGTTCTGACGGAACGGTTATAAGCTTGCCCGGGCTTGGCGAGGTCAATGATATGGGCAGCCTTGCCCAGTTTGACTATCCCCAAGGCGTCGCGGTTGATGACGCAGGACACATCTATGTGGCTGATACTGACAACCACCGCATTCGCAAGATTCAGCGATAGCTTGACACACAACTTGCCAGGCACCATGTTGCCTCGATGACCTGCATGAATACGCAATATCGACCCACCGATTGTGAACGAATCGAACCAAGCGCCACGGGGCATAGATTGTTTCGGATGACGTGTTCACCCGATTTTCGGGTATGGTCTCAACAGTGAATCGGCGATTGGGAGCGTTAAGTGGGAAGCATTTTGGAAGTCAGGCATTTGACGGTGGATATGCCAGGCAAACGAGTACTCGATAACGTCAGCTTTGGGCTTGACAGAGGCACCATCACCGCGCTCGTTGGGCCAAACGGCGCGGGCAAGAGCACCCTGATGCGCTGTATCGTGGCGCTCGATCCCATCTGGCACGGAACCGTCACCTTAGAAGGCGTCAATGTGAGTGAGACGCCACGGGCCATGCACCGTCAAGTGGGGTACCTGGCCGATGATTTTGGGCTTTATGATGAGTTAAGCGTGGCCCACTGTCTTGAGCACGTGGGGCTGGCACGCGGTTTGAGCCCGGAGGCGATTCAGACGCGCTTGCAGGTTGTCGTGCGCGAAACCCAGTTGGCTGAGTTATTGCCCCATCGGGCGGGGGTGTTATCCAAGGGGCAACGCCAGCGTGTCGGGTTGGCACTGGCGTTGTTGCATGATCCCATTTTGCTGGTTTTGGATGAGCCCGCAACCGGTTTGGATCCGGAAGCGCGCCAGCTGTTGGGTGAATGTTTGAACGCATTGCGTCAGGCGGGTAAAACGATTCTGGTATCGTCGCATATTTTGGCGGAACTGGAGCAGTATGCCACGCATATGTTACTGCTTGATGCAGGCCGGCTCAAAACGTTTGTGCCGGTTGGATCGCAAAATGCGGTCGTGCGTTGCCGCCTGATTTTGAGGGTATCGGGTGGTCAAGAAACCGGTGGTCGCTTTTTGGCAACTCAACCTGGCGTGCAGGAGCTCAAGGCAACGCCCGAGGGTTTTCTTTTCGACTGGCTGGCGCCTGAAACTGAATTGACAGCGTTGCTGGAGGCGTGTCTGGTGGCAAAAGTTCCTGTGATTGGTCTTGAGCGCGTACAGGAACGCATGGAACAGGTTTATCTGCAGCAGGTGGCGCGATGATGCTGCAGGCAAATGCTGAATGGCGTCGGTATGCCCGGCTCGAACTGACGCCGTTTCGCCTCTTTATAATCCCGGTGGTCGGTGTTTTGGTAATTCTGGCTGCCTGCTCAGGCGGCCAGCCGGCCGAGACCCGATGGCTCATCAGAATCACAAACACTTGGTTTGTGTTCTGTGCATTTTGGGGCATGCAGGGTGCAAATCTGTCGGTGGTGGATGAAGTCGCCGGAGGGACTTGGGACCAGCAACGTTTAAGTCATCAAAGTGCCTGGAAACTTTTATGGGGCAAGTGGCTGGGTAGCACGGTATTTTCTTGGTACGGCGTTTTTTGGGGTGTGGTATTGAGTTTGCCCTTCGGGATGCCTTGGCGTCACGTCGGTTTGTTGCTGGCACTGATGCTCACCGGTCAGGCGCTGGGCGTGCTGTTCAGCTTTGCCAATGTTATCCGCATGCGGCAGGTCCGTCGTGCGAAGATGGCTGGACTTAGGCAAGGCTCAGCAGTGGTCTCGGGGTTATTGGTGTTAGCCGGTGCATGCATCCTTAACGCGGATGACAACATCAGCCGAGTGTGGGGTGATACCCTTGTTGCAGTCTGTTTGTGGTTACCTTGGCCAGCATTGATTGCGCATCGACTGGCGCGCATCGAGTTGCAGGAGCGTGTCACGCCTGTGGTCTGGTTGGCACTGGTCGCTTTTCATACAGCCTTTGTGTGTTTGCCTCTGGCTGGCACGCGATCTTTTTCTGGATTGCGGTTACTAGAGGTACTGACGATCGTGGCTTTGGCCTATACCTATTTGACTGGTTTTTTTGAGCGTCTGGATACATTGAAACTGTTGAATCTGATCAAGATTCGAAACTGGCAGATGCTCTGGTCGCAGGTGCCAGTTTCGTGGTTGCTGGCTATCGTGAGTGTGGCGGCTTGTTGTGTGTATGCGCTTGTTTTGAGCACGGGTGGCGAAACACGGGCTGAACCAGGATTCTCCGTGCAAGCGATCATAACGATCGTGCTGTTTGGATTGCGAGACTGGTTGTTGCTGGTATTCATACAGTTAAGCGTCGCCGCGCACAAGGAAAGTTACGGTGCCACCGCTTTTGGTTTTTCGCTAGTCTATGTGATTGTGCCCCTACTAGCGTTTTTGTCGGGCTTTGAGGGGTTCACGCCGTTTTGCTGGTCCTTCAATCTGGACCAGGCCGCTGTTTGGCAGCCTTTGCCAACACTTGCGCTGGTAACAGGCCTGACTTTCTGGCGGGTGAAAAAGATTTTGGAATCACAACTGTCGGTGTCCATCAAGACAATCACCCAGGAATGAGAAGCGTATCGTGACGAATATTAGCAGTTTGCGTCAATGGAAAGCATTTGCCGATTGCCTGATGGCGCAATCCGGAATTCGTATTTTGCAAAAATTTGAACTTGCCGAGGTGTTTGGTTTTGAAGGCCGCAATAAATATGCCCTGGCTGACATGAACGGCCAGACGATTGGATTTGCTGCAGAACAGGGAAAGGGAATCGTTGGCTGGTTTCTGCGTCAGTATCTCGGGCACTGGCGCCGCTTTGATGTCACCATTTTTGACAATCAGCGCAAGCCGGTGCTTCAGTTGAAGCATCCCTTTCGCTGGTTTTTTCAGAAAATGGATGTATGTCTGCCGAATAACCGTTGTATCGGTTCTCCTTTGAATGGAAACTGTTCTTTTTCCGTCGTGGATTTAATGTATTGGATCGCAAAGGCCAATTGTTGTTTGAGGTCAAAACCGAACGTACCCTGTTACGTTGGACATTTGACGTTTTCACAGGCAGCCGGCGTCGAGCCGAAATCGCCAAACAGTTTTCTGGCGTCATGTCCGAACTTTTCACGGATCGGGACGAATTCGTCGTCTCGTTCGACGACGAGCGGCTTGATGAAAATGAGCGATCGCTCCTGGTTGCCGCAGCCATTTTCACCGATCTTCAATACTTCGAAAGTAAGGCAAAATCCAACTATGACTTCGACTTCGGGTGAAGATGGCAATCTCTGGCGGCCATCTTCCACTGTCCGTCAATTAATACCTGGACGCCCGGCAATCATAGTGCAAATCTGAACTCCATCACGTCGCCATCCACCACGATGTATTCCTTGCCTTCCAGGCGCACGAGGCCTTTTTCCTTGGCGGCCAGCTTGGACCCGGAGTTGACCAAATCGTCATAGCAAATCGTCTCCGCCCGGATGAAACCCTTCTCGAAGTCGGTGTGAATCACGCCGGCGGCCTGTGGCGCCTTGGTGCCGCGCGTGATGGTCCAGGCGTGGACTTCTTTTTCACCCGCGGTGAAGTACGTAATCAGGCTCAAGGCATCGTAGCTGGCGCGAATCAGACGGCCGAGGCCGCCTTCGGTGACGCCGAGATCAGCCAGATAAGCCTCGGCCTCCTCTGTGCCCAATTCCCGCAGTTCACTTTCAATCTGCGCCGAGATCGTGGCTACTACCTGACCATGCTCCGCCGCATACGCCTTCACCTGCTTGACCAGGGGGTGATCATCCGCGGTCGCGAGATCGCCCTCTGCCACGTTGGCCGCAAAGATAACCGGCTTGTCCGTCAGCAGATTGAGCGGCTGTAACCACGCCCACTCTTCGGGCGTGGGCTTCAGCACGAAATTCAACGGAACACCGCCTTCAAGAATCTCCTTGAGCCTGAGCAAGAAGGCATTTTCAGCAACCGCGTCTTTATTGTTGGCCCGCACGTCACGCGCAAGACGTTCGATGCGTTTTTCAACCGTGGAGAGATCCGCCATGGCCAATTCCAGGTTGATGGTTTCGATGTCGCGCACAGGGTTGACGCTGCCTTCCACGTGCGTGATATCGTCATCTTCAAAACAACGCACGACGTGCACGATTGCATCCACCTCACGAATATGGGCCAAAAACTTGTTGCCCAACCCTTCACCCTTGCTGGCGCCGCGCACAAGGCCCGCGATATCCACAAACTCGATGGCAGTTGGCACAATTTTTAGCGTCTTGGACAACTTCGCCAAAACACCCAGACGGGTATCTGGCACTTCCACCACGCCCACGTTGGGATCGATCGTACAGAAAGGAAAGTTAGCCGCCACCGCACCCGCCGCCGTGATGGCATTGAATAAGGTGGACTTGCCCACATTTGGTAAACCAACAATTCCCGCCCGCAACATGCCTCGCCCACTCCTGACTTCAATATTCGCACTTGAAACGATGCGATTCTACCATAACCGATCACCGGTTAAGTTACGGTCAAATTATCATCGCATTCCGTCACCAAACACGATTTTTCACGATACTCCATTTGTGCAGTGTTGAATCGTAATTGTAGAGGTTGACGATGAGTGTCGAAAATCAGCCCAAGCACGGACCAGGCCCAAATCTGCCGAGCGCAAGGGGTGTGAAGCCTGTGTCTCCTGGTGGTCAAACAGGGCAAGTAAAGGGACATATTGAGACACAAGACACGCATGAGCGGGCGTCAGCAGAGGGGGGCAAACGGGGGATAATGGAGGCGATCGCACACCGTGCGCACGTGCCGCACGGGACCGTTCACGCCGTGGAGTCAGTAGAGCGGGGCGGGCTCTTGCTCAACAGGTCCTTGCGGTTGTTGAGTGCGGGAGCAGAAAGTCATCATGGGCAACCCCATCGGGGCGTCTGGGGACGGTTAGAGGACTCCGTTGTCGCACTTGGCCGGTGGGGCAAGCGTAGGATTGAGCGGTTGCCGGGTTTTGACAGGCTTTTGGCGCCTCGTCCGGTTAGGGGCGTGACGCAGCGCGTTCATCAATCCAAGGTCGTGAGACTGTGGGGACGCACGGCTCAGACGATGGGTGGAAGAATTCCTGCGGTTGGGTCGGTGCTGGGTGTGGCGATCGCCGTGACGGACGCCCAGCGCACCCAAGCCGTGCTCGCAAACCCTCACAGTGAACGAAAAGCACGGGTGTTAGCCATCAGCCAGGGGGGATTGTCCGTCGTAAGCGGCGTTAGTGGCGCAACGGCACTCGTGGCGGCCGCAGCCCGTCTAAACCTCCCGATTGGCGTGCCGATGATGCTTAGCGTGAGCGCGCTCACGGGATTCGGGGCGTTCTTGTTGAGTCTCGCGCAGCCCTCCAAGCCACACTGAATAACGGCGCATCCGTTTATGTTCAAAACTTACGTGTCAAACCCAAAACGACAGACACTCACCTGCTGTTATTCCAAAGTGCCCAAAATTGGCTCACCAATCAATGCGTGTCTGTATAACCTGCGTGCAAGGTTAATGGGCGCACGCGCGGGGGTATTGGAATCTGAAAGGTCAAAATGCATCCGTGGTGTGGCGTGTGGGCAATACTAAGCGTGCCACCGTGCCCTTCAACGAGGGTCTTGCTCACGCACAAGCCAAGCCCCAGACCGCCTATCGGGCGCCGGATACCCATATCCCCTTGAACGAACGGGTGGAAGAGGCGGGTTTTGCTGGGAAACGCATGGGGCGTTGTGGGATTCCGGATTCGAGTAATGAGCGCGTTACCGGTCACATGGGCGTGGACATCAATGTAGCCTGTGTTGTCAGGCGCAAATTTGATGGCATTATCGAGTAAATTCGTTAAGACCTTTTGGATGGCCCCACCATCCAGGGGGATTTCGTGGGGCACGTTCAGGCTGGTGCGAATTTCGATTCCTTTGCGTTTGGCCGCGGGTGTCATGGTCTCGATCACAGCCTGTAGCAACGCGCCGTAATCAATTGGTGCAGGCTCAACAACCAAGGTGCCTGTGATCATTTGGCTTGTAAGAAGCAAATTGTCAATCAGGTTTTGCATGCGGTGCGTTTCACTGTGCAAACCGGTGATACATTGTTTGAGCAGCGGATCCACCTGAACGGGAAATGCGTCGCTCAAAAGTTCCGTGAAACCCAGGATGGATTGAACGGGGGTACGTAACTCGTGACTGATGACGCTCAAAAATTCGTGTTTGTAGCGTTCTTGCTCGTCAAGGGTTTTCGCGAAGACATCGGGCAAGTCCGGGTGACTTCCCAGCAATTCGGCACTATGCTGGCGTGCGGTAACGTCGTGTTGAACACCCAAAAACAGGTTTTCCGCCTCACTAGTGCCATGTAACGGCGCGACAAAAAGTTCATTCCAAAACATTTCACCATTTTTGCGATAGTTACGCAGCAGAACCGTGGCTTCGCGGCGTGCGGCAATGGCCTCGCGCAAAGTGGCGCGGCCAGCTTGTTTGCGATCGCCTCGCTGCAGCAAGCGGCAATCACGGTTGATCACTTCCGCCAGTTTATACCCTGTCAAAGCCGAAAACCCCGGGCTGGCGTAAACGATTTGCTGCTCGTGTCCGCCAGCCGAGCGCGTGATCGTGAAACCAACCGGCGTCGTCACTTCGAGACGCTCACGCAGCCGACTCAACTCCCGTATCGTCCTCAGTACCCGCGACGTTGGGGTTTCCGTCTGCGTCCCATTTGACTGTTGCTCCCGCCTGCGGGGGTGGGTTGTACCATCAACCGACGGACCAGACTTGAATCGAGGGCACATCACGCGATCCTTTCTACGCACCGGAGACTTGAACGCCAACCGGGAGTGCGAGATTTCGCACGCTAAAGCCCATCGTAGGAGCACCGGTGCAAGAGCCCAACAGTCAAGCGGCACCAAGCTACCAATCACCCACGGTGTCTCAGCTTTTGACAGGTTTCCCAACCATCAACTTCGCTGATTGCTGGTTCAATGATTGTTGTATTAATTCAGGTTATATCAATCGAAATCAGCATTGATACTGATGCGTTTTAATCTGGTGGTTGTCGTCTGAACAGCGCGTGTGATGATTTCATCGTGATCGACGATGGCTGAAAATTGCTTAGTTGGGGTGTAAAAACCCACCAGCGCCCGGTTCGAACATGCGGGTGTAGAGTTTGAGGGCGTAGGCATCAGTCATGCCGGCGATGTAGTCGCAGATGACTCTCAGACGCTGTGCTTCGTTGTGGCGACAAGTTTCCCAGGATTCGCGGATATCCGCGGGCAGCAAATCCCCGCTGTCAGGTTGGGCATGGGCTTCGAACAGGCGCGTGACCACACGTTTGCCCTTGTATTCGAGTGTGGTGACCCTTGGGTGTCGGATCATCAGTACGTATTCGGTGCCCATCAAGATAGCGACCTGGCGTCTCAGCTCAGGGGCGATCGCAAGCGCAAGATGGTAAGGCGCAGGTGCATCGCGCGTCACCACACGCGTTCCCACCACGCAGGCGTGGATCAGATGCGAGGTCAACGCCTTGCGCTGCTCCTTGAGTCGGCGCACACTGCCGCCGCGTAAGTGCGCGAAGATCCGAGACAAGTGTTCGAAAACCTCCGTCACCGTGCAACCCGGCGCCCCTTTTTTTTCCGCATAAGCGGCAATCCGCTCAAGCAGGTGTTCCTGTTTCAGATGTTCAGGGGTGATCAATCCACCGTGCAAGCCATCTTCGAGATCGTGTACCGAATAGGCGATATCATCCGCCCATTCCATCACCTCCGACTCAAGCAAACGATGCGTGCGGCCGTACCCCTCACGCACCCAAGCAACGAGCGCTGCATCATCGTCGTAGTGGCATTTTTCGACATGTGCCGCCTCGGCCGCACCAGCACCTGCACGTCTGGCCTTGCATTCGCTGTACGATTGCAGGTACTTCAAAAGGCTGTCGATGGTGCGTCGCGTTAAATTGAGGCCAAAACCAGGTCGTTTTGCTTCGAGACGGCTCACGATGCGCAGGTTCTGGGCATTGGCCTCAAAGCCGCCAGCGTGCCGCATGCACTGCTGCAAGGCGACCTCACCATTGTGACCAAAGGGTGGGTGTCCCAGGTCATGTGCCAGACAGGCCGCTTCGATCAGCTCGACATTGACGGGCGCTTCAATCAGCAATGCCTGCGCATTGAGTGCCAACGCAAGCCCTTTACCGATTTGCGCCACTTCCATACTGTGCGTCAAACGTGTGCGGTAAAAATCACCCTCGCCGACACCAAAAATCTGGGTTTTGCCTTGCAAGCGACGGAAGGCGGATGAGTGGATGATGCGCGCGCGATCGATCTCAAACGGCGAGCGCGTATCACCCACACTCACCTGATCAAGTGCGTCCCAACGCAATAGATCCGCCTCGTCATAGCGTGATTGATTAACCATACGTCGACGATTTTCTCCCTGTCGTCAGGTACAACCAAAAAAGTGTTAATATGAAGGCGTCAGTTTCTAAGATGTCAGACGAATATTAGCATAATGAATACGTGCGTCTTGCTTCATCCATCTTCGGAGGTGATGCGCCCATGCCGCCAACCCGTATGAAAATTTCGATTACAGGCCGTTTGCGTGCCGGCCTGAATGGCACGCCCGACGTGCAACGCCCTGCCGCAACAAGCGCATATGAGCGATTCCAAGTCTGGCGCAAGCGTCCGCCCGGACTCTGGGGCGGTTTGTTGTTGCCTGTCCCCTTACTCGCTGGATTCACCTTTTTGTTTCATTTTGTGATGGGCTTACAAGGGCCTTTGCCCTGGTTATCCGAGCGGCTTTGCGAGATGGCTTGGCTGATTGGCGTCAGTATGGGGTTGGCCACCTTGGGACAAGTGCTGACACGTATTCGTTCGGAATCGGTCTGGCGCACCAGCATGGGGCGCAGGCATCTGGATTACTCGCCGCGTCGCTGGCATTATGCGGTGACGTTTGTGATTGCCGCGATACCGATTGTTTTGTTGCAGTTGTCCCCAACTTTTTTGGATGCATGGCTGGATGGTGTGTTTCGTCTGCAAGGATTGATCGGAACGGGACATCCAGCGATCATTGGTTACACGCCCGACACGGCCAATTTGACGATTTTGCTTGTTTACCTGCTAATCGATTGGCAGGCGCGGCGCTGGATTCTGAACATCCCGCCTGGCAGGATTCTTGGTTTGCACCGTGAATTGCAGCGATTGGGAGGTCGGGTGGGTTGGCGTGAGGAAGTCTGGAACCAGACAGTCGTTGAATGTGTCGATCGCTGGCTTGGTGAGCAAAGCGTCTCAGACGCTTCCTGGCTGTTGTTTGGTGACGGTTTGCGCCATCAACGTGCGCGTTTCGCAGCCCTGCGCAAAGAGATATTGGCCGCTTGGGCGCACACGCCACCGGACATCCCGCGGTTGCAAAGAGCGGTTGCCTTGTACCGCAAACAACGGGTGAATTGAGGCACTGGGTGACCATCAAGCAATCCGAGCCGACGCTCAAGTGGCCTTCAGAAATTGTTTATCAAATTTTTCCAGACCGTTTTGATTGCCATGACCCTACGGCAAGGCCGCACCCGGGGGCTTTCGACTGGAATGGTCGCCCCATTGAAACAGGCACCACCGCCCGCCGGGTCACTCGTCGCCACGCTCATCAATACACGTTTTTTGGTGGCACCCTGCAAGGCATCAATCGCCGTCTGGATTATCTGGTGGAGTTGGGTATCACCGCCATTTACCTGACGCCAATTTTTAAAAGTCGCTCCACGCACCGTTACGATACTGATGATTATCTGTCGGTCGACCCCGTTTTAGGAAGTCGCGAAGACTTTGAAGCCCTCGCTTCGGCCATGCGGGCACGCGGGCTCAAACTGATTCTAGACGGGGTGTTTAACCACACCTCCTTTCATCATGCGTGGTATCAGTCGTGCCCCGATTTTTATTTGCGCAACCGCGACAACAAACCCGAAACGTGGATGGGATCGGGATTTTTGCCCAAACTTAATCCAGAAAATCCGGAGTTACAACAGCAGTTACTGGATGTGATCGCCGCTTGGCCGGAGGTGGATGGCTGGCGCCTGGATGCGTCACACCTCATTGCGCGTGACTTTCTGCGTCGTTTGAAACAGGCGGTGGGCGAGCATCGACCCGTCATCGGGGAAGATTGGGATGATGCGCGGTTTGACTTGCGTGAGGGTCTGTACGACGGGGTGACCAATTTCAGTTTTCAACGCAATGTCACCGCGTTGATGATCGGCGATTGCTCGCCCGAGACGTTGATCCGGCGTTTGCAGGTCATTCACGAGGGTTATCCGTGGCCCGGTGTGTTACAAAGCTGGTTGTTGCTTAACAATCACGATACCGACCGTTTCTTTTCCAAAATCGGCGAAAACGAAGCGGCCTATCGGATCGCCCAGGTTCTGCAAATGACCTTGCCCGGCACGCCACTGATTTATTACGGAGATGAATACGGTATGACCGGCTGGGGCGATTGGGAGGCGCGCTCGCCCATGATTTGGCGCCCGACACCGCGACAAATGGCGCGTCGCCAACATCTGAAATCATTGATCACGCTTCGCAAAACACACCCGGTACTCGCTTGCGGTGCCATTCACTTTCATCACGCGAGCAACCAGAATCAGGTACTGGTTTATGAACGCCATAACGCAACGCAACGGGCCCTGATCATGATCAACCTTGGCCCGCGCGCGCACGCCTTCGTTAGTGATGGCCTGTCAGTACAGGCCGAAGCGCAGGACTGGGCGATCGCACTGAGCCCAAACACCGCTTCACAACTATCCCAAACGTGACCCGAAGCACCACAGCGACGCAGGGAAGTCTAACCGGACGCTGCTTGACCGTTGCGCCAGAGCCGCTTGGTCACGCAAGAAAAATCATCGGCTGGGTAATAACACATTATTAAAACTTTTATGCTCAGGCTGATCGTCGACAGAAAGCTCGGCGAAGGAGGACTTGATGGGTGATGTGGGTAGCGTGAACGGTGGCGCAAAGCTGTTTCTAGCTGGCACGCCCGGGACTGCAAAGCCGGATGCCAACAAACAAGAGTCTGCAACCCCACCTGCTGGGCCTGCCGACTCGTTACGTTTGAGCACAAGTGGCCCCAATCGCGGTAACGCGCCCGCGGCCGGTTTGACTGCGGCGGATCTCATGCAGGCTTTTCCCGGCTCCGACAAAAAAGCCCCCCCGCCAACGAATGATGGCAACGTATCGGACGCCCTCCCCCAACCAACCCTCTTGCCCGCCCAATCAAATGGCGGACCACTATCCAGCGTGAATTCCCAGGCGGCGATCACAACGCTTGCCGCAGACAATGAAGCCAAGATTAAAGAAGCCGAGGCCGAGCTAACGGCTTTACAACAAGCAACCCAAGCAGCAGCAACCAGCGAAGCCCCAATGGCTCCCCCAGATGCCAAGTTGCGGCAAGCAATTGAAGAAACCGCAGCGCAGATTCAAAAAGCGGAGAGCTTGCTGCAACAGTTGCAACAAGCGGTGGGCACAGAAGCGACCAAACAACTCCCCCAGCTGATGGCCGAAAATGAAACCGGCATTAAACAGGCGGAAGGCTTGTCCCTGGAATTGCAGCAGGCCCTACAGGCAGAGATTGCCAAGCAAGCCCAACAAATGATGACCACCAACGAAGCCGCCATCCAACACGCGCAAAGCGTGTCGCAAGAGTTGCAACAAGCCGTGCAGGCAGAGATTGCCAAGCAAGCGCAACAGTTGGCTTTCGAACATGAAACCCGTCTGCGCGCGTTGGAATCAGCCATTCACACATTGACGCCAACAGTCGATGCGACAACCGGCGCATCACCGACACCGCCGCCACCCGCACCCATCCCTGAAGTGGCACAGCCGGCGAATCAAACGCCCATGCCCCAAGTGATGGCGCCGGTTAACCCGGTCACTATGCCTGAGGTGACGACACCAGTCAATCAAGCACCCATACCCCAAGTGGCGGCACCAGTTAACCAGACGCCCATCGCCCCTTGAGCGGTCACGCCAACTGAACAGGGTCGTCCGGCTCGCATTTAACGTCAAAGACACGCCTTGTGCCTTAATGAAGCGCAAGGCGTATTGTTTCGTGTCGCTCCACCGGATCGTCGAACCTGCCCGTGTCGCGTCGATGACGTGCGACAGTTGGTTACCATCACTTGAGCATCCACACATCGTGGTACACCCGCCTGAAGACAATTTTAGCCATCAGTTCAGATCACGTCGGATCAATAGAAATGACGATAAAGCACGCAGTCACGTCTGTGACCCGACACCTTGAAGTTAAATCTTGATGACTTCAGGTTTGTAATTAGACCCAACTGGGCACAATATAAGCAGAGAGATCAAGCACAATCCTGACTTATCTTCCTTCGATTAAAACTAGTCTTAACGCAAGTCTGACACGAAGGTGACGATAAGCAAAGGTGTACACGTTCTTTCAAGCACGTGGCGCCCGCGGTGGTTCCGAGGAGGTCCTTGTGACAGAAATTGGCAATCAGTATGGCAATTTGTTGACGCCCCGTGTGGGGGCGCCACGTAGTGACCATTACAGCGGTGAGCGGACCTTGGCGGAGCCACCGCAGCGCATGGCCCAAGACACGTTCCAGACGAGTTCGACGGTGGGTCGATCCGGTACGGCGGGCGTTGATCCCCGTGTCTTGAATTACGGGTCAACCCAGTCGCCAGGGGCGTTGGCACCGAATGGCGCACCGTTAGTACCTGTTGCGTCGCAGGCTGCGATTACGCAACTGGCCGACATAAACAGTGCCAAGATTAAAGAAGCCGAATATGCGCTTTCAACCTTGCAATCGGAGTTGCGCAATCAGGGCGTGGTAGTGCAACAGGCGCCGATGAGCCAGCAATCGGTGCAAGCGGAGTTACAGCGTTTGCAGGGGCAATTGTCGGAGATCAATCGGGATCTTGAAGCGCTGATGCAACAGTTGCCGCCCGCCACGCAACCGCAGGCGAGCGGTCAGGCGATCGCACCGGCCGTTACCGGGGGGTCGTTGGGTGTTGAGGCGGCGGGAGCCCAAAGTGGTGGCACGTATGTCGTGCGACCGGGCGATTATTTGATGAAAATTGCACAAGAGCGACTCGGTGATGCCAATCGCTGGCGCGAAATCTATGAAATGAATCGTGGCGCGCTTGGTAATGATCCCAATCTGATTTACGCAGGGACCACCTTGCGCGTGCCCGCTGGGGCCAACACGCCGGTTGCGCCGACTCAACCCCAGCCGGTTGTTCCACGGCCTGTCCCACCGGTTGCAATCCAACCGGGCAACCCGGCAACGCCTCCTGGCTGGCAGCCCGTCAGTCCCATCCGACCCGAGGTGCCGGGCACGCCGCCGCAGGTGATACCGGATCTGCCGGGGGTCAAACCCAGCACCCGTCCGATGAATGATGCTGAAATGTTACAGCGTGCGCAAATGTGGGGTCTCGTGCCGCCTAACACGACCCGACTGACACCCGAAGCCCAAAACAACGTCCGGATGTTCGAAGGAGAGCTAGAGTCGTACCAAACGATTTATCGCGGCAACGTATTGGGGCCTGATCTGGAAGTCATGGCGCAGCAAGAGGGGCGCGGGCAGGACTTCAAGGAAGTTACCACGCAAGTGCAAAAAGCCTTGGACATTCTGATTCAGTCGGGACGCCTACGAGTGGTTGGCGCAGATGGCGTGCCCTTAAGAGGTTTGCAGGCAACGGGCAGCTACTTCAAGCTTGATGGGCAGGGACGTCCCATTGTGGACCCGAACGGCAAACTGGTACAGGATCAAACGTTTGTCGACGCCCTCACACAGTTTAAGGCGCAAAAAGGCATTCATCAAAGCTATCGCCTGGCCGATGGCACCTACGCGACGAATGAATACGCAGGTCCCGGAACGGTGACGGCCTTGCGTGATGCAGTCAGGGGTGTGCGTGGCGGGCCTTAATCCACTGGGATCGCCCGTAAAAGTGTAAGATTCGGGTGCTTGGCACAAACGCATGGATGTTTGATCGTACGGTGGCGTGCATGAAAGCTCACCATGTGCTTTCACGTCATCTATTTACGCACCTTCGACAATTCGTGGAATAAAAAATGCTTGCAGTACCAATGTGATGCTTGTTTGGGCACCATTTGTCCGCATACCAAAACAACTCATTCCGTGGGTCGAACATTTTCTATAGACGATGCTATGACTTGATTTTGAGGTTTTGGTGCCGGGAACTATCGCAAGCCCTTTGTCGTCGCGGCACCCGTTTCGCGCAGAAAACGATGCGTCACTGCACGGCGTTTTGATTCTGAGCCCAAGTAAGCGCCTACCCCCCAAATGTCTATCTGGCAAAGTTTAAGCGCTTTTTTATCCGATGGACAAAGCGTTGGCTTTTGCGTCGTGTTCAGCAAACAGTTTGGCGAGAAACAGGCCCGTGTGGCTGTCTGTGCAGCGGGCGACGTCGCGTGGTGTGCCGGTTGCGATAAGCCATCCGCCGCGATCACCACCCTCCGGGCCCAAATCGATGACATGATCCGCCTGCTTGATAATATCCAGATTGTGCTCAATCACCAAGCACGTATTTCCCGCATCCACCAAGCGATTCAACACCTGCAACAGTTTGTCGACGTCATAAAAACTCAAACCTGTCGATGGCTCATCCAAAATGAACAGGGTACGCCCTGTGGAGCGTCGGGCCAGTTGTTCGGCCAGCTTGATACGCTGCGCCTCCCCCCCTGATAAAGTCGTCGCCGGTTGTCCGAGCTTGATATAATCCAACCCCACGTCATGCAGGGTCTTCAATTTGGTCAGCGCACGCGGCACGGATTCAAAGAAAACCAGGGCTTCATCCACTGTCATGTCCAGCACCTCGGCAATGTTTTTCCCTTTGAAGGTCACTTGCAGGGTCTCCCGGTTATAACGGGCCCCTTTACAAACGTCACAAGGCACGTAGACATCGGCGAGGAAGTGCATCTCAATCACGTTCATGCCTTCACCTTTACAGGCTTCGCAACGGCCGCCTTTGACATTGAACGAAAAGCGACCCGCTGAATAACCGCGTGCGCGTGCTTCGGTGGTCATTGCGAAAACTTCGCGCAGGTGATCGAAGAGGCCGGTATACGTGGCCGGATTCGAACGCGGTGTGCGTCCAATGGGCGCCTGATCGATAACAATGACCTTGTCCAGATGCTCCAAGCCTTCGAGCGACGTCAATTTGGCAGGTGCACTCACGTGACGGTTAAAATGATGTTGTAACGCCCGGTGCAACACATCATGCACCAGCGAGCTCTTGCCCGAGCCGGATACGCCTGTGACGCAGACAAACTGTCCCAGCGGGATGCTGACATCCAGTTCACGCAGGTTGTTCTCGGCAGCGCCGAAGAGTTGCAAGGCAACCCCTTTGCCCGGGCGGGTGAGGGGTGGAATGGGGATTTGCCGGGCGCCGCTGAGGTACTGTCCCGTGAGCGAGCGCGGCTCGCGCAAGAGGGTTTCAAGATCACCCTGCGCGACAATCTCACCACCGTGAATGCCGGCGCGAGGACCGATGTCGACGATATAATCCGCCGCACGAATGGTGTCTTCGTCGTGTTCGACAACAATCAAGGTGTTACCCAAATCACGCAGACGTTTCAAGGTGGCGAGCAGGCGATCGTTATCGCGTTGGTGCAGGCCAATCGAAGGCTCATCCAGGATGTAAAGGACCCCTTGCAGGCCGGAGCCGATCTGCGTCGCGAGCCGAATGCGCTGGGCTTCTCCGCCAGACAACGTATTGGCCGCACGGTCAAGGGACAGGTAATCAAGGCCGACGTCATTCAAAAAGCCCAGTCGCGCCGTGATTTCGCGCAACAACTGAGCTGCGATGAGTTGTTCGCGGGGCGTCAGTGTCAAGTTGCCAAAGAAAGAGACAACATCTCGAATGGGCCATGCGCACACCTCCGCGATGGAGCGATCGCCCACCGTGATGGCCAGTGATTCCGGTTTCAGGCGTCTACCGTTGCAAGCAGGGCATGGAATCGTGGTCATGTATGATTCGATTTCCTGTTTCCAGCGCTCGCTGCTCGTTTCACCCAGGCGCCGCCGCAGGTTTGGAATCAACCCCTCATAACGGGTTTCGTACCCGAAGTCGTCGTACCGGAACCAGCTTGCCGCCTCAACGACAAAACGTTGCTGGCCCGCGCCATACAGCATAATCTTTTGCGCATGATCCCCCAATTCCTCCCAAGGCACATCCATCGAAAATTCGAAGTGCCCAGCCACCGCCTCAAGTAACTCGGTGTAATACCCGTTCCCCGTGCGGGCCCAGGGTTGCAAAGCGCCTTCCCGCAGGGACTTGTGCGGTTCAGGAATCAAAAGGCCGACATCGAATTCATTTTGAGCGCCAAGCCCGTGACAAGTCGTGCAGGCGCCAAAGGGGCTGTTAAACGAAAATTTGCGGGGACTCATTTCATCCAGGCTGATGCCACACGCCTCACACGCGGCGTGCTCCGAAAAAAGCTGCTCACGGCCAGGCGTCGGATTATCCCGGGTGCCGAGCCAATCAATCACCACAAGGCCTTGGGCCTGCTTGAGGGCGGTTGCAAGCGAGTCTGCCAAACGGTGACCGATATCAGGTTGTACGACCAGGCGATCAACCACGAGATCGATATCATGTTTTTTTGTTTTACTCAGCGTGATGGTATCAGTGAGTTCGTGGAGCTCCCCATTGATGCGGACACGCACAAAGCCATTCTGGCGCGCTTGGTCCAGTATCTTGTCGTGGGTGCCTTTTTTTTGTCGGATGAGCGGCGCCAAAATCTGAAAACGGGTGCCGGAAGGTTCGGCAAGAATCACATCGACAATTTGCTGGATGGTCTGCGGGTTGATCACGCACCCACACGATGGACAATGCGGCGTACCAACCCGTGCAAACAAAACGCGCAGATAATCGTAGATCTCGGTCACCGTGCCCACAGTAGAGCGGGGGTTGTGGGAGGTTGATTTCTGATCGATCGAAATCGCGGGGCTCAAACCTTGGATATCATCGACATCGGGCTTGTCCAATTGCCCAAGAAATTGCCGTGCGTAAGCGGAAAGCGACTCCACATAGCGCCGCTGCCCCTCGGCAAAAATGGTGTCAAAAGCAAGGCTGCTTTTGCCTGAGCCACTCACTCCGGTGAAGACGACCAGCTGATCACGCGGAATGCTGAGATCCACGTTTTTCAAATTGTGTTCCCGAGCGCCACGCACCCGCAGTTGCGGCTGGGGCGCGGAAAAGGGATGTTGCATCATGTCACTCACTCTCGAAAATCATAACAACGCGCGATCAATTGGGCAAAAACCGATCCAAGTGGCGGGGGTCGATCACAAGCGCCGCACTAAAATGCGCCTTGAACGGCTTGCCCGATGTGGGGGCCCAAGATGATCACGCCCACCAACAGAGCGTTGATGGCTGATACCAGCACCGCTGCTGCTGCCACGTCTTTAGCTATTTTAGCCAGGGGATGGCGACGATGGGTGTAGAGATCGACGGCTGTTTCGATGGCGGTGTTGATCATCTCCATGGTCACCACCAGCGAACTCACCACCGCGATGATGGCCAACTCAATCGCACTGAGGCGCAGTTGCAAGCCAATGGCCATCGCAAGAAAACCTGCCAAAACGTGAATGCGCATATTACGCTGGGTGCGCAAACAAAAAGACACGCCTTCAAACGCATAACGAAAACTGGCAATGAGGGTGTGGGCTTTAAAACGCATCGGCTCAATCGTCACCAAAATTATGCACCACAGCCCCCAGGCGTGAAAGCAAAAACGCCTGCTGATCCCACATTCGATCCTTGTTCTCAGGCGTATCGTGATCATAACCAAGCAGATGCAACAGGCCGTGTGCCATCAGCAAGGCCAACTCGTCATCAAGGGTATGGCCCCGTTCAAGCGCCTGACGTGCGGCAATCTCGGGTGCTATCACCACATCACCCAGCAATTGCAAACCATCTGGCACAACAGCAGGCATCGGCGTCCCCTCCATCAACGGAAAGGACAAAACATCCGTGGGCGCATCAATCCCACGATAATCCAGATTCAACCCCTGGATGGTTGACTCATCAACGAAACTGAGCGACCACTCAGCGCCTGTACCCAACGCCATCGCCGTTGTGAGTTCGCAAGCCCAGGCGTGCAGTTTCTCAAGTTCCAGCACGTGGCTGGTTTGTTCGTCATTTAGATGAATGGCCAACTTTTTTACCCTTGGACTCGCTGTCCGTACCCGCCCGCAATTCTTTGAAAATCTGTTCGGGGTATTCGATGCGCTGATGGAAAAGACCGGAGAGTACACGCACAAAAGCCATCTGGATCTTTTCAATCTCTTGCAACGTCAAGGGAGCTTCCGACAGTTCACCATCCGCAAGGCGCTTATCAATGATCTTACGAACCATCGATTCGATTTGATCGGGTGTTGGCACTTTGAGGGTTCGACACGAGGCCTCCACACCATCCGCCAGCATCACGATACCGGTTTCGCGTGTGCGAGGCCGTGGCCCCGGATAACGAAAGTGTTCCTCTTGCACCTGCTTGGGCCCTTCCGATTGCACAGCCTGATGATAAAAGTACGACACCAAACTGGTACCATGGTGCGTCGTAATAAAATCCTGGATGATCGCAGGCAGTTTATGCTCCCTCGCCATCTCAAGGCCTTCCTTGACGTGAGCCGTGATAACCAACGCGGATAAACGCGGACTGATGCGATCGTGTTGATTAGCCATTCCCAGTTGATTTTCAATAAAAAATGACGGTCGTTTGGTCTTGCCAATATCATGGTAATAAGATCCCACCCGCACCAACAACGCATCGGCACCAATTGCCTCTGCCGCCGCCTCCGCCAGATTTCCAACCAAAATGGAATGGTGATACGTGCCGGGCGCCTTAAACTGAAGCTCCCGCAATAATGGTTGGCTCGGACTCGCCAGTTCCAGCAGCTTGAAGGTGGTGGTGATACCAAAAATGTCCTCCAGAACTGGCAAAACACCAACCACTAAAATCGAGGAACCCAAGCCACTCAGCAATGCTGACCCCGCCTGTACAGACCAAGTTTCCCAAGGCAAACCGTTCATCAAAGACAAGCCCATCACGACCCATGCGGAGATCAAAGACGCAAACAGTCCGCCACGAAACAAATCATAACGTTGCCGCACCCGGCTAACCGTGTAGATGGCGATCGCCGCCCCCAACAAAGCCACCAGCGTATCCAGCGACCCATGCCCCGGAAAAAGCGACAGCAGCAGCCCACCTGGCAAACTGATAATCAAAGCCACCCGAACATTCACAAAAACCGTCAACAAAACACCACAAGCCACCAACGGATTCAGATACGGATTGAGATGCAGCGAGTTCATCACCCAAGCAATCACAAATGTCCCAATCACGACCGCGCTCAGCAAATACAGGTGCCGCACGGATGACACAACGGTTGTCTCGAATTGCCGCAAAAAAGCCGCGACAAAACTCGCCAAGGTTCCCACGACCAAAATGAGACCGACGAGCGAAAAATACTGCCCGTCCGACGCACGTTGCAGGAATTCGGGACGCACAGTGAGTACCACAGCCATCACGCCCGCAACCATCAAGATAAAACTCAGCAACTGGTGGGTCGCGCTTTGCACGGCCAGCGACTGCAACGCAGGTGGAACAAAGCGGATCGCCCACTGCAACACACGCTCACTCATGAGGCACCGAGCCCATCCGCACGTTCGTAAGCTTCAAGAATGCGCCTGACCAACGGATGACGCACCACGTCACGGCCGCTGAATGAAACAAAGGCCACCTCAGGAATCCCACGCAACAAGTCCGGCATGTCCGCGAGCGCGGAGCGCTTGCCCCGTGGCAGATCAACCTGGGTGATATCACCCGTCACCACCACCCGAGACCCAAAACCAATGCGCGTCAGAAACATCTTCATCTGTTCCGGAGTCGTGTTTTGCGCCTCATCCAAAATGATGAAAGCATCCGACAAGGTTCGACCCCGCATATACGCCAAAGGCGCAATTTCAATGATACCCCGTTCAACATGTTTGGTAAATCGCTCTTTGTCAAGCAATTCCATCAACGCGTCGTACAGGGGTCGGAAGTAGGGATCCACCTTGGCCTGAAAATCACCCGGCAAATAACCCAAACTTTCACCCGCCTCGACGACCGGTCGGGTCAAGATGATGCGACTGACCGCGCGCTCCTTCAGCATCTGCGTGGCGATCGCCGCCGCCAAAAACGTCTTGCCCGTACCGGCAGGACCAATCCCAAAAGTCAACGGATGACGCCGAATCGCTTCCGCATAACACCACTGCAACCACGAACGTGCACGCACCGGCCGCCCGCGATACGTATACGCCAACACCTCCGCGAAACCGGCCTGCACCACATCATCCGGCAAAACCTGCAACGACGCCCACGCACTCTCAATCGCCGCTACACCCAACGGCGTCTCCGTATCATAAATCGGCCGCAAAACCGCGAGCAAACGTGCAAAACGCCCCTGAGCCGCAGCATCACCTTCCAGCAGCAAGGCGTCACCATCAACCCGCGAAACCACGCCTGTGAGTCCCGCCATGACACCAAGATGCGACTCCTGCCATCCGGCCAACCAGGCAACCAGACTCCGATCACCTACCACCAAACGCGTCGTGCCCAATCCCGTCACCTATCATTCAATCAAATCACGACCTGAACAAAAAAAAACCCCAGAGACGAAATCGGCTTACACCGATGAATCGCCCCCGGAGCCAAATCTTCACGCCCTCAGGAACTATGACGCTTGCGAGCCGCTTCAGACTTCTTCTTGCGACGCACGCTCGGCTTTTCATAGCGCTCGCGACGCTTGATCTCGGACAAAATACCAGCCTTTTGGATCTTCTTCTTGAAGCGCTTCAAAGCGCTCTCAATAGGCTCGTTTTCACCGACGCGAACTTCAGCCAACCGTTTCACCCCCCACTTTCAACTACCCGACAGTGCTCAAGTTCTCCCTGGTTAAACATCCAGAGCAGCCAGAGACTGACCCATCGCGCGTGTCGACATTATAACCAGCCAACGGATAAAAAACAATGCGCGACTAACCATCGGGTGAGAACAAAGTATCGAAACAATACTCGCCTCGAGCGTGCAGACCAGTTCGTGCGAGATGGCGATCCCCTGACCATTCACCCTAAACACCGATAATCGAATGGAAACAAGGACCACGAACCGTATTCAAACGGAAAACGATACAGACTCAACACGGAATGTGACGTGTTTTGACCCGCGTGTTGTGCTCGCTGCGCCATGTTCACAAACACTTTTATCTCATTTTTATTTTTAAAATAACCAATGCTTAAGAAATAAGCACGCGATTTTGCCGATAACAGTGGTGTGGTCTATCAGCGAGCCACAGAGATAGCTGCTGTTAGCGGTGGTGGCATCGTGGGCTAAGTGGATGACATAAGGAAAACGGCGAACAGATCCGTTAACTAGAGTATGCCAAGAGGGGGATCGACGAATGGGGATTGCTTCAGTGGGTGCGTCGCCCATCAGGGCGTCAATGGCTCCGACGGCCGCGACAGCAGCCATGCCGCTAACCTCGTCGGGAGTGATGCAACGATCGACCAACGATCCCAGTGCGGCTTACTACGACTGGAACGCAGCCAATCCCCGTGAACATATCTTTGACAGTCCCTATGATGGTTGGGCGTTGAACCGTGGCTTGATGAAACTGGGGGGAGTGGGATTCTGGAGTCGTTTTTCCCTCACTCGTGCGATCGCCGCCATGATCACCAAAATCCCGGCGCAGCAACTCAAGGCCTATTCCGTTCGTGTGAGTCTTATGCGCATCCCAGGCATGAAGCCGGATTTTGCGAGACTGTTGCAGATGTCATACAATAATCAAACGGGTGGGCAGCAACCGTTGCACAACCGAGCCCCATTGCAGTGGCTTGGGCAGTTCTCAGCCCCTGGTCAGTTAAACGACTGGCTCGTGCGTGGGCCACTTGTCATCGAGTTGAACACGCTAGCAATGAATTATGCGATGAGCACAATGTATACGCCGGAGGTGCCGGATGCGACGACGCTGGGATATCTGGCTCAGCAAGCGCTCTCGATCGCACCGCCCCCCGGCTACAACCAAAGACCCTTCGGACAGCAAGTCAATGCCACCAATGCAACGGGCGCCGCTCCAGTTACGGGGACTGCTTCGCGCTAGCGCTGCACGCGGTCGCTGGCTACTCGCGTGTCTGACCGTGTGGGTTTTGCTCAACCCGTTGCAGGGGCGCGACCATGCAAAAGCAGAGCCCCGAGACGGCGTCTCGGGTACACGTTTGGTCAGGAGCGCTCTCGGCATCCCGCACCCGGCGAAACCGGTGTCCGTCGGGTTGGTGCCGCCGGCTCTGTTTGCACAGGCGAATGAAACGGCGCAAGCGGTCGGCCAGAGACCTGCAGCGATCGCACCAGCGAACATTGCCCCGTTGCCGGAGACGACTGTGACGCCTCAACCGCTTGCATCGGCACACGATGCCCCGTTGCCGGAGGCGGCGGTGACGCCTCAACCGCTTGCATCGGCACACGTTGTCCCGTTGCCGGAGGCGGCGGTGACGCCTCAACCGCTTGCATCGGCACACGATGCCCCGTTGCCGGAGACAGCGGTGACGCCTCAACCGCTTGCATCGGCACACGTTGTCCCGTTGCCGGAGGCGGCGGTGACGCCTCAACCGCTTGCATCGGCACACGTTGTCCCGTTGCCGGAGGCGGCGGTGACGCCTCAACCGCTTGCATCGGCA
>Ga0079301_1000238_pt1 | contig 26093 bp, 21 predicted proteins | sample Wag4_2014_7_11_3_FD_74797 | JGI IMG/M metagenome (GOLD analysis project Ga0079301, IMG submission 74797) | Fresh water mixed with fracking chemicals microbial communities from Ohio, USA - Utica-2 Time Series FC 2014_7_11 | ecosystem: Engineered > Industrial production > Chemical products > Input... | reverse complement strand
ATCCCGAGATGCCCGACGCCCCCGAAGTGAAAGGGCAGGTCGGCCAGTGGATCCACGAGGCCAAGAAGATCCTCGTGAAGCACGGCATGCATCCGCGCCAGGTGGATGCCCGGGCGATCGCGATCATGATCCACCACGAATCGCGTGGAAATCCCCGGGCCGTCAACAACTGGGATTACAACGCCCAGATCGGTACGCCGTCGATCGGCATCATGCAGACCATCCGCCCGACCTTCAATCGTTACAAGTTGAAGGGCCACGGCGACATCTACAACCCCGTGCACAACATCATCGCGGGGGTGCGCTATGCGATCGACCGGTATGGCTCGCTCGACCAGGTGCCGGGCGTACGGGCCACCCGTCGCGGCAGGGCTTACCAGGGTTACTGATCCCACCTGACCGGTTTCGTCCGGGTCGCGTGACCGCTCATGCCAGACCACCGGTTCCATGTGACCTGAACCCCGAAAACCGGGTCGGCAAGAATTTGGATCTCCCGGGAATACAACCCGAGGAGGGCCATCATGAAATCCAGCCGCTTCACCGAGGAGCAGATCATCCGCGCCATCAAGGAAGTCGACGCCGGCCGCAAAGTGTCGGACGTCTGTCGCGAATGGGCGTCACGGACCAGACCATGTACAACTGGTGTCGCAAGTACGGCGGCATGGAAGTGAGCCAGGCCAAGCATCTCAAGCAGCTCGAGGAGGAGAATCGCCGGCTCAAGATGCTCCTGGCAGAGGCCATCCTGGACAACCAGGTGCTGAAGGCGGCCCTCGGATAAAACGGGTGAAGCCCGCAGCCAAACGACGTGTCGTTCAGTTCTGGTTGGACGCCTTCCGGATGAGTGAGCGTCGGGCCTGCGGGCTAGCAAACCTGGCCAAGTCGGTGTGGCAGTACAAGAGCACGAAGGCGGAGTCGGACGTGGCGCTCAAGGGACAATTGACTGAACTTGCCCGAGAGCGGCCTCGCTTCGGCTACAGGCGGCTCTGGGCCATGCTCAAGCGCGAGGGTCAGGTGATCAATCGCAAGCGCGTCTATCGGGTGTACCGAGAACTCGGACTGGCCGTACGGCAACGGAAGCGGAAGAAGATCGCTGCTGTTGCTCGCGACCGCACGCCTGGTCCGGTTCGCCCGAACCAGCGCTGGTCCATGGATTTCGTCAGCGACGGCCTCAGGGATGGGCGCCGGTTCCGCACCCTGAACATCGTGGATGACTTCACCCGCGAGGCCCTGGCCATCGAGGTCGATTTCTCGCTACCCGGAGCGCGGGTCGTGCGCGTCCTGGAAGAACTGGCCATCACGCGTGGTGTCCCGGACGCCATCACGATCGACAACGGGCCCGAGTTCGCTGGAAAAGCGCTCGACGAGTGGGCCTACGAGAAAGGAGTGAGCTTGCAGTTCATCCGACCGGGGAAGCCGGTCGAGAACGCGTACATCGAGAGCTTCAACGGCACGTTCAGGGACGAGTGTCTCAACACCCACGTCTTCAAGAACCTGCTGCATGCCAGAGCACTGATCAGCGCATGGCGAGACGATTACAACAAGGTCAGACCCCACAGCTCACTGGGAAACCGGAGCCCCCAGGAGTTCAATCGAGAGACCAAGAGAACTGCGTGAGATCCAATTTCTGAATGACCCTGAATATGGGTTCAGGTCAGGGCCAAAGCAAGTTGACACTCGCATCCAGCTGCCAGAGGCTGGGTCCCGAAGCTGCTTGGTGATTTTCGGCCGCGCACAGATGAATTTTGGTGAGTGCGGCGCGGACCATGGCAACGTTCATGCTTGTGATTCTGTCCGATGTCGTTCTGGCAAACACGAGGCTCCCCCTATTCAGACTACCCTGGGACGCTTGACAAGATTCGCGGCAACGGCGTCCGGCATGGCGTACAATGCCGACGAGAGTTATGGTCTACCCGGTGGAAACCGGATACCGTCGTCGCAGCGTACACGGGGTTGATGACATGAAAACACTGCACCGATTGCTCATGAAAAATGATCTCATCCGTCGTTCATGCGCAGGAAGGCGGATTTTCATCGTGGCCAACGGCCCATCACTTAACCTGCAAGACCTACGTCTCCTGAAAAACGAAGTTGTTATCGCGGTTAACTCATTCTATCATCATGCCGACCTCGAAACCATTTCTCCTGCATTCTGGATTGTGGCCGATCCGCTCTACTGGGAGGATCCCAAGACCTACCTGATGCCGTTGCTTGAAGGTCTTCAGCAAACGGGAGGGATGAACCGTCTATTCATACCAACCGGCGCGTTTCAGTTGATGCAGCAGATCAATTACGGGCCATCGACCGATGTTCATTATTTCCACTACGATTGGTCCATTCATGACCCGCTCGAGATCGACTTTTCGCGACCTGTTCCGCCCTTCGGTCAAAATGTCGTGTCCACTGCCCTTATGTTGGCTCTGCACTTGGGGGGGCATCCTATTTATCTGCTGGGTTGCGATCATAATTGGTGGGCATGGACGGCGGAAACTTATCACGAGTCGCACCACGAGCATTTTTACAAGGGCCCAACTCTGACCATTCAGGAAGAAATGGGCTTCGAGCAACTTCAGCGCACCATCGTCGTCCAGCGGCATCAGTACGAGGTCCTGCATGCCTTTGCCCGGGACCGCGGGGTGGCCATCTTGAACGCCACCGAGGGGGGGGTCCTGGATGTGTTCCCGCGGGTCGCTTACCGCGACCTGTTCCCCGCACCCGTTCAAGGCAGATTGACCCCGTCCGAACTGGTACGCTCGGGGCTACGGGCCCTCGAACGCGAGGACTGGGCGGGCGCAGTGGGCCTGCTCGAGCACGCCCGAGAGCTCGGGATCGGTCGCCTGACGGGCGTGCCCGGCGTGGAGCTGGCTCTGGCCGTCGCCCTGGCCCGCCTCGGACATCGGGAGGCTGCACGCACGTGGCTTCACGAGCTCCGGACCGCCGATCCTCGACATGAGATGCGTTCCCGGCACCTGCTGCAGAGCCTCGATTCGGCCGTGCTGGAGGCCTTGCCGGATGCCGCCGAGCTCGGAGAGTGGCTGTTTCCGGATCTGGATCCGGGGGCGGTGTCGCGCCGGGTGAGCCTCCTCGAACGGCTGGGTGAGCAGCGATTCGAGGCAGGGGACACGCCGGGTGCGCGGCAGGCCTTCGAGGAAGCCCTGGAACTTCAGCCGGATTCGTCCGCCATGTTCAACAACCTGGGCGTTCTCCACTGGCAAGAAGGAGATGCCGATGAGGCCTTGCAGGCCTTCACCCGGGCCCTCGAGCTGGATCCGGGCGATCGCAATGCCCTGGACAATCTCGTGGCCATCCATCAGTCCCGGGGGGCCGAGCGGGACATCCTGGCGGCGTGTGACGCCTACCTGGCGATGAGCCCGGCTGATGCGGAGATTCTCGCCCTGCGTGACGAGGTCCGGGCCCGGCTCGACACCCCCGATCCCGTCGCCTCGATGGACGTGGTGGACCTGTTTCCGGCCTCCACGGTGCATGGCTGCATCACGGCCCACCTCGCCCGCGATCCCGGTGGGGTTGCGTTCTGGCTCCGCGAGGGGGGACAATGGGTTCCGCATCGTCGCGGAGACTTCCTCGCCCTCGTCGAGCGTCATGCGGCCCGCTTCGCCTCGGAACTCGAACCCGGGTCCCTGGTGCTGTTCATCAAACGCCTGGATGTTCATCTGCTGGCCGCTTACATCGGCGCGATGTGGGCCGGCCTCGTTCCCGCCCAGCTAAGCCCTTTGACCCGGAAGACCTCGTCAACCGAGTACGCGCGCAAGATCGCCCACATCTTCGACCTCACGGGGGCCCGTGGCGTCTTCACCGACGCGTCGGAGGCCGACACGATTCCCTCCGGTCCGCGGATCTTCACACCCGAGAGCCTCACGGACCTGCCGCCGGTGCCGCCTGCCCAGGATGAGACGACTGCTCTGGTGCAGTTCAGCTCGGGATCCACGGGGCTCCAGAAGGGGGTCCTGCTCTCGCACCGGAGCATCCTGGCGCACATGCGATCTTATGCGGAGGCCCTCCAGCTATCGCCAGAAGATCGTCTGGTGAGCTGGTTGCCCTTCTATCACGACATGGGGCTCGTGGCCTGTTTTCTCATGCCCCTGATGGCCGGCGTCCCGTTCTTGCAGATGGACCCGTTCGACTGGCTCTTGCGTCCCGATCTGTTGCTCGAGGCGATCGAGGAGCACCGGGCGACGGTCTGCTTCCTGCCCAACTTCGCGTATCACCTGCTGGTCCGCAAGGGCAAGAAGCGGGATCTGAGCTCGATGCGGGCCTTCGTGAACTGCTCGGAGCCGGCACGCCACGACACGCATGAGGTGTTCCGCGGGGCTTTCCCGTCCGTCTCGCCGGGGGCCCTCACGGTCTGTTATGCTCTCGCCGAGAACACGTTCGCGGTATCCCAGACGTTTCCCGGTGAGGCCCCCCACCGGGCCACGATCGCGGGCAAGGAGCTTCTCTCTTGTGGTCGCGTCATGCCAGGAACGGAGATCCGGATCCTCGACCCCGATCCGGAGGGGGTGGGTGAGATCGGTCTGAAGGGAGCGTGCCGGTTCGATCGATTCCTGGGTGGCGAGGCCCCCATGGACGGCGATTATTACCGGACGGGCGATCTCGGGGCGATCGGGCCCGACGGCGAACTGTACGTGACGGGACGCAAGAAGGATCTCGTCATCTGCAACGGCAAGAACCTCTATCCGCAAGATGTCGAGCATGTCGCCTCCATGGTGGCCGGTGTCTATCCGGGGCGTGTCGTGGCTTTCGGGGTCGAGAACCACGAGGTGGGTAGCGAAGAGCTGATCGTCGTGGTCGAACGAGACGGCTCGGTGGCCGACGGCCCTCTGAAACTCGCCGTCCAGAGAGCCGTCGAGCAGGAGGTGGGGGTCTTGCCACGGCGGGTCGAGGTCGTCGATCACATGCAACTGGTGAAGACGAGCAGCGGCAAGATCAGCCGCGCTCGCAACAAGGAGTTGTACGTCTCCGGAGAACTGAGGTAACCGTGCTCATCGTCGGGAACAGCCATGTCTCGGTCTTCTCGAACGGATGCATCTTGCCGGAAGAGCCGGACGAGTCCGTCGGGGTGCACTGGGTCGGGGCGCTCGAGGTCGAGCACTTCTTCAACGGTCATCCCGCTGCACGCAAGGTTCGCGAGCTGTTTCAGGGCGAGGGTGGCTGGAAGTTCCTGATGATCGGGAACCACGACATCTTCCGCCTCTTCCAGATCGCGGCGCAGCACGGATATGCGGCGGCCTTGGATCACATGGTCTCCCGATACCGGAGCGTATTCTCGGAGCTTTCAGCGGGTGGGAAATTCGCCTGGCTCATCGGCCTGCAACAGGCCGACAACGTCTCGTTCGCGGGTGTGAGCCCCTCCGATATCCTGGCGGCATCCCGGGAGCTCGTCGCGCGCGTGGGAGCCTGGTGCGAGGGCAAGGGCATTCCCGTCATCGATCCCACGTCTTCGGTCTGCGGGCCGGATGGGCGTCCCGAGCGCCGCTGGCTGCAAGCCGATGGTTTGCATCTGAAAGCTTCCGCGGCCCGGTTCTACTTCGAGCGGTTCGAACAGCAGATGGGTCTCCGGGTCCTTGCGCGTCACGCCCGCGGAACGGACTTCGAGCCTCTCACGGAGCACGAATCCTTCTGTTCCCTCGTGCTGGGTGAACTGGCCCTGCCACCCGAGCGGGGGCCCGAGGTGGACCTTCCTGCCGAGGTGCTGGCGTTTTCCCGGCAGCGTCTCGACGATCGCGGCCTCGAGTTCGAACTCGACCTCGATACGGATTTCGTGAGCTCGGGGCTCTTTGACTCGCTCGATCTCGTGGAACTGTACACGTTCGCGACCGAGTCCCTCGGACAGGAGCTCGACTTCGATGTGGCCCTGAGGGAGCTGGAGACGGTTCGCAAGCTCTGTGCCTACCTCGGTGCCCGCATGCCGCCGGCCTCGGATGCGGATCTCGTGCTGGCTGATTTCGTCCAGTCCATGCGCGGTGCTTCGGAGGACGAGCGCACGCTCCGGGCCGAGGAGCACATCGCCCGGATGGGGGCCGTGCGCGCGGCCCTCCTTCTCGACGCGATCGAAACGGCCGGTGGGGGGGCGAGTTACGGCTTGCCGCTTTACTGGGTCGCGCTGGCTCTCCACGCTGAGGGGGAGCGCGAGGAAGCGATGCGCCTGCTCGACATGGCAGGGCATCCGAACCTGCGGTTTCCCGTCGCGGCAGATCGCGTGGCAAAGGTCAGGCGTCGCTGGCAAGGGAGCCCCTCCGAGCGTGCCGCCTTGCCGCGTAAGGCGGCCCCGGTATCGATCCTCCCCGATGCGCGAGCCTTCAACGTCGTCACGGTGGCCGGTGAAACGGGGCCGCTACGAGCCTGGATCCTTGCTTTCCTGGTCGCCTTCGGGCCGTCGGATGACGTTGCCTTGCATGTGTTCGCCGGGGATGAGGTCGAGCGGGTCTCCCAGCTTGCTCTCGAGGCCATCGCTGAGCTGGGTGCCGATCCAGAGGCGATCGCGGATATCTGCGTGGTTCCCGGTCTTCCCGGTCTCGAGCACGTACGGGTGGCGGATCTCATCTTCGGATCCGGTCGAATCCAGGAGCTGGCCAGGGTGGCTTCCCGGCCGTGCTTCGAGGCTGTATCCGATCTCTGGCGTCAGGCCGCTACGAGCATGGGGGTCAACGGCCAGGGCTCCTCGAAGGCTGTCGAGGTCGGGACAGCGGGCCTGACGAAGCCCGGTCATGCCTTCCGGGTCTCGGCGATCGTCTCCACCTACAACTCGGAGCGCTTCATGCGAGGCTGTCTCGAGAGTCTCGTCAATCAGAGTCTCGGTGAGGCCGTCGAGATCATCGTCATCGACAGCGGATCTCCTCAAAACGAGCGAGCGATCGTCGAGGAGTTCCAGAAGCGCCATCCCAACATCGTGTACGTTCGCACCGAGCGTGAGTCGCTCTACGAGGCCTGGAGTCGGGGGGTACGGCTGGCCCGTGCACCCTACGTCACCAACGCCAACACGGACGATCGCCTCTTCGCGAATGCGCTCGAGGTCCTCGCGGACACCCTCGATGCGAACCCCGAGGTGATGCTCGCCTATGCCGATCAGTTCGTGACCGACACGCCGGAGGTCGGCCCCGATACCTGTCGCTTCGTCGGGGCCTTCCATCTCGATGAGTTCGACCGTTACACCATGCTGGACAAGTGCTATGTCGGTCCCCAGCCCATGTGGCGGCGCTCCGTTCACGACGAGGTGGGGTATTTCGACTCCCGTTACCGCTCGGCCGGCGACTACGAGTTCTGGCTGCGGATCGCCCGTCGCTTCCCGCTCCTCCACGTCCCTCAGCGCCTGGGGGTCTATTTCCAGAACGATCAGGGGATCGAACTCTCGAACACGGGCCTCAGTCGCGAGGAGGGCATGCGGGCGATCGCCTCGTACGTGCCCGCCTACCTGACCCCTGCGGAATTGCTCGTTCCCGACGGCCGCTTTCGCCTCGTGGCTCCCCTTCGAGGAGGGGACGTGACGGGGTGGGTCACCGGCATCGTCGATGCGTACCTTCAGGCCTGCAGCCCGGGTGATCCCGTCACCCTCTTCCTGGTGGTCGATCCCTCGCTGGCCGATGACCTCGTCCTCTCGGGCCTGGTGACGGCCCTGGCCCGCCAGGGACTCACGCTCGAGGATGCCTTTGCCGACATCTCGCTGGTCCGGATGCCGCCCGTGGAACTGCTGGCTTGGGCGCCCGTCCTCGCGGCCGGCGATCGCATCCTCGTGAACCCGCTGGATGCTCCGATGTCCTTGCTGGTCGAGGATCTCGGGCTCAGGCCCCCGCTGGAGCCGGAGGCTGAAGCGTTCCGCTCTGCCCTGGCCATCTGGGATGTCTCCGCCCTGGATGTGGCCTGCTGGGTCGTGCCGGATGCCCGTCATCCCGGGGCCCGGATCCGGGAGTGCCTCGATCTTCCGGGCAGGCCCCGGGTGACCGTCGTCGAGGGGACTGCCACCGAGGAACTGGACCTCGACGGCATTCACGGACGCATCCGGGTTTTTGCCGATTCGCTCGTCGGTCTCACGCCGGCGATGGTCTCGAGCCGCTCGGACGTCTTCGTCGTCTCGATCGCCTACGGCGACCTGCCCCCGATCGATCCGGATCTGCTCACGGCCATGGTCCAGGAGATGCGTCGCGATCCCGATCTGGGTGTTCTCGCCCTCGAGGGGGCTGCCCTCTGGATCATCCGAACCCGGTTCCACGTCGATCCGGTTCGTTCGCTCGAGCAATTGCTCGAAGATGTCCGGTCGCGCGGCGGCAAGGTCGCGGCCTGGACACCCGGAACACCGGTGGTGGCAGGGGCTTGATTCCTGTTTTCGTAAAGATTGACCCAGACCCAGAAACTGGACCATTCGGAAGTGGAAAAACCTGGCACATGTAACAGTATGTCAACAAGGAGGGTTTCCACTTGAAGCGCAGCAAGTTCACCGAGGAGCAAATTGCCTTTGCCCTGAAGCAGGCTGAGCTCGGTACGGCGGTCCCGGAAGTCTGCCGGAAGATGAGTCTCTCGGATCAGACGTTCTACAACTGGCGAAAGAAGTACGGTGGCCTGGGGCCTTCCGAACTCCGACGCCTGCGCCAGCTCGAAGAAGAGAACCGCAAGCTCAAGCAACTGGTGGCGGACCTGTCGCTCGACAAGGCCATGATCCAGGACGTGCTCTCAAAAAAGCTCTGAAGCCCGCCCGGCTCAGAGAACTGGCTGACGACCTGCGCGAGCGGTTCAGGATCAGCGCCAGGCGGGCTTGTCGAACCATCCGGCTACAGAAGTCGGTGTATCCGTATCGCCCCATGCGAGATGAGCAGTTGCCGTTGCGACTGCGGATCAAGGAGGTTGCAGAGACCAGGATACGGTACGGCTATCGCCGGATCCATGTGCTGCTCCGTCGGGAGGGCTGGTGCATCAACTGTAAGCGTGTGTACCGCCTCTACAGGGAGATGGGGCTATCGTTACGGATGAAACGCCCGAGACGCCACAAGACGGCAGCCTTCCGGAAGGATCGGCCCGCACCCGCGGCACCGAATGACTGCTGGTCGATGGATTTCGTATCGGACGCCCTCTTCAATGGCAAACGGTTCCGCGCCCTGACGATCGTGGATGCTTACACGCGGGAATGTCTGGCGATCGAGGTGGATCAGGGGATCAAGGGGGAACAGGTCGTGGCAACTCTTGAAGGCCTTGAGACACGAAGAGGCTTACCGGTTCGTATCCGGGTCGACAACGGACCGGAGTTCATCTCAAAGGCTCTCGATCGCTGGGCCTACGACCACGGCGTCACCCTCGATTTCTCACGGCCTGGAAAACCCACGGACAATGCTTACGTCGAATCCTTCAACGGTCGGTTTCGAGCAGAATGTCTCGATATCCACTGGTTCCTGTCGCTGCCAGATGCCCGGAAGAAGATCGCCGACTGGCGCCAAGAGTATCATTCGACTCGACCCCACACCTCGCTCGGCTTCCTTTCACCGAGCGAATACGCCCGTCAGAAGGGAGTTCTAGCGATCTCGTGAAGACTCACAAGGCTCGATTTTCCAACTTCTGACTGGGCCAAATCGAGGTATTACACCGGGGCCTAAGCAAGTTGACACTCGCACGGGGTTCAGGTCACTCTGTGTAAAATTTCATTCACTGGCTCCGACACTGAAGTTCAAGGTGCTTGACTTGAAAACCCACTTCACGGCGCTTGGCAACTTCGCAGACGAGGCGATTGCAGTGTGGGCTCAAGAAATCCCGGACAAGGTTCTTGTGCTTGCGAACTCGCAACCCTGTACCGCGAAGCAACTGCAAGGCAGGATGCGTGCGTGCATAGACGTACTTCTCGACCATGGCATCCAACCAGGGGATCGTGTTGCAACCATTCTACCCAACTCTCCAGACATGCTCGTGACCGTTCTGGCCATCCTTCGCCTTGGAGCTGTCGCAGTCCCGATCCATGTCCGAGCTCACGAGACGGACGTGGCGCACATCTTGTCCCAAGCTGAGGCCAAGATCGTGGTGAGCCAGACCCCCCTTCCCGGGCACGTATACCCGGGTCTGTGCCTCGGCCCTTCCGACCTGGAAAAATCTGAAGCAGAAATCGATGGGTCCGGTCAAACAGAACCATCTCTCACCGCCAGAAATCGACACCCGGACGACCTGGCCATCCTCTTTTACACCTCGGGATCCACGGGGCGCCCCAAAGGGGTGATGATCACCCACGGGGCCCTGATGCACGGCATCGACAGCGTCCGTACGTTCCTGCCCATGGGCCCGACCGATCGCCTGGGCGCTGTCTTGCCGATGACCTTCGATGCAGGTCTCAACTTCGTGCTGAGCGGCCTTCACGCCGGCGCAACCATCGTATTCCTGTCTTACGTCTTTCCACGCAGCTTGGCCGATGACCTGGCCCGCCACCGTGTGACGGGCCTGGTGGCCGTGCCGCAGATTTACCACGCCCTCGCTCGGTGCGCCCCCGCCACGCTTCCCGACATGCGCTTTTGCGCCTCGACGGGCGGACGCATGGACCCTGGAGTCGTGGACGAACTCACCACGTTCATGCCCCGGATGGCTTTCACCGTCATGTACGGTCTCACCGAGGCGTTCCGGGCCACCGCACTCGATCCACGAGACCTTCCTCGCAAGCGTGGCTCGATCGGGCGGGCCATCCCCCATGCCCGGGTGAAGGTCATCCGGGAAGACGGTTCTGAGGCTGCCGACGGGGAAGTGGGGGAACTCGTCCAGACGGGCCCCCTGCTCGCCGTGGGCTACTGGCGAAACCCGGAAGCGACGGCAGAGCGCTACCGACCTGCCCCGGCTGCCTTCCAGGAGCCAGATGGGACGCGGGCCGTCTTCTCGGGCGATCTCGGCTGGCGCGATGAGGAGGGCTTCCTGTACTTTGGCGGCCGCAAGGACCGCCTCATCAAGTCGCGTGGCTACCGGATCGCCCCCGAGCAGATCGAGCAAGCTCTGGTCAACCACGCCGGAACAGGAGCCGTTCACGTCCTCGGGGTCGAGGACGCAGCCCTGGGCCAGCGCATCGTCGCGTTCCTGGAAGCACGTGGTCGAGACCTACCGGGTGACGCTTCCCTGAAAGAGGCCTTGCGACCGCACCTGGCGTCCTTCATGATCCCGGATGCCTTCGTGCGGGTCCCGGAGTTTCCACTCAACGGGAACGGCAAACCCGATGGCCAGGCCCTCTTGAAACTCCTATGACCACCGCGAAGCCCTTACCCGAACATCACCCCGCGATTTTCGCTCCCTTCCTGTCCATCGACGGAACCGTCCAGCTGGAGGGAGTACCGGTTGCCGAGCTGCTCAGCCCGGTAGAAGGTCCCACGTACGTCTACTCGGCCAAGGCCCTCTCGGACCGGGTCGGGTTGCTTCGTGCGCACATGCCGGACGACTGGGCGCTGCATTACGCCGTGAAGGCAAACCCGCACCCGAAGTTGCTTCGCCGCGTGGCCGAACTCGTCGAGGGCTTCGACGTCGCCTCGGGGGGCGAGATTGACCGCCTCGTCGACCTCGGCATCGCCCCGGACCGGATCTCGTTCGCAGGCCCGGGAAAGACCCGGGACGAACTCGAACGCGCGATCGCCCTGGGCGTGACCCTCGTCGTCGAATCCCCCCACCAGTTGCAGATGGTCGCGGCGATCGCCGGTGAACGTGGCGGCACGGCAAAGGTGATGGTCCGACTCAACGACCACCGGCAGCTCGGCAACGGTGGGCTCACCATGGCCGGACGCTCGGTCTTCGGCTGGGACCTCGACGACTACTGCCAGTCGGGGCTGGCGCTGTTCGATTCCCTGGAGAACGTCCGATTTCACGGACTGCACCTGTTCCGGGGGACGCAGAGCTTACAGACTTCGGCTCTGGCGGCGGGCATCCTGGCTTCGGCCGACCTCCTGTCCCGGATACCCGTCCCGGCTCCGCCATGTCTCGTGAACCTGGGCGGGGGGCTCGGCATCCCCTACGGCCCGCAGGATATTCCGCTCGACCCGTCGGGTCTGAGGCCCGCCTGGGCAGAGGCTCAGACGGCCATCCGCGAACGGTTTCCCGGTACCGGGCTCTGCCTGGAACTCGGACGCTACCTGGTGGGCCCCGCCGGTCTGTACCTGACGCGGGTCATCGACCGCAAGAGGTCGGGGGGGCACACGTTCCTGGTCACGGACGGGGGCCTCCACCATTTCGCCGCCGCGACCGGAAACTTCGGGCAGGTGCTTCGCCGCAACCACCCCCTCTGGCCAGCCGATCCTCGCCCTGGCGAAGCGGAGCGCGTCACGGTGGTCGGTCGTCTCTGCACTCCGATGGACGTTTTCGCGCGAGACGTGTGGTTACCCCCGGTGGCGATCGGGGATATTCTCGTCATGTTCCAGGCCGGTGCTTATGGCTTCACGGCCAGTCCGAGAGGGTTCCTCTCTCACCCCGAACCGGAAGAACGGGTCTTTCCGGGTTGACCTCCGGCCCGGAAAAAGGACCAATAGAAGATTGCGCAATGGGCGACCGGCGATGCGGCCGACGCCTTCGTGTTCCGATCCGGAGATCGCATGGTCAAGGAAAGCATCCGAACCTACCTGTTGCGGGCCCATTCGCTCGAGGGCCTGACCGACGACACCCCCCTGCTCGACGGCGGTCTCCTCGACAGCCTGGATGCCCTGGAACTCGTGAGCTTCGTGTCCGAGAACTTCGGCATCTCGCTGGCCCCGGACGACATGCGCGTCGAGAACTTCGCCTCGATCACGGCCATCTCGACTTTCGTCGACCTGCACCTGCCCAGGTGACCTCCGGGAGGCAGGGCGACTCAAGATCCCGGTTCCGATGCCGATCCAGATCTCGAGAAGCTCGTTTCCGAAAGGAACCCGTCCGATGGCCCTCAAGATCTCGAAGCTAACGCCTGCTCGCGTCACCCCGCTCGTGACCGCTGCCATGAGTGCGGAGGAAGAGGCAAGGATGGCCTTCCTGGCAGAACGCTGGAGCGACGCCCATCAAGCCTACCTGCGCGCGCTCGAGGAGAATCCCCACTCCCCGGATCTTTACCAGGAAGTGGGCATCTGCCTGCTCAAGATGGGTGAGCATGAGAAGAGCCTGATCGCGCTGTGCAGGGCGCTCCGCTACGACCGCAAGCTCGTCGGGTCCTTGAACGCCGTCGGAATCGCCCTGTATGAGCTCGGGCACTTCACCTTGGCCGAAACCTTCTTCCAGCGCGTGCTCGAACTCGCTCCCGAGCACCCTCTGGCCCGCCAGAGTCTCCTCGCCTGCCGCAGAAATTTGCAGACTCAAGTGGAGCCGCCGGCTGCCCTGTCGGACCTCGTGCGGCTTGCCCGCCCCGGACGTCCGACGGTGAGTCTCTGCATGATCGTCAAGAACGAGGAAGCCTTCCTGGAGGGCTGCCTCGACAGCGTGCAGGGCGCCGTGGACGAGATCGTCATCGTGGACACCGGCTCGACGGATCGCACCCTGGAAATCGCCTCGCGATACGGTGCGCGCATCCTGCATCACCCCTGGACGGGCAACTTCTCGGAAGCCAGGAACGTGGGCCTGGATGCCGCCACGTCAGACTGGACGCTCGTGCTCGATGCTGACGAACGACTGGCGGATGGGCAGGCCGACCAGCTGCGGAACCTGCTCGAAAACGATGCGAGCGCGGGTTACTCCCTGACCATCGACAACCTCGTCGGGGAAGAGGCCCGCAAGGGACGTCAGGTCGCGACGGTTTTCAGACTTTTCCGGAATCGTCCGGATGTCCGGTTCGAGGGTCGCATCCACGAACAGGTGATCCTCTCGGCTCAGAAGACGGGTCTCAAGACCTATCCGAGCACGGTCCACATCTTGCACCTCGGTTACACCAAGACAGCCATGGAGTCCCGGGACAAGCTCAACCGGAATCTCGACCTGCTGGAACGCCAGCTGGCCGAAGAGCCCGAAAACCCCTACGTTCACTACAATCTCGGGCAGACGCTCAAGATGATGGGCAAACTCGACGAGGCGAGAGCCCGGTTCGAGGAAGCTCTCCGGCGCCTGAAGGCGAACGGTGCTGACCGTGGCATCCCGTACTATGCCAACCTGTACTTTGCCCTGTCGGATACGCTGCGGTTGCTCGAGGACTTCGAGGCAGCACGCCTCCTGCTGGAGGAAGGTCTGGCCATCTATCCCGACTTTCCAGACCTCCACTTCACGCTGGGCTCCGTTCACCTCGACCAGGAGCAATTCCACGAGGCGCTGACGTGTTATGAACGGTGCGTGGCCCTGGGTGACCGGGTTCATGCGGGCGGGACCGATCCGGCCGTCACGGGATACAAGGGTCAGACCGCTATCGGCATCTGCAAGGCCAGACTGGGCCGTTCGGCTGAAGCCCTCCGACACCTCCAGGCGGCCGAGGAAACGAACCCTCTGCCCGATGCCGACCTGCATACCAACATCGGGATATTGCTGAGCCAGCAGGGGGACACGGCAGAAGCCATCCAGCACTTCGTACAGGCTCTCGAACTGAATCCCCGGGAACTCAAGGCCTGGGTCAATCTGGCCACCCTGAGCTACCAGCTGGGGCGTTACGCGGAGTCGGCGGCAGCCTGGGACCAGGCCCTGGGAATCTCGGACGACATCGCGAACGGTCGTGTCATGCAGGCCGAGGCCCTGCTGCGGACCGGTGAGTTCGGACGAGCTCGGACACGCCTGATGGAGGAACTGTCCCGGAACCCGGAGAGTGATCTCGCCTGGTTCAACTGGGGTTTCTTGAATCTGTTGATCGACGATGCCGTGGAGGCCACCAGCGCCTGGACCCGCCTGTCGACGAACCCAGATGCCCGAGCCCTCGTCGAACTGGGCGCCGTCGTGTTCCCGGAGGCGGACCGGGCGGTGAATCTCGCTGAGCTCCGGTCTGCGGCACGAGCCTGGGCAACCGCCATCGATCTCTTGCTCCTCAATGGTCGCCACGAGCATGTCCAGCGCCTCTTGACGTGGCTGGAGGGCGAAGCTCGCACGGACGGCTACATTCATGCAGCAGTGGCCCAGATCCTGCTGGGCCATGGCTTCCATGCCGAGGCGCTACAAGGCTTCCTGGCCGCCCGGACCCGGCTTCCCCAGGATGCCGGTATTTACGTCGGACTGGGGGAAACCTGCCTGGCTCTCGACCTGAAAGACGATGCGCGCGTGATGTTTGAACAGGCCTGCGCGCTTGCACCGGATGCGGCGCATCCCCGCAAGCGACTCACCCAGCTCCAAGCTTGAATTCGGAGGGTGAAGCCCGATGTCTCTTCGTCTGAACACCAACGTGGCCGCGCTCAAGGCCCACCTCAACCTCGAGACCAACAGCAATGCCCTGAATCGGTCGCTCGAGCGTCTGTCCTCGGGCCTGCGGATCAACCGTTCCGCGGATGATGCAGCGGGCTTGGCCATCTCGGAGCGTATGGGCACCCAGATCCGGGGCCTGGACGTGGCCTCGCGCAATACCCTGGACGGCATCTCGATGGTCCAGACCGCCGATGGTGCCCTGGGTGAAGCCAGCACCCTGATCCTCCGGATGCGGGAACTCGCCGTCCAGGCCGCTAGCGACTCCCAGACCATGCAGGATCGCCAGGCCATCCAGCGTGAGATCGACCAGCTCATCCTGGAAGTCGACCGGATCGCTCAGACCACCGAGTTCAACAGGACCAACCTGCTGGATGGGTCGCGGTCGATCCTGACGCTCCAGATCGGAGCCAACGAGAAGCAGTTCGTCGAGGTCACCCTGCACACGGCCAGCGCGGCCGCACTCGTGCTCACCTCGCTTCCGGTGACGGACAGCGTCATCGCTTCGACCACCGTGGCCCGGATCGACGCGGCCCTCGAGCGCGTGCTCGATCAGCGCGCCACGATGGGGGCCATGTTGAACCGCCTCGACCTCGTCATGAACAACCTGACGACGCAGAGCGAAAAGCTGACGGCCTCGCGGTCCCGCATCCGGGACCTGGACATGGCCACCGAAGTGGTGGAAATGTCGCGCAGCCAGATCTTGAACCAGACCTCGGTCTCCATGCTTAGCCAGGCCAACCAGGCCCCGCAGGCCGTACTCGCACTCATCCGGGGCGGTTGAGCCAGCCGCCGCATCCCGCTTCGGAAGATTCTGAAAAAACTTGAGAGCTTCCTGAAAAATTTTTTCGAATCAAGGGTATACTCTCCTTGGTGAACCGGCGGATATCCATCCCGAGGTTCACCCGGCACCCTGGCCCGTCTGATTGTTCACGAGGAAGAATCATCGGGTCAACGTGTGTCTTTCGCTTCACACAGGAAGTGTGAGCTGGGCGAAAGAACCACCTGGGCCAGCCGGTCGCGGAACACGGATCGTTCCTGCTCGACATGACAAGGAGGTTCACCATGTCGCTCCGTATCAACACCAACACTGCCGCTCTTAATGCGCATCGTCAGCTCACGCACAATGACGAGATGCTCAACAAGAGCCTCAACCGGCTCGCATCCGGACTTCGGATCAACAATGCGTCAGACGATGCTGCGGGTCTGGCCATCAGCCAGAAGATGCAGGGCCAGGTCGCAGGCCTCAACCAGGCGAGCCGCAATGCCCAGGATGGCATCTCGCTGCTCCAGACGGCCGAAGGTGGCCTGAACGAAACGCAGAACATTCTACAGCGCATGCGTGAACTGGCCGTCCAGGGGGCCAACGACACCCTCACCACGGCCGACCGCAGCAACATCCAGGACGAGCTCAACGCGCTGTCCTCGGAGATCGACCGGATTGCGAACAACACGGACTTCAACACCAAGAAGTTGCTGGATGGGGCCCTCGCGACCGGGGGCATCACGTTTCAGGTCGGCGCCAACGCCAGCCAGACCGTGAACTTCACCGTGTCCACGGCTACTTCGAGCGCCCTGACCGTCAGCGGAGGCAGCATCACCGTCGATTCTGCATCGAATGCCTCGACGACGATCAGCAACATCGACAATGCCATCGCGGCCGTGAGCAACAGCCGAAGCAAGCTGGGTGCCGCGATCAACCGGCTCCAGCACACGATCACGAACCTGGGCGTCCAGGCCGAGAACATCGATTCGGCCCGCAGCCGGATCGCAGATCTCGACATGGCCAAGGAAGTCGTCCACATGTCCAAGTCGCAGATCCTGAGCCAGTCGTCGACCTCGATGCTGGCCCAGGCCAACAGTTCGTCCCAGAGCGTCCTCAGCCTCCTGCGCTAGGCCATCACCTGTCTCCCCCGGCCTTGAGCCGCAATCTCGCGGCCGGGGGAAGAAGCAGGGAGGTACGAGGATAGCTTCGGCCACCCGCGGACGGACTTGAGATCTCCATCAAAAGTTTTTTTCGCGGGGGGGTCACGCCCCCGGACCGGATGAGAGGGGGCATACCCCGGTGCCAGGAGGGCACCGGATATCTCATCAGGGAGGTACACCCATGTCACTCAGGATCAACACCAACACGGCGGCCATGAACGCCCACCGGCAGTTGACCATCAACGACGAGAGCCTGAACAAGAGCCTCAACCGGCTGGCCTCGGGCCTTCGCATCAACGGCGCCGCCGACGATGCCGCGGGCCTCGCGATCAGCCAGAAGATGCAGGGACAGGTCTCGGGCCTCAACCAGGCCAGCCGCAACGCCCAGGACGGCATCTCGATGCTCCAGACGGCGGAAGGCGGTCTCAGCGAAACCCAGAACATCCTCCAGCGGATGCGCGAGCTGGCCGTCCAGGGGGCCAACGACACCCTCACCACGGCAGACCGCAACAACATCCAGGACGAGCTCAACGCGCTGTCCTCGGAGATCGATCGCATCGCATCGAACACCGAGTACAACACGAAGAGCCTGCTCGGGGGAGGCCTGTCCAGCGGCGTCACGTTCCAGGTCGGCGCCAATGCTGGCCAGACGGTCAACGTCACCGTGTCCACGGCCACGGCGAGCTCCCTGACCGTCGGGGGCGGCAGCATCACGGTCGATTCGGCCGCGAATGCTTCCACGACCATCAGCAACATCGACAACGCGATTGCCGCGGTGAGCAACAGCCGAAGCAAGCTCGGCGCGTCGATCAACCGTCTGCAGCACACGATCACGAACCTGGGCGTCCAGGCCGAGAACATCGACGCGGCCCGCAGCCGTATCTCGGATCTCGACATGGCCAAGGAGGTCGTCCACCTCTCGAAGTCCCAGATCCTGAGTCAATCTTCGACGGCGATGCTCGCTCAGGCGAACTCCTCGTCGCAGAGCGTGCTGGGTCTGCTCCGGTAGCCACGCATGAAACGGAGAGCCGGTGGTTTTCACCGGCTCTTTTTTTCTAAAGTTCGAGGCCACGACGTCCGATAACCTATAGTGGGTTAGAGGCAAGTCCGGGCCGGAAGGCCCGACGGAGGAGACCATGCGCATCGAAGGAGCCATCATGGCTGCGTCCATGGTGAGCCAGCAGACCGTTCAACCCGATACCCAGATCCAGCGCGATCGCGCCTACCAGGCCACGGCGTCCAATCTGGCCCAGGAAGAAGCCCGCCAGGGTGACGATTCCCGGGCTGTCGGCCGTCAGATGCTGGAATCCGCGATCGGCCAGGTCGAGAAAATCTTGAATGCCTTCGACGAGTCGGTGGCGTTCAAGATCCACGAGCAGACCAAGAGCACCATCGTCTCCGTGGTCAATCGTGACACCGGAGAGGTCATCCGCGAGTATCCCTCCGAGAAGTTCCTGGACCTGGTTGCCATGTTCCAGAAACAGCTCTCGGGCCTGTTCGTCGACACGAACCGGTAAGAGGGGTCAGGAGGCATCATGGCGGGCGCGCTTTCGGTCGGTGGTCTGGCCACGGGTATGGATACCAAGAACCTGATCGCCCAGCTCATCGCAGCCGAGAGCGCGCCCATCCAGCGCCTCCAGGCCCGCAGTGCCAGCATCACCACGGCCAACAACCTCTTCCAGGGGATCTCGTCCAAGCTGACGGCCCTCCGCTCGGCCGCGAAGGACCTGACCCTGGATGCGAATCTCGCTCCTCGGGCGACTCGCTCGACGGATTCCGCCATCGTGTCCGCCACCGCGACGGCCTCTGCGGCTGCCGGGACCTACAGCGTCATGGTGAAGCAACTCGCCTCCTCCTCCACGCTGAAGAGTGCCTCGGGCGTGGGCGCCAGCGTGTCGGACTTCGTGGCCTCGGACACGGGCGCCTCAGCGGGGCAAAAAAAGCTATCCGAGTTGAATCTCGCCACGACCATCACGGGCGGATCGCTCACCTTCCAGATCAAGAAGGCGGCCGGAGTCGAGACGAAATCGGTCACGATCGACCCCGCGAAGACCCTGCAGGCGACCCTGAAAGATATCCAGGACGGCCTGGGCGGAGCCTCGGTGGTCGAGGTCGTCAACAACCGGATTCGCGTCACCGCCGATCCGACCATCTCACAGGTGGTCTTCGGTTCCGGAACCGACACCTCGAACTTCTGGAGCAGCACGGGTCTGCGGACCGTCACGGGAACCCAGTCGGGTGGCGCAGCCATCCAGGTTTCGGGGGTTTCGAACCTGGGCGTCGCGCGCCCCGATGTGGCCATGGACGGATCCGGGACGATCGCCCCGGGGCTCAAGACCGCCCTGAGCACCGTCGGAGGGTCGGGTTCCTTCGAGATCAACGGCACGACGATCAGCTACCAGGGCACCGACAGCCTCAACGCCGTGCTCAGCCGGATCAACACCTCCAGTGCCGGGGTCATCGCCAGCTACAACACTCTCGAAGACCGCGTCGTGCTGACGAGTCGCGCGACGGGCTCCGAGGCGATCGCCATCAAGGACCTCACGGGCAACTTCCTGGAAGCCAGCGGCATGTACAGCACGGCAACCAACTCGATCACGGGTAGTACCACGGTGGGCGCCAATGCCCAGATCCTCATCCAGGGTATCAACGGCGATCAGCCGATCGAGAGCACGAACAACCGGTTCTCGAACATCGTTCCGGGCCTGACCTTCACGGCCTCGAAGGTGGATGACGGGAAATACCAGACGGTGACGGTCGAGCTCAATCCGCAAGCCACCATCGACAAGCTCAAGTCGTTCGTCGATGCCTACAATGCCGTGCTCGACAGCGTGAACTTCATGACGGCCAAGGGCGCGCCCAATGCGTTCGACGCGGACCTCAGAGCCCTCGGCTCCCAGGTCCGAACCCTGACGACCAGCCTCGCGGCCCCTGACAACGCGACCATCAAGTCCCTGACGGACCTGGGGATCGGGACCACGCGAGACGATCGCATCCGACTCTCGATGGACAGTGACAAGATCCGTACCGCGCTCGAAAATCGCCCCGACGAGGTGGCAAATCTGTTCCGGAACGCCACCTCGGGCATCGCGAATCGCCTGTCGACGTATCTCAACAACGTCACGGGCACCTCGGGCATTCTCAAGTCCCGGGACCGGACGGCCCAGGCCCGGATCCGGTCGATCAACGATCAGGTCTCCGATTCTCAGCGTCGGATGACGCTGAGACAGGACCAGCTCAACAAGCAGTTCGCCGCGATGGAGAAATCCGTTTCCACCATGAAGTCCCAGCAGAGTGCCTTCACGAGCCAGCTCGGTTCTCTCGGCTAGCAGGAGGAGATCCCACGATGAACCCCATGATGGCCAGAAACCCCTACGCGCAGTACCAGCAGACGCAGTTCGAGACCGCTCCCCCCGAGCGGCTGCTGCTGATGCTGTATGACGGTGCGATCCGCTTCTGCATGGTCGCTCGCAAGGCGATCCTCGAGAACGACCCGAAGACCTGCAACACGCACTGCATCAAGGTGCAGAACATCCTGCAAGAGCTCATGGTGACGCTCCGAATGGACGTGGGCGGGGATCTCGCGAAGAACCTCTTCGACCTCTACGAGTACCTCTCGCATCGCACGATGATGGCCAACGTCAACAAGCAGGTCGAGCCCCTCGACGAGGTCGTGGGTCATCTCAAGGAACTGCGTGAGGCGTGGGCGCAGGCCGCCCGGAACGTCGGCACGCTCAAGGCCTCCCAGGCCAGCGCCTGATCCCCCAGCCATGCCGTCCGAGCAGCTGGCAGAACTCTATCGCGAGGCCCTGCGACTCACCGAGTCGCAGGGCCTCGCCATTGCCCGGGAAGACTGGGAGTCGCTGGAAGCCCTCCTGGCCGAGCGCCAGCACATCCTGGACAGGGCTGCCCCGCTCATGGCGCGGGTGACTCCCGGGGACCCGGCTCTGGATCCCGCCCGCGCGGCGCTCCGGGAGATGCTGACCCGCGAGGCGGACAATCAGGCTGCCCTGGCAGCCTTGCAGGCAGGGCTAGAATCGCAGCGCAAGCAGCTGTCTCACGGAGCGGGGGCCCTGGCCCGGTACCGGGTCACGGTCTCGGAAGAATCCGAGACCTGGTACATCGACGACGCCAGATGACGCCTTTCAGGGCAACAGCATGCCCGCCATCGCAGCACTGAGACACGAGGCGAGCGCACCGGCGACCATGGCGCGCAACCCGAGCTGAGCCAGATCACCACGCCGCTCGGGGGCCATCGCCCCGATGCCCCCCACGTTCTGGGCAATCGAGCTGAAATTTGCGAACCCACACAGCGCGAAGGTCGCGAGCCGGATCGAGCGCTCCGAGAGCTCGCCGCGCCGGATCAGCTCCACGAGATCGGCGTAGGCCACGAACTCGTTGAGCGCGAGTTTCTGCCCGATGAGGCCTCCGACCGTGACGGCCTCGGACCAGGGCACGCCCATCAGGAAGGCGAGCGGGCTGAAGGCGGCTCCGAAGAGCATCTGGAGGGACACGACCGGGAGATGCCAGCCGAACCAGGTATCGAGGTGGCCCGGAAGCCAGCCGATGGCCGCGTTCACGAGGGCCAGCAGCGAGATGAACGCGAGCAGCATGGCCCCGACGTTGAAGGCGAGGTGCATGCCATCGATCGCCCCCTTGGCCGCTGCCTCGATGACGGACGATTCATGCCGCTCGACGGCGAGCTCCACCTTCCCTCGTGTCCGGGGCTCGCCGGTCTCGGGCACCATCAGCTTGGCCATCACGAGCCCGGCCGGCGCCCCCATGAGGGAGGCGGCGAGCAGGGACGGAGCCCAGTCCTTGCCCAGCAGCCCCAGATAGGCGGCCATCACCCCTCCCGCGATGGTGGACATCCCTCCGGTCATGAGGGCCATCAGCTCCGAACGGGTCATGGTCCCGATGTACGGGCGGACGAGCAGGGGGCCCTCGACCTGCCCCACGAACACGCAGGCCGCCGCACTCAGGCTCTCGGCAGCAGAGGTGCCGAGCGTCCGGGAGACGACCCAGGCCAGGATCTGCACGATGGCCTGGACGATACCCAGGTAATAGAGGATGGCGATGAGGGCCGCCATGAAGACGATGGTCGGCAGCACCTGGAACGCGAAGATGAACGCGAATCCGGGCACGTCGACGAGCTTGCCGAAGACGAAGCTCGAGCCCTGCTTCGAGAAGTCGAGCAGGGCCGTGATACGCGCCCCCAGCCACTGGAAGAGGGCCTGCCCGCCCGGCAGCTTGAGGATGAACAGGGCCAGGGCGAACTGGATGCCGAGTCCCGCGAGGATGGGACGCCAGCGAATGGCCTTCCGGTCCGTCGAGGCCAGCCATCCGAGCAACAGGATGGCCAGCAACCCCACGATACTGATGAGCTGGTTCATGTCGTCCTCCTAGCTCAGGAGACCGGCGATCGTCGCGGTCAGGCACGAGGCGAGGGCCCCACCGACCATCGCCCGCAGGCCCAGCCGGGCGAGTTCACCCCGACGCTCGGGCGCGATGCCCCCGATGCAGCCGATGTTGATGGCGATCGAGCTGAAGTTGGCGAAGCCGCACAGCGCGAAGGTCGCGATCGTCGTGGCGTGCGCCCCGAGCGAGACCCCGCCCACCTTGCCCGCGATGATGTCGGCCAGGTGCGTGTAAGCCACGAACTCGTTGATGACGATCTTCTGACCGATCAGGCTCCCGACGAGCCCCGCCTCGTTCCAGGGCACGCCCATCACGAAGGCCAGCGGGCTGAAGATCCAGCCCAGGATCTTCTCGAGTGACAGCGGGCTGCCATCCGGCAGGTGGACGAGACCGATGCCGGCATTCAGCATCGCGATGAGCGAGACGAAGGCCAGGAGCATGGCCCCCACCACGAAGGCCAGGTGCATCCCGTCCGCGGCCCCCTTGGCAGCCGCCTCGATGACGGACGATTCCGTCCGTTCGACCTCGAGGGTCGCTCCGCCTGCCGTCTTCGGGGATTCGGTCTCGGGGACCATGATCTTGGCCATCACGAGGCCGGCGGGCGCCCCCATGATGGACGCCGCCAGCAGGTGGGGCGCCCATTCCTTGCCGAGCATGCCGATGTAGGCCGCCATCACGGACCCCGCGATGGTCGCCATTCCACCCGTCATGATGGCCATGAGCTCGGATCGGGTCATCTGGGAAATGTACGGACGAATCAGCAGGGGCGCCTCGCTCTGCCCCACGAAGACGCAGGCGACGGCACTCAGACTCTCGGCCCCGGACGTGCCCATGGTCTTGACCATCAGCTTCGCGAAGAAGGAGACGATGGCCTGCATGAGGCCCAGGTAATAGGCGACACCCATGAGGCTTCCGACGAAGATGATGGCCGGAAGCACCTGGAACGCGAAGATGTAGCCCATCGAGGGGATGTCGATGAGCTTGCCGAAGACGAAGCCCGTGCCTTCCCTGGCGAAGTCCAGGAGTCTCGTGACGGCCAGCCCGAGGCGATCGAAGAACGACTGACCGACGGGGGTCTTGAGGATGAAGAGGGCCAGGGCCAGTTGCACACCCAGCCCCCAGCCGACGAGGCGATACGAGATGGCCCGACGATCGGTCGAAAGGGCGTGGGCGATACCCAGGATCACGAGCAGGCCCAGCAGGCCGACGAGCTTGTCCATGGCGGGTTGTGAAGCTCCTGTCTACAAGCAGCATCCCCTGGCCTCAGGGGCCAGGGGAGCAAAAGGATCAACGATCGAGGCGAGAGGCGGCTTGCAACGAGCGCCGCCTGAGGGCGAATCGCAGGCGGCGCTTGCCCCCCTGCCAGCGGAACACCGAAAAGAGCGCGACGGTGAGGGTTCCCCCCTTGAGAAACCAGGTGAAGAGCGCTCCGAGGTCTCCCAGGATGGCCCCCCCGACGGGAACGGCCTCGGCCGCGACCAGAGGCGCCGTCGCGACGAGCTTGCCCTGCTGCATGACCTGGAGGGTCCCGACGGGCTGGCCGGGCGAGACGGGAGCCGTCACATCTTCCCGCATGAGGGTGGTGGTCTCGACCTGCGGGCGACCGGAGCCGCGTGGCACACTCAGCGTCAGGGGCTGGAGCAAGACGGCCTTCACGGACCGCACGCTGCCACCGGCGACGGCCACCTCACCGAGCGGCTGGTCGGGAGTCAGCACGGGGACGCTCTCGAAGGCCTGCAGACCGTGGTCGAGCAACTGCTGGGCATCGCGCCAGCAGTCCGGATCCGAGAGGATGGCCTCGATCACGTACCGACCGTCGCGCTTCGCGGATCCGACGAAGCATTTCCCGGCAACCGTGGTGTACCCCGTCTTGCCGGCCCAGGCGCCCGGATAGGACTTCAGGAGCCGGTTGTGGTTGACCAGCAGACGCTTCTTGATGCGCGAGTTGCCGGGCAGTTCCATGGTCCGGGTGGACGAGATCCGGGCCATGGTCGTGTTCATGAACGCGGCGCGCGCCAGCATGGCGAGGTCATGCGCGCTCGAATGGTGGGCCGGGTTCGGGAGCCCGTGGGGAGTCTCGAAATGGGTGTCCTGAAGCCCGAGTTCCTCGGCCTTGCGGTTCATGAGGGCCACGAAGCCCTGGACGCTGCCGCCCACGTGCTCGGCGACGGCCGTGGTGGCATCGTTGCCGGAGACGAGCATCATGCCGTAGAGCAGCTGTTCGAGCGTGAGGTGTTCTCCCGCCTCGAGATACATGCTGGAACCTTCCACGGCTGCAGCAGCCGTCGACACCTCGACGACATCCGAGAGGTTGCCATGCTCGATGGCGACGAGGGCGGCCATGAGCTTGGTGGTGCTGGCCTGCGGGAGCTGTTCGTGGATGTTCTTGCCGTAGAGCACCTGACCGGACGCCCCGTCGATGAGGATCGCGGCCCGGGCGGTGACGGTGGGCGAGGCCTGTTCGGCCCGGGCCGGGAACAGCCCGGTCCCCAAGGCCAGCGCGGCCATCCCCACCGTGATCATCGCACGCTTCAACGGAACCTCCCTCGCACCACTTCCAGCGTAAGTCCACTTGCAGTTTAAGAAAAGCCCATGAATCGTTGCGTGACGGTGCTCACCGGAGCCGTGATCCCACTTGCGCCTCCGGCTCGTTACAGGCTATACTGACTGGACTGCGCGCTAATAGCTCAGGTGGTAGAGCAGCTGACTCTTAATCAGCGGGTCGTAGGTTCGAGCCCTACTTGGCGCACCTTGAAATCGGGCACCCGTGATGGGTTGCCCGATTTTTTGTGCTTGACGGTCTCCCCGTCGTCCGCCCCCTCGCGCTGGCGCCGCAGGTCCACACCCGACCTTCGGCAGGTCTCGTCCAGCTGACGCTCGAGGTGAGCCGGGCCCAGCATCCGGACATGTCGGTGAAAACAGCCCTCCAGCGCCTCCCGTCACATCGATCGGCGTGTGACACGAACTGCCCGTACGCGCAGAAGGCGAAGGTCGGGCTCCCCTCTGCGAGGACGAGGTCCTGTTCTGGACCGCCTGTCCCCCGTCGTCCACGCAAGCTCTGGATACCGACACCCGGGTCCTGGTGCGCGACCCCGACCTTCTCCAGGAGCAGAGCTTGCTCGGCGACCTGGAAAAGTGACAGATCGGGTTTCGCCGGCGGGTGGCCGAGCGACGGAGAATGCCCGGGCTACAACCTCTCGGAGCCGGAGAGCCCGGTTACCGGGACTCCCTGTGTCTGGTCTACCGCGCCGACGCTCAGAAAACGAACGGCGCCGAGACCCTCCTCGAGGCGATCCGGCGCTCGGTGAAATAGCGTCTCGATACGGCACGATGGCCCCCCGTGCCGTTTCGATGCCTACTTCTTGACCCGGGTCTTGCGTGCAGCCGGCTTCTTCACCGGAGCAGGCACTTTCCGGAGAACGGGAGCCACAGTCTCGGCGGGCGTCGGCAAGACAGAGGGGATGGCGGCC
>Ga0079301_1000237_pt1 | contig 26116 bp, 23 predicted proteins | sample Wag4_2014_7_11_3_FD_74797 | JGI IMG/M metagenome (GOLD analysis project Ga0079301, IMG submission 74797) | Fresh water mixed with fracking chemicals microbial communities from Ohio, USA - Utica-2 Time Series FC 2014_7_11 | ecosystem: Engineered > Industrial production > Chemical products > Input... | reverse complement strand
ATGTGGCAATGAAGAGTTGCCCATTAACATTTCCAACAATACCCCATTTAAACTGGCTTGGACTTCTAAGTTGGGATATTTCAGGGTGTATTCGGTTAAGGCACCCATGTGGAAGCTATCCGCAATGGTGAGATAGCCGGTTTGGAACATCAGTGCTTCGGTCGGGATGTCTTCAACATCAAAGCGCGATAACAACGTTTCCATCGTCACCAACTGTGATAACTCTGGGGTAAAGGCTTGGCGTTGGCGCAGGATGTCAATTAAGAAAGTCGGTGTGCCGGTTTCAAACCAATAGGCGCGGAATTGACGTTTTTGAAACAACAACAGCACATCAAATGGGTTGTAAACCGATTCACCTAGCCAGTTATAACCGTTGTACCACTCACGAATCTGCTCTCGATCTAATCCAGCTAATTCTGGTGCAAAAACGGTGTCAATATCGTGGTCGGTGTAACCACAAATCGCTGAATACTCGGCATCAAGGGTGATGTCATTCAGGTTGTTCAGCCCAGAGAACAAACTCACTTTGCTGAATTTTGATACCCCAGTCAGAAACACGAACTTAATTACCGCATCCTGACCTTTTATCACTGAATATAAATTTCTCAGTTCATCACGCATCGCTTTGGCGAGTTCTGGATTGGTCAGATTATCGAGAATTGGTTTGTCGTATTCGTCCACCAATACGACAACCCGTTGCCCTGATTTTTGATATGCGTACTGAATCAAGTCAATGAAGCGATCAACAATCGAATTGGTACGATAGTTCAGTCCAAACCGTTCTGCCTCGGACTGTAAAATATGCTGAATTCGTTCTTGTAATGCTTTAGGCGAGTGCATGATACCTTCGGCAAAGCTGATGCGAATCACCGGATAGAACACCGACCAATCCCATTTATCGTGAATCCACAGTCCTTGAAATAATGCCTCATTCCCTGCCCACAGTTCAGCTAAGGTATCGAGGAACAAGCTTTTACCGAAACGACGTGGACGGGATAAAAAGTAATGGCTGCCCTGTGTCACCAGTTGGTAAGCCATCGGGGTTTTGTCGATATAGTAATGGTTGTCTTCGCGAATTTTGGCGAAGGTTTGGATGCCGATGGGTAGTTTTTTTCGCATGGTCATCGCTCCTCATTTTTCAGATAGTTGTTATTGCCTTATGATTAAGCCATATTTTTCACAGAGAACGCTCTCATGCTACTGACCACCGACGATTTGCTACATGATCTGGAACAATGGCAACACTATCACGGCCTGCGCCCCCTAGACGTTGCCTTTGCTCGTTTTCTTTACGACTGTTCTCCAAAAGAACATCCATTAGTGCTACTCGCTGCGGCCTTAACCAGCGCTAACTTGGGCAAAGGGCACCCCGCCTTACCGCTAGACCAATCTTTAAGTGAGGTTATCCATCTTCGAGTTGAAGAAGAGGAAGATATTGCTCAGCTACGGCAGCTCAAGGACTGGGTTGAACATATCAGTTTAAAAGCGTGGACGGATATCTTGCTGCAATCTCATAGTGTGAGCACCCAGCCTAATACAGTCGCCCCACTTTATTTCGATTCCCCTCGGCTTTATTTACGTCGTTATTATCGGTATGAATGTCAGGTTGCTAATGCTTTACAGCAGCGATTTAAAAACAAAATTGATATCTGTCTACCCGATATAACCATTCAACAAACATTGACAGCCTTATTCCCAACACCAGTAGGTAACACTTCCCCAGATTGGCAAAAAGTGGCTGCAGCTTTAGCTATCAAACAGCGTTTTGCTGTGATTTCAGGTGGGCCAGGTACGGGAAAAACCACTACAGTAGTAAAAATTTTAGCAGCATTGCAAATACTTCAATCTAAACAGCAACAAAAACCATTGGTGATTCGATTGGCTGCACCAACAGGTAAAGCGGCTGCACGATTAACAGAATCAATCGGTCAACAATTAAAATCACTATCAGAATCTTTATCTCCGTTATTTAAAACAGCAGAAGATAAAGAAAAAGTGATAGCAGCACTCCCAACTCAGGTGGCGACATTACATCGCTTACTTGGCGCGCGGCCAGAAAGTCGAAAGTTTAAGTATCACTCTGATATGCAATTACCACTGGATGTATTAGTGATTGATGAAGCGTCAATGATTGATTTAGAAATGATGGCTAAATTATTGGACGCTTTACCTCCAGATGCACGTTTAATTCTACTGGGCGATCACCAACAATTAGCTTCCGTAGAAGCAGGCACAGTGTTAGGGAGTCTATGTATGGACTACCCGTTAATGAAATTAAAACAGCAAAACGAGCCAACTTTGTTTGCTTCGTCGAATTTAGTCAATCATTTAACACAAATGACAGGCATTCAATTAACAACACTTGACGATTCCTCTCCAGCAGTCGCTGATCATATTGTGATGTTACGACATAGCCACCGTTTTAATGCCGAAGAGGGCATTGGTCAGTTAGCTAAGTTGCTGCAACAGTATCTCTATGCCGAACTTAAGCAACAGCATGAGTTATGGGAGGAGAAATTTGTTCCCTTCTTTAAGAAAAACGATACTGTTGCCACAATAACCATCCATGATTACAAAAATAAACAGTGGCTTGATTTATTAAACAGCTATAAGCCATACCTTGACTTGTTAAAAAATCAGAACTTATCCATTCAAAAAACAAAAATATCAAACACCCAAGACCAATGGGCAGAGAAAGTATTAGACACGTATAATGATTTTCAGATTTTAACAGCCATTCGGGAAGGGGCATGGGGTGTTGAAGGGGTCAATCAGGTTGTCGAAAACCATATTAAGCATGAACTCAACATTCTTTCAGATAGAAAAAGCTGGTATCACGGTCGGCCAGTGATGGTAACAAAAAACAATTATAATTTAGATCTGATGAATGGTGATATTGGTATCACGCTAAGATGGTCTGACCCAGAAAAAGAAGATGGTCAACCTGAACTGCGTGTTGCCTTTAAAGTAGCCAAGGGAGTGATTAAATGGGTGGTTCCATCTCGCTTAAACGATGTAGAAACTGTCTTCGCGATGACGGTTCATAAATCTCAAGGTTCAGAATTTACTCATACCGTATTAGTCATTCCCGATCAACACAGTGCAATTCTGACTTCAGAACTGATTTACACAGCCATTACACGTTCAAAAGAGAAATGCACTTTGGTTTTCCCCCCTAATGGAAAAGAGGTTTTGAAAAGAGCCATCGGAAAAAGGGTGCAACGAAGCAGTGGCTTAAGTGAAAAACTTGGATAGCAAAACAAAAAAGCCTCATCTGATTTCGATGAGGCTTTTTAACAAGTCAACATTAGAAATGGGTTTCTCGTTCAGGTGTAGCGGTAATGCGATGGATAGACAAGTCAGCCCCATTAAATTCTTCTTCCTCATCTAATCGAATGCCGATGGTTTTCTTTAACACTCCATACACCACATAGCCCCCGACAAAAGCAATCACCACGCCTAACCCAGTACCAATCAGTTGTGCCATCAAGCTGACATTCCCCAAACCGCCCAGAGCCTGTTGCCCAAAGATGCCAGCGGCAAGGCCACCCCATACGCCACAGATACCATGCAACGGCCACACACCTAAAACATCATCGATTTTCCAACGGTTTTGGGTCACGGTGAACATCCATACAAAAATCGCACCTGCCACCGATCCAACAACCAAAGCACCGATTGGGTGCATGATGTCAGAACCTGCGCAGACGGCAACCAAACCAGCCAGCGGGCCGTTATGGATAAACCCGGGGTCATTTTTCCCCATCACCATCGCCACCAAAGTGCCGCCCACCATTGCCATTAACGAATTCATCGCCACCAAACCGCTAATGCCCTCGATTTTTTGTGCACTCATCACATTAAAGCCAAACCAGCCAACAATTAAGATCCATGCGCCCAGTGCCAAAAATGGAATGGAAGAAGGCGGATGCGCTGCTACGTGGCCTTCACGCGAATAACGACCTTTACGGGCGCCTAAGTGTAGAACAGCAGCTAGACCAATCCATCCCCCCACCGCATGCACCACCACCGATCCGGCAAAATCATGGAAAGTGGCACCAAATTGCTGTTGCAACCAATCTTGCAAACCAAAATGACCATTCCAAGCAATGCCTTCAAAAAATGGATAGACCAAACCAACAAGAATACAGGTGGCTAATGTTTGCGGATGGAAACGTGCCCGTTCAGCAATACCGCCGGACACAATTGCTGGAATTGCCGCAGCAAAAGTCAATAAAAAGAAGAATTTAACCAAGTCATAACCGTGGTTGCTGGTCATCTCTTGTGCTGAAGCAAAGAAATTGACGCCATACGCAACGCTATAGCCGATGAAAAAGTAAGCCAAGGCCGACACAGCAAAGTCGGTCAGAATTTTAACCAAGGCATTCACTTGGTTTTTTCGGCGCACCGTTCCCAACTCTAAAAAAGCAAAACCAGCATGCATCGCCAAAATCATAATGGCGCCCAACAAGATAAAAAGCACATCTTGTGCACTATAACTGTGATCCATCTGCCTATCTCCAAGGATTGATTGCAAGTTGGACGCACCATAAGCAAGCCTAATGCCTATTTTTATAGGCATTTGTTTATGAAAGAGATTTTTCTTAAGATAAATTTAAGAAATCAAATCTGGTGCAGGAAAACCCACAACTCGAGCAACCTCGCTTATCGTTCAGCACAGAGAAGCAGCTTACTCTGCTCTTTTTTGGTGCTTAGAATAGATACAAGGAAAATGTCCCTCTGCTTGATAAAACAGAGGAAAAAACAGAGCGAAACGGTGTTATCGCCGTACCCAACGTACTAAATTGGCGGCAAGATGTCCGTGTTGTGAGAGCTGACGTTGCCAATCTCGGGCATGGCGTTGCCACTGGGGAAGATAATCGAGCCAGGTTTGCCATTGCATCGCCAACTGCCCAACCTCTGGTACAACATCCGCATTTAACCAATGCCAATTAGACCAACCCAGTTGTTGTAGGTCAGCAGGTAATGAGGCGCTGTAACCCTGCCAAAAAGCTTCTAATTTCTGCCAATGGGCGCCGTCCTCGGTGGGATAGATATGCCAGAAAAAAGGTTTGGCCGCCCACTGCGCTCGTACAAAAGAATCTTCGCCCCTGACAAAATTGATGTCACAGCTCCACAACAAACGATCAAAAAAAGCTTGGTTGCCAAATGCTAGGTTATGCAGCGTGAGCTTACCTCGTTGCAGACAAGCCCCCGCTGTAAAAGGATGTTCGTAGTAAGCCGCCACCATTCTCGCAGTGCGGTCGTTCGGTATTAACAAGCGTACTGGCTGTGGACTGTGTTCTAACACTTGTAACCAACTCACCAATGCTGGCGGTTCGTAGGTAAAAACAGAAATGGTGAGTTCATCCACCGCAGGAGCCGATAGGCCAAGTTGTTGCCAGAAATCAGCTTGTTGCAGTGCATCAGCTAAAAAATCATCGCGAGCCCGCAAGCTGGCATCACTGCCCAGAACACCACCGGTATTGCTAGAAAATCCGGGAAAGAAAAAGGTTTGTTGTAATGGCAAGCGCGGATGCTGCGATTGGCTCAGATGACAGCCTTCTACCCATGCCTCTGCGGAAAGATATTCTAGGTTAATCCACTGTGGCGGTGGTTGGCAGCGTGCCATCGCCTGTAAAAAGGCGTCAGACAGACCGCAGGCAAATGCCTCAATCACCACTTCACCCGGGGTAAGCGACTCTGGTTCTAAGACCCAGTGATAAATGGTGATGCCGTCCACCGTTTGTTTTGGTAGATGACTTTGCACACGGCATTCAATATGAGCAAAGCTCACCAAGTCATCTACCCACAGCCGAATCGGTAGGGCATAGTCTTGCGCCAGCTGTTGTGCTAAACGCCAACACACCCCAATGTCGCCATAATTATCTACGACACGACAAAAAATATCCCAATACCGATCCGGTGTTTGCATTTACACCACCAAATAAGAGGAATGGGTTAAGCCAGTTCGCAATGCTTCTAAGAAGTGACGGCGTTCATCACCGCTCAAGGTCGAGGCGGCCCACACCTTATCACGATAACGATTCATCAATTCATCGGGTTGCAGATGGACATAACGCAGCATGTCTTCGATCGTGTCGTGAACTTCCACGCCGCCAAAGCGCACCGCGCCCGAGGCATCGACATACACGTTGACGCTATCGGTATCGCCAAACAGATTGTGCATATCGCCCAAAATCTCTTGATAAGCGCCGACTAAAAAGACACCCAACAGATATTCTTCACCCACCGCCACATCATGCACAGGCATGGTCGATTCAATACTCTGTTGATCGACATACTGTGTTACACGGCCATCGGAATCGCAGGTTAGGTCTTGTAACACAGCACGGCGGGTGGGGGCTTCTTGTAAACGGTGAATAGGCGCAATAGGCAATAATTGATCGATGGCCCAAGTATCTGGCAGCGATTGGAACACGCTAAAGTTGCAGAAGTACTTATCTGCCAGTTTCTCGCCTAGTTCATCGAATACCGGTCGGTGTGAGCGTTGTAGGGTATTCAATGCCCCATAAATGCGGCGACATAAGGCAGCATAGCACTGTTCAGCCAGCGCTTTTTCACGCAACGACACAGCACCATCGACATACATTTCCGCCACCGTTGACACATACTGACCGGCACGGAAATAGGTTTCTGTGGCGGTTAAAATATCGGTGGAAGTGGCAAGTTCATATAACTTGACTACAGGTGTCGCCAGCTGTTCAAGCTCCTCGCTGCTCACCGATGGCACGCTATCGTTAGCACGCTCCACATCGGTGACATTGACCACCAATACGGCATGGTGGGCAGTTAACGCACGTCCAGATTCACTCATCACATGCGGACATGGAATCGCTTGCTCGGCGCAAAAGTCTTTCACCATGCTAATGATGGTTTCTGCATACTCACCGATGGAATAGTTGACGGAACTGTCATTGCGCGATTGTGTGCCATCATAATCCACACCTAAGCCACCGCCGACATCCAAATGATCGAGCGGTAACCCCAAGGCGGATAATTCGCCGTAGTAACGCAACGCTTCACGGAAACCACGCCGATAGTCGGCAATATTGGCAATTTGTGATCCCATGTGGAAATGGAGTAGGCGTACCGCTTGTTTCAGCCCTGCCGCAATAAAACGCTCACTGACCGCAATCAATTGCGCCGCCGATAAACCAAATTTTGCCTTATCGCCACCGGAATCAGCCCACCGACTGCTGGCCAGCGAAGATAACCGCACCCGCAACCCAACATTTGGCATCACCCCTAGGCGTTGGGCTTCTTCAATCACCAATTGCACTTCGGATTCTTTTTCAATCACGATAAACACGCGATGACCAAGCTTTTGTCCAATCAGAGCAAGATGAATAAATTCACGGTCCTTGTAGCCATTGCAGACAATGGTGGCGCCCTGTGGAGCCAATGCCAACACAGCCATCAACTCAGGCTTTGAACCAGCTTCGAGTCCAATCGGCAAACTACTGTCGGCAATAATCCCTTTGACCACTGCTTCTTGCTGGTTGACCTTAATCGGATAGAGTAGGGTATAGCCAGCTGGATAATCATATTCAGCTTGCGCTTGCGTAAATCCCTCGACGATACGGCGCGCACGTTGGGTCAAAATATCGGGGAAACGCACCAATAAGGGCAGTGATAAACCATTGTCACGCAGCGTATGTGTCAGCTGGTATAAATCGACCTCGGCGCCTTCACGACCATTCGGCCGCACAATGACATTCCCTTGTTCACCAACATCAAAAAAGTTGACGCCCCAGTGACGAATGCCATATACATTTCTACTGTCATTCACGGTCCATACCATAGTCGCAACACTGCCTTTCTTGTCTAAGGGAGGTCTCTCTGGGGTAGAAAAGAGAGACACATTCGAATGGAAATATCGCAAATGCCAACTGTGTGCGGGATGGCCGCAACAGTGGCGATTCAGCGACGCCATTGAAACACATATTGTATGCAAACAGCGATCAGCTGCTGGGTCATTTCTTATATTGATGCGACAGCAAGACAGCCTTAACAGCAACAACGCACCATTTTTGGGCAAAACAGCCCTACAAGATTAAAATAATGTTTCTTTTTGATGAAAATTCATCTAAAGCAGCCTTGTTTCGGCAATAATAGCGCCCGTCTTTGACTCCTTGTTTCCCTCTCATGTTCGAGCTTTTTCACGATCTGTCGCTCGGTGCCAGCGCCAGTCTGCTATTGGCGTTGTTTTTTGTTCTCGCCTATGAATTTATCAATGGTTTTCACGACACAGCGAATGCTGTTGCGACCGTGATCTACACCAAAGCCATGCCCGCTAATTTGGCGGTGGTGGCATCCGGTATTTTTAACTTTTTTGGGGTGATGCTCGGTGGATTGGGTGTTGCCTATGCCATCGTCCATTTATTACCCGTCGAGCTGATTCTTAATGTCGGCTCGGGTCATGGCCTCGTGATGGTCTTTGCCCTGTTGGCCTCGGCAATTTTATGGAACTTCGGCACGTGGTATGTTGGTTTGCCAGCTTCGAGTTCACATACTTTGATTGGTTCAATTCTCGGTGTGGGGATTGCCCATTCGCTGATGAACGGTATTCCACTGAATCAAGGGATTAACACCGGCAAAGCCATCGATATCATGCTGTCGCTGTTAATTTCGCCAACAGTTGGTTTCTTGGTTGCCGGCGGCATGTTATTGGTGTTACGCCGTTATGCCAGCAATACCCGCTTGCATTTCACCCCCGAAGAACGGAAAAACTTTGATGGCAAAAAACGCCCACCGTTCTGGACACGTTTTACCTTGATTGCCTCGGCTATGGGCGTAAGTTTTGCCCACGGTTCAAATGATGGTCAAAAGGGGATTGGGCTGTTAATGCTGGTGTTGATTGGTTTGGCACCCACACAATTTGTGCTTGATTTGACAAATACACCTTATCAAATTGAACGTACCCGCGCCGCAGCGGTACAAATGGGCGAGTTTTATCAGCGCCATGCCGCTTTGCTAAGTGAGCATGTCAAACCACCGCGCAAAGCCGGCATTGTGTTGCCCGAGGCGTTTGCTTGTGAAGCCGAAACCACGTTGCCTGCTATTGCCTTGTTGCAACAACGGTTAGATGGTTTGAAGGGCTATGCCGACTTAAATGTTGATGATCGCCGTCAAGTCCGCCGTTTGATTCTGTGCTTGGACAATACCGCGAAAAAAGTAGCAGCATTGCCCGGTTTACCTTCCACCGATAAAGCTGACTTAAACAAGCTGCGTAAAGATTTGGTGGTTCCTACGGAATATGCACCACAATGGGCGATTGTCTTGATTGCCTTGGCTCTGGGTTTAGGTACGATGGTGGGCTGGAAGCGGATTGTGTTAACCGTGGGTGAAAAAATCGGCAAAACCGGTATGACTTATGCCCAAGGTGCATCAGCACAAATCACCGCTTCGTTGGCGATTGGGATTGCCAGTTTCACCGGTATGCCGGTCTCTACCACGCATGTGTTATCTTCTGCTGTCGCAGGGACAATGGTAGCAAACCGCAGTGGCTTACAAGGCAGCACAGTCCGCAGTATTTTACTGGCATGGGTCTTCACTCTCCCAGCAACTATTTTGCTCTCTGGTGGCTTATTCTGGTTAGCAACCAAATTTATTTAAGCTCACATCCCGTCGGCTAAACCGCAAAAGCAACGCCGAGTCCGCTTTGCGAGGAGTGATATCAATGACTACAATACTGTCGTTGATATCACTCAAAAGGTGTCGCTATGGCAACCTTGACGATTCGGAATATGGACGACTCCATCAAGCAATCGCTGCGTATCCGCGCTGCACAGCATGGGGTGTCGATGGAAGAAGAAGCTCGCCGCATTCTGCGTGAAGCTTTGGTGCGGGTATCCCAACCACAACCCTTAGGACAACGACTAAAACAGCGTTTTGCGGAAGTGGCTGAGGCAGATTTTGAGCTTCCCTCGCGCCAGCTACCACGCACCCCACCGGATTGGGGTTAACGCGCTGTGAAATTGCTCGATACCAATGTGTTGTCCGAATTCATGCGTCCACAACCTTCTGAAGCAGTGACAACATGGCTGGATCGCCTCCCTGCTGAACAAGTATGGGTCTGTGCCATTAGCCGCGCTGAAATTGCACTCGGTTTGGCATTGATGCCAGCGGGGAAACGTCAATCGGCCTTGACACAAGCAGCGCAAGCAATGTTCGAAGAGGACTTCGGCGAACGCTGCCTGCCATTCGATGAGTATGCAGCACTCCATTACGCAACGATTGTCGCCCAACGGACGCGCATGGGGCGCCCCATTAGCACCGAAGATGCCCAAATTGCTGCCATTGCACTCACGCACAATCTGATTTTAGCAACACGTAATGTGTCTGACTTTGAGGGGATCGATGGCTTGCAAATCATCAACCCATGGTTGGTGCACGCTTGAACATTCTCTCCGCCAGCTAGCGGAGGCTAGGGCACCGCTTAATATAGATGAATATTTGTCCTCAGCCTGTTTTAATATTGCAAACTATTAAACAAAAACAGAAGGGAGCTTCTTATGCAACAACGCTATCTTTGCGGCCTTGTCGCGGCAGCGATGTTAGCTGTGAGTGGCTGTAGCACCGTCGATCCTAACACGGGTCGTAGTCAAACTTCCGTGGCACGCAGTGCCGGTCTTGGTGCACTGATTGGTGGTGCAGCAGGGGCGATTGTTGGCGGACGAGAAGGCGCGTTAATTGGTGCGGCCATTGGTGGCGGAGCCGGTGCGCTGATTGGTTATGAACAACGTCAACGTGAACTCGAAGACGCATTAACCACCGCTGAATCAATCCGCCGTGATACAGGGATTGCCCCCCAAGTACGTACCCGTCCTTATACCGCCCCCGCCAATAGCGAAAAACCACGCAACAGCCAATCGCGCCAGCTTGATGATTTCACCGTCAAAACACGCTATGACAGTACAGTTACCGGTGGACGTTTACATCCCAAAGCCGCCACAGCCTATCAGCGAATGAACGATTTGGCGCGGCGCAATGGTGGCCGGATGATTGTCCAAGTGCCCAATGGGACGCCAAGCAGCGTGATTCGTGATATTCAACAACAAGCCCCGAATGCACGCATTGTGCAAAGTGGCAGTGGTTTGTTTGTAGCGCGGATTGAACCTAGCTCACAGGCAGCCTAAATCGATGCGAACTGTTTTTATTGCAGCACTTGTCTTTGCGTTGCTGGGTATCAGTTTCGCTGGCTTTACTTGGTTAACACAAAGCCAAGCACCGATTGAGCCACGGCCTAATATCGTACGCCCAAATCAAACGGAAACCCTGCAACCAGGGCTAAACCCTAATGGGCCAGCAGAAACCGTCGCCGCGCCAACACATACCCCAACGGCCATCCCCAGCTTACCGCCAGCAACACCCGTAGCCACCGACCCCACACCGTCGGTACAGGTGGAGGCCGAAGTTAAAATGAACATACCGTTAGACGTGGCATCCACACCAGCGGCACCGGCGGTGAATACCATACCGGCGGCAGAGCCAGTGCAGGATGCAGCAGAAGAAGGGTGGGATAAAGTCCATGCACAGCTTGACCGTTTAGAAGCTAAAGGACGTTAATCAGCACAGCGCGTGGGGATGCGCTAAAATCCGCTTTGTGTTCAACCGGCTGCCTATGCAGCCGGTTTTCTGTTTTGGCTTTTGATTACCTATGGATTTCAACGCGTTATGAATACTTCTTTTTCCGCGCCTAAAGTGGGCATGGTTTCCCTTGGCTGTCCCAAAGCCAGTGTCGATGCTGAACAAATTTTGACCCGCCTCCGTGCCGAGGGTTACGAGATTGCCCAAGATTATGCAGGGGCGGATTTAGTGGTGGTCAATACCTGTGGTTTTATTGATGATGCGGTTGCAGAATCATTAGATGCCATTGGTGAAGCGTTAAATGAAAATGGCAAAGTGATCGTAACTGGCTGTCTTGGGGCCCGCGAAGAAGGGGCGATGGTGCGTAATGTTCATCCTTCGGTGCTGGCAGTCACCGGCCCACACGCGGCAGCCGAAGTGTTGGAGCACGTCCACCATCATTTGCCCAAACCCCACGATCCGTTTGTGGATCTGGTACCCGGCACAGGTGTCCGGTTAACCCCAAAACACTATGCCTATTTAAAAATTTCCGAGGGCTGTAACCACCGTTGTTCTTTCTGCATTATTCCCTCGATGCGTGGCGACTTAGTCAGCCGTCCAGTGCATGAAGTATTGCAAGAAGCAGAAAACTTGGTGAAAGGTGGGGTGAAAGAATTGCTCGTGGTATCACAAGACACATCAGCTTATGGCGTGGATTTGAAATACCGCAGCGGTTTTTGGCAAGGTCGGCCAGTTAAAACCCGCCTGAAAGAATTGGCCAGTGAGATGGGTTCATTAGGCGCGTGGGTACGGTTGCACTATGTCTATCCTTATCCGAGTGTCGATGAGGTGATTCCTTTGATGGCCGAGGGTTTGGTGGTGCCGTATTTGGATATCCCATTCCAACATGCTTCACAAAAAGTCTTAAAAGCCATGAAACGCCCAGCCAATAGCGAAAATGTACTGGAGCGCATTCGCACATGGCGCAGCATCTGTCCTGATATCACCTTACGCTCTACCTTTATTGTCGGTTTCCCTGGCGAAACCGAAGCCGATTTCCAACAGTTATTAGAGTTTTTGGAAGAAGCACAGCTAGACCGTGTCGGCTGTTTCACCTATTCGAATGTCGATGGCGCGACAGCAAAAGACTTGCCAGACCACATTCCTGAAGCCTTAAAAGAAGAACGCAAAGCGCGGTTTATGGAGGTGCAAGAACGCATCAGCGCGGCCAAGTTGCAACAAAAAATTGGCCGTACCATGACGGTGTTGGTTGATGAAGTCGATGAGGAAGAAGACGGTTTATGCTGTCGTTCGATGGCCGATGCGCCCGAGATTGATGGGGCGGTGTTTATCGACGGTGTGGCAGGGGCAAAAGCGGGAGATTTCTTAACCGTGAAAATTGTCGATGCCGATGAACATGATCTGTGGGGCGAGCGCGTCTAACTGATCAAAATAAGGCGGGGGCGCCTGTGGCACCCGCCTTGTTTAAGCCATACCGACTTTCAATTCATCAAACCAATTGATAAAACGCATCACATCGGCACCGCGATAAATCGCCCCGTGCTGTGGGCATAACTGCTCAATGGTCAGTTTACTGACCCGTTCGCACCAATCACGTTTTGCCTGATTCGATCCCATCCAACGGACATGGAAACCCTTGGCATAGGCAATATGGCGGTCGAAATCTTTCACATACAGCGCGTTATCATCTTCTGGCAATAAAGCGGCACCCACATCACCGCTAAATAGAATTTTGGCCGTTGGGTCATACAGATGAAAATTGCCGGAGGAATGCAAATAGTGCGCACTTACCGCTTGCAATTGCGCCACCCCGACATGCAGCTCTTTTCCTTCATCCGGCATGCCAATCAGGGTTTGTTTATCACCGCCAAAATGGGGAATAAAAGTCTCCCATAAACGACTGATATGGCAACGAATATTAGGGTTAAACGCAATCCACAGCGCCAGCGAAGAAATCACATCGGGGTCTTGGTGGGAAGCGAAAATTTGCCGGACTTGTGTTGGATCGACCACTTCGGCCAAGGCACTGAACACCGCCGGAAAAATTTCCATCCCCCCCGGATCAGTCAACAGCGCGTCATGTCCTGATTGCACCAGATATTCATTGGTATCAATCAAGAAACTGGGCCGCATTGGATCGCGGGCAATGGCATACCAACGATGATGGCCTTCCTCAAAAATAGCCGTCGCTTTCTTCACGCTCTACCCTTTCAGCGCCTGTTTAAGTTGTTCTAAATTAGGCAAAATTTGTTCGACATAGTTGGAAAATTGATTAGACGCATCCGCTAACGCCGCGCCAAGGGGGCCGGCGTGGGCGGCTTCAATTTTTGCGGTGCGCGCAATGACCGTCCCAAATAAACAGGCTTGATAGGCATCATCGACCCATGTTTGCATCGCGCTATGAATCTGTCCCATTTGTCGTTGTAATTGCTGATGCTGGGTTTGCAACTGGCCTTGTGCATTTTGCAGCCGGTCGTGTGCGGTGTGTTGCCCTGCACGGGTCAATAGATTTAACTGGCGCAATAATTTCAGCTCATAGCTGGCCAAAGAGACTAGCTTGGTACTGTTCTCGCCTAACCCTTCCATTTGTGTTCGCAATAGCTGGCTAAAGTCGCGCAGCTCTGTCGAAATCACCACAAAACCACGCGCTTGTTCACCAAAGCGTTTTGCCAACAAAGTGGCATTCAAGGCTAACAGTTTGATTTGAAATGCGCGAAATGCCACTTCTTTAATGCCTTCTCGCAGCATAATAAATCGCTGTAATTCATGGCTTTGCACAGAAGACATCGCTGACACATGGCACCCCATCGTTAATTGACTTCAGACCGCTACATTGGCTGTGGCAGCACAAACCGGAATACTGCAAAAAGCAACCACTAAAACATCTACAGCTAGCAAAAAAGCAAAATGTATCGGTATCACCCGCAATTATACGGATCATAACCTAATTCTATTGAGTGTTCGATACCTCCGCCATCCTCGCCAGCCTTCTTAATGACACTCAGCGGCCAATAGGCTTTGTAATTGCTGTAACAGCATGGGGAAAGGATCGCCGGCGACACAATCTAATGTGGTCAAATTCGGCATACTGCGTAGCCAAGTCAGCTGTCGTTTTGCCAGTTGTCGGGTTGCGGCAATGCCTTTTTCCACCATTTCCTCGCGTGAGCATTCACCATCGAGGTATTGCCATGCTTGGCGATAACCAACACAGCGCATGGACGGCAAATCGGGATGTAAGGTTGGATAGTTTTTACGCAATGTCGCCACTTCTTCTAACAGCCCTTGGGTCAACATCTGTTCAAAACGCAAGCCAATCCGCTGGTGTAAAAGGTGGCGATCTGAAGGAACTAAGGCAAAAAAATGTTTGGGGTCTGCCAAAGGTGCCGCACTCCGCGCCGCCAGTTGGGCCGACATCGGCTGACCTGTTAATAGGCAAATTTCTAAAGCACGTTGAATACGTTGGCTATCAGTAGGTTTTAACCGCGCAGCCGTCGTTGGGTCGAGTACGGCTAAACGTGCGTGCATAGCAGGCCATCCTTCGCTGGCCGCCTGTTGCTCTAAGGTTTGCCGTAGTACGGGATCTGCCGGTGGTAGGTCGGATAAACCTTCGCACAGGGCTTTGACGTAAAGCATGGTGCCACCGACTAGCAAGGGTAATTTGCCGCGCTGTTGGATATCGTGAATCAAGCGCATGGCATCGTGATGAAAGGCAGCGGCGGAGTAGGTTTCTAGTGGTGAAATGACATCAATCAGATGGTGGGGAACAGCGGCTTGTTCGGCTGGCGATGGTTTTGCTGTGCCAATGTCCATGTCACGATAGACCAAGGCAGAATCAATGCTGATGATTTCGAGAGGAAAGAATTCGGCAAGACGCAAGGCAAGCTGGGTTTTGCCAGAGGCCGTCGGGCCGATTAAGAACACTGGCGGGAAAATGCTGGAGGTCATGAACAGAAAAGTGGGAGGTAAACGAATAACTTATTATCGCGTGTCTTCCGGCGATGGCACAGTGATAGTTTGTGCTGTTGTGGCGCACACCTACCGATGCGGACATCACTGCTGTTGCAGCGGCTATGTATCTATAGTATAGATTGTGTGTTGTTAACATCTTTCCCATCCTAAAGAACATAAGTGTCATTATGTTACATTGACATAATTTTTGTTGAAACAATCAAAATAATACGTTACTTATCACTATTCTTTTCGTTAGAAATTAAGGAGAAACATTAAATGCGTCTTAAAGGAAAAATTGCCCTTATTACTGGCGCTGCACGTGGAATCGGTGAAGCCATCGCTAGAGCTTTTGCAGCTGAAGGCGCATTTGTATATGTCACAGACATTGATCAAGATAAAGGGCACGCCGTTGCTTTATCTCTTGGTGATTCAGCCTCTTTCATGTTACTTGATGTTCGCAGTGAAATAGCATGGCATGAAACAATCCAATACATAATTAAAACCAACAGCAGACTTGATATTCTAGTCAACAATGCTGGTATTACAGGTTTTGAAGGAGCACATATCTCTCATGACCCAGAAAACGTCTCTCTTGAAGCTTGGCGTTCAGTGCATGAAACAAACCTTGATGGTGTATTTCTTGGTTGTAAATACGCTATCCGAGCAATGCGTGGCTCTAATACCGGTTCAATCATTAATATATCCTCTCGCTCAGGTATCGTGGGTATTCCAGCTGCAGCCGCTTACGCATCAAGCAAAGCAGCTGTTCGCAATCACACCAAAAGTGTTGCACTGTACTGCGCTCAGCAAGGCATGAAAGTACGTTGCAACTCCATTCATCCGGCTGCAATACTTACCCCCATGTGGGAACCAATGCTTGGTAATGGGCCGGATAGAGAGTCAAATATGGCAATGTTTGTACAGGATACACCTCTGAGACGATTTGGAATGCCCGAAGAAGTGGCGTCAGTAGCAGTCATGCTCGCCAGCGATGAATCCAGTTACATTACTGGATCGGAAATTAATATTGATGGAGGTATTCTTGCAGGATCCACAGGCGTACCTTCACAGTAGACTCGTAAATTGGGTTAATCTCATCAACCCAACACAACCACTTTCTAACCATACATCATGAAAAGAAAAGTTAGTTGTAAACAAATAACTTATTAACCGTGTCTTCAAGCGATGGCACAGGTATAGTTTGCCCTGTTGTTTCCTGTTCCCGTGAGAACCGCCCATGAAAATCGCACAAAACGTCTCAGAATTGATCGGCAACACCCCACTGGTTCGGCTCAACCGCCTAACCGACGGCGCACAAGCCACCGTGTTAGCCAAACTAGAGTTCTTTAACCCCGCCCACAGCGTCAAAGACCGCCTCGCCTTAGCCATGCTCGATGCCGCCGAAGCCGCTGGCAAAATTGGGCCAGAAACGGTGATCGTAGAACCCACCTCCGGCAATACCGGAATTGGCCTCGCGATGGTCTGCGCGGCACGCGGCTATCGTTTAATCATCGTCATGCCCGAAACCATGAGCCGTGAACGCCGTATGCTATTGCGTGCCTATGGCGCAGAGCTGGTTTTAAGTCCGGGCGCGGAAGGGATGAGCGGTGCCATTGCGAAAGCCAATGAATTGGCTGCCAGCAACCCCAACTACTTTATCCCGCAACAATTTGAAAACCCAGCCAACCCCGAAATCCACCGCAACACCACGGCAGAAGAAATCTGGCGTGATACCGATGGCAACATCGATATTTTCGTTTCTGGCGTCGGTACCGGCGGCACCATCACCGGCGTGGGTGAAGTCTTAAAAGCCCGCAAACCCGAAGTCAAAGTCGTTGCAGTTGAGCCCGATGCCAGTCCGGTGTTATCTGGTGGGCCAAAAGGGCCGCATCCTATTCAAGGAATTGGCGCCGGATTTGTGCCAGCAATTTTGAATACGGCAATTTACGATGAAGTATTCCGTGTCAAAAATGAAGATGCTTTCCGCACCGCGCGCGAAATGGCGGCAAAAGAAGGTTTGCTGGTGGGAATTTCCTCAGGGGCAGCAACATACGCCGCGCTTGAATTAGCCAAACGCCCTGAAAACGCAGGCAAAACCATTGTGGTGATTATCCCCTCATTCGGTGAACGCTATCTGTCCACTCCCCTGTTCGAAGACCTCGCTTAATCGCAACCCTTCGCCAACACAGCCACCGTGGCGTACCATGGTGGCTGATTCATTTGGTAGGGTTCCCACCCATGATTGTTTTACCCCGTTATCACTGGCTACGTTTATTATTTGTATGGCACGGTTCGGTTTTGCCTCGTGTCATGTCTCGTTTATGGTTGGTGTTTGGCTTATCTGTTGTCGCCGGTCTGATTCACCATTGGTGGATTAGCCACCACGCACAATCAACACTCAATATCTCTATCTTTACCCTACTGGGTGTCTCGCTCGCGATTTTCCTAGGCTTTCGTAATTCAGCCAGTTACGACCGCTTTTGGGAGGCGCGTAAATTGTGGGGACGTTTGTATATCGTGTCTCGTTCTCTCACTGGCAAAGTCTCAGCCGCATTAGGTAAGACAGATGACGCCATTCAATTTTTAGAAACGATGTGCGCGCTCAACTATGTTTTAAAAGGACAGCTGCGTAATGATGATGTCAGTCAACACCTCTTACGGTTGTTGAACGATGAACAGCGGGCAGAACTTGAAACCAGCCGCCACCGTATGGCGCGCTTGTTGTTATGGTTACACCAAAGCAATCAACAATGGCTGCAACAACAACGCATCAGCGATACACAGTGGCTAGCGATCAATCAGAATTTAGACGAGCTCTCAGAAGCCATTGGCGGCTGTGAACGCATCTCGACAACGCCAATTCCATTTACGTATCGGGTGTTGTTGAATCGAACAGTGACCATTTACTGTTTGTTATTGCCGTTGGCATTAGTGAACAGTATCGGTTGGCTAACACCTTTTATCGCGGTGTTTGTTGCTTACACCTATCTCGCATTGGATTGTCTGGGAGATGAATTAGAAGAACCTTTTGGTAAAGAAGGCAATGATTTACCGCTGTCGGTGCTGTGCTACAACATTGAAGCCAATGTGCGGGACATGCTGCAACAACCCATCACCATCTCCCCTCCACCCAAACAAGGGATTTACCAATTTTAGTCTAATACCCGTAGACACCTCGATAGGGCATGATAGATCTTAACGAGGGGGAAGAAATGAATTCAAAACCTAGTCAATATGATGCAAGCTTCAAGCTAGAAGTGGCGAGGATGGTGGTTGACCAAGGCCTGAGCGTGATGGAAGTGGTGGAGTCGATGAGGGTGGGGCAAACCGCAGTCCGTCGGTGGGTGGAGCAATATCGTGCAGAGCTCAATGGTGAGCCAGGGATTGGCAAACCCTTGACGGCGGAACAGCAACGAATCCGCCAACTGGAAACCGAAAACCGTCAACTGAAATCTGACCTCCTCCCCGCTCTCTCGCTTTCGCTCGCCAGTCTTGAGACTGGGAAGGACGGGGATGCCTACCACGTTTGGGTTTAGACTTCAAACCCAAGTCGCTTCGGTGGATTCCTGCTGCTGGCGGTTCTTTGCTGACATATGACCGCAACTGGGACAGGTTCGGCTGGTGTTGTGTGGCGGTACAGCGATGAGATAGCCACCGTTCCACGCTAAATGGCGAGGTTTTACGGCGCGTGGGATAAAAAAATACCCCCCGCCGAGGCGGGGGGTATACATGTAGAAAATATTGAACTTAGTCGCGGCTCATACCAGTGAACGCCATCAACAGCTGCAACAGGCTAGTGAACAGGTTGTAAACCGCAACAAACAAGGTCAGGGTAGCAGATACATAGTTTGTTTCACCGCCATGAACGATTTCGGACACTTGGAACAGAATTAGCATCGAGCTAAACAACACAAACGCTGCGCACAAAGTCAGGTGCAGCGCAGGAATTTGTAAGAACAAATTCGCTACCACCGCCACCATCAACACAACAGCGCCGATGCTTAAGAAATTGCCCAAAAAGTTCAGCTGTTTTTTCACGGTAGTCGCAATCGCAGCCATCGCAAAGAACACTGCTGCGGTACCGCCTGCAGCCACTGCGATCAGCTGACCCCCGTTAGCCATTCCCAAAGCAAGTTGTAGGATTGGGCCAAGCAACACACCCATGACAAAGGTAAAGGCCAACAGTAAACCTACGCCTAAGCTGCTGTTACGATTGCGCTCAACAGCAAACATCAGGCCATAAATCACCGCCAACATGGCAATGGTCGACACAATCGGGCTGGATTTCATAAAGCTGAAGTTCAGGTTCACCCCGAACATCGCGCCTACCATCGTCGGAATCAGTGAGATGGCAAGCAGTAGATAGGTATTCCGCAGCACTCGGTTTTGGCTGGCAGAAAGGGGATAAGATGTAGATGATGTCGGGTACATGGTAAGCCTCCTTAGGAATGGCAAAATCGTCTTCCGGCACAGCTAATTTTTATCAAACCTGCCAAATTTCAAGACGTGCTTGTGACTTTTTAACTGAGTTTCCTTGTTTTTAGCTTAAATCTACGTTATTATTCGCCTCCCTCAAGTGCGAGGATGGCGGAATTGGTAGACGCACTGGATTTAGGTTCCAGCGCCTTTGGCGTGAGAGTTCGAGTCTCTTTCCTCGCACCAGTATGACTTTTGACATGCCTCACATCGTAAGTTCCCAGCTTTTCAGTTTTACTCATCACATCACACAATTTCACCGCTGGCTCATCCAAATCAGGCTGTTTTTACTCGCCAAAGTTTAGGTCGGCGTTCACTAAGTGGTGATTTTGCTGGGCGGAACGATGAAAAGCACTGTTAATGGTCATGGCAATATCCCAACCAATCTGACCACCCACACCCAATCCAATCACTAGCAAGACAGCTAGCCAGTATTTTGCTTTCCCTTTCATATTACTTTATCCCTTTCTGTCATCGGCAGAATGCTATGGACAGGCAAGCCTGTGACCGTCCAGCCTTCGAAATGCAAACAAAACCCACAGCGTTTCAGTGCTTCGGCAAAGGTCTGCTGAATTCTCCCGATTATTTTTTGTGTCATCGTCATCATTCCCACACTAAATACGTCTGATGCCTGAAAACGCATAATACAAAAGCATTGTATATGGTTTCAAACCCATTATTGCATTATTTTTCCTAGCATTTTCGGCTGTATGTTGGGAAAACTTGAGAAATTTTTACGCAAGACAAGTTTTTACGGACGTAAAGTAAATTGATGACATGAATTTAGCAAATAGTGTTTTTTTGACTTTATTTAGGCAAAAAATAGCAGAAAAACCAAAAAATAAGTCAAAGGCGCAACGAGGTTTACAAATGAAAGGGAAAAGATTGTTTCAAGATTAAAATGGCATCGCAATTTGGCAAATTGCCAACAATTGTGCACGCATCTCGGCTAAGGACTGACTCAGATCGACTGTCTTAAATCTGAGACAGTGACCGTGTAACACCAACCATTCATCCACAGTTTCAGCCACCACAGGATGTAATAACACCCCTGTTGCCGTGTCTGCTAATGGGTCGCCACGCCCTTCTTGGGTTCTTAGATAGGCATAAAGCTGATAAAGATAGGGACTGTGTAACGTGCGTTCACGGTACCAACCCGATCTTAACAAAGCGGTTAATTTGGTATCGATGACAATACGATGAGCTGGGGCAGTGCGCTCTAAGACAATGTCGGTTTTCATACGCGGCAAGATGGTGGTGATGCCACTGCTTTGCGCCTCAACAGGCCAATGCCAATGTTGGCCGGTTTTGACCTTCCATTGTTGAGGGTCTAGCACAGCACGATAGAAACCGGCTACCGCCTTTTCAAATAAACGGCGGAGACTTGTCGGATCTTGGATAGGCGAGGGAAGTTGAGCGGAATTGAGGGCCGGATGAGGCAAGCCCAAACGCAATAATAATTTGGCAATCAGCATTAACCGACGATCAGTCGCCTCGCGTAATTTACCTAAGCGGGAGACCGTTGCTAGAGCCTGCGAAGGGGATAATGCCGTGACACCAAAACCGCGTAATTGCTGTGCCAACCGCCGGCATTGCTGTTGCTGACTGGGATAGCTTGCCCAAGCCCCAGCCTGTTGCACTGCGGCCAGTAGCACACGATGGAAAGCAGTGTCGTAATCTAAAGCAGAAAACTGACAAACCACTTGACCACGCAATAAGCGTTGTTGCACCAAGGTCGGCAAAACTTGGATACGCCCACGCACCTGAGCCGAAGCAACCTGCCGTGGCAAATGCTCAACCGCCAAGGGGCGGCGTAATTTGCGCGCCAGCTCAGGTAAAAAAAGTTCAATCAGAATATGTGGCAGACGATCAATCGCGTTTTCAATATCGTGTGGGGCATAGTCAGGTTCGATTGCCAATTCTGAGGCATACCACAACAACCACCATACATTCCGAATCGGAATCGCTTGTTCGTTCAACACCATTTAGACCGGAGCAAGTAACTGCTGGCAAAGTGTTGTCACTTCATCGGGGGCATCAAACCAATACTCTTGCAATAAAGGCTGAATTTCAGTGGTCACTGATTGACACCACCAGTCCCATGCAGTGGTGGTGGATAATGCAGTATTAGGCGTGGCATAGCTATGACCCAAGCAGAATGCTGGCCCGAGGCGAGGATCTGCCGCGATGTGTTGATTTAGCTGCAACATGCGTTGTTGTATTGCTTCTGCCAATGTGATCGGGACAGCACAGTGTTGTTCCATCCATTGCAACCACAAGGCATTGAACACTGGGGACAGGGTGAAAAACGCAAAGCGGCGCCGCAAGGCAAAATCGACCACGGCTAAGCTGCGATCGGCGGTATTCATGGTGCCAATCACATATAAATTGTCTGGCAAGTAAAAGGGGCGCAACTGACCGTCGGCATCTGGATAATTCAACAATAACGCCTCACTTGGCGTACGTTTACTGGCCTCGAGTAAAGTTAAACATTCACCAAAAATCTGTGCAGGTTGACCACGGTTAATTTCCTCAATCAACAAAACAAAAGGTAAATCGGGATAACGCAGTGCGTGTTGTGCCAATTGCAACAACACACCATCACGAATCAATAATTTACCTTCGGCTGTTGGTCGCCAACCGCGTACAAAATCTTCGTAGCAAACATTGGCATGAAATTGCACTGCGCGCAGTTGTTGTTGTCGCTGATACCCCATTAAGGCAAACGCCAGCCGTTTTGCTAACCACGTTTTGCCAGTGCCGGGGGGGCCTTGCAGAATCAAGTTTTTCTTGTGACGCCACACCGAGAGGAAACGAGCCAAGGTCTCTTGAGGTAAAAAACAGCCCTCGCTGACGATATCCTCAATGCTATAGCGATCTAGTTCACTTTCGGAGAGAGGTTCTTCCGGCTCGGACAGAACATCAACCGGAGGGAGCGTGGTCACAGCCGGCAGAAAATCGGCAATCTGTTGTGGTTGCTGATCGAAGGCAAAAGCAATCAGCGCATCCCCTCGTGGATCGTGACCATAGGTCACCGCTTGAATGGTGTTGCGAAAAGTGTAGCGGTACCATTCATTGACTGTGGGAAATTGATATAGCCAATTCACCGCAACTGATTTGCCATTGAGCGGATTCGCAGTGATCACACCAATGGCTTTGATATTCATCACCGACACCACCTTACCACGCTGCTGCAACAGCGGTGGCAGACCATGTTTGCGGGTATAGGCAGCCTTCACCGCAATATATTCTCCAACCTGCATCTGACACACTAATGCTTGATAGCGGTCGTTATAACCATTTTCCCAAATGCCGTCTGCTAAAAAGCGCAGCAGTTGGTCATCTTGATGGCCATATAAAGCACCAACAAACCAATGACGTGGTGGACGCTGGGAAAGTGCAGGGAGAGAAGGGGGTTGACTCATGATAACGGCAGATAAGATCCAACGATGGCCCAGCATGATACGCCAACCACCGGCGGCGAAAAGCGTCGTCTAACGATTTAAGCAGCGAGGGCGAGCGCAGATTGTCGGCACCGCAATGCAAATTGCTCTAATAATGCTAAACCTTCGGCCCATTCAGTATGGCCTGACGCAACATTGATATGCCCAGCGTGAGGTAACCACGTTAATGTCGCCCCCCATTGTTGAGCGATAACCTGTGCACGCTGAGGCACACAAAACGGGTCGTTATCACTGGCAATAACCGCCACAGGACAGGGAAAATGAAGCGTGGGGACAGGCGCAAAACGGGCCAAGCACTCAGGTGCATGTTGACGCTCCACATCCGCCGGCGCCACCAAAAACACCCCTGCAAGCTTTTCAGATGGATGATGTTTCAAATAGTGTGCAACGGTAACACACCCTAAACTGTGGGCAATGATAATCACCGGTTTGTGTGCTTGGCGAAGGGTTTGGTCAAGCTGATGCAGCCACGCCGCTGGCGTCGGATCGACCCAATCGTGGTTTTCCACTCGATAAGCCTTCAACTGCTGCGCCCAATGACTTTGCCAATGTTCCGGTTCCGAACCTTTCCAACCTGGTTGAATCACATAGTCAAAGGCTTCTAACACTGCAGATTCCCACACCATCGCCAAGTCCTCTTTGCTCTCGCTGAATAAGTACCAGCATAGCCTGAAATCATTACAACCTAAACGAATAAAAAACGATTTATTTATTCTTTTTAGTGGTTTGCAAACACTTTCGCAGAGCGTGGATTTTCGATTAGCAGCGTTTGATAGCGTTGGTTTGGCACACCGGGGGTTTCCATTCCGGGCGAACCTGTCACCATCCCAGGCACAGCCAACCCAATGGCTTTCGGCTTTTGCAACAACAGCTGTTTAATATCCTGCGCGGGGACATGACCCTCGATCAAATAACTACCCACTTTTGCCGTATGGCAGGAACCATATTGGCTTGGCATGCCTAATTGTTGTCGCGTTTGGTTAATGTTGGCCACCTGATGAATTTTGACTGCAAAGCCAGCTTGTTCAAGATGTGCCGCCCATTTCTTACAACATGGACAGCTGGGGTCCATATACATCTCTGCCTGCAGCGGTGTTTGGGCAACAGCCGACAGGCTCAACAACGCATAACACCCCGCCAATAACCACGGTTTCCATTGATTTACCATCGTAATTCCTCTCTACCATTACATATTAAACAATCCCTTTTGACAGTCGGCTAAGATATCACGTTCCCGTTGATAGACTTGTGTTTGCACAGAGATCAAACCAAGCAGCGTAGAAAAAACATCATCATGGCTATAAGGCTGTGTTGACTTTTTGCGCATACACGCCAAAGAAACGCCATTTTTTTGTTGCCAGTCGCGAGAAAACCACATCACCATTGGAATATGTTTTTGTGCATCGGGGGCGAAAAGATAAGGTGTTGCATGTAAATACAGATTATTTTCCCCTAATGATTCACCATGATCAGAGAGATACCACATTGCGGTGCTGATCCCTTGTTGCTGCTTTAATAAAGCAACCACCTGATCTAACACATAATCGGTATATAAGATGGTATTATCAAAGGAATTAATAATTTCTGGTTGAGTACATTTTTGCAATTCCGCTGTTTGACATTCTGGCTGAAAAACTGCAAATTTTTTCGGATAACGCTTGTAGTAAGCTGGGCCATGACTGCCTTTTTGATGTAAGACAATCACCGTATCACGACTGATTTTTTTCAGTTGTTGTTGTAAGCTTTCTACCAATACCTCATCAAAACATTCTTGCCCCTCACAGTGATTTTTTGATGGCCGTTTTTCAAACAGATTCTCCGAATCAACACGTTCACAAACCCCTTTACAACCCGAATTATTATCTAACCATAACACATCCATTTGCTGAGTATGTCGCAGTACATCAAGTACATTTTCTTGACCCGCTGCCACATCGAGTTCAAATTTTTCTCGTGGAATACCAGAAAACATACAAGGAATGGAAACAGCGGTTTCTGTGCCGCACGACCACATATTCGAAAAATTAATGATGTCTTCAATTTGGCTTAATTTGGGATTGGTTTGGCGTGAATAACCATTCATCGAGAAATGATCAGCACGTGCAGTCTCACCGACAACCAACACCAACACCTGCGGTTGATGTGAGCTAACCGAGTGTTTAGCGTCTTGTCCCAGCAACACCAGTTCTTTTGGCGTTGCAAAATGCTCTTTCAAATAAGAAGAAGTGGCTTGCAGGTAGTTAAACGGAGTAACAATAAAACGAATTTCACGATGATTACGAAAAAGCGAAGCAAAATCTTGATAATAAGAAAAACCAACAATAGCAATTGTACAACATGCAGCCAAGATAAAAGCACTTCGAACGAATAGCTCACGATAAAAACGGCGATATTGAATTTTAGTTTTGACTATAAAAACAGTGGGCAACAAAGCCGTTAATAAAAGCCAAACCACCATGCCCCAAGAAACTAAGTCAAGCGATTCTAAAAAATCAGTCTGTGCAGCATTTCTCACCATGTTTTTATCAATCATCACACCATACTGCATCATAAAATAACTAATGGCAGATGTTGCAATCAACAGAGAAAGCACAATTGGTTTAAACAAAAAC
>Ga0079301_1000236_pt1 | contig 26168 bp, 22 predicted proteins | sample Wag4_2014_7_11_3_FD_74797 | JGI IMG/M metagenome (GOLD analysis project Ga0079301, IMG submission 74797) | Fresh water mixed with fracking chemicals microbial communities from Ohio, USA - Utica-2 Time Series FC 2014_7_11 | ecosystem: Engineered > Industrial production > Chemical products > Input... | reverse complement strand
ACCAAGATGCCAGCCAAAAATGATTTCATTTGAAATTTTTTGTATATTTTTATATTGGCGGCATCGGCATAAAATATAAAAAAGAAACGGAATTCTAATGCAAGAACGGCGAGATGTTTACCAAAAATTTGGCAATTTCTATGCTGCAGCGCAAGAATTCCCTAGTAATCACACAGAATTGATATTAACAACAAGCCTATTGCATATCGTGCAAAGGGCAAGGTATTTTTTATTCGGCACGGGTAACATTAGAGATATTCCTAAGAAATAATAGATATTAAAAAATGACAAAAACTTCTATGTCACCACAACAAAACACCTTCAACTTAGCTTAGCCAATTTTTCAATACTTGCGCAGCAAGGTCAGGGTCTTCGAGAGGAAACAGATGACTGCCTTCCACTTGAGCAATGTCAAGACCAAACTTATGTTGTAGCCAAGGCAAGAAATACGGCTTCACCACATTCGATCCTTTAGCAGCAATAAAGAGGCCAGGTATCGTCAATCGGTTCCGCTCACGGTATAGCGCATGTGGCAAAGTACGATAAATTTGATATTCCACCTGTGGCCGAAAGAACAAGCGCCGGCCTTGTTGATGTTCCTCAGTGCCATAACAAGCATAATCGCGTAACACTTGTGGATGAAACTTCGCAAACACCGACTTACTGGCAAAAAATCGCTGCGCCTCGTCCACCGAGGGCCAATAATCACGCCGGTTTAAGGTGTAACGTCCGGGCGTTAATTTATCTATCCAGCCTAGTTTCTTCGCCAACCATAAACTGCGGCCACGCCACGGTGGCATCAACGGTGAATCTACAATCACCACTTTCGAAAACAAGTCAGGACGTTGTAAAGCCGCCATCAGTGTCAAATAGCCACCCAACGAGTGGCCGACACCAATCACCGGCTGCTGATAAGTCTGTTCAATAGTATGAATCGTCTCAGCCACCAGATGCGGCCATCCATCAGTAATTGGATAGTGTGGGTTGTGACCAATACGATCCAGAAATCCAATGTCGAATTCAGGCCTCAAAGCGGCAAATAAAGCGTGATAGCAACCGGCAGGAAAGCCATTGGCGTGTGAAAAGTGAATAGTTGGCTTCATCAGAGCTCCAAACGACCGTTTGAAAGTAGCAACATAACATGCAATATCAGTCAGGTGTAGCCATCTATCTTCATGCGCTTAGAGCCAACGGCTCAAGTAATAAAGAACAAGCCCAGCGATAAGCAAAATTTTTTAAAAGTTTTTTTCTTGAAAAATCAAAAAATTAGGCTATGGACGTACATTTCCCAGCGGTTTTCTGCTAAAAAATGCTTGCGCTCAAAACCCATCCATGATTAAATGCAGTTCTTCGCTGCAGCGACAAGCAAACAGCGACGGGTGGTTAGCTCAGTTGGTAGAGCGTCTCCCTTACAAGGAGAGGGTCAGCGGTTCGAATCCGTTACCACCCACCACTGCGGAGTGGTAGTTCAGTTGGTTAGAATACCGGCCTGTCACGCCGGGGGTCGCGGGTTCGAGCCCCGTCCACTCCGCCAACGCTTTGGAGCGGTAGTTCAGTTGGTTAGAATACCGGCCTGTCACGCCGGGGGTCGCGGGTTCGAGTCCCGTCCGCTCCGCCAAAGCACCTTTGTATTGTCTATCGTTTGGGCGGTTAGTCTCAGTTGGTAGAGCGCTGCCTTCACACGGCAGAGGTCACTGGTTCGAGTCCAGTACCGCCCACCAGAATTCAAAACGGAGTGGTAGTTCAGTTGGTCAGAATACCGGCCTGTCACGCCGGGGGTCGCGGGTTCGAGCCCCGTCCACTCCGCCAATCTTGTTTTATCCATCATCAAGCAAAGATTTTAAGGCACAATAGTGCTTTTTTTGCGTTGATGAACCATGCGTTTTCTCCCTTCCGTTATTTGCTTATCAGCCTTATTGAGCCTGAGTGCTTGCCATAGCCTCGAAACAGTCCCCACCAGCCAAGCCACCCCCTTTAAGCAATATCGCCACATCACACAGCAACATATCGCGCAACAACGCCAATTTGATGGTCGTTTTGGTCAACGGTTTGAAATCGAGGCCAATAGCCCACAAGAATGGCGGCCTGCTACAACAAACCAACCAAGCCGAGGTATTTTATTGGTTCACGGTTTAGGTGACTCGCCTTTTTCGTTCCATGATATCGGTCAGCAATTAGCCGCACAGGGCTTTTTAGTGCGTACTGTTTTATTACCGGGACACGGTACCAAGGTCGAGGATCTGTTAACGGTACGGTTTGCTGATTGGCAACAGGTCGTCAAACAACAGACTGAGCAGCTACAACGCGAAGTCGAACAGGTTTATCTTGGTGGCTTTTCAACAGGGGCGAATTTGGTGGTGCTCGAAGCACTGCAACGGCATCACACGGCCGGTTTATTGTTGTTATCACCCGCGTTTAAATCCAGCAATGCCTATGATTGGCTCACCCCTTGGGTGGCGCCCTTCAAACCGTGGTTACGCGAGCCAAGTCCAGACCGACCACAACGCAATCCTGTGCGCTATTTCAACACCCCAACCAATGGTTTTGCGCAGTATTACCACAGCAGCCGAGCGGTACGACGTGCACTGGCGGCACAAGCTTATCGCCAGCCAGTGGTGATGGTGGTGGCAGAACATGATTCCGTGGTAGATGTCGAATTCTTAGCCAAACACTTTCAACAGTATTTTCCACATTCGTGCAGTCGCTTACTGTGGTATGGCAGACCCGAGACCGCAAACAAGTGGCAGTCCCCCCAGCTCTATTTCCAACCAGACCGCTTACCAGAACAACGTATCAGTCAGTTTTCCCACATGAGCGTTATGTTTTCACCACAGAATTGGGTGTATGGGCGACAGGGCAAAGTCCGGCTTTGTCACAATGGCCAAGCGCCATCACAACAACAGCAATGTGAGCAAGGTGCAGAGGTATGGTATTCCGACTGGGGGTATCGTGAGGCAGATAAAGCACACGCCCGCCTCACGTTTAATCCCTATTTTGATTGGCAAATGCAACATGTGGCGCAGGTTTTCAATAACACCACTTGCTCAATACCAGAAAAATAATCAGTACAACACTCGACTGCGTAAGGTGCCGTCTAACGCGGCAAGGGTGGCCAAAGCGGCGTCCGGAGCCTCGCTGTCAGTATCAATCACCACATAACCGATATTGTCGCGGGTCTGTAGATATTGAGCGGCAATATTGACACCCGTGGTTGACAGCGCTTCGTTAATCCGCGCCAGCATCCCGGGGCGATTTTCATGGATATGTAGCAGGCGTTTCTTGCCACCATGCGCCGGCAAAGACACCTCGGGGAAGTTCACCGCCGTGACAGTGGATCCATTATTGGAGTATTTGAGCAGTTTTGCTGCCACTTCTGCCCCAATGTTGGCCTGTGCTTCGAGCGTCGAACCACCAATATGTGGGGTCAGGATCACATTGCTGAGGCCACGCAACGGCGAGACAAACTCATCATCATTACCCTTCGGCTCGACCGGGAAGACATCAATCGCCGCCCCTCCCAAATGACCTTGTTGTAAGGCTTCTGCCAATGCAGGAATATCGACCACCGTACCACGCGAAGCATTGATGAGGTGAGCACCTGCTTTCATTTTGGCCAACTCTGTGGCGGCAATCATGTTTTGAGTTTCTGGTGTCTCTGGCACATGCAAGGTCACCACATCGCTCTCAGCCAATACCTCATCCAAACTCGCCTGACGCGCATTGCCCAACGGCAGTTTGGTTTCGATATCGGCAAAAACCACCTTCATCCCCACCCCTTCGGCCAGAATGCCGATTTGGGTTCCGATATGGCCATAACCAATAATACCTAAGGTTTTTCCACGTACTTCGTAAGAACCCTCGGCCGATTTTGTCCAACCACCGCTATGGCACAAAGCGTTTTTATGTGGAATGCCACGCATCAACATAATGATTTCGGCTAACACCAGCTCTGCCACCGAACGGGTATTCGAGAAAGGGGCATTAAAAACGGGGATGCCGCGTCGTTGTGCCGCAGCAAGATCCACCTGATTGGTGCCAATGCAAAAACACCCTACCGCCACCAATTTTTTTGCCTCGGCAAACACCGCTTCGGTGAGGTGGGTACGCGAACGAATACCGACAAAATGGGCATCGCGAATGGCCTCTAACAGCTGTGCCTCGCCTAATGATTTTTTGTGGTACTCGATATTGGTGTAGCCATCAGCAGCAAAGGCATCCAAGGCGGTTTGGTGTACACCTTCCAACAACAAGATTTTAATTTTGTCTTTGTCCAACGAGTAACGCGGCATGGTGTTTTCTCCAGGTCAATATCCGAGTAATATTCTCAACTATTATCCTCATAGAATCTCAGTTCTGCAATAAGACCGTAAGGAAAATCCGATATGACAACTTCGCATTCGCTTGCTGAACGTTTGGCCACCGCCATTCCTGCAGCGCGCATCGCTACCGATGATGATAGCCTACAGCGTTATGGCCGTGATTGGACACGTTACACCGAACCCCATGCCAGTGCGGTTGTTTTTCCAACCAGCACCGAGGAAGTTGCCGCTTTAGTGAAACTGGCAGCAACAGAAAACATTGCCCTCGTTCCCTCTGGTGGCAGAACCGGTTTGTCTGGTGGGGCATGTGCCACCCAAGGCGAGGTCGTGGTGTCGTTTGATCGCATGAACCGCATGCGTGATTTCAACCCGATTGACCGCACAGTCACAGTCGAAGCCGGCATGATTACCGAAGCTTTACAAAACTTCGCGACGGAGCAGGGTTTATATTTTCCAGTTGATTTTGCCTCGCGTGGGTCGAGTCAAGTCGGCGGCAACGTGGCCACCAATGCTGGAGGGATTAAGGTATTGCGTTGGGGCATGTTCCGTGATTGGGTTGCCGGGATTGAATGTGTCACCGGCAACGGTGAAGTGTTACAGCTCAATCAAGGTTTGGTCAAAAACAATACCGGCTACGACCTACGCCATGTATTTGTCGGCTCGGAAGGCACCTTAGGGCTCATCACCGCCGTTACCTTACGTCTCACCCAACCACCGGCCCCTCTAGCTGTGATGGTGCTGGCAATCCCCGAATTAAGCGACATCATGACGGTCTTTGCCGCTGTCCGTGCAGCCTTGCCCTTAACCGCGTTTGAGTTTTTCTCTGAAGCAGCAATGGGCCATGTCCTTGCCCGTGGCCATGTCCGGCGTCCGTTCGAGGGTAGCGCACCTTACTATGTGATTTTTGAGTATGAACATGCTCATGATGAGGACGAAGCCGCATTAGCTGTGTTTGAACAACTGCTTGAACAGGGCGTAGTGGTTGATGGTGTGTTAGCCCAATCCGATAGCCAAGCCCGTGATTTATGGCGCTTACGCGAAGACATCAGCGAATCCATCACCCCTCGTACTCCGTATAAAAATGATATTGCAGTGAAAGTGTCGCAAGTACCGGCTTTTGTCGCCGAGCTGGATGCCTTGTTAGCCGAACAATATCCTGATTTTGAAGTGGTGTGGTTTGGTCATATTGGCGATGGGAATTTACACATCAACATCCTGCGCCCAGAAGCATGGGAGATCGACCGTTTCCGTGTGGCATGTGAGCGCGTCAATGAACTGGTCTTCGCCCTGCTGGCACGTTTTAACGGCAGTATGTCAGCCGAACATGGGGTAGGTCTGCTTAAGCGCGACTATCTTCACATCAGCCGTAGTAAGGCGGAAATTGCCCTGATGCGTGGGATTAAAGCGGTATTTGACCCGCATGGAATTTTCAATCCGGGGAAAGTGCTAGCCTAAAACAATGAGGCCATACGATGCGATGGCCTCATTGACTTAATTTAAGCTGTGGTGGCTTCTTGCAAGCCAAGTTTTTCTTTCATCTGATCGCGCATGACGAATTTCTGAATCTTGCCAGTAATCGTCATCGGGAATGCTTGCACAAACTCGATATAGCGCGGGATTTTGTAGTGAGCAATTTGACCGCGACAAAATTCACGGATGTCTTCTTCTGTAGCAGTTTGCCCCTCTTTTAACTTAATCCAAGCGCACAACTCCTCGCCATATTTCTGATCCGGCACACCAATCACTTGCACATCTTGGATTTTGGGATGGCGATATAAAAATTCTTCAATCTCACGTGGATAAAGATTTTCGCCACCACGAATCACCATATCTTTCACCCGACCAACAATATTGCAGTATCCCTCATCGTCTAATACCGCTAAATCCCCAGTGTGCATCCAACCAGCGGCATCAATCGCTTCCGCTGTTTTGGTTTCATCACCCCAATAACCCAACATCACCGAATACCCTCGGGTGAGCAATTCGCCGGTGCTACCGCGAGGCACAATCCGTCCAGCGTTATCGACAATTTTCACCTCAACATGCGGATGCACCTGCCCGACAGTGGTAACCCGTTTTTCTAGGCTGGTGTGGGTTAGGCTTTGGAAGCTGACGGGGCTGGTTTCGGTCATACCATAGGCAATGGTCACTTCTGCCATATTCATTTCCGCCACCACCCGTTTCATCACTTCAATCGGGCATGGGCTACCGGCCATAATCCCCGTGCGAAGGGTAGAAAGTTGGTATTCCTCAAATTCAGGATGGTCGAGCACCGCAATAAACATGGTCGGCACACCGTGCAAGGCGGTGCATTGCTCTGCTTCAACCGTTTCTAAAACCGCTTGGGCATCAAAGGCTTCAGATGGGAATACCATCGCTGCACCGTGGGTAATACACGCTAAATTGCCCAATACCATGCCAAAGCAGTGATACAACGGCACAGGAATACATAAGCGATCTTGTTCGGTTAAACGCATCGCTTCACCGACAAAAAAGCCGTTATTTAAAATATTGTGGTGCGATAACGTGGCGCCTTTCGGCTGGCCAGTGGTGCCGGACGTAAACTGGATATTGATTGGATCATCAAATTGCAGCAGTGCTGCTTGTTCGCGCAGTGCCGCCCGTTCTTCGGCAGTGGGCTCAGCCAAGAGGCTGACAAAATTCAACAAACCACGGCTTTGGCCTTCGCCAAGGCGAATCACGATTTCCAAATTGGGCAAACGCTGTGCTTTGAGCTGACCCGGGGTAGCGTTTTTCCATTCCGGCGCTAAGTCGTACAACATCTCTAAATAATCGCTGCTCTTAAACTGTGGCGACACAATCAAAGCCCGACAACCCACCTTATTCAGCGCGTATTCCACTTCGGAACGGCGATACGCTGGGTTGATATTCACCATCACCAGCCCCGCATAGGCGGTGGCAAATTGTGTTAACACCCACTCAACATTGTTTTGTGACCAAATCCCTATCCGATCACCGGCTTGCAAGCCCAACCGTCGTAAACCACATGCCATACGTTCAACTTGCTCGAATAAATCGGCATACGTCCAACGAATGTTCTGATGCCGCACAATCAAGGCCGGACGATCAGCAAATTGTTGGCAGATTTTTGGGAAATAGGTTGCTAACGATTCACCAATTAAAGATTGATCGCTTGCACCGTGGACATAGCTAGGTAAAGGCATGGTGTCTCCTGTATTGTGATGCCTCAGCAAAAAAAGCCATTGAATGCTAGCGCATTTCGCTTACCATTACGTTAACGTAAACTTACCCCATTAAACAAGAGCCCGCCCACCGATCATGGAAAAAACCTACACCATCACCGAACTGGCCGATGAATTCGGCATTACCCTGCGGACCCTCCGTTTTTACGAGGAGCAAGGCCTTATCACCCCGATTCGTGAGGGCCGCCAACGTATTTTTTCGCGGCGTGATCGAGTGCGCTTAAAGCTGATTTTACGCGGTAAGCGACTTGGCCTATCCATCAACGAGATTCGTGAAATTATTGATTTATATGGTTCAAAACCGGATGAAGCCAGTCAATCGCTAAAATTATTGGCCTCGTTATCTATCCGCCGCCGCCAGCTCGAACAGCAAAAGCACGATATTGAAATCATCCTCGATGAAATCGAAAAACTCGAAGCCCATTGCCGCCAAGTATTGACCACCGCCACCACGCAAAACGAGGGGCAAAGCGACACGGCGTAAAGGCGATAGAGGTCATTTTGTTGAAGCTTGCATATTGACGCTTACGTCAACGTAACTTAAAGTCTCGCTTACACAACCATTCTTACATCGGACTCTCGGAGGAGACCCATCATGATTAGCCTGCCATTTGATTTGGGTGAAGACTTAGATATGTTGCGCGACAGCGTGCGCCAGTTTGCACAAAACGAAGTGGCACCCCGTGCCGCTGCCATCGATCACGACAATGTGTTCCCAGAAGATTTGTGGAAAAAATTTGGTGATATGGGATTGTTGGGGATTACCGTCGATGAAGAATACGGCGGTGCCAACATGGGGTATCTGGCGCACATGATTGCGATGGAAGAACTGTCCCGTGCTTCGGCCTCTGTCGCATTGTCGTACGGCGCGCACTCGAATTTATGTGTCAACCAAATCAAACGTAACGGCAATGCCGCACAAAAAGCCAAATATCTGCCCAAACTGATTTCAGGTGAACATATCGGTGCTTTAGCGATGTCCGAACCTAATGCAGGCTCGGATGTGGTGTCGATGAAATTGCGTGCGGATAAAAAAGGCGATCGCTATGTGCTCAACGGCGCCAAGATGTGGATTACCAACGGTGGCGATGCCGACACCTTAGTGGTCTACGCCAAAACCGATGTTAATGCTGGTCCACGCGGTATCACCGCCTTCATCATCGAAAAAGGCATGAAAGGTTTTAGCGCCGGCAGCAAGCTCGACAAATTAGGGATGCGCGGTTCAAACACCTATCCGCTGTTCTTTGATGATGTGGAAGTACCAGAAGAAAACGTGTTGGGCGAAGTCGGCAAGGGTGTCAATGTATTGATGTCTGGTCTTGACTTTGAACGTGCCGTCTTAGCGGCTGGCCCATTGGGCATTATGCAATCGTGCATGGACATTGTGTTGCCTTACCTCAATGAGCGTACCCAGTTTGGTCAATCCATCGGTGACTTCCAACTGATGCAAGGCAAATTAGCCGATATGTACGTCACCCTTTCCGCCAGCCGTGCTTATGTCTATGCCGTTGGTCAAGCGTTGGATGCCGGCCATCAAGGTCGTCAAGTACGTAAAGACGCTGCCGGTGCCATCTTGTATGCCGCAGAAAAAGCCACGCAAATGGCGTTGGATGCCATCCAATGTCTGGGGGGCAATGGCTACATCAATGAATACGCCACTGGCCGCCTGTTGCGCGATGCCAAATTGTATGAAATCGGGGCAGGAACTTCAGAAATCCGCCGCTGGTTGATTGGCCGCGAATTGATGGCCGAATTGCGTTGATTGTTTGAAGGACACTCCCCCATGCCTATCCTCGAATCAAAACTCAATCCACGCTCGGCTGACTTTCAGCTCAACGCGGAAAAAATGCGCAGCATCGTGGCCGATTTGCGTGAAAAAGTCGCAAAAAATGCTCTCGGCGGCGGTGAAGGCCCACGTGCCAAACACCTTGCACGCGGCAAATTATTGCCACGGGAACGGATCGATCTGTTGTTAGATGCTGGTGCGCCCTTTTTAGAACTGTCGCAACTGGCTGCCTTCGGGATGTATGACGACCAAGCGCCCGGCGCAGGGGTCATCACCGGCATAGGGCGAGTGTCTGGCGTCGATTGCATGATCGTCGCCAACGACCCTACCGTCAAAGGGGGAACTTACTACCCGATGACGGTGAAAAAACACTTGCGAGCACAAGACATTGCTCGTGAAAACCGGCTTCCATGCGTTTACTTGGTCGATTCTGGCGGCGCCTTCCTCCCGCTGCAAGATGAGGTCTTTCCAGACCGCGACCATTTCGGACGCATTTTTTATAACCAAGCCAATATGAGTGCGATGGGCATTCCACAAATTGCGGTGGTGATGGGGTCGTGTACGGCCGGTGGGGCGTATGTCCCAGCGATGAGTGACGAAACCATTATCGTCCGTAATCAAGGTACCATTTTCTTGGGTGGCCCACCGCTGGTACGCGCTGCCACGGGTGAAGTGGTCACTGCAGAAGAATTAGGCGGTGCCGATGTCCATACCCGTATTTCGGGCGTGGCCGATCATCTGGCAGAAAATGATGCCCATGCTTTGGCGATTGCACGACAAGTGGTGGCCAATCTTAACCACCGCCGCGCCGACGACCTCACCCGCAGCGCCAGCTTGCCCCCACGCTACGCCAGCGAAGAAATCTACGGCGTGATTCCAGCCGATGCCAAAAAACCGTTTGATGTGCGTGAAATTATTGCCCGCCTTGTCGATGATTCGGCCTTTGATGAATTCAAACAAAACTACGGCACCACCTTAGTCACCGGTTTTGCACGAATTGATGGCTGGCCAGTCGGCATTATCGCCAACAACGGTATTTTGTTCTCCGAATCAGCGTTAAAAGGCGCCCACTTTGTCGAACTGTGCTGCCAACGCGGTATTCCCTTAGTGTTTTTACAAAATATCACCGGCTTTATGGTCGGGAAAAAATACGAAAACGGCGGCATTGCCAAAGATGGCGCGAAACTGGTTACAGCAGTGGCCTGTGCCAAAGTCCCCAAATTCACCGTGTTGATTGGCGGTTCGTTTGGCGCAGGCAACTACGGCATGTGTGGCCGCGCTTACAGCCCACGCTTCTTGTGGATGTGGCCAAATTCACGCATCTCGGTGATGGGTGGTGAACAAGCCGCTGGGGTGTTAGCACAGGTCAAGCGTGAGCAATTGGGTGATGCGTTTACAGCAGAAGATGAAGAAAAACTCAAAGCCCCGGTGCGCGAACAATATGAACGGCAAGGCCATCCTTACTATGCCAGTGCGCGTTTGTGGGATGACGGCGTGATCGACCCAGCACAAACACGAGAAGTGTTAGCGTTGGCACTACAAGCGGCGTTAAACGCACCGGTTGAACCGACACCCTTCGGTGTCTTCCGTATGTAAGCGAGGGCGATCATGTCATTTGAAACACTCGAAATCACCCAAGACGATGCCATCGCGACGGTTTGGATGAACCGGCCAGCCTTTCACAATGCTTTTAACGAAACGCTGATTAGCGAACTGACACAAGCGTTTAGCCAACTGGGACAGGATGACAGTGTACGTGTCATCGTGTTGGCAGGCCGTGGCAAAAGTTTTTCTGCTGGGGCGGATTTGGACTGGATGAAACGCGCCGCTGGCTACACCATCGAGCAAAATCGAGCCGATGCCGACAAATTAGCCGCCATGTTGAAGACCATCTACCGTTGTCCAAAACCGACTGTGGCGCGGGTGCATGGTGCAGCCTTTGGTGGCGGCACAGGTTTAACTGCCGTGTGCGATATCGCGATTGCCTCTGATGCAGCGGTTTTTTCCCTGTCTGAAGTCCGTCTCGGTTTGATTCCCGCCACGATTGGCCCGTATGTCGCAGATGCAATTGGCTGGCGACAAGCCAGACGCTATTTCTTGTCTGCCGAAAGAATGGATGCTGCCACCGCCATGCGTATTGGTTTAGTCCATGAAACCGTGGTGGCCGAGGCACTCGACAGCCGTTTACAAACCGTGTGTGCAGAACTGCTCAAAGGCGGCCCAGCGGCACAACATGCGGCCAAAGATTTGTTAGAAGGTTTGCGCCAAGGCCATCCCTTCGATGACAACTTGTTAGAAGATACCGCGCAACGTATTGCGGCGATTCGCGCCACCGCAGAAGCCCGTGAAGGCTTAAGCGCATTTTTTGAAAAGCGCCCTGCCGCTTGGTTAGCGTAAGGAACTGTCAGTTATGTTCACAAAAATTTTAATTGCGAACCGTGGTGAGATTGCTTGCCGTGTCATTAAAACAGCACGCCGCATGGGGATCCGCACCGTTGCCGTGTATTCTGATGCCGACCGCGATGCGTTTTTCGTGCGGCTTGCGGATGAAGCCGTGCATATTGGCGGTGCGCCAGCGGCTGAAAGCTATTTACAAGCCGAGCGTATTGTCGAAGTCGCCAAACGCACCGGTGCACAAGCCGTTCATCCCGGTTATGGTTTCCTCTCGGAAAATGAAGGTTTTGCCGAAGCATGTGCCCGTGAAGGCATTGTCTTTATTGGCCCACCCGTGTCAGCAATTGCGGCAATGGGTTCAAAATCAGAAGCCAAAAAACTGATGGAAGCCGCCGGTGTGCCACTGGTCCCCGGTTATCACGGCGATGAACAAGCCCCCGATTTTCTGCGGCAACAAGCCGACCAAATGGGCTATCCGGTGCTGATTAAGGCCAGTGCCGGCGGTGGTGGTAAGGGGATGCGGATTGTTGAAAAGTCAGAAGACTTTATCGCCGCCCTCGAATCGTGCCAACGTGAAGCACGTGCCAGCTTTGGTAGTGACCATGTGTTGGTGGAAAAATACCTACAAAAACCGCGCCACATCGAAATTCAAGTGTTTGCCGATACTCACGGCAACACCGTTTATCTGTTTGAACGCGATTGCTCGGTGCAACGTCGTCATCAAAAAGTATTAGAGGAAGCCCCTGCCCCGAATATGGGCGAGGCACGCCGCCGCGACATGGGTGAAGCCGCCTGTGCGGCCGCACGCGCCGTGAACTATGTCGGTGCCGGTACGGTGGAATTTATTGTCGATACCACCGATGACCGTTTCTATTTCATGGAAATGAACACTCGGCTGCAAGTCGAACATCCGGTGACCGAAATGATCACTGGGCTCGATTTAGTGGAATGGCAATTGCGGGTCGCAGCAGGGGAAACCTTACCAAAACAGCAAGCAGAGCTGGTGATTCACGGCCATGCAATCGAAGCGCGGGTCTATGCTGAAGACCCTTATAAAGGCTTTTTACCTGCCACCGGTACCTTACACACCCTGCGCCCACCGGCAGAATCGGCGTATGTACGGGTCGATACCGGCGTGGTCGAAGGCGACACCATCACCCCGTTTTACGATCCGATGATTGCCAAGTTGATTGTATGGGATGAAAACCGCGAGACCGCTTTGGCGCGGATGGAACGGGCGCTGAGTGAATACCAAGTGGTGGGTTTAACCACTAACTTGCCGTTCTTACATCGTTTGGTGACCCACCATGCGTTTGCTACTGCCGATTTAGACACCGGCCTGATTGCACGTTATCAAGATACCTTGCTGACCCCGCCACCAGCGATCAGTGCCGAAGAATTGGCCTTGTTAGCTGTCGCAGAAGTGTTAGCTGACAACCCCGACAGCCGCCGTGCCAGCTGGCGCCTCAATAGCGTGGCACAACGCAGCCTGCGTTTTGATGATCTTGAAGATGCTGATCGCCATTGGACAGTACAAATCAGCCAACAAAACGGGCAATTTTGTGTCATTGTTGACCAACAGCGTTTTGAATTAAGCGCCGAACGTCAAGGGGCGCGCCTGATTGCCACGTTGAACGGTCATCGCCGCCAAGTCGATGTATTTGCACAGGGGGCACAGCGGGTTTTGTTCAGCGCCACCCGTCGCGTCGCGGTCAATCGCCACAATCCCTTTGCAGTCAATGCCGCAGGGGTCCATGGTGATACCCACTTAAAAGCGCCAATGCCCGGGCGCGTGGTGGCCTTGCTGGCCGAAGTAGGTAGCCGCGTTGAAAAAGGCAGCCCGTTGATGATTTTGGAAGCCATGAAGATGGAACACACGATTTCTGCGCCAGCAGATGGTGTGGTACAAGAGTTCTATTTTGCCGCCGGCGATCAAGTCGGTGATGGCGACGACCTCGTCGATTTTATGGCGGATTAACCCTCCCTTCAGGAGCCACTCACTATGCGAGTCAGAATTGTCGAAGTCGGGCCACGCGATGGCTTACAAAATGAAAAACAGCGCATCAGTACCGAGGTCAAAATCGAGCTGATTCGCCGCCTCGCCGCCGCCGGTGTCGATACCATCGAAGCAGGCAGTTTTGTCTCGCCTAAGTGGGTACCGCAAATGGCTGATACCAACGAGGTGTTAGCCGCACTCGATTTACATGGCAATATCAACTACCCAGTCTTAACCCCCAATCAATATGGCTTTGAACAAGCACTTGCCGCCGAGGTGAAGGAAGTCGCGGTATTTGCCGCTGCCAGTGAATCGTTCAGCCAAAAAAATATCAACTGCTCAATCAGTGAGAGCCTTGATCGCTTCTCACCCATCATGCACAGCGCCCAACAAGCCGGCATTCGGGTACGCGGCTATGTTTCTTGTGTGGTCGGCTGTCCGTATGAAGGTGAGATTGCCCCCAGCCAAGTGGCACAAGTGGCCCAGCGGCTATTGGACATGGGCTGTTATGAAATTTCGCTCGGCGACACAATCGGCAGCGGCAATCCGGCTAATGTGGCGCGGATGTTAGATGCGGTGTTAGATCATATCCCTGCCGATAAACTGGCGGGGCATTTCCACGACACCTACGGCATGGCGATTGCCAATATTTACACCGCCTATCAAATGGGTGTACGCGTATTTGACAGTTCGATTGCGGGTTTGGGCGGCTGTCCCTATGCCAAGGGCGCCTCGGGCAATGTCGCGACCGAAGATGTGGTGTGGTTGTTCCAAGGGCTCGGTGTTGAAACAGGGATTGATTTGACACGCTTATTAGATGCCACCGCCTTTATCAGCCAAGCCCTCGAACGCGCCCCAGCCAGCAAAGTTAGCCAAGCGCTATTAGCAAAACGCAAGACACAATAAAAGAGACGAATCCCTATTGCAGGATTCATTGGAGGAGAAACCTACTATGTCCGCCCCGTTATGGCAGCCAAGCGCAGAACATATTCAATCCACTCGTTTGTCAGCATTTATCCGCCACACTCGGCGTGAGTTTGCTGACTACCAAGCCCTACACCGCTGGAGTGTCGAAGACAGCGAAGCCTTTTGGCAAGAGGTCTGGCAATTCACTGGCATAATAGGGAACATGGGCAGCGAGCGCTTACGGCAACCCACGGCCATGCCCGGCGCGGAATGGTTTCCCCAAGCCAAATTGAATTTTGCCGAGAACCTCTTGCGGCGGCGTGATGAACGGCAGGCCTTGGTTTTCTGGGGTGAAGATCAGTGCAAAACCCAGCTGAGTTATGCCGAACTGTATGCAGCCGTTTCGCGATTGGCCCAAGCCTTACGGGCGCAAGGGGTGGGTGTCGGCGACCGCGTTGCGGGGATGATGCCGAACATGCCAGCCACCTTGATTGCCATGTTGGCCAGCAGTGCCATCGGGGCGATTTGGTCGTCTTGTTCGCCTGATTTTGGGGTGGATGGTGCCCTTGATCGTTTTGGTCAGGTCGAGCCCAAAGTGTGGTTTGTGCCAGATGGATATTGGTATAACGGCAAGAAAATTGATATTGCCAGCAAAGTCAGTGCGATTGCCGCCGGTTTACCAACCGTCAGCCGCATTGTCACCGTGCCATATATCCATGACGGCACGCTGGCAGGTTTCAGCGATGAACGGGCGCAAAATTGGGATGACTTCCTTGCCCCGTATCCGGCAGGTGAGATTGAGTTTGTCCGCTTGCCGTTTAATCACCCACTCTACATCCTGTTTTCTAGCGGCACCACCGGCAAGCCAAAATGTATTGTCCACGGTGCCGGCGGCACGCTATTACAGCATGTCAAAGAACATCAACTGCATGCTGATGTGCGGGAAGGCGACCGCCTGTTTTACTTCACAACCTGCGGTTGGATGATGTGGAACTGGTTGGTGTCGGGTTTGGCTTCGGATGCCACGCTATTGTTATACGATGGTTCGCCGTTTGCCGCAGGTGGTAATGTGCTGTGGGATTACGCACAAGCCGAACATTGCACCCACTTCGGCACCTCGGCGAAATACCTTGATGCGGCGGCCAAAATGGGCTTAAAACCCGCACAAACCCACGATTTAAGTGCTTTACGCGCCATTTTCTCTACCGGTTCGCCACTGGTGGCTGAAGGCTTTGATTATGTCTATCGCGACATTAAAGCCGATCTCAATTTGGCCTCAATCTCTGGTGGCACCGATATTGTGTCGTGCTTTGCCCTCGGTTGTGCCAATTTGCCGGTTTATCGCGGCGAATTGCAATGCCGTGGTTTGGGGATGGCGGTCGATATTTTTAATGAACAAGGACAACCGGTGCGGCAAGAAAAAGGCGAGTTGGTGTGCACCAAGCCTTTCCCTTCGATGCCCGTCGCGTTTTGGAATGACCCCACCGGCGAAAAATATCGCAGCGCCTATTTTGGCCGTTTCGCCAATATTTGGTGTCATGGCGACTTTGCTGAATTAACCGAACACGATGGCATGATTATTTATGGCCGTTCAGATGCAGTGCTAAATCCGGGTGGTGTCCGTATCGGCACAGCAGAAATTTATCGCCAAGTCGAACAAGTCCACGAAGTGTTAGAGTCCTTGGCCTGCGGCCAACGCTGGGATGGCGATGAACGGGTGGTGTTGTTTGTTAAATTGCGAGAGGGCATTGCACTGGACGACAGCATCAGCCAACGGATTAAACAGCAAATTCGTGAGGGTGCCAGCCCACGCCATGTGCCAGCCAAGATTCTGCAGGTGGTTGATATTCCAAAAACCATCAGCGGCAAAATCGTTGAATTGGCAGTAAAAAATGTCATTCACAACGAACCGGTACACAATTTGGGGGCGCTGGCCAATCCTGAGGCACTGGCACATTTCCGCGACAGAGCAGAATTACAAAATTAACAAAATCTCGGCTTTTCGCCGGTGAACTTAACAGCAATGAAAATGAGCCGAGGGGATCCACACATTCCCCTCGGTTTTTCTGCTTTTTGACAAAACAGTGCGGCAATACGCTGTGCTACACTGCGGCCCATGTTTGCTTCTTCTCGTCGCGCTTGGCGCATTCGTCCTCTATTTCTTCTGTTGTTGGTATGTGGCTTAGCGCCGTTGTTGTGGCGACAAGAAACCCAGACCAACCAGTTGGCTTTACCTGCTCACTTTCCGTTTAGCCCAGAGCAGCGCATTGCAACCTATCGCGAAACCAGTTTACCCACCGTCAGCGGTTCACCTTCGGTTCACGCCGCCAGTGCAGTGGCGCTAGAAGGGGGCCAGCTATTGGCTGTTTGGTTTGCTGGCAGCCGCGAAGGCGCCGCCGACGTTGCGATTTGGTCAAGCCGCTTTGATGGTGTCAGTTGGTCAACCCCACAAAAATTAGCCGACCGGCAGAGCACGATGCAGCAAACACAACGCTATGTGCGTAAAGTTGGCAACCCCGTGCTCTACAGCAGCTCAGACGGTGCGTTGCATCTGGTCTATGTCTCGGTCAGTTTAGGCGGTTGGGCCGGCAGTGCGCTTAATCACCGCATTTCCTACGATCAGGGCAAAACATGGCAACCGGCACAGCGCCTGATCAGCAGTCCCTTTTTCAATATCAGCACCCTCGCCCGCGCCCAACCTCTCGCATTACAAGATGGTCGGGTGTTGCTGCCGGCTTATCACGAGTTTGTGAACAAATATCCGCAGTTTTTATTATTGGATAAAGGAACGGTCCAAGGTTCGAGCGCGATTCTACGGGCAGTCGATACCCTGCAACCTGCCCCGCTTGCGCTCAATGGGCAACAAGCGATGGCTTGGCTGCGTAGCAGCGGGGAAACCCGCAAAGTGCAATTTGTCAGCAGCCGCGACGGTGGCAAAAAATGGAGCCCCCCGCAGGCCACCAATGTCGATAACCCTAATGCAGCGGTAGCCAGTGTGCGATTGGACGATGGTAAAATTTTATTGCTGGCCAACCCGTCAACCGGTGGCCGCTATCATCTCGCGGCCTTTCTGTCGGATAACGGCGAACAATTTGAATTTGTCCGCAGCCTAGCCGGCAGCAGCACCCCCAGTGGTGACGAGTTTTCTTATCCCTACTTATTGCAGCATAACGGGGTAATTGATTTGCTCTACACATGGCAACGCAAAGAAATTCGCCATGTGCGCTTTAACCGCGCTTGGTTACAAGCAGGCAAGGAGACTCTGCCTTGAATCCGCTTTCTTTAACTGATGCCGTCGGGCTGGCTGGGCAAGCATGGTTATTGGCCGCTTTAAGCAGTTATGGCCTGCGGCAACATAGCCCGGTGGTCGTGCGCTTTGGCATTGGTCTTGTGGTGTTTCTCTTGGCACTATCGCTACCGATTGCGGGTTTGTCTATCGCAGCTTGGTTGCGCGGTCTGTGGGGCGATCTGAGTATCAGCAGCATGTTGGTATTGCTATTCCTACAGCGTCAGCCACCCCGCGATCACTATCAAGGTGAAATTGCTGGCCTAACACGCCCAGAATGGTTAATCGGTTTGTTATTGCCAGCGCTGGTGTTGTATAGCAGTGCGTTGGGATTTGTGCCGTGGGATGGTTATAGCCTCGGTTATCACACCCCATTTGCTATTGCCGTTGCTGCGGTTGCTTTGTTGTGGCATAGCTTGGGCTATCGCCTTGGCTGGTATTTGGTGTGTGGCTTAATTGCATGGCAGTTAGGGTTATTAGAATCCCAAAACCTGTGGGATTACCTGTTTGATGCAGGGTTAATTTTGGTTGGAGCAGTGCATAGTCTATACCGCTGGTGGCGGCCACTGTCACAGCGGCACGCCTATGGTCGCGGTTGGCTTTAATAATCCACCCCCAAATAGAGATAACCCGTGGCATCGCCGCCCTTAGCATGTCCAACGCCCAAGAACAACGGCCCAAGCAAGGTATCGGTTACCACAAAAGCCGATGCCGCTGGAATCCACTCATCACGAACCTGAATCAGCCCTTGGCCTTCCCACACTCGCCCAGCTTCAAGGGAAAAACCCGCATACAAGCCGGTGCCAAACGGTTGTGACATAGCAGCAATTTGGCGATAACTCATTAGGCGTGCAAACGCTAAGCGTGAACCCAGCAGCTGTTTCGGTTTTAACCCCGACAAATTCAAGAAGCCTCCCAAGGCAAAGGCATTGACCTCGGCAGCACGGCCAAATTGTTGTGCATAACGGCCACTTAACCGCCATGTCTGTTTGCCCCAAGTCTGTGCCCAATCTCCGCGAGCCCGTAACACGGTACTGTCTTCACCAAGCAAATGCGCCAGTTCGGCACTGACAAAATAACCTTGGCGCGGCAGGCGTGGGTTATCAAATTGATCGATCAACAAGCGGCTAGAGAATTGGGTTAACCAACCGCGTTCATTAGCAAATAAACTCGGATCGCCAACCTTGCGTTCGGCACTGATCCGGTTGCGTTCAATCCCTGTTCGCCATTCACCATAATTGCCTAAATTAACCCCGACTTCGGCACGCAGATAGTTGCGATATAAGTTATAGCGAGAGTATTCATTGCCATCGATGTCATAGACACTAAATGGCTCGGCATTGCGCCCCGCACCCAAAGCAAAGAAATAGGGACTGGTGTAGCTGAAAGGCTGGAACCATTCAGTCGAGAAGCCACCACCGCGCCCCAGCTCGAATTCATTACGCCATTCACCACCGGCATCATTCAGCCAAATGCGGCGATGGCTGAATAACAAATTAAAGTCGCTGCTGTCGTCGGTATCGGCGCGCAGCGATAAACCAAAGCGCAGGTAGTTTGGTGCTTGTGCTCGTTCAAGTGCTTCAATGGTGAGGATGTTGTGCTGCTCACGTTGATCGAGGCGATAATTCAAGCGGTCAAAATCACCACTGGCAAATAAATGTTCAATTTGCTGGTGCAACTGCGGTTGATCTAACGGCTGCCCAGTTGTCACGGGCAAGGCCTGTTTAATCCATTCCCGATTGGCAATGTCTAACGGCTTGACTTCCACTTGATCGACACGCGGCGCGTGAGGTTGCCATTGTTCGCGGCGTTGTTTCCAAGCTTGATAGGCTTCTGGCGACACCGAAAAGCGTTGCAAGGTTGCCGCCAGCGGTTGAATCGCTTGTTGCCCTTTCAGCGCAAACTCAGTGCTTTTGCGGAAATCAGCAGCACTCAACGGCCCCAACTCAGGACGCAATACCATGTCTGCCGGTGTCAACAACGCCAGCTGCTGGCGTACGTTCTGCATAATGCCGACATTGGTGGTTTGCGCCAGCACATCAAACACCGTCTTAATTTGCTGTGGGGCGAGATTGTCTGAACCAACATCCACCACTAACAACACGTCGGCGCAGCGTTTTTGCTTAAGATTTTCAATTGGCAACTGGCGAGCCAACCCGCCATCGACCAACAAGGTGTCACCCTGCGCCACCGGATCAAACAAGCCCGGCACCGCCATGCTGGCACGCAATGCCGTTGCCAGTTTTCCCTCACGAAAAACCACCGCTTCACCCGTGGTTAAATCGGTGGCGACGGCTTCAAACGGAATCGGTAAACGGTCGAAGGCCGCCACTTCAGCATCACGGGTTAACTCACGGATAAATAAATCAATTTTTTGTGAATTGATGGCACCACGCGGAAATTGGAATTGCCAATTACGCACCCCAAGCACAACATCAAAATAATTTTTATAGTCATCGCGCTTGCGTTGATATGGCACTTGTTCACGCGGCACCCGCCCTGACAAAATGCCATCCCAATCCGCCGTGGCAAAAGCACGTTCCATCGCTGGCAACGGCATTCCACTGGCGTAAAAACCGCCAATCAGCGAACCAGCGCTGGTCCCCGCAATACACGCCACCGGCACCCGCCATGCTTCCAGCTGTTTTAACACCCCCAAATGGGCAAAACCACGCGCACCACCGCCCCCCAGTACAAGGCCCAAACGCGGTGGTGTCGTTTGTGCTATCGCCACGCTAGAAAATAATGCCAACACCGCCGCCGTTTTTAGCCAACGCATCACAGTGCCCCACGTTGTGCAGCAGCAAAGACGGATAAGAACGCTGGGGTTAAAGCAGCAGGATGAGCACTGATGCGGAGGAGATGGGCACTGGCAGGATGAGGAGGGCGATGAATTGCAATCCCGTCTTGCCACAATCGCCGCTGAATGGCCTGTGCTTGTTCGACTTGTGGCAACACCACACAAACAAAATTAGTGGCCGAAGGCAACACACAGTAATCGAGTTGCTGTAGCGCCTGTGCCAGCTGATCGCGGAGGGCAATGCTATGTGCGACCAGACCACGCGACCACGCCGGATCAGCCAACGCTGCCAAGGCGGCTAACTGTGCCGGATGAGACACGGCAAATTGGATGCGAATTTGATCTGCTTTAGCAATGACTTCTGGCTCTGCCAACACATAAGCCACCCGCATTCCAGCCAAAGCATAGGCTTTGGAAAACGTTCGAACACGTGCAGTATTCGGCAAGATCGTGCCTTGTTCGCTATCTTGATAAAAATCGATATACGCTTCATCAAGCAGCAAGAAGGTCTCGGCCGGTAAACGGGCACGGAAGGCGGCAATCTCAGCAAAAGAATAAACCGAGCCGGTGGGGTTGTCTGGATTGGCTACATACACCAGTTTGGCCTGATGTTGCTCGGCCGCCGCCGCCAAAGCGGTGAGATCGTGTTGCAGGGTCTCAGGATGGTAAGGACATTCAAATAAGCTCACACCACAACCGCGAGCAAAATAAGGGAAAGTGGGATAACTCCCTGCGGTTAACACCACCGCATCACCCACTTGGCAAAACAGACGCAAAAACAGCAATAACAGCGCATCCGCCCCTGCATCAACAGCAATGCAGTCGGCGTTCGTTCCCCATCGTTCGGCCAGTTGTTGCCGTAAATCACGGGCATACGGGTCGGGATAATAGGGCGCACAGTCGGCTAAATTAAGCTGTGCTACGGGATGTGCTGGATAAGGGGGACTTTCATTTGAACCAATACGAGTTGGAACAGCATGCCCCAATTGTTGTTCTAATGTTCGAATCCCGGGGAAAGGGTTGATAATAGGATGTTGTAGATGTGGGACAAAAGTTGCCATATTGGTTTTCCTATGTTCAAAAGCGGCACAGAGACGACAGGCAATCGCAAAAGCATAGAGGGCTTGAGTTGGCCTTGCGTTGTGCTAGATTGCCCATCATCTTGCCTCTATCACTTTGCGCGCGGTGCCCGATGCTAAAACCTCTCCGAATTGCCTCATACAATATCCACAAAGGCATGTCGCCGCTCAACCGCCGCCTTCAGTTGCCGAATATGGCCGAGAGTTTGCAACAACTCAACGCAGATGTGTTGTTTTTACAAGAAGTGCAAGGTCGTCATGGCCAACGCGCCTTGCGCTTTGCCGATTGGCCCCATGAGCCACAGCATCACTACCTCGCCCGCCGTTTGCAACACCGTGTTGCCTATGGCTTAAATGCCCACTATGCCCACGGTCATCATGGCAACGCGATCTTATCGCGCTTCCCGATTCAGCAATGGTGCAATCTTGATATTTCAGTCAATCGTTTTGAAAGTCGTGGCCTATTGCATTGTGAATTACAGCTACCACGCTGGCCGGTAACAGTATCGGCGCTGTGTGTTCACCTCAATTTATTGGCACGCGACCGCCGCAAGCAATTTTCTGCATTAAAAGACTATATTCAACGCGCCGTACCTGCTGATCATGCTTTGATTTTGGCAGGGGATTTTAATGATTGGCGTGGCGAAGCCTGCGACCATCTGAGCGAAGACCTTGGCTTGCAAGAAATTTTTCACCATCTCCACGGTCACTATGCCCGTAGCTTTCCGGCACGTTTCCCCTTGTTGTCATTAGATCGCATTTATGTGCGTGGTCTGGTGCCACATCATGCCGAAGTGCTGCGCGGCGCACCGTGGGGTGCCCTTTCCGATCATCTGCCCCTCGCGGCAGAACTGTTACCTCGCCTTTATCTGCACTGATTTTGTGATGGTTCATTCTTGGTATTCTGGCAATCAGGTTGATTTACTCGAAACCGGCAGCGAGTTTTTTCCTGCTTTATTACACGCCATCGAGCACGCCACACAGGAAGTTCATCTCGAAACCTATATTTTCCGAATCGACAGTGCCAGCCAGCCGATTGCGATGGCCTTGGCAGCGGCAGCACAGCGTGGTGTACGTTGTTATGTGTTGGTCGATGGGTTTGGCTCGCGTGATTTTCCTGAACAATGGCAACAACGCTTTCAAGCCACTGGCGTCGAGTTTTTATTTTTCCGCCCCGAACGGCTACGTTGGTTGCCACGGCGCAACCGCCTGCGCCGCCTACATCGTAAATTGGCAATGATTGACGGCACGATTGCCTTTGTGGGGGGCATCAATTTACATCACGACTTGGATGATGCCGAACCCCATTTTTTGCCGCGTTATGACTATGCCGTGCGGCTACGTGGCCCGATTGTGTTGCCGATTTATCAAACCATCAAAAAAATGTGGCGGCGAGAACGGTGGTTACGCGGTTCAATTGCCCCCGTTCCAAGATTGATCCCCATACAACAGCCGGCTGGTGAGTTAAATGTTCGGTTTTTGACCCGCGATAATGTCCGTCATCGGCAAAGTATCGAAATTGAATACCTCAAAGAAATTCACAGCGCGCGCCGCGAAATCATCATTGCCAATGCCTATTTTTTACCCGGCTTTCGCTTTCGCCACGCCATCAAACATGCGGCACAGCGTGGAGTGAAGGTCAAAATTTTGCTGCAAGGTCGAGTTGACCATGCGATTTTTTACTATGCCACCCGTGTGTTGTTTCGTGATTTTTTGCGCGAGGGGGTCGAAATTTACGAATATCGTGCGGGGTTTTTACATGCCAAAGTGGCCATCGTTGATGGTTTATGGGCCACAGTCGGCTCATCCAATATCGATCCCTTTAGCTTGATGTTGGCACAAGAAGCCAATGTGGTAGTCAAAAACCATCTGTTTGCCGACCATCTGCGTGATCGGGTGGTGACACGCATTGAACAATATAGCCGCCCTGTGCACTTGTTACGACTACGGCATGCACATTGGCTAGAGCGCAGTTTGATGTGGTGTTGTTATGCGTTTGTCCGAGCAGCGGTAGGAATTGCAGGATTGGGACAGCGTTATTTTCGAGGTTAATAGCTTGTCATGTCGGCGCTATCGCGTTTATTGTATCAATCACGACAACGGCAAAAAGGGAATTATCGCTATGTGGCATCGTGTCTTTTGCATCAGTGGCTTAGCCATGCTGTTCTCACTCCCCACCGCCCTTGCCACTTCGACACCACCAACGCCGCAGATTGTTGCCATGCCACAGCAAAAACTACTGCGTTTACCCAACGTCGGGAAAAGTCAGCAGCTCAGCGGCAATGTGAGCCAAGGACGGGTTCAGGATTACACGTTTCAAGGGCAAGAAGGGCAAGCCTTACGCATTTCACTACAAGGCTCGGATAGTCGCGTATATTTTCTGTTGTGGCAGATTGAGAAAAGTGCTCTGGTCGTGCCCGATACCCGAGATTGGTGGGGCACCTTACCAGAAGAGGGGAAATATCTATTACGCGTGTATACTTTTGAAGATGAACTCAACCCACTCCCCCATCAAGGGAACTACCCGTTCCGCCTGCGGATTCAACAGGCAAAAACTAAGTAAATCCATAGCGCCGCCGCCATAATCCTTCGGCGCTAAATACCAATAAAGCAGCCCAAATCAGGACAAAACCGGTCAGCCGGCCTGCATCGAGTCCCTCACCAAACACCAAAACACCGAGGGTAAATTGGATACTTGGTGACAGATATTGCAATAAACCCAACGTGGCTAAATCGAGCTGTCGGGCGGCGGCGGCAAACAGCAACAATGGCACCGCTGTCACCACACCCGCCCCCACCAATAAACTATTCACCTGCCACGACACTGCCGCACCAAACATCGCTGTGCCTTGCCATTCCTGCCACAACAAATAAGCCAAGGCCGGCAAAACAATCAGCCATGTTTCTAATGCCAATCCTTCTAACGAACCAAGCCGAGCAACCTTACGCAACAAACCATACGCACCAAAACTCGCAGCAATCGCCAATGCAATCCACGGCGGTACACCTGCTTGCCAGCCCATCCACGCCACGCCCATCATCGCCAATAACACCGCCATTTGTTGTGGCCGGCGCAGGCGTTCTTTCAATACGATTGCCCCCAACGCCACATTCAGCAGCGGTGTAATGAAATAGCCCAGACTAGCCTCTACCACATGCCCCGCGTTCACCGCCCAAATGTAAATCAGCCAGTTCGTTGCTAATAAAACAGAAGACAAAGCAAAAGCCTGTAGAGTTTTGCGGTCAAGTTGGGCCAGCCACACCCATTGCTTACGCCAGCCCAAGATCAGGAATAACAACAGGGCAGACCAGATAATGCGGTGAGCAAGGATTTCCAGTGCTGGAACAGCAGCAAGCGGTTTCCAATAAAGGGGAAATAAGCCCCAAATGACATAGGCCAACAATGCCAACGTCACCCCATTTTCTTTCACATTTTGTGTCAGATTAGGCATAACCTTCTACTGATTAAACAAAGAAAGCCATCTTACGCTTAAACTGTGGTTTAGGATATGCAGCACAACAAAAAAGAACAAATGGTTTTAATAATGAAAAACAGGTAAAAAAAAGGGACGCTTTCGCGTCCCAGATGGCTAGTGCGCCACCAATTTTTGGAGAGAGAGAAGCAGAAATCACTTACCTAACAACCGATTGACCAAGTCAATATACGCTTGCATCGCGCTATCTGAAGATTGGCCTTTTAACTTTTCCCAAGCATCGTATTTACTGCGATTGATGAAATCCATCATCCCTGGGCGTTCGCCACTGACATCACCGCTGCTGGCTTGTTTAAACAAGGCATACAGTTGTAACAGGGTTTGTGGGTCTGGCTTTTCTGCCAGTGTTTTCACATCGGCTTGAGCTTGGGCAAACAAAGAGGCCAAATCAGACATCGTATCTTTCCCTTGGTGGAAATCAGGAGATGGACTGATTGTGCCAGCCGTTATGGATGCTGTCAAACAGTCGTTTGATTATTTTTTCTGGCTCAACAATTTTTCAATATCTTCCGCCGGAATTGCGCCAGCAACCAACTTACCGCTTTCAAAAATCAACGCCGGTGTGCCCTGAATACCCAATTTCTGGCCTAAGGCTTGAATCTCGGCCAAGGGTGTTTTGCAATCACCGCTGCCACTGGTGGCTTGGTTATTGCGCATGGTTTGTGCCCACGCCTGTAGCTTATCTTTTGAACACCAAATCTGTGCCGATTTACGCATTGCATCCGGGTGTAATTGCTCTAATGGATAGAGAAAGGTGTAAATCGTGACATTATCGAGCTTGGCGAGGCCTTCTTTTTCTAACTTCTTGCAAAACGGGCAATCTGGATCAGAAAACACCGCGATTTTCCGCTGACCGTTACCACGTTTATCTTGAATGGCGTGCT
>Ga0079301_1000233_pt1 | contig 26313 bp, 23 predicted proteins | sample Wag4_2014_7_11_3_FD_74797 | JGI IMG/M metagenome (GOLD analysis project Ga0079301, IMG submission 74797) | Fresh water mixed with fracking chemicals microbial communities from Ohio, USA - Utica-2 Time Series FC 2014_7_11 | ecosystem: Engineered > Industrial production > Chemical products > Input... | reverse complement strand
ACCACCCGCATGTCGCTGCGTCGGCGCATCAGCGCGACTTACAAGGACCTCCCCGGCGGGCAGGTCCTTGGGCCGACTTTTGATTATACCCATCGCCTGCTTGACTTTGCGCTGGCGGCTGAAGGGCGTGAAGCGCAGGCCACACCAGAAGCGCCAACGGATGGCACCATTGTACCGCGCGTGACAGAACTTCTGGCGCGTGAAGGCCTGATGCAGCGCGAAGCGTTGACCGAAGCGGAGCCTGGGGATTTGACGCGCGAACCGCTCAGCTTTCCCGCGCCGCGCCCGGTGCGGCTGCAAAACCTCGCGCGCGGTGATGAAGGGTTTCTGCTCGCCCTCGGTTATTCCACACAGCGCGGCTATGGCAATGCGCATCCCTTTGTCGGGGAAATCCGCGTTGGCCATATCGGTGTTGAGATCACGCCGCCCGAATTGGGTTTCGCGATTGATATCGGCGATATCGGCATCACTGAATGCCAGATGGTCAATCAATTCAAGGGCAGCCGGACCGAGCCCGCACAATTCACCCGCGGCTATGGCCTGGTATTCGGCCATGGCGAACGGCGGGCGATGTCCATGGCGCTGGTGGATCGTGGGCTGCGGGCACGCGAATTGGGCGAAGATGCGGATGCGCCGGCCCAGCAGGAAGAATTCGTGCTTTATCATTCCGATAATATCGAAGCGACCGGTTTTGTGGAGCATCTGAAGCTGCCGCATTACGTGGATTTCCAGAGCGAATTGGAAAACCTGCGGACCATTCGCCGCGCCGCCGAAGCCGAATTGCGGGAGGCCGCGGAATGACCGAAGCCGGCTATAACTTCGCCTATCTTGATGAGGCGACAAAGCGCATGATCCGCCGCGCCATCCTGAAGGCGGTCGCCATTCCTGGGCACCAGATTCCCTTCGGCGCGCGGGAGATGCCACTGCCTTATGGCTGGGGCACAGGCGGTATCCAAGTGACGGCCTCCATCCTTGGCCCCAATGATGTGCTGAAAGTGATTGACCAGGGTGCGGATGATACGACCAATGCGGTTTCCATCCGTCGCTTCTTCACCCGCGTTGCCGGCATCGCCACCACGGAAGCAACCGGTGCGGCAAGCATCATCCAGACCCGCCACCGCATTCCGGAAAAGCCGCTGACTGAAAACCAGATCCTGGTCTATCAGGTGCCGCAGCCCGAACCCCTGTTCAGGCTGGAACCGCACAGGGCGGAGACGCGACGGCTTCATGCGCTGGCCGATTACGGGCTGATGCATGTCCGGCTTTATGAGGATATCGCGCGGCTTGGTCACATCGCCAAAGCCTATGATTATCCGGTCATGGTGAATGAACGTTATCTGATGTCGCCGTCCCCCATCCCGGCATTCGACAATCCGAAAATGCATGAAATGGCCGCCTTGCAGCTTTTTGGCGCGGGGCGCGAAAAGCGCATTTATGCAGTGCCGCCCTATACGCCGGTCCGCAGCCTGGATTTTGAAGATCATCCCTTCCGCCCCATTCGCGCACCCCATGCTTGCGCAATCTGCGGCAGCAAAACGAGCTACCTGGATGAGCTTGTGACGGATGATGCTGGCGGGCGCGCCTTCATCTGCTCCGATACCGATTACTGCCAGGATCGGCAGGAAACGCCAAAGGCGGCCGCGGAATGACAATGCTGCTTCAAGCCAATGGGCTGCACTTGAACTTTGGCGCCATCGCCGCACTGGACGATGTGGCGCTTGATGTTACCGCCGGGGAAGTTGTGGCGATTGTCGGTGAAAGCGGTTCGGGCAAAACCACGCTGCTCCGCGTGCTGGCCGGGCAGATGGCGCCCGATACGGGCGCCGTGCATTACCTTGGCCGCGATGTGCTTGGCATGACGGAAGCTGAAAGGCGCCGATTGATGCGCACGGATTGGGGCTTTGTGCACCAAAACCCGCGCGATGGGCTGCGGATGGGTGTGTCAGCCGGCGGCAATGTCGGTGAAAGGCTCATGGCGCTTGGCGCGCGGCATTACGGCAATATCCGCGATGAAGCCAAAGCCTGGCTGCAACGCGTGGAAATTGATGCCGCGCGCATTGATGATCTGCCGCGGCATTTTTCGGGTGGGATGCAGCAGCGCCTGCAAATTGCGCGCACGCTCGTCACGCGTCCGAAGCTCGTGTTCATGGATGAACCAACCGGCGGGCTTGATGTTTCCGTCCAGGCGCGGCTTTTGGATTTGATCCGTGCGCTGGTGCGTGAGTTGGGGTTATCGGTACTGATCGTGACACATGACATCGCCGCGGCAAGGTTGCTCGCGGACCGGATTTTGGTGATGCGGCGTGGTCAGGTGGTGGAACAAGGGCTCACGGATCGTGTGCTGGATGATCCGCAGCACCCCTATACGCAGCTTCTGGTTTCATCGGTGCTGGCGGCATGAGCATTCTTCTCCGCACGGAAGGCCTGGGCAAGACCTTCACGCTTCATCTGCAAGGCGGCACACGCATTCCTGTGCTCGGCAATGTTGATCTTGCCGTACGCGCGGGGGAATGCGTGGCCCTTTCCGGCCCTTCGGGTGCCGGCAAATCCACGCTCATGCGTTGCCTTTATGGCAATTACGGTGCAGGGGCTGGGCGTATTCTCCTGGCGCATCGCGGTGCTGAGCTTGACCTTGTCAGCGCCGTACCGCGCGCCGTGATCGAAGCGCGGCGGGAGAGTATTGGTTATGTCTCCCAATTTCTGCGCGTTATTCCGCGCGTCAGCACGCGCGTTATTGTGGCAGAGCCCATGATGGCGCGCGGCATGGCGCAGAATGATGCACTGGCGCGCGCCGCCGCCCTGCTGGATCGCTTGAACCTGCCTGAGCGCCTGCATGGCCTGCCACCTGCAACGTTTTCGGGTGGCGAACAGCAGCGCGTGAACCTGGCGCGCGGCTTCGGCCCGCATTATCCGGTATTGTTGCTTGATGAACCAACCGCCAGCCTGGATGCAGCCAATCGCGCCATTGTGATCGGCCTGATCCATGAGGCAAAGCAGGCCGGGACCGCCATTGTCGGCATTTTCCATGATGCCGAGGTGCGTGAAGCCGTGGCTGATCGTGTTTTCACCGTTGAACCCATGCAGGATGCCGCATGAGCACCGAGATGATTCTGACCAATGCACAGCTTGTCCTGCCGGAAGCGGTGCTGCGCGGCACGTTGATCCTGCGCGATGGGTTGATAGCCGAAATTCAATCCGGCCGCAGCCATGCACCCGGCGCGGTTGACCTGGAAGGTGATCACCTGATCCCCGGCATTGTTGATGTGCATACCGATAATCTGGAACGTCAGGTGCTGCCGCGCGCCAATGCGCGCTGGCCATCGCGTTCCGCCATGATCGCGCATGATGCGCAATGTGTTGCGGCCGGTGTCACCACCATTCTTGATGCGCTTTGCCTGGGTGATCTCGGCTTTGATACGGAACGCGGCCAAACCTTTCTGGATGGCGTCCGCGATCTGGATGAGCTTGCCGATATGGGCGCGCTGAAGGGCGAGCATTTCCTGCATCTGCGCTGCGAATTGCCTGCGCGCGACATGACACCAGCACTCGACCCCGTGGCGGATCATCCGCGCGTGGTGATGGTGAGCCTGATGGATCACTCGCCGGGCGTTGGGCAGTACCGCGACCTTGCGCGCTACTCCGCCATGCGCAAGCGCCAAACCCAGTGGAATGATGCGCAAGTGCAGGCGCGGATTGACGGCCTGCTCGCGCAAAGGGCGGAACTGCGTGAAAAGCAGCGCACATGGTTGCTGGATCGCATTCGCCATCGTGATTTGCCGCTGGCTTCACATGATGATGACACGCCATCGGAAATTGCGCGCAATCTTGCCGATGGCATCACGATTTCTGAATTTCCTGTCACCATGGAAGCGGCGCGTGCGGCGCGCGACCTGAAGGTTGAAGTGATTGCCGGTGCGCCGAATATCGTACGCGGCGGCAGCCATTCCGGCAATGTCGCCGCGGCCGATCTGGTGCGCGAAGGCTTGGCGCAGGCTTTCGCTTCTGATTACGTGCCCGCTTCCATGCTGGAAGCCGCCTGGCGCGCGGTAGAAGCCGGCGGGATCACCCTGCCGCAAGCCATTGCGATGGTGACAGACACACCAGCGCAAATGGCGCGGCTGGCTGATCGCGGGCGGCTTGCACCGGGCCTCAAGGCCGATCTGGTGCGCGTGCGCAGCCTTGGCGATATGCCCTTGGTGCGCGGCGTTTGGCGTGCCGGGGAACGGATTGCGTGACGCCTTTTCGGATCGCGCTTTATTATGCGCCGGCTTCCGATGATGCCTTGCACCAGCGCGCCTCCGCCTGGCTTGGGCGCGACGCCGCCAGCGGGGTGTCACTGGCGCAGAAAGCCGCGCCAGGGGTTGATATCAGCGAAATCACCGCCGATGCGCGTGGCTATGGGTTCCATGCGACACTGAAGCCACCCTTCCGTTTGCAAGGCAATGTGCGGGCCGCGCTGCTAACCGCGCGGGAATTCGCCGAACGCACCGCGCCCTTCACCTTGCCGCCGCTTGAAGTGACCGATCTGGATGGTTTTCTCGCACTCCGCGAAACCACGCCCTGCCCTGCCCTGCAAGCACTTGCCGATGGTGCCGTCATGGCACTTGATGCGCATCGCGCCCCAGCGACGGAGGCTGAAATCGCGCGCCGCAAGCCCGAGAAACTAAGCCCGCGCCAGCGCGCCTATCTTGAAGCCTGGGGCTATCCTTATGTTTTCGCCGAATGGCGCTTTCACATGACACTGACGCGGCGCCTGACAACCGCGGAGAAAGCCATTATCCTGCCTGCGGTGACTGAAGCGCTTGGTGATACGCCCGCGGCAGCGCGCAGGGTCACGGATATCTGCGTCTTTGCGCAAGGCACCGCGGGTGCGCCCTTCACAATCCTTGAGCGTCTGCCGCTGCGCGGTTGAGTGCCGCCAGCACGCGCGCGATACCCTGAGCCACATCGGCGTCATTCATCACGCGCGCCACATCCAGCCCTTCCGGCAGTGCCACGTCGCGCGCCAAGCGCGCGGCGATATCGGCTTCTGTTTCACGCCCACGCGCGGCAAGGCGCGCGGCCAAAACCTCGATCGGTGCCGTGATGTTGAGCACACGCAGCCGATACCGCGCGCCGGCTTCCGGCAGCACCGCGCGGGAGAGATTGGCAATCACCACGCGCCGCGCCGCGATATCCGCTTCAATGTCACGCGGGATGCCGTAACGCAGCCCATGCGCTTCCCAGGCAAGCGCGAAGCCGCCCGCGGCATACCGCGCCTGAAAATCAGTATCACTCAGCGCTTCATGATCCTCGCCACCCGCTTCTGCCGGGCGGGTGATGGCGCGGCGCACGAAGCGGAAACGGGCATTCTGCGCGAGCATCGCGCGCGCGCCACCCATCAACGTATCCTTGCCCGCCCCGGAAGGCCCCACCACCGCGATCAGCATGCATTCATCCTGCCCATAGCCGGTATGCTCACGCGTTCCTTTATCTCAAGCACGGGCGAAAGGCACCAGCAGTGCAGAAAAATGGCCAGGCAGGTTCAGCCCACGACAAGTTCAATAATGCCTGAGCGGCACGCGCCAGGCCATGATGGAAGCCGCCCCCATCAGCACGGCGGCCATGATGAACAGACCGCGAAAAGGCTCGGCCAAGGCCGCGCGCAATGCCGTCACACCAACGCCATTCAGCCGCGCGCCAAGCGCCTCAGCATCAGTGACCAGCGCGGTGAAGCCGGCTGTCAGCGCCGGGGTGAACAAGGCCATGGCGCCGAAAATCGCCGCTGCGGCCAAAGCGGCACCAAGCGCCGCGCCGAAATTGCGCGAAAACGCCACACCTGCCGCGGCGATACCAAGCCGCCCCTGCCCGGCCGCTGCCTGCACCGTGGTCTGCACCACCGGATAGGATGTGCCGGACCCGAAAGTCGCCACACTCAGCAATGCCAGCATCAGCCAAAGCGGCGTCTCGGCAGCGAAGATCGCCAGCATGCTCCAGATAAGTGTCGCGATTGGCAGGCCAATGCTCGGCCACAGCATCGCACGCCCGGTGCGCGCCACCATTCTGCCGGAGAAAAACGCGCCACAAGTTGAGCCGATGGAAATCGCGAGCAGCACCAAGCCTGCATTCGCTGGCTCCAAACCCCGGACCACTTGCAGCCATAGCGGCAGGAAGGAAATCAGCCCAATCTGCGCCGCCACCACCAGGATGGAAAGCATCAGCAGGCGCCAGATGCTCGCCTCGGCAAACAGGGGCAGCGGCAGCAAAGGTTCCGGCTGGCGGCGTTCCACGCGCAGCAGCGTGAAACCAGCAAATAGCGCCACCGCCACCAAGCCCAGGATCAGCGGCAGATAAGCCGCATCAAAGCGCCGCGCGCGATCAAGCGCGACCAAACCAGCCCCCATGGTCAGCACGAAAAGCCCAAGGCCCAGCCAATCGAAGCGCCAGCGCCGCCCGGCATGGTCCGGCACAATATCCGGCAGCCGGCGCGCGATGAAGGCGCAGACCAAGGGCAAGGGCAGCAGGAACCAAAAAATCCAGCGCCAGCCGAAAGCCTGGGTAATGAAGCCGCCCGCGACCGGCCCGAAGGCTGAGGCAAAACCATAAGCCCCCGCAATCCAGGCCTGGAATTTGCCGCGTTCGCGCGGTGGCACAATCTCACCGATCAAGGCTTGGGTGAGCGTCAGCAGCGCGCCACCGCCAAAGCCTTGGATCACGCGCGCGATGACCAGGCTTGGCAGATTGGGCGCCAGCGCGCAGCCGGCGCAGCCCGTGAAGAAAATGGCCAGCGCCACAAACAACAACCGCCGTCGGCCAAAAATATCCCCCAACTGGCCAAAGACCGGCGCAGCACAGGTGGCCGCGACCAGATAGGCAATCAGGATCCAGGAAACGCGCTCGATCCCACCCATATCGGTTGCGATATCCGCGAGCGCGGTTGCGACAATGGTTTGATCTACTGCCGAGAGGAAAATCACCAGCGCAATCGCCGGAAATCCGCGCAGAAAACGCGCGCGGAGGTCTACCGCCGGATCAGCCGCCATCACAGGGCGCCGCTTCGCCCCATTTCGAGGAATTTATCGCGTCGCCTTGCGCGCAACGTTGTGCCATCCAAGGCGAGCAAGGGTGTCAGCAGCGCCTCAATCTTATCACCCAATGCCGTGATCACCTCCGCCGCATCGCGATGCGCACCGCCAAGGGGTTCCGGGATCACAACATCCACCAGGCCAAGCTTGCGCAAATCATCGGCGGTGAGTTTGAGCGCTTCCGCAGCGGTGGCGGCTTGCGCAGAATCCCGCCACAGAATGGAAGCGCAGCCTTCCGGGCTGATCACGGAATAAATCGCATGTTCCAGCATGATGATGCGATCCGCCGCCGCCAGCGCAATCGCGCCGCCGGACCCGCCCTCACCAATGATGGTCGCAATAAAGGGTACGGGCGCATCCAGCCCGGCTTCGATGGACCGCGCAATTGCCTCAGCCTGGCCGCGCGCTTCCGCATCAATCCCCGGAAAGGCGCCGGATGTATCAACGAAGGAGAGAATTGGCAGGCCGAAACGCCCGGCCAATTCCATCAGGCGGCGGGCCTTGCGGTACCCTTCGGGCCGCGCCATGCCGAAATTATGTTTCACGCGGCTATCGGTGTCATGGCCGCGCTCCGTCCCGAGCACCATCACGGCGCGGCCACGAAAGCGCCCCATGCCCCCCACCACCGCCGCATCATCGGCAAAGGCGCGATCCCCCGCGAGGGGCGTGAAATCCTGAATGAGCGCCGCGATGTAATCCGTCGCATGCGGCCTATCGGGGTGGCGCGCCACCTGCGCCTTCTGCCAGGGCGACAGCTTGGCATAGGTGGTCTTCAGCAGGGCCTGGGCTTTTTCGCCGAGCCGCCCGATCTCCTCAGCCACATCAATGCCGCCGGCATCGGTGGTCCGACGCAGTTCCTCGATCTTGCCTTCAAGCTCGGCGATGGGTTTTTCGAAGTCCAGAAAGTGACGCATGGCGCGGGGTTAGCCCAAATCCGCCCGGGGCGCGACCCCCTGTCGGAGCATTTTCAAGCCAAGTGGTCTCACTTGGCTCTCCGGAAAATGCGACCAAACAAACTTTCAGAGCATGGCCGGGACGCGTCAGCGAACTGGGCGTGCTCTGGACAGGGGGTGGTGCTCAGTCACCAGGGCACGCAGCCGCTCCTCCAGCACCTTGGTGTAGATTTGCGTGGTGCCGATATCCGCGTGTCCCAGCAGCATTTGCAGGCTGCGCAAATCCGCCCCCCGTTGCAGAAGGTGTGACGCAAAGGAATGCCGCAGCACATGCGGGCTGACCCGGGCGGGGTCGAGCCCCGCCGCCAGCGCGACCTCCTTCAAAATCAGGCCCAAACCCTGGCGAGTCACATGTCCCGACGCGCCACGGGATGGGAACAGGAACCGGCTGGGCTTGCCCTTTTCCTCAGGCCGCGCGGCCAGGGCCAAATCCCGCGCGCGTTCGGAAACCGGCACCAGCCTTTCCCGCCCGCCCTTGCCGCGCACCGCAATCAAAGGCGCGCCGGGGCGGAGCGCCGCCGCGGGCAGGCTGACCAATTCGGTGACGCGCAGCCCGCTGCAATAAAGCATCTCCACCACCGCCGCCGCCAAGGGTCCGCGCTTGCCGGGCAGGGCTGCGGCGGCGGCGATCAGCGCCTCTACCTCCTCCTCGTGCAGCGCTTTCGGCAGGCTTTGCGGCAGGCGGGGGGCTTCCAGCAATTCGGAGGGGTCATCGGCGCGAACCCCCTCCCGCAGCAGGAATTGATGGAATTGGCGCATGGCGGAGAGCCGCCTTGCCTGGGTGCGCGCGGCCAGGCCCTGCGCGGCAAGGTCCGCCAGCCAGGCGCGAAGCAAGGCGCTATCCGCCCCATGCAGCGGAATGCCACTTGCGGCGGCGAAACCCGCGAAATCCTCAAGGTCCGACTGATAGGCGGCAAGTGTATTGCGCGCCGCGCCCCGTTCGGCGGCCAACATTTCCAGAAACGCTTCAACATGGCGGGAAAGCCCCGCCCGGGCGGCGTGTTTAGCGCCCGCGGAAGCGGTCATTGGGGATGGTGCGTTCAACAGCCTGGGGCGTCACGCTGGGCGGAAAGGCGCCAATGAACACCAAGCCAACCGCAAAGAGGCCAAGCACCACGGCAACAACCAGCAGAATCGGGTTACGGAACATCCTGGCGGCTGGGCTCCCTCTCGCTTTCCTGAATTCGTGCTAACCCTGCCACCCAAGATGCGCAACTCTCTCTTTGATGATGCCCTGCCGGGCCTGCCCGAACCCACCACGGGGCGCGATCCGGCGCGGCCCAGCATTGTGCTGGTTGGGCTGCCGGGGGCGGGGAAATCCGCGCTCGGGCGGCGGCTGGCCGGGCTTTTGGGCCTGCCTTTTCGAGACGCCGACACGGAAATCGAAAACGCCGCCGGCATGCCGATCACCGAAATCTTCGCCCGCTACGGTGAACCCCATTTCCGCGATGGTGAGCGCCGCGTGATCTCCCGCCTGCTGGCCGGCCCGCCCTTGGTGCTGGCAACCGGCGGTGGCGCCTTTGCCGATACCGCCACGCGCGCTGCGATTCGCGCGAGCGGCGCCATCGCGATCTGGCTGAAATGCCCCCTTTCGGTGCTGATCCGCCGTGTGGCCGGGCGGGAACATCGCCCAATGTTCCTGAATGCCGATCCGGCCGAGGTTTTGCAGCGCCTGATGAATGCGCGCCACCCGCTTTATGCCGAGGCCGACATCACGCTGCCCTGCAATGATGAAAGCCTGGAAAACACCACCCGCCGCCTGGAGCATGCCTTGAAGACCTATCACCCGCCCGAACGCGTAGCTGTCGGCCTTGGGGAGCGCGCTTATGAGGTGCTGGTCGGGCAGGGTTTGCTGGCGCGCGCCGGTGGCTTGCTGGCCCCGGTGCTGCCGGCGAAGCGCGTGGCCATCATCTCAGACGCCACCGTGGCGCCCTTGCATCTGCCCGCTTTGCGCGCTGGCCTGCAGGAAGCGGGCTTTGCGATTGCGGCGGAACTGACCGTGCCCCCCGGCGAAGCGAGCAAGGATTTCGGGCGGCTGCATGGCTTGTTGGATGATCTGCTCTCGGCCGGCGTGGATCGGCGCAGCGCGGTGATTGCACTCGGCGGTGGTGTGGTGGGCGATTTGGCGGGCTTTGCAGCAGCGATTGCCATGCGCGGGCTGCCCTTTGTGCAAATCCCGACAAGCCTGCTGGCCCAGGTGGATAGCAGCGTTGGCGGCAAGACCGGGGTGAATTTGAAGGCGGGGAAAAACCTGGCCGGGGCTTTCCATCAGCCGAGGATGGTGCTGGCGGATACGGATACGCTTGGCACCCTGCCGCCGCGCGAATTGCGCGCCGGTTACGCGGAAGTGGCCAAACATGGATTGCTACAGGGTGAATTCTGGCATTGGTGCGAAGCCAATGGCAGCGCCGTTGTGGCCGGTGATGCGGCAGCACTTGCCACCGCCGTGATTGAATCCTGCAAGCTGAAAGCGGCAGTCGTCGCCGCAGATGAGCGTGAGGAAAGTGCGGAGGGCGGGCGCGCCTTGCTCAATCTCGGCCATACTTTTGGACATGCCTTGGAAGCGGAGGCGCGTTTTGATGGTTCCGTGCTGCATGGTGAAGCGGTGGCGGTTGGGCTTGGCCTGGCGGCCTCGCTTTCCGCGCGGCTTGGCCATTGCAGCCAGGAATGGCCTTCGCGCGTGATTGCGCATTTGACTGCCTGCGGCCTGCCCGCGCGCATTACCGATCTGCCGCGCCGCTTCACGGTGGATGCGCTGCTCGGGCGTATGGCGAAGGACAAGAAAAACCGCGACGGAAAAATGCGCTTCGTGCTGCTGCGCGGCCCTGGTGATTGCTTCACCAGCGCAGATGTGCCGGTGGAGATGGTGGAGAAGCTGTTGCGTGATGAGGGTGCGGGATAAGTGAGTTTACCGCAAACCCGTTTTGGTTTGCGCCTGACACCTCCGCCCGTCGAGGCTCCGCACCAAGGCGCGTATCGTGCCGCTTGAGAGACGGAAACATGGGTCCTTAGTCGTTTTTCGCTTACTTTTGGGACTTGAAATTACCCCCAGATGGCAATGAGACCAAACCCCTGGGCGCATGCTTGACGGCTGCCATTGTTTGAATGATTCTCATTAACGTCTGGAGATTCATGTTGCAGAAGCCACGCATATACATTGATGGTTATAACGTGTCTCTCGTGAAGGGGACGGGTGTGGCGACCTATGCGCGGAACCTCTCCTTCGCGTTGCGCGACCTGGGGGCGGAGGTTGGCGTTCTCTACGGGACCGCCAACGCCACGACCAGCTTTCACGCGCTATCCCGCGAAGTTGCCTTTTTCGATCAGCGGGCCCGCAAAGAATCCTGGCTCTCGAAACGCCTGCTGGATTTGCAGCGTGCCGCGACCTTGCCCTTCGGGGAAATCGCGACGCAGGTACCCATCACGGGAAGCGTCATTCGGGACGGTTTGAGCGCGCGCCTGCCCTATTTCGATCACATCTGGAATGCCCAAGGGCTGTACGAAAAGCAGGAATTCTACGCCAAATTTTTTGGAGGGCGCTTGCACGTTCACTTCCGCCATAGCCCAGACATCATGCACTGGACCTACCCTTTGGCACTACGCGTCGCCAATGCCAAGAACATCTATACCTTGCATGATCTTGTTCCGCTCAGGCTGCCCTACACCACACTTGACAACAAACGCGCCTATTTCAGCCTGATCAGCCGACTGACCAAAAGCGCAGATCATATTGTCACCGTGAGCGAGGCATCGAAGAAAGACATCATCAATTTTTTTGGCATTCCGGAAGACAGGATCACCAATACATATCAGGCGGTGGATATCCCTGCCCAGTACCGTGACAAGCCCATCAGCGACGTCAAAACCGATGTGACGGGACTTTTTGGCCTGAACTACAAGCAATACTTTCTTTTCTTTGGCGCCATTGAGCCCAAGAAGAATGTCGGACGCATGATCGAAGCCTATCTTGCTTCCGGGGTTACCGATCCACTGGTCATCCTGGGCAAGAAGGCCTGGAAATCCGAAGAGGAACTTCGCCTGGTTGAGGCAAGGAATGATCGTGTCCTTCAGCTTGACTACGCATCCTTTCCGCTCCTGGTAAGCCTGATCCGTGGCGCCAAGGCCGTGCTGTTTCCCTCACTTTATGAAGGATTTGGCCTGCCGGCCTTGGAAGCCATGCTGCTTGGCACACCGGTACTCACGTCGAATACGGCTTCCATGCCGGAAGTTGTGGGCGATGCGGCCTTGCAGGTGAACCCTTATGATGTCCGCGGCATGGTTGAGGGCATCCGCGCGCTTGATTCTGATGCAGAGCTCCGCGGCCGTCTTGCCGATGCAGGCCCCATGCGCGCGCAGCTATTCTCCCCGGAACGCTATCAGGCAAGGCTGTCTGGCGTGTATGGTAAGTTCGTCAAACTCAGGGATGATGCCTGACATGCGACGTCATGGCGGAGACTGAGCATTGAAGTCGCTTGGGCAGCCCAATGAAGCGCCTGCCTTGGATCACCGGCGACTGGACGCACGGCGCGACCTCAATGCCCTTGAAACCAAGTTGACCCGCGCTGACGCTGAGCGGCCAGAAAACAGCGGAAGCCGTTCAACGCGGCTGATGTTCGATATTTCAGACCTTGTGCAATACATGAGGGAATGGCGTGTCCCTTCCGGCATTCAACGCGTACAGCTCAATATCGTCTATTTCGCCCTGACTGAATTCGCGGCGCAAGCCAACCCCTTGGTTGTCTATTTCGATCAAGCACGCAGTGAATGGCGGCCTGTGGAGAAGGATTTCTTCTTAGCGCTCCACCGCGCCGCCGAATCCGGCGACGACCTGCTTGAGGAAGATCTGTTGGAAATTCTGCAACAACTGGATGATGCAGATTTTTCCACGGAATATTTTGACAGCCAATTGTCTGAGCATGACTTCATCCTGGTCAATCTCGGTACGTCCTGGTGGGTGGAGAACTACTTCCTCAAACTTCGCGAACTGCGCAAGAAATACGGCATTCGCTATGTTCCGATGATCCATGACGTCATCCCCTTGATGGCGCCAGAACATTGCGCGCAACGGCTACGCGAAGAATTCTGCCAATGGTTTTCTACTCTCGCATTTGAGGTGGACGGGGCAGTCACGAATTCAAAATGGTCGGCGATGGATGTGCGACATCAGGTTTCGGAATTCATGCCCGAGGCGGTCTTTCCGATCCAGCCCATCGCGCTGAATGGCGACATGCGGCGGGATTTTTCCGCGCGTGCCGTCGCAAGCAAGGACATCATCAGGCATTTGCTCCCGCATCGTGCCCCCTTTGTCCTGAGTGTCGGGACGCTGGAAAGCCGCAAGAATCACCTGCTGCTTTTCAAGGCATGGGAAGGGCTGATCAAAAAGCATGGCAGCGAAGAAATCCCCCTGCTCATTTGCCTTGGCAAGGCAGGGTGGCTCTTCGATGAGGCGGCAGAATTCATGCGCGCCCGCAGTGCGCTCAGTGAGAAGGTCATGCTGATTTCGAGCGTCACGGACCAATCCCTGGCGGCTCTCTATCAGGAATGTTTGTTTACGATATGCAATAGTTTCTACGAAGGCTGGGGCCTGCCGGTCACCGAAAGCCTCTCCTTCGGGGCACTGCCGCTCATTGCGTGCAATACCGCGCTGACCGAAGCTGGTGGTCGTGCCGCCGTGTATTTTCGCAGCAATGATCTTGATGATCTGTCACGCCAGCTTGAGACGCTGATCTTCAATGAAGGAAAAAGGAAGCACCTGGCAGACCAGGCACGCAACAATGCCAATCTGCGCGAGTGGAAAGATGTTGCCGGTGAATTCATCGAACACATCCTGAGCATGGAAGCTTCTGCCACGGCAAGGCAGGAAGCGCTGCTGCGTGCGCCAATCGGACGGATCGTGCATCTTGGCAAATCCGATGCCTTGGCACCAAGCATTGATCTTGCGATGGCTAATCTGCTGCGCGACGGGTTGAACTGGCACCGGCTTGAGGATTGGGGGTCCTGGACGAAGCCCGGTGCCGCCACCATCCGCTTGCCCCTGCCGGATGAAGCCATAGGCGCTGAGCTGATGCTGTTTCTGCGCTTGAGGGGCACCGCCGTTGATACGGTCATTGAAGCTTCCTGTTGGCTCGATGATCAGCGCCTGGGCTTGCCGATTGAACGGATGATCGGTCATGGGATGCGCGACAGCATCACCTTCAGGCTGCATCCCACATCACGGAATCTCTCCATCGTGATTGATGGTGGCGCAGGTAGTTCACTTGGGCCGGGGGATCGGCATGTTGCCATCGGCGTCACGCATCTTATGCTTTGCCGTGCAGATGACACGGCAGCGCAGGACAACTTCATCATGGCCTTCCCCGAATTGCGTCACATCATTGGCTCCGGCGGCAATGCTGCCGGATAACCGCTTGAAGGAATCCCCCCATGCTGAGCGAACCCGGCCATTACGATTACATGCCATGGCGGAGACGCCCCAAGATTACCTGGCCCAATGGCGCGCGCATCGCCTTTTGGGTCGCACCAAATATTGAACATTATGAACTTGACCCGCCACCCAATGCGCGCCGCATGCCCTGGACCCGCCCGCAGCCCGATGTGCTTGGCTATTCCTGGCGGGATTACGGCAATCGCGTCGGTTTTTGGCGCATGGCGGATGTCATGGCGCGGCATGGTGTGCGTGGCAGTGTCTCGCTCAATGTCGCGGTTTGTGATCACTATCCGGAAATCATCGAACGCTGCTGCACGCTGGATTGGGAGCTTTTCAGTCATGGCACCTACAACACACGCTACTTCTACGGCATGACTGAGGATCAGCAGCGCGCCGTCATTCGCGAAAATCGCGAAACCATCAAGCGCGCAAGTGGGCAGGCATTGGATGGCTGGCTGACGCCGGCGATCTCCAATGATGAAACCACCCAGCATTTACTGGCGGAAGAAGGCATCAAATACACGCTTGATATGCTGCATGATGACCAGCCGACACCGATCAAGGTGCGGAGCGGCCATTTGATCAGCATCCCCTATTCGCTTGAAATCAACGACGTGCCACTGCTGGCCATGCGCAATACGCCGCCAGAACGCTTCGCCGCCATCTGCAAGGCACAATTCGATCAGCTTTATGAGGAAGGTACTGAAAGCGGCACCGTGATGTGCATGCCACTGCATCCCTTCCTGATCGGCCAGCCCCATCGCATCAGCGCCTTGGATGATGTGCTGCGGCATGTGGTGGCCCATGACAAGGTTTGGCTTGCCACCGGGCGAGAGATCGCCGCTTGGTACACCAAAGATCACCTGGCGGAAGCGCAAAACTGGATTGCGGCGGGGACACCATGAAGGGCTTGCCTGAAGACTATCTGCAATACCCCGCACGTCGGCGCGGGATGGATCATGCAATCTATCCCTTCCGCGCGCTGCCCAATGCGAGGCCGGTGACCTGGCCCAATGGCGCCCATGTTGCGCTTTGCATTGCGGTGCATATGGGCCATTTCCCGATGGATATGCCACTCAAGCCCTTCATTGCGCCGGGCGGCATGGAACGGCCCTACCCTTCTTATTGGGATTACACGCTGCGCGATTACGGCAATCGAATCGGCGTATATAGGCTCATGCAATCGCTTGCAGCGCGCAAGCTTCCCGCCACCGCCTTGCTCAGCGCCGTGCTGGCGCAGCGCTATCCGGCGCTGATGGATGATCTAGCCGCGGCCCAATGGGAAATTGCCTGTGCGGGTTTGGATATGGGGCGGTTGCACCATAGCGGTGTGCCGCGTGATGAAGAACGCGCAACAATTCAGGAAGCGGCAGGTCTGCTCCGCGCGCGTTTCGGCACAGCGGTGCGCGGCTGGCATTCGCCGGCGCATTCGGAATCAAGCCATACCTTGCGTTTGGTGGCAGAGTCCGGCTTCAGCTTCACCACCGGCTGGGCGAACGATGACATGCCTTATGTCATGACCACTGAGGCAGGGCGCCTAGTATGCATGCCGCTGTCGCAGGATTTGTCGGACCAACGCATGCTGCATCAACAGCACTTGGCCACCGAGGATTTCACCAATGCCATCCTGACCGCGCATGAAACGCTGGATCGGGAAGCGCAGGAAACCGACAGCGGGCGTATTCTGGTCGTGCCCATCACCCCCTGGCTGATGGGGGTGCCACATCGCATCCGCGCCTTCAACGCCATGCTGGATGGCATCATGGCGCGCGGTAACATCTGGCCCGCCACCATGGGCCAGATCGCAGATCACTGGGTAGCGCAAAATACGTGATGCCGCCTGCTATTCCTTCGGCGCGCCCGAAGCGTAAGGCTTCAACGCCGCATTGATCATGGCATGGGTTGGCGTGGGCAGACCAAGCGCAAGGCCCAGCGCCACCACCTTGCCCGATAGCCAAGGCAATTCAATCCGATTCCCACGGATCAAATCCACCGCCATGGAAGCGCGCATGCCGGCGGGCGCGCCCATGGTGAATTTCATGCTGCGTTCGAGCACATCATCCGGCAACCAAATGCCCTTGGCGCGGGCAAGCGCGATCACTTCCTCAAAACCCGTACGGAAATAGGGCGCGATGTCGGGGTCATCACGCAATTCACCCAGCGGGCGGCGCGTCAGCGCCGTCATGCCGGAATTCGTCGCGAGGATAATGAATTTAAGCCAAAGCTCGGTCAGGATGCGGTCGCTCAGCGTCGCGTCAAAGCCGGCGCGCTGGCACCATTCCAGAAAATTCCTGCCGCGTGGCGAGATGCTGCCGTCAAGTTCCCCAAAGGCCAGCCGCATGAACCCGCCAGTCTGGCGAATGACACCCGGCGCATCAATGGTTGCACTGATTTGCGCGACACCGCCCATCACGGCTTGCGCGCCCAGAATAGGGATCAACCTGTCGCTGGCATCAATGCCATTCTGCAAGGGCAGCACGGCCGTTTCCGGGCCGACCATGGGGCGTATGGCCTGACCCGCGCTCTCCACATCCCAGAGCTTCACGCAGAACATTACCAAATCCACCGGACCAATGCTGGCAGGATCATCGGTGGCTTTGGTGGGAACAAGATGCGTCTCACCACGGCCGCCCGTGATGCGCAAACCGTCACGCTGCATCGCCGCCAGATGCGCCCCGCGGGCAATGAAAGTCACATCGGCACCGGCCTTGGCCAAAGCCGCGCCAAAAGCACCGCCAACACCACCCGTTCCCATCACCGCTATGCGCATGGCAATTCCCCTGTGACCATAGTCATTCTATCGCCCATCACCACGCCTGTCATGCCGGGTCGGGAGCGCGCTTTCCCGCTCGCCCCCTCTGCGGCTTGCAGTTATACTGCCTTCGCGTAACTGCTCTCCATAGGATGATCATGGCCTTCGCGCAGACTATCGGCACCACGCGTTATGTCTTCCCCGATTTGAAGACATTGTTGGCGCGCGCGACACCTTTCCGTTCCGGTGATGCGCTGGCGGGCATTGCCGCCGAAAGCGCTGAGGAACGCATTGCCGCGCAGCGTGCCCTGGCTGATCTGCCGGTCAAGTATTTCCTCTCGGAAAGCGTCATCCCCTATGAGGCGGATGAGGTCACGCGTCTGATCCAGGACAGCCACAACAAGGCAGCTTTCGCGCCGATCAGTAGCCTGACAATCGGCGGTTTGCGCGATTGGCTGCTCCATGATTCTGCTGATACCGCAACGCTCGCCGCGCTGGCGCCGGGGCTGACGCCGGAGATGGTTGCGGCGGTTTCCAAAATCATGCGCGTGGCAGATTTGATTGCCGTTGCAGCGAAATGCGTGAATGTCACACGGTTTCGTAACACCATTGGCCTTCCGGGGCGGCTTTCGATCCGCCTGCAACCCAATCACCCAACGGATGACCCGCGCGGCATCGCCGCCGCCACCTTGGATGGGCTTTTGCTTGGTGCCGGTGATGCGGTGATTGGCATCAATCCGGCCACCGATAATGTGGAAGCGGTGTTGCGCATTCTGGATATGCTGGACCGGTTGCGCCTAGCTTACGACATTCCCACACAAAGCTGCGTGCTGGCGCATGTCACAACCACCATGCGCGCCATGGATCTTGGTGCGCCGATTGATCTGGTGTTTCAATCCATTGGGGGTACGGAAGGTGTGAACCGTTCCTTCGGCGTTGATCTGGCGCTGCTGGCTGAAGCGCATGACCAGGCGCTTTCGCTCAAGCGCGGCAGCCTTGGGCAGAATGTGATGTATTTCGAAACCGGCCAGGGCAGTGCGCTGAGTGCGGATCAGCATCACGGCGTGGATCAGCAAACCCTGGAAGCGCGCGCCTATGCTGTGGCGCGGCGCTTTGCACCGCTGCTGGTCAATTCCGTCGTCGGCTTCATCGGTCCGGAATATTTGTTTGACGGCAAGCAGATTCTCCGCGCCGGGCTGGAAGATCATTTCTGCGGCAAGCTGCTCGGCCTGCCGATGGGGGTTGATGTTTGCTACACCAACCATGCGGAGGCCGATCAGGATGACATGGATGCGCTGCTGACCTGCCTGGCTACCGCAGGTGTCACTTATGTGATGGGCGTGCCAGGGGCGGATGATGTGATGCTCGCCTATCAATCCACGTCTTTCCATGATGGGCTTTATGCGCGCGCCGCGCTTGGCAAACGCCCGGCGCCGGAATTTGAGGAATGGCTGAACCGGATGGGCATTGGCAGCACGACGGAAGCGATCCCTGCGCGCCTGTCACCCGCGCTGATCGGGCTTGGATGACCACGCCCACCAAATGGCGCGATCTGCGCCGCTTCACCGATGCGCGTGTGGCGCTGGGGCGGGTTGGCAATGCACTGCCTACCGCCGCGCATCTCGATTTTCAGGAGGCGCATGCGCGGGCGCGTGATGCGGTTTGGTCAAGCTTGGATGTGGCACCATTGGAAGCAGCGCTTGCGCCACTTGGGCAGCCAATACAGCACATAACAAGTCAGGCGGAAGAACGCCGACGCTTTCTGCTGCGCCCCGATCTGGGCCGCAAGTTGCCGGGGGAAATCACGCTGCCAAAGGCGAAGGGCAGCATTGCGCTGGTCGTGGCAGATGGGCTTTGCGCCAGTGGTGTACAGCAACAAGCACCCCAACTACTCCGCTCATTGGTGCCGGCTCTCAGCAAAGCGGGCTTTACGCCCGGCCCTATCACCATTGCCCAACAGGCGCGTGTTGCGCTTGGCGATGATATCGCAGAAGCGATGGAAGCCGCGGCGGTGGTGGTGCTGATCGGCGAACGGCCAGGCCTTTCCGCGACCGACAGCATGGGGCTTTACATCACCTGGGCAGCACGGCGCGGCAGCAATGACGCCATGCGCAATTGCATCAGCAATATCCGCCCAGGCGGACTCTCGGCTGACGCCGCCGCTACCAAGGCGCTGTGGCTATTGGTTGAAGCGCGCAAGCTTGGCGCAACAGGTGTCGCGCTCAAGGATGAAATGCCAAGCCATTATCGGCTGACATAGCGCTAAGCCATCAGCCTTTCGCGCGCAGCAATTTTCCTGGCAACGCGCCCGTATCATGCCCCGCTTCGCGAATAGGCTGGCCTGCCACCAGCGTCATGTCATAGCCATCTACGCGCTGCACCAAACGCCGCCCGCCTGCCGGCAGGTCATAGATCATTTCGGGATGATACAAACGCAGCGCATCGAAATTGATGATATTCACATCGGCCATCGCACCGGGCGTGAGCCGCCCGCGATCCGTCAGGCCAAAGAAATCCGCCGTCTCGCTGGTTTGGCGCTTCACCACGAATTCCAAAGGCAAGCCATCGCCGCGCTTCCGATCACGCGCCCAATGGGTCAGCATGAAGCTGGGGGTGGAGGCATCACAAATCACGCCGCAATGGGCACCGCCATCGGAAAGGCCAAGCACCGTTGCCTTGTCCATGTTCATTTCACGTACCACGGACAAATCGCCGGTCACGTAATTCGTGACCGGGAAATACAGCATCCGACCACCATCAGCGCCAATCAGGAAATCATAGCAATAGGAAGCAGGGTCCTGCCCGGCCTTGGCCGCAAGGGCCGCAATGCTGCGCTCTCGCGGCGGTTCATAATCTGGCGGATCGCCCAATTCGAACATATTGTCCCACCGTGTCGCGATCTGGCGGGATAGTGGCGGCAGCACATCAAGCAACCGCTTCGATGCTTCTTCGGAAAGGATTTGCCGTCGTGTTTCGGGATCACGCAGCCGCGCCAATTGCTCGGCCGGCGGCAGCCCGGCCAGTGCCGCAAAACTCTCACGCAGCGCGAAGGGATTGAGCGATGTTGTCAGCCCCAAAATCAACCCCACCGTGCGCCCTGCGACTTGCGCTGCGAGGCTGAGCCCTTCCGCGCGCGCATCATGCACGCCCTGCATCAGGCGCTTCCAACGCTGCGGGTCATAGGCGCGATCGGTCAGCAGGAACCAAACCGGGCGCTTGGTGGATTTCGCCACTTCGCGCAGCCAGCGAAATTCCGCCGCCTCATCCTCAAAATCGCTCAGCATGCCGAAAGTGCCGCGCCCTGCCCGGCCCATCGCACGACCGATGGCGAGCAATTCCTCTTCTTCCGCATAGCGGCCCGGCACGAGATCACCGGCCAAGGTCTTGTGCTGGTCTGTCCGGGATGTGGTGAAACCAAAGGCGCCGGCTTCCAAAGCTTCCTGGGTCAACCGCGCCATGGCTTCGATATCATCGCCTGTCGCGTTTTCGCGCTTCAGTCCGCGTTCACCCATCACGTAAACGCGCAAGGGATGATGCGCGAGTTGCGCGCCTATATTCAGCGTGCGCGGCATGGCTTCCAAAGCGTCAAGATATTCGGGGAAGCTTTCCCAATTCCACTTGAGCCCTTCGGTCAGCGTAATACCGGGGATGTCTTCCACGCCTTCCATCAGGTCAATCAGCGCCTGATGGTGGCTTTTCTGCACCGGCGCGAAGCCAACGCCGCAATTCCCAAACAGCAAAGTCGTCACGCCATGCCAGGATGAAGGGGCGAGCTTCGGGTCCCATGTGGCTTGCCCATCATAATGCGTATGCACATCCACCCAGCCCGGCGTGACCAGCCGGCCTTCGGCTGTAACATCGCGCCGTGCCGGCCCGGCCTTGCCGCCCACTTGCGTGATCCGGTCGCCATCAATCGCGACATCGCCGGTGTAACGCGGCGTGCCGAGCCCATCCACAATGGTGCCGCCGCGAATCACGATATCATGCATGGTGCTTCTCCATCCGGCTTGGCCCTGGCCCCGAATGCTTCGGGGCGGGTATCTGATGCGACCACGCTAACCAAAGCCCCATGCCCCGGCAAGCATGAGCTGGCTTGCCCCGCGCCATTGCGCTGTCTAGCCTGCGGCCCGCACGCCAAAGCGCACCGCTTTCGGCAATTAGAATGATAAGGAAACCCGCATGAGCACGCCGAAGAAACCGCGCTTCCCCGAATTGACACCCGAGAGCATGAGCGCAGAGCAGCGCGCCGCGGCTCAGGGTATTATCAACGGCCCGCGCGGTGGCTTGCGCGGCCCCTTCAATGCCTGGCTGCGTAGCCCGGTTTTTGCTGATAGGATGCAAAAGGTTGGCGAATATCTGCGCTTCAACAGCTCCATCCCCGCCGATTTGAATGAATTCGCCATTCTGGTCACGGCGCGGGTCTGGACCAGCCAATATGAATGGTATGCGCATCACGCCATGGCGATGAAGGCCGGCTTGCCGCCCGCCATTGCGGCAGATTTGGCTGCCGGGCGCCGCCCTGCCGGCATGACGGAAGATCAGCGCCTGGTCTATGAATTCTGCACGGAGTTGCACCGCGACCACGGTGTATCGGACGCAACCTTCGCCGCTACCGCCGCGCGATTCGGCGAACAGGGTGTCGTGGATTTGATTGCCGTGAGTGGATATTACGTTGCGGTATCGATGACGTTGAATGTCGCGGAAGTGCAAATCCCGCCAGAGGCGACGCCGCTACCGCCCTTGCCGAAAGCATAGGATGGCGATGGGGCGGCACGCGGCCGCCCCACCAAATTGGTTCAGCTACGAACTAGCGAACAGCCACCATCCGCCACGGAACGGAAGGCATCATCAGCCGCGCTTGTCTGCAAGAGCTTGTAGTAGTCATGCTTGTGCTTGCTTTCAGCAGGCGTCTTCACTTCAAACAAATAAGCCGGATGAAGCTTGCGGCCATCAGCACGGATAGTGCCCCGGCCGAAGGCGTCGTCTTGCGTCGGCATGGCCTTCATGCGTTCCACAACGGCGCGCCCATTGGCCTTGGCCGGCGCCGCACCCAGTTCGGCGACCGCCTTCAGGTAATGCAGGGTTGCCGAGTAATCCCCCGCCTGCGCCATGGTGACGGGCGTATCCACACCAGAATTGGCAAGGACGCGTCGCGCGAGATTTCGCGTCTGGTCATTCATGTCCCAATAATAGGAAGCGGTGCAAACCAGACCCTGCGCGGTTTCAAGCCCAAGCGCATGCACATCCGTGATGAACATGAGCATAGACGCAAGCTTGATACCCCGGCGTGTAATGCCGAATTCCGCCGCCTGCTTGATGCAGTTGCTGGTATCAGTACCTGCATTGGCAAGACCAATCACCTTTGCCCGGCTGGCTTGCGCCTGCAGAATAAAGGAGGAGAAATCAGTCGTCCCTGGGAAGGGCGTCCGCACCTGTCCAACAACCCGCCCACCAGCTGCGCGCACAAAGGCTGCCGTATCGCGTTCCAGCGCATGGCCGAAGGCGTAATCCGCCGTGATAAAGAACCAGCTATCACCACCCGCGCGCACCATGGCGGCACCAGTGGACTTCGCCAGCATATAGGTATCATAAACCCAGTGGATGGTGTTGGCATTGCACGCACGGCCTGTGAGATCCGAAGTCGCGGTTGAGGTTGCAATCGCCACCTTGTTTTTCTCACGCGCCAATTCAGAAACGGCGAGCGCCACGGAAGACGCGGCGAGGTTGAGGACCATATCCACACCATCGCGGTCAAACCATTGCCGCGTGATGTTTACCCCAACATCCGGGCGGTTCTGATGGTCTGCCACCACCAGCTCAACATTCAGCCCGCGCGGCGCCATTTCCTGCATGGCAAGACGCGTTGCGGAAATGCTGTTCGGGCCGTTCAAGTCGCGATAGGGGCCGGACATATCCGAAAGCAGCCCGATCTTGATGGTATTCGTCGCCTGGGCATGTGCACTCTGCCAGGGCAGCGCGCCAAACGCTGCAACTCCGCCGGCGGCGGAAAGGACGGAACGTCTTTCTAAAGTCATGGTATTTCCTCTCTTCTCCCTGATGCCTGGTAAAAAACCCCCAGAGGCAAGCCTTCTACCCGAGTCATTGGCTGAAATCCATGCCTATTCCGCCACCATTCGGCTTGCTGGCGGCCGGAAGGCCGGGATCACATGCTGGGCGAAAAGCGTCAGGCTGCGCAGGATTTTCTCGTGGCCATAATAGGGCGGGTAATGCAGCAGCAGGCTCGTCATGCCAGTTCTTGCATGCAGCGCGCGCAGCTTGGCAATCACCGTAGCTGGGCTGCCGTGTAACAGCGTGGTTTCCGCCAGCCCCCCGTAATCCAGCGCCTGACCTTTTTCGGAAACCGTCCCAAGGTAGCCGCTGGTGCCGGCGCTGTTGAAATTGCGGATGTGTTGCAGAATGTGTTCTTCGGTATCGGCACGCGCCTGTTCATCGGTTTCCGCCACATAGACCATACGCGCAATATCAATATGCCCGGCTGCCGGGTTATTGCGCTGCGGTGATGGCGCGGTCGCCAGCGCTTCGCGATAGATCTTCGCTTGTGCCGCGAGAGTTTCAATCCCAGGTAGAGTGCTGAGCATCAACCCAAAACCATTGCGCCCGGCATAGGCAATGGACCGATCGGTCCCGCCCGCCATATAAAGCGGCGGATGGGGCAACTGGACCGGCACAGGCAGCATTTCATATTGCCCTTCTACCTTGCCCTTGAAGAATTTGCCCTCATGCGTCCAACGCCGGCGGTGGAAACCATCAAAAATCAGCTGGACGCTTTCTTCCACAATATCGCGCCGCGCTTCAAAATCCTTGCCGAGGCCTTCAAACTCATAAGGCCGATAACCGCTGCCAAGGCCCAGCATCACACGGCCATTGGAAAGCACATCCACGAAAGCCGTGTTCTCCACAACGCGGATCGGGTCATACAATGGCAGCGTGATCACCCCAGCGGCGAGCTTGATGCGGCTGGTCCGCGCCGCAAGGTAGGACATATACACGAAGCAATCCGGCATGATGCCGTAAGTCGTGCTGAAGTGATGTTCCGCGATCCAGGCCGTATCATACCCCAGCGCTTCGGCGCGCAGGATTTCCTCGGTTGTGCGCGCGGTGACACCCTGATGCGGATAGGGTTCTTCCACCGGGTTGGGGTGGCTGGTCATCAGAATGCCGAATTCCATTGCTGCTTTCTCCTGCCATTCTGCTGATGCTGGCGCTAGTCGCCGGCTTCCTTGGGGGTGGCGCGCACCTCAATCCCTGCCAGTTTTTCCATATGCTGAATGGTGGAAACGAAATCCTCCGGCCCCGATCCCATCGCCAAAGCCATCGAAAGATATTGCCGCGCTGCCGGGCCCATGAACATGGGCACGCCGAAGCGTTCAGCTTCTTCCAAGCACAGCTTCACATCCTTGTGCATCAGCCCAGCCGCAAAGCGTACCGGGAAACCCTGCGCGCGTTCCGTGATGGCTTGCGGGACACGCTTTTCCGACATGAAGGAACGCCCGCTGGATGCATTCAGCACGTCAAACATCAGCTTGGTATCAAGGCCCGCCTTGGCACCCAGCACCATGCCTTCCAAACAAGCAAGCGTATTGCTGGCGAGGATCACGTTATTCACCAGCTTCATGGTCTGCCCAAGGCCAGGTTCTGCACCGAGATAAAAAATATTCTGCCCAATCTGCTTGAGCACCGGCTCAACGGCTTTTTGTGATGCTGCATCGCCGGACGTCATGATGGCAAGCGTGCCGGCCTCGGCGCCCGAAACGCCGCCGCTGACCGGCCCATCAATCAAATGAATGCCCTTGGCGGCCAGGCCTTCCGCCACACGCCGCGCAACCGTTGGGCCTGTAGTGGAAAGATCCACCACAATTTTCGCCATAGTGCCTTGCGCCAACCCATCCGCGCCTAAAGCCACCGCTTCCACCACCGCCGGTGTCGGCAGGCTGAGTAGCACCGCGTCGCATTGATCGGCGACATCGCGCGCGCTGGTCGCGGCCGTCGCCCCCATGGCGGTGAGGGAGGCGACCGCCTGCGTATCAAGATCATGCACCACCAGCGCGTGGCCGGCTTGAACAAGCCGCCGCGCCATGACGCCACCAATATTCCCAAGACCGATGAAACCAAGCTTCATGACATTCCTCATCACCATTACGCCGGGCTTGCATGGCCCGCGCGATTATTTGCGGCAAAGGCTCCGCCCGGATGCGCTCTCAGTCAAGGGCTTGTTTCAGCGCGTGGGCGGCAGCTTCGTGAAATCGCCAAAGCGCATGCTGGGGTGGCTGCGGGCATATTGCGGCGGGAATGCCGCCGGTTCGCGCAGTGTCTCAGCCGCATGCCAGGCCCATCGCGGGTTATAGCTCATGCCCCGGCCAATCGCGATCAAATCCGCCGCACCATCGCGCAAGGCCTGATCCGCCTGTGCCGGTTCATTGATGAGCCCAACGGCGATGGTTGGAATACCGGCATCTTCGCGAATGCGCCGCGCCATGGGCACCTGATAGCCAGGGCCAAGATCAATCTGCTGATCCGGGCTGCTGCCGCCGGAAGACGCACAGATGAAATCACAGCCAAGCTTCTTCAATTCCCGCGCAAAGACCACACTATCTTGTAGTGTCCAACCGCCTTCAACCCAATCGGTGGCGGAAACCCGCACACCAAGCGGCTTCTCCTCAGGCCAGACCGCGCGCATGGCCGCAAAGACCTCCAGCGGGAAGCGCATGCGGCCCGCGATATCGCCGCCATATTCGTCATTGCGGTTATTCGACAGTGGCGAGAGAAAGGAATGCAGCAAATAGCCATGCGCCGCATGCAGTTCAATCAAATCAATATGCAGCGCCTCCGCCCGCCTTGTGGCCTGCACGAAGAAATCCTTGATCTCCGCAAGGCCCGCATGATCCAGCATGCGCGGCGCCGGGCGGCCCGGAAAGGCGATATCGCCGGGGCTGATCGGGTGCCAGCCACCTTCATCTGGCCCGATATACTTGCCCCCCATCCAGGGCTGCGCGGTGGATCCCTTGCGCCCTGAATGCGCCAATTGGCACGCGATCTTCGCCTGACCATGCTGCCGGCAGAACGCGATGACCCGTGCGAGAGATGCCTGCTGCGCAT